>Ga0268386_10003691_pt1 | contig 11180 bp, 15 predicted proteins | sample RVTome_15_FD_200260 | JGI IMG/M metagenome (GOLD analysis project Ga0268386, IMG submission 200260) | Soil microbial communities from uranium-contaminated site in the Upper Colorado River Basin, Wyoming, United States - RVT150D86... ... | reverse complement strand
GCCGGGCGGCCGGCTGTTCCTGGGCATCGACCACACCGCCATCGTGGTGGCCGACACCGAGCGCAGCCTCGCCTGCTATCGTGACGCGCTGGGGCTGCGCGTGGTGGGCGAGAGCCACAACCACGGGCCCGAGCAGGAGCGCCTGAACAACGTGTTCGGCGCCCGCCTGCGCATCACCTCCCTGAAAGCCGCGGGTGGTCCCGGCGTCGAGCTGCTGGAGTACCTGACCCCGCGGGACGGTCGCCCGGCGCCGCCCGATGCGCGCGCCAATGACCTGGCCCACTGGCAGACGCGGCTGGTCGTCGGCATGGCCGACGCGGCGCACCGCGCCGTGCGGAGTGGCGCGTGCGGTGCGATGATCTCGCCCACCGTCGTGGCGCCGGCCGAGCCCGTGCTGGGCTTCGCGCGCGGCGCGCTGGTGCGGGATCCCGACGGGCACGCGCTGCAGCTCGTGCAGCCCTGAAAAAGGAGAGGGCCGCGAAGTGTACAGTGTGTGGGTGCGATCAGCGGATTGTGTGCACGCGTTGCCGGGATGGGCGTTGCTCGAGGTGCCCGTCCAGCCGCCATGTCAGGTAGCGGATCGTTCGCCGTGGTATGACCGACGCCACCAACGGGTTACCGAGCCATGGATCGACAATACGACCTGGTGATCGTCGGCACCGGGGTGACCTCCGGGGTGGCCTCGCGCTGTCGCGAGGCCGGCTGGGCCGTGGCCGTCGTGGACTGGCGCCCGTTCGGCGGGACCTGCGCCCTTCGCGGCTGCGTGCCGAAGAAGATCCTGGTGAGCGCGGCGGAGGCCGTTCACGCGGCGCGCGATCTCGCCGGGACCGGCGTGCCGGCCGCGCAGCTGACGATCGACTGGCCTTCTCTCATGCGCTTCAAGCGCGGACTCGTCGACCCGACGACGGAGCGGACACAGCAGTCCTGGGCCGCGATCGGCGTCGAGCAGTTCCACGGCCGTGCACGCTTCGTGGACGCCAGGACGCTGGCTGTCGGCGACGATCGGCTGATCGGCCGGCGCATCCTCATCGCCGCCGGCTCCATGCCGGCACCGCTGGCATTCCCCGGCGCCGAGCGCCTGACGACGAGCGAGGAATTCCTGAACCTCGATCGTCTGCCGCCGCGCATCGTCTTCGTGGGCGGGGGCTACATCGCCTTCGAGTTCGCGCACGTCGCCGCCCGGGCCGGGGCCAATGTGACGATCGTCCACCGTGGTGCCAGGCCACTGGAGGGCTTCGACCCCGACCTGGTGGACGTGCTCGTGCGGCGCACCCGCGAGATCGGCGTCCGGGTGGAGCTGGGCACCGAGGTCCGCGGAGCCCAGACATCCGGCGGCCGGCTCGTGGTGCTCGGCGCCCAGGGCGATCGCGAGCTGCGATTCGAGACCGATCTCGCGGTCCATGCGGCCGGTCGCGTCCCCGAGCTCGATGGCCTCGAGCTCGAGGCGGCCGGAGTCAAGCGCGAGAGGCGGGGCGTCGTCGTGAACGAGTATCTGCAGTCGATCTCGAACCCTGCCGTGTACGCGGGCGGGGACGCGGCCGCCAGCGGCCCGCCGCTCACCCCCAAGGCCGACCATGACGTGGGGGTGCTGACCACCAACCTGCTCGAGGGCAACCGTCGGACGGCCAACTACCACGGCATCGCCTCGGCGGTGTTCACCTTGCCTCCGCTGGCCTCGGCCGGGCTGACGGAGGCCGCGGCGCGCGCCGCCGGGCGGACGTTCCGCACACACCGGCAGGACACGTCCACCTGGTTCAACACGCGCCGGGTGGGCGAGACGGCCGCCGGCTTCAAGGTCCTCGTCGACGAGAGCGTCGATCGCATCATCGGCGCCCACCTGCTGGGGCCTCACGCCGACGAGACGATCAACCTCTTCGCCGCGGCCATCCGCCTGGGCATCCCGGCCAGCGAGCTCCGGCAGGTTCCCTTCGCGTATCCGACGTTCGGCGCGGACGTCCGGTTCATGCTCTGATCTGAGACCGCGGCCGGCCGGGCCCGTCGCGGGGAGGCCGGACGCCGTCCGACCCGCACGGGCGGCGCGCTCGTGCAGCAGCGCGAGCGCCACGGTACCCCCGACCACCAACGCGGGGATCACCTCGAGTCCCATCGAGGCGGCCAGCGCGCCGGCGGCGCACGGCAGGGCCGCGGCGCCGAGATAGGCGACGGCCACCTGCAGGCCCACCGCCTGCGTCACGGGGCGGTGACCGAGCCGCTCGGGGGTGATGGCGACGAGCAGCGGGTAGATCGGCGCGAAGGCGAAGCCGAGCTCGGCCATGCCGAGCCCGAGCGCGCCGCGCATCGACGGCCACGCCACGCCGAGCACGCCGTCGGGCAGACCGAGGCTCACGAAGGCCGGGACGGCGATGCCCGTGAGGCCGGCCGGTGCGGGCTTCATGCTCTACGGGACAGACACGGGACGTCGCGCATGGCCTGGGCCTGCTCGCCGAGCTGAGCGGCGGCGGTCAGCAGCGCGCGGCTGCGTTGCAAGAGCCCCTCGCCGTCGCTCGTCAGACTGACGCGCCGGCCCGCGCGCTCGAAGAGTCGCACGCCGAGCTCCACCTCGAGGTCGCGCACCTGTCGCGACAGCGCGGGCTGGGTGAGGCCGAGCCGGGTCGCCGCCCGTGAGAAGGCGCCGGCCTCGGCGACGGCGACGAAGTAGCGAAGATGGCGTAGCTCCATCGGCGGCCCATGCCCCGGAGGCATGGATTATAGACCTCGAAATGCATTGGACATGCAGGGAGCGCGATCCTACGCTGGTCTCCAGCGATTCTTCGCCCCAAGGAGGACGGCCATGTTCGACACCGATCGCTTCGTTGCCGACTGTCGGGCCGCGCTCACCGAGCACTCGCCGGAGGTGGCGATCAAGGAGCTCCTGGAGCGCGCGCTGGCGCACCCCGCTGACGTGGAGGCGGCGCTGGGCACGCCGCAGGAAGGGCACATCGCGACCCTCCACCATTCTCCCGAGCTGACCATCTTGAAGGTGATCTGGACTCCCGGCCTGACCGTCTATCCGCACGACCACCGGATGTGGGCGATCATCGGGCTCTACGGAGGCCGGGAGGACAACACGTTCTATCGCCGCGCCCCCGCGGGACTGAGCGTCGCCGGCGGCCGGCAGCTCGGGCGCGGCGACGTGGCGCTGCTGGGCCAGGCGGTGATTCACTCGGTCACCAACCCGCTGCGCGAGCTCACCGGGGCCATTCATATCTACGGGGGCGACTTCTTCCACACCCCCCGGAGCGACTGGGACCCCGAGACGCTGCAGGAGCGTCCCTACGATGTCGAGCGGGCCAAGCGTCTCTTCACCGAGGCGAACGAGCGCTGGCGCGCGGAATGTGCCGGGATCGGCGCCTCGGCGGCGAGGTGAGAGAGGACATCAGGCCGGCGGACGGATGTCCGACTCGATCTGCATCGCCTCCGACAGCGTGTTGAGCGTGGTGTAGTGGTCCACCACGCCGAGGATCTCCAGCAGATCGCGGTCGGTGTCGCCGGCGCGGCGGAGCACCGCAGTGTGGTACTCGATCATGTAGCGTGCGCGGGTCGCCATCGCCACGCCGAGCGCCACGCGCCGCTTGTCGCGCGCCGCCAGCGCGCCGGGGGCCATGAGGGCGACGTCCTTCCGCCACGTCGCCTCCAGGTAGTGGGGATTGCGCGCGAGGCTCCGCCAGAGAGCCGGCGGAGCGGCCTTGCCCATCGCCGTCCGGGCCCACGCGGCGATCTCCCCGAGCACGCCCTCGACCGCGGGGCTGGCCTCGCCTGGGGCCAGCGGCGCCAGTAGGCCGGTCTCGCGGTCGAGCGAGTCCAGGAGCAGGGCTGCCCCGGTCGTGGCCAGGGCCCGCGCGTGCTCGGTGACGCCCATCAGCTCGGTCACCCCGATCTCGTCCACGCCCAGCCGCATCACGGCGGCCACGTGCGAATCGATTCAGTAGTGGCAGGCGTTGGCGATGGACACCGCGGTCGCGATGAGCTCGCGCTGGAGCGGCGTGAAGTCGCCCCGCTGCATGAGGGCGCGCGAGCGGTTCCAGTTCGCCTCCACCAGCGCGGCGGAGTGCCCCATGCACCGCCAGATGTTGGAGACGCTGCTCGCGCCGAACACTGTCCGCTCGCGGCGCAGCACTGCCTCGAAGATCTCCCTGACCTTCCCGCTCACGGCGGCGGGGTCGACCATGCGGATCGTCGTCATCGCGTCAGGAGCGGCGGCAGGTCGGTGATGGCGTGCACGATGCGCTCGGCGCCGAACCCCAGCTCCTCGGGCGGCTCGGCCGCGCTGCGCTGGATCCAGATGGCGCGGAGCCCGGCGGAGGCCGCGCCGGCGACGTCCCAGGCGTTCGAGGACACGAAGCCGAGCTCGGTGGCGCCCACGCCCAGCCGCTCGGGCGCCAGGCCGTAGACGCGCGGGCTCGGCTTGAAGATCCCGACCTCCTCGACGCTGAGGACGCAGTCCAGGAGGCCGGCGATTCCCGCGCTCTGCGCGGCCGCCCGCAGCATCTTGGGCTCGCCGTTGGAGAGGATCGCCAGCCGCAGCCCCGACCCCCCGAGGGCTTCCAGGCCCGGCTTCACGTCGGGGAACGCCGTCAGGCGCAGGTAGGCCTGCAGGAGGCGCGCGCGGCTGTCCGCGGTCAGCTCGAGGCCCAGGGCCTTGCAGGCGTAGACGAGCCCGTCCTCGGTGAGCCGCCAGAAATCCCGGTGGCGGCCCATGAGGCTGCGCATCATGGCGTACTGCAGCTGCTTCACGCGCCAGAGCTGGGCCAGGGCGGCGCCGTGGCCGGGGAAGAGCTGCTCGCAGAGCGCGGTGACCGAATACACGTCGAAGAGCGTGCCGTACGCGTCGAACACGAACCCCTTGATGTCCTTCATCGGCGGCCCACGACCTCCATGGTGACCTTCACGATGTCCTCGAGCGGGGCGCGCTCCGGTGACGCCTTGGCCATGACGGAGAGCCCCTGGGCGCTGCTGGTAAGGAAGCGCGCCAGCGCCCGGGCGTCGCGCTCGGGATCGATCTCGCCGGCCTGCTGGCCCCGGATCACCGCGCGATGGAAGGCGGCCTCGATCCTGCCCAGCGTCGCGCCGATCCGGCTGGCCGTTCTCCGGTCGCGGGAGGCGAGCTCCGTCGCCGAGTTGGTCACCAGGCAGCCGCGAGGCCGCGAGCGCTCCTGCGCCGCGTCCACCTTGAGCCGGAAGAACCGCCGGATGGCCCCCAGGCCCGAGCCGGGCTCGTCGAGCGTGGCCAGGAGCTTCGCCGTCATCACCCGGTCGTAGTGCTCCATGGCAGCGAGGAAGAGCGCGCGCTTGTCGCCGAAGGCGCCGTAGAGGCTGCCGCGCTGGATGCCCGTGCGCTCCACGAGGTGCTGGATCGACGTGGCCTCGTAGCCGCGGGACCAGAAGGCCCGCATGGCGCGGTCGAGGACCACCTCGCGCTCGAACTCCGGGGGGCGTGGCACGCCTCTTCGAATATCAGTTCATGAACGATCGGTCAAGAAAGTGTGGTAGGGTCCGGATCGCTCGGGAAAGGAGGCTACCGTGCCGCTAGGGGACACGCTCGATCGCATCCGCGAGGCCGCCAAGGCCCGCATCCCACCCGAGGCCCGGGCCGTCATGGAGCGCAGTGTCGCGGACCTGCGCGCCTCGGGGATCATGCAGCGCGTCGCCCGGGTCGGCCAGCCGGCGCCCGACTTCACGCTACCCAACGCCGCCGGCGCCTCGATCAGCCTGGCCGACCTGCGCGCCCGCGGTCCGGTCGTGCTCTCGTTCTACCGCGGCCGCTGGTGACCCTACTGCAACGCAGAGCTGGAAGCTCTGCGGCAGGCGCTGCCCGACATCGCCGCAGCCGGCGCCACCCTCACCGTCATCTCCCCGCAGGTCGCGCGCACGCCGCGCGAAACCGAGGAGCCCAGCCCGTTGCCGTTCGAGGTGCTGCGTGACTTCGGCAACCGGGTGGCCGAGACCTATGGCCTGGTCTTCACGCTGCCCGACGATCTGCAGGCGCTCTACACCAAATTCGGCATCGACCTGGCTCGCGGCAACGGCGACGGCACCTGGCGACTGCCCGTCCCGGCCCGCTTCGTGATCGACCGCGAGGGGATCATCCGGGCCGTCGACGCCGATCCCGACTACACGCGGCGGCCGGAACCGGCCCAGACGATCGAGGTTCTCCGGAGCCTGCCATCATGAGCCCCCTGCCCGAAGGGCTGGACCCGACCATCCAGACCCGGGAGATCGTGTTCGAGGCCGACGCGAGCCTGGTCACGCCGTTCCTCAAGCTGGCGACCGTGAGCCGCAGCGGCCAGGGCCACATGACGTTCGCCTCCGACGAGGGGCCCAGCCTCGGCGGGCTCGGCTCGGCGCCGACGCCGCTCATGTACTTCAGCGCCGCGCTCGCGTTCTGACTGATGACCCAGGTGTCCCGGTACGGGCACATGCTGAAGGTCACGGTGAACGGGATGCGCATGCGAGTGACGGCGCGCTACCGGGTGGACGGCTCCGTGCTGAACGACACGATCCAGGGCCGCATGCTCGGCGCCGAGACGACGCTGGAGATCGACTCGCCGGATCCGCCCGAGCGCGTGGTTCGGGTGGTGCGCAACGCCGAGCGCGGCTGCTTCGTGATGCAGGCGCTGCAACAGCCGGTGCCGGTCACCGCCCGTACTGTGCTCAATGGCGCGCCGCTGGGCGCGTGACGTCGCCCCTACGTGGACTTGCCCATCGCGGCGGCGGCGCGCTTCGCCATCTCTTCGGGCGGCACGTCCTCGACATGGGTGGCGACGTACCAGCGGTGCCCGAAGGGATCCTCGATGGTCCCCATCCGGTCGCCGTAGAACTGATTCTCCACCTGCCGGACGATCTTCGCCCCGGCGGCGCTCGCGGTCTTCACGGTGTCGTCCACGTTCGGCACGTAGACCATCAGGCTCACCGCGGCGCCGCCGTAGGCGCGCGGCGCCCGGGCGCCCATCTCGGGGTGCTCGTCGGCCAGCATGATCATCGAATCGCCGAGAGTCAGCTCGGCATGCCCGACCTTCCCGCCGGGGCTCGGCATCCGCATCTTCTCGGTGGCGCCGAAGACCTTCTTGTAGAACTCGATCGCCTGGGCGGCGCCGTCCACGATCAGGTAGGGCGTCATCCTGGGGTAGCCATCCGGAATCGGCTTGACCTGGGCCATGTGCATCCTCCATCGATGAACAAGTGTCGACGGCGACGACCCTGCGCGCTCGGCGCAGCGTACTCCCGCCCCGGTTGCGGCGCAACGTCCAGAGGGCTTCCCGAGGGCGGGACACCGGCGCGGGAACGGCGCCGCCGGATCGGGCCGTGGGCCGGGCGTCGCCTCCCTCACACGGCAATTGCGGGCTCGCGCGAACTATGTGACGCTCCAGTTCGGCGGGCCCTCGCCCCGCGACCAGGAACGGCCGCCCGCCCGAATCGTCGCAGTCCCAAGTCCCGATCGAGGAGGATCCCCATGGGGGCGAAAGCCGAAGCGCTTGCGAAGCAGTTCGAGGCGAAGGTCCAGGAAGCGACGGCGGTGCTCGAGACGCTGAGCGAGGCGGACTGGAGAAAGGTCACGGACGCGGAGAAGTGGTCCGTCGGCGTGACCGCGCACCACGTGGCCGGCAGTCACGAGCCGATCGCGGGCATCGTCACAGCGGTCGCAACCGGGCGATCGATGGGCAATTTCACGATGGACATGCTTCACGAGATGAACGCCAAGCATGCGAAGGAGCATGCCAACTGCACCAAGGCGGAGACGATCGAGCTCCACCGGAAAGGGGCCGCCGCCGCCGCCGCGGTCGTCCTCGGCCTGAGCGACGAACAGCTGGCGAAGAGCGGCCCCGTCCTCGTCGGCATGCCGCCCATGACGGCCGAGCAGGTCGTCACGGGCATCCTGATCAACCACATCGACGACCACTTCGGCAGCATCCGGAAGACGGTCGGCCGCTAGGGCCCTTCACCCCGTCGCCAGCACCGTGGCCAGGGACCGGCGCGTGAGCGAGCGCAGACGGGTGCCGTCGCCGCCGGCCAGGATGATCGCCGCGGTGGCCATCACTCGCCGCTCTGCTGGAGCAGCTTGGCGACGAGCGCCGTCCAGCCGGTCTGGTGACTGGCGCCGAGGCCGGCGCCGTTGTCGCCGTGGAAGTACTCGTAGAAGAGCAGCAGGTCGCGCCAGTGCGGATCGGTCTGGAACTTCTCGGCGTCGCCATGGACCGGGCGGCGGCCGTCGGCGCCGCGCAGGAAGATGCGGGCCAGGCGGCGGGAGAGGTCCGCGGCGACGTCCCGCAGGTGCAGCCGGCGCTCGCTCCCCGTCGGGCACGGCACCGTCAGCGCGTCGCCGTAGAAGTGGTGGAACTTCTGCAGCGCCTCGATCAGGAGGTAGTTCATCGGGTACCAGATCGGGCCTCGCCAGTTGGAGTTGCCGCCGAAGAGCCCACTCGTGGACTCCGCCGGCTCGTAGTCCACGCGGTGCTCCGCCTCGCCGAGCGAGAACACGTACGGCTGCGCGGCGTGGTGTCGGGAGACGGCGCGGATGCCGTGGGGCGAGAGGAACTCGCGCTCGTCCAGCATGAACCGCAGCACGCGGGGCAGCTTGTCGCGCGAGACGATCGACAGCATCCGCCGGATGGCCCCGTCGGGTCGGGTCACGAGCTGCACGTGTTCGCGCAGGTCGGGGCGGTTGTCGATGAACCACTGCATGCGCCGCTGGAATCCCGGCAGCGTGTCCACCACCTCGGGCTCCAGCGTCTCCACCGCGAAGAGCGGGACGAGGCCCACCAGCGAGCGTACCTTGAGGGCCCGGTGGTGGCCGTCGGCGTGCAGCACGTCGTAGTAGAAGCCGTCGGCCTCGTCCCAGAGGCTGAGGCCCTCGTGGCCCCGGTCGTCCATGGCGTGGGCGATGTAGACGAAGTGCTCGAAGAACTTCGAGGCGACGTCCTCGTAGGAGGGCTCCTCCTTCGCCAGCTCCAGCGCGATCGCCAGCATGTTCAGGCAGTACATGCCCATCCAGGCGGTGCCGTCGGACTGCTCGATGTGGCCGCCGGTCGGCAGCGGGGCGGAGCGGTCGAAGACGCCGATGTTGTCCAGCCCCAGGAAGCCGCCCTGGAAGACGTTCTTGCCCTCGGTGTCCTTGCGGTTGACCCACCAGGTGAAGTTCAGCAGCAGCTTGTGGAAGACGCGCTGCAGGAAGTCGCGATCGCCGCTTCCACGCTGCTTGCGCTCGATCCGGTAGACGCGCAGCGCCGCCCAGGCGTGCACCGGCGGGTTGACGTCGCCGAAAGCCCACTCGTAGGCCGGGATCTGTCCGTTGGGGTGCATGTACCACTCGCGCAGGAAGAGCAGGAGCTGCTGCTTGGCGAACTCCGGGTCGATCAGCGCCACGGGGATCATGTGGAAGGCGAGGTCCCAGGCCGCGTACCACGGGTACTCCCACTTGTCCGGCATCGAGACGACGTCCTCGTTGTACAGGTGCTCCCAGTCGCGGTTGCGGCCTCCTCGGCGGCCGGGCGCCGGCGGCGGCCCGGCCGGATCGCCCTCCAGCCAGCGCCGGACGTCGTAGTGGAAGAACTGCTTGCTCCACAGCAAGCCGGCGAAGGCCTGCCGCATCACCCGGCGGGCGTCGTCCGAGAGCGTCGCGGGGATCACCGTGCCGTAGAACTCGTCCGCCTCGCGGAGCCGCCGGGCGAAGATCGCCTGGAACTCACGCCCGAGCGCCCGCGCGGCCTCGGGAGCCTCGGTGAGGCGGAGACGCACGATCACGGTCCCCCCGGCCGGGACAGTCAGCCGGTAGTGGGCGGCGGCCTTGGTACCGGCGCCGTCAGGGTTGACGGCGTCCTTGCGGCCCTCGACTACGTAGTCGTTGATGCCGTCCTTCACGTAGGGGCCGGCGTTGGGCACGCCCCAGAGCCGGGCCGCGTTCGTCTCGTTCTCGGTGAACAGCAGCGCGGGGTCACCCTCGCAGTGCAGCCACCGGCGGCCGAGCCCGGCGTGGTCGGCCTCGATGCTCGCGTGGCCGACCACGGCCCGCAGGCCCGGCCTGGTCGCTGCAGCCTCCCACGACCACGTGTTGCGGTACCAGAGCGTCGGCAGCAGGTGCACCTCGGCCGGCTCCGGGCCGCGGTTGGCCACGGCGATGCGGACCAGGACGTCCTCGGGCGTCGCCTTGGCGTACTCCACGGTCACATCGAAGTACCGGTCGTCGTCGAAGACGCCGGTGTCGATCAGCTCGTACTCCGGCGCCCGGCGGTCGCGGCGCCGGCTCTCCTCGGCCAGCGCCGTGTAGGGGAAGGCGGCCTGCGGATACTTGTAGAGCGCCCGCATGTAGGAATGGGTCGGCGTGGAGTCCAGGTAGAAGTAATAGTCCTTGGCGTCCTCACCGTGGTTGCCCTCGCTGCCGGTGAGCCCGAAGATCCGCTCCTTGAGGATGGGATCGCGCCCGTTCCACAGGGCCAGCGCGAAGCAGAGGCGTCCGTGATTGTCCGAGATGCCGGCGATGCCGTCCTCGCCCCAGCGATAGGCGCGTGAGCGGGCATGGTCGTGCGAGAAGGCATCCCAGGCCGTCCCGTCGGGGCTGTAGTCCTCGCGGACCGTGCCCCACTGCCGCTCGGCCAGGTAGGGCCCCCAGCGGCGCCAGTGCGCGGTGCGGGCCCGGGTCTCCTCGAGTCGGCGTCCCTCGGCAGTCGTGCGCGTATCGGCGGGCGGTGACGTGCTCATGCCCCATGGACACGGCGTCGCAACCCGGCGATGCGCCGCCCGGCTACTTCGATCTGGCGATGGCGGCGGGAGGGTGCTCGGAGGCGTAGGTGCGGGTGAGCTGCTCGCGCAGCGCCATCCGCGCGCGGTGCAGGCGCGACTTCACCGAGGCCACGCTGTCGCCGACGATCTCAGCGACCTCCTCGCTGGAGAGCTCCTCGACGTCGCGGAGCACCAGCACGACACGGTAATGGGCGGGCAGGCACTCCACCGCCGCCCGGACAATGCCGCGCCCCTCCTGGGACAGCAGGACCTCGTCGGGCATCTGCGACCAGTCGGCGAGGAGGAACGACCGGTCACCCTCGCGGTGGCCGTCCGCCGCGTACTGCGGCAGGTGGTCCTCGAGCGGCTCCTCGACCTGGCTCCGCTTGCCCCGCCGCTTGTTCAGCGCGGTGTTGACCGCGATGCGGTAGAGCCAGGTGCCGAGCGCCGCCCGGCCCTCGAAGCTG
>Ga0268386_10003690_pt1 | contig 11184 bp, 5 predicted proteins | sample RVTome_15_FD_200260 | JGI IMG/M metagenome (GOLD analysis project Ga0268386, IMG submission 200260) | Soil microbial communities from uranium-contaminated site in the Upper Colorado River Basin, Wyoming, United States - RVT150D86... ... | reverse complement strand
CGGGTTGACCGGCCGGTCGGCCGAGCCCAGCGGCGTCGACTTGGTCACCTTGCCGAGCTCGCTGGTCGGCGAGTACTGGCCCTTGGTGAGGCCGTAGATGCGGTTGTTGAAGAGGAGCACGGTGAGGTCCACGTTGCGGCGGAGCAGGTGCAGCATGTGGTTGCCGCCGATCGACAGCCCGTCACCGTCGCCGGTGACCACGAAGACCTTGAGCTCGGGGCGCGCCACCTTCAGCCCGGTCGCGATGGCCGGCGCCCGGCCGTGGATGGTGTGGAAGCCATAGGTGTTCATGTAGTACGGGAACCGGCTCGAGCAGCCGATGCCCGAGATGAACACGATGTTCTCCCGGGGGATGCCGAGGTCGGGCATGGACTTCTGCACCGCGCTCAGGATCGCGTAGTCGCCGCAGCCCGGGCACCAGCGGACGTCCTGGTCGGATTCGAAGTCCTTCTTCGTGTACTTGGGGGCTGCCGCGCCCGCCCCGGTCGTGCTCATGTGTGGCTCCCGCTCAGTTGGTTGATGGCGTCCAGGATGTCTTCGCTCGCCAGCGGCAGGCCACGCACGCGGTTGAAGCCGACGGCGTCCACGAGATACTCGGCGCGCAGCACGCGCACGAGCTGGCCGCTGTTGATCTCGGGCACGAGCACCTTGCGGTACTCGCGCAGGATGTGGCCGAGGTCGGGCGGCAGCGGGTTGAGGTGCCGCAGGTGGATCGAGGCCACCGAGGTGCCGGCGGCCTGGGCCCGCTCGACCGCGGCGGTGATGGACCCGTAGGTGCCGCCCCAGCCGACCACGAGCAGGTCGCCGGTGGCGGGCCCGTTGATCGACGTCGGTGGGATCTCCTGCCCCACGCGCCGCACCTTCTCCGCGCGCGTCCGCACCATGTGATCGTGGTTCTCGGGATCGTAGGAGATGTTGCCGGTGACGTCCTGCTTCTCGATCCCGCCGATGCGGTGCTCGAGCCCCGGCGTCCCCGGCTGCACCCACGGGCGGGCCAGGGTCGCCGGGTCGCGGAGGTACGGGAAGAAGCCTTCCGTCTCCGTCCGGAACTGAACATCGATGGGCGGCAGCGTCGTCGGATCCGGGATCAACCACGGCTCCGAGCCGTTGGCCAGGAAGCCGTCGGAGAGCACCATGACCGGCACCATGTACTTCACGGCGATGCGCACGGCCTCGTAGGCGACGTAGAAGCAGTCGCCCGGCGTCGCCGGCGCCAGGACGACGATCGGCGACTCGCTGTTACGGCCGTACAGGGCCTGCATGAGATCGGCCTGCTCGGTCTTGGTCGGCATGCCGGTCGAGGGGCCCGCCCGCTGGATATTGAGGATGACCAGGGGCAGCTCGGCCGTCACGGCCAGGCCGATGGCCTCGCCCTTGAGGGCGATGCCGGGACCGCTCGAGCAGGTCACCCCGATGGCGCCGCCGAAGGACGCGCCGATGGCCGCCGTGGCCGCCGCGATCTCGTCCTCGGCCTGGATCGTGCGCACACGGAAGCGCTTGTGCATCGCCAGCTCCTCGAGCACGCTCGAGGCGGGCGTGATGGGATACGCGCCGTACACGACGGGCAGCGAGGAGCGCTGGCTGGCCGCGAGCAGGCCCCAGGCCAGGGCCCGGTTGCCGGTCATGGCCCGGTACAGCCCCGGCGCCATCTCGGCCGCCTCGACCCGGTAGGACTCCTCGAAGAACTCCGCCGTCTCGCCGAACGCGTGACCGGCCTTCAGCACGCGCGTGTTCGCCTCGGCGATGGACGGGCTCTTGGCGAACTTCTTGTCGATCCAGTCCAGCGTGGGCTCGAGCGGCCGCGTGTAGATCCAGGAAACGAGTCCGAGCGCGAAGAAGTTCTTGGTGCGGTCCTTCTCCTTCGTGTCGAGCTTGAGATCGGCGATGGCCTTGTGGGTGAGACCGCTCATGTCGACCCGGTGAAGGCGATAACGCTCGGCCAGGGCGGCGTCGTCGAGCGGGTTCGACGGGTACCCGGCCTTGTCGAGGTTGCGCTTTTCGAACGCGGCCGTGTTGACGATGAGCAGCCCACCCGGCTTGAGATCGCTCAGGTGGACCTTCAGCGCGGCGGGGTTCATCGCCACCAGGCAGTCGAGCCGGTCGCCGGGCGTGTAGACCCGCTGGCTGCCGAACTGCAGCTGGAAGCTGGACACGCCGAACAGCGTGCCGGCCGGCGCACGGATCTCGGCCGGGAAATTGGGCAGCGTCGCGAGGTCGTTTCCGGCCCAGGCCGATTCGGTGGTGAACTGCTCGCCCGTCAGCTGCATCCCGTCACCGGAGTCGCCCGCGAACCGGATCACCGCCCGATCCAGGTCCTTGCGCGCCTTCCCGGCTGCCTTGACGGGCGTGGCCGTCTCGCTCATCGCTTCTCCCTCTCTCGCAGTCGTGAGCCGCTCATCAGCTCCCGGTCCGGCCGGCACTGCTCCCGCGCTGCACACACACCCCCTCCCGACACCGGGAAGGCTCGGGAGAACCTCTGAGTCGACCGGCCGGCGCAGTACCGGCGCGGCGTCGACAGGGCATACTCGATCTTATCGGAGGGTCGAGGCGGGGGCAAGGCGTATCGCCTGCTTAGGCCGCGTCCGGCCGCAGCCGGTCACGGCGCCCGCGATCCCGCGGGGGCGGGCTCGCTGGCGTCGCCGCGGGTCGGCGGAGCCGGCGCCTCGCCCGGCTCCTGCAGCATCTGCACGAAGCGGGCGGCCGTGGGGGTCAGCGGCTTGTGGCGGCGATGCACGATGCCCACGGGCCGCACGAGATCGGGGATCGCGACGTCCACCGCAGCCAGCGTCCTGATCGACGCCTCCTTCTGCACCGTGTGCCGCGGCAGGATGCTGATCCCGGCGGCGATGATGATCGCCTGCTTGATCGTCTCGATGTTGTCGAATTCCATCACGACGTTCACGCGCACGTTGTGCTGGCGCAGGGCGCGATCGATGGCCTTGCGGATCGTGAGCCCCGCATCGAAGGCCACGAAGGGCTCGCCCGCCAGCTCGGCCGGCATGACGACTCGCCGGCGAGCCAGCCGATGGTTGGGATGGCAGACCAGGGCCATGGGCTCCTCGCGCAGCGACACCACGCTGAGCGCCCGCTCGGCCGGCGGATAGGACATGACGCCGAGATCCGCCTCGCCGGTGAGCACCGCCTCCACCACCTTGTGGGGGTGCAGGCACTCGAGCTGCACGCGCGCCTGCGGATGGAGCGCGATGAACTGCTGCATGGGCCGGCTCATATCGTGCAGCCCCACCGAATAGATGGCCGCCACCCGCACGGTGCCGTCCACGCGCGCCTTGACCGCCGCCACCTCGGTCTTGGCCTTTTCCCAGGCCTCCAGGATCCCGCGCGCCGCCCCGTAGAAGGCCTCGCCCTCGCGGGTGACGACGAAGGGCCGCTTGGTGCGGTCGACGAGCCCCACGCCCAGGTGGGCCTCGAGCTGCTGGACCGCCTGGCTGGCCGCCGACTGGGACACGAAGTTCTGCTCGGCGCCGCGCGAGAAGGACCGGAGCCGGACCACATCGCAGTACAGTCGCAGAGTCTCCAGGTGCACGGCGCGAGCTTACACCATTAGCGTATCTGATACCCGGGATATAAATTTCCCGTAATGACTAATGCTGGCGCTGCGAGTAGTATCGTGCAACTCTTCACAAGATCGAGACACAACGGAGCGGATCTCATCACAGGGGATGGAGCGATGGAACGGCAGGGCCTCTACGATCCCGCCCACGAGCACGACTCCTGCGGCGTCGGCTTCGTCGTGGACGTCAAGGGGAGAAAGTCCCACGCGATCGTGCAGAAGGCGCTGCAGGTCCTGATCAACCTCCTGCACCGCGGCGCCTGCGGGTGCGAGCCCAACACCGGCGACGGCGCCGGCATCCTCGTGCAGATGCCCGACCGGTTCCTGCGCCGCGAGTGTGCGCGCCGGGGCCTGACGCTGCCGCCGACCGGCGAGTACGGTGCCGGGCTGGTCTTCCTGCCGCGCGAGCCGATGCCGGCGGACAAGGTCCGGGCCCTGCTGCACTCGATCGTCGAGGAGGAGGGCCAGACGCTGCTCGGGTGGCGCGACGTGCCGACCGACGACCGCCTGCTCGGCGCCAGCGCGCGCTCGGTGGAGCCGACGATCAAGCAGGTCTTCGTCGGCCGCGGTTCCGGCGTCCGGGACCGCGCGCACTTCGAGCGCAAGCTCTACGTGATCCGCCGGCTGTTCGAGAAGGCGATGATCGGGCTCGACATCCCCGACCGGACCTTTGCCTACGTGCCGAGCCTGTCCTGCAACACGCTCATCTACAAGGGCATGCTCAGCGCCGACCAGCTGGAGCCGATGTACCCCGATCTGGTCGATCCCGACATGGAGTCGGCCCTCGCCCTCGTGCACCAGCGGTTCAGTACCAACACGTTTCCGTCGTGGCCGCTGGCCCATCCATACCGGTACATCGCCCACAACGGCGAGATCAACACGCTGCGCGGGAACATCAACTGGATGCGGGCGCGCGAGGCGCTGTGCCGCTCGGAGCTGCTCGGCGACGACCTCGCCAAGGTGCTCCCGGTCACGCGTGACGGCCTCAGCGACACCGCGACATTCGACAACGTGCTCGAGTTCCTCGTCATGAACGGCCGCTCGCTGCCGCACGCGATCCTCATGATGATCCCCGAGCCCTGGCAGAACCACGAGTCGATGAGCGCGGAGCGGCGGGCCTTCTACGAGTTCCACGCCTCGCTGATGGAGCCGTGGGACGGGCCGGCCTCGATCGCGTTCACCGATGGCACCGTGATCGGAGCCGTGCTGGACCGCAACGGCCTGCGGCCCTCCCGCTACTACGTGACCACCGACGGGATGGTCGTGATGGCCTCCGAGGTCGGGGTGCTCGACATCGCCCCCGAGCACATCGCGCTCAAGGAACGGCTGCACCCCGGCAAGATCTTTTTGATCGACACCGCCCAGGGCCGGATCATCGACGACGAGGAGATCAAGAGTCGACTGGCGTCAGAACACCCCTATCGGGACTGGCTCAGCGACAATGTCGTGCGCATCGCCGACCTGCCGGCGCACCCGCTGCCGGAGTCCGACCACGACACCGTGCTGGCGCGCCAGATCGCCTTCGGCTACACGCACGAGGATCTGAGATTGCTCCTGGGGCCGATGGCCAGGAACGGCGAGGAGCCCATCGGCTCCATGGGCACCGACACCGCGCTGGCCGTGCTCTCCAATCGCCCGCGCCCGCTGTACGACTACTTCAAGCAACTCTTCGCCCAGGTCACGAATCCGCCGCTCGACCAGATCCGCGAGGAGCTGGTGACGTCCATGGAGTCGACGATCGGCCCCGAAGGCAACCTCCTGCGGGCGGGGCCGGCGTCGTGCCGGCAGATCGTGATCCCCGACCCCGTGCTGACCAACGAAGAGATCGCCAAGCTCCGCCACGTCGAGCATCCGTGGTTCCGGTCGGTAACCCTGCCGATGCTCTATCCGGTCGCCGACGGCGCGGCCGGTCTCGAGCGCGCCCTCGGCGAGCTCCAGGCGCGCGCCAGCCAGGCCATCGGCGCCGGGAACAACATCCTCATTTTGTCCGACCGCGGCATCACGCCCGGGCAGGCCGCCATCCCGAGTCTGCTGGCCACCGCCGCCGTCCACCATCACCTGGTGCGCCGCGGCGAGCGCACGCGCTGTGGCCTCGTCGTGGAGACCGGGGACGCCCGCGAGGTCCACCACGTGTGCCTGCTCATCGGCTACGGGGCCGGCGCCGTGAACCCCTGGGTGGCCTTCGAGACGCTCGACGACATGATGGGCCAGGGCCTGCTCACCGGGGTGGACCGGCCCCGGGCGATCCGCAACTACATCAAGGCGCTGAACAAGGGCGTCCTCAAGGTCATGGCCAAGATGGGGATCTCCACGCTGCAGAGCTACTGCGGCGCGCAGATCTTCGAGGCCATCGGCCTCGACCGGGAGGTCGTCGACCGCTACTTCACCGGCACCGCCTCGCGGGTCGGCGGCATCGGCGTCGGGGTGATCGCCGAGGAGATCCGTCGCGGCCACGCCGAGGCCTTCCCCGCCCGCCCGACCGGCCGCGCCGACCTCGACTGGGGCGGCGAGTACCAGTGGCGCCGGGACGGCGAGTACCACCTGTTCAACCCCGACACCGTGTTCAAGCTGCAGCACGCGACCCGGGCCGGCCAGTACGGGATCTTCCGCGACTACACGAGGCTGGTCGACGACCAGAGCCGCCAGCTCGCGACGCTGCGGGGGCTCATCGAGGTGAAGCCGGCCGGCGCCCCCGTCCCGCTGGACGAGGTGGAGCCGGTCGAGGCGATCCTGAAGCGCTTCGCTACCGGCGCCATGTCGTTCGGCTCGATCGGTCAGGAAGCGCACGAGACCCTGGCCATCGCCATGAACCGCCTCGGGGCGAAGTCGAACACCGGTGAGGGCGGCGAGGATGCCGCGCGGTACCGGCCCGACGCCAATGGCGACTCCCGGCGCAGCGCCATCAAGCAGGTCGCCTCGGCGCGGTTCGGCGTGACCAGCGAGTACCTGGTCAACGCGGACGACCTGCAGATCAAGATGGCCCAGGGAGCGAAGCCGGGCGAGGGCGGCCAGCTCCCCGGCCACAAGGTGTACCCGTGGATCGCCAAGGTGCGCTACGCCACACCGGGCGTGGGGTTGATCTCCCCGCCCCCGCACCACGACATCTACTCGATCGAGGACCTGGCCCAGCTCATCCACGATCTCAAGAACGCGAATCCCAGGGCCCGGATCCACGTGAAGCTGGTGGCCGAGGTCGGTGTCGGCACCGTGGCGGCCGGCGTCGCCAAGGCGCACGCCGACGTGGTGCTCATCTCCGGGCACGACGGCGGCACCGGGGCCTCACCGCTCACCTCGATCAAGCACGGCGGGGTCCCCTGGGAGCTCGGCCTGGCCGAGACGCAGCAGGTCCTGGTCCTCAACAAGCTGCGCGACCGCATCGTCGTGCAGGTCGACGGCCAGATGAAGACCGGTCGCGACGTCGTCATCGCCGCCCTGCTCGGGGCCGAGGAGTTCGGCTTCTCGACGGCGCCGCTGGTGGTGATGGGCTGCATCATGATGCGGGTCTGTCACCTCAACACCTGCCCGGTTGGCATCGCCACCCAGGACCCGGAGCTGCGCAAGCGGTTCGCCGGCAAGCCCGAGTTCGTCACCACCTTCTTCCGCTTCATCGCCGAGGAGGTCCGCGAGCACATGGCGGCGATGGGCGTCCGCACCATGGCCGAGATGATCGGCCGGGTCGACCGGCTGGACTTCAAGCCGGCCCTCGAGCACTGGAAGGCCAAGGGTCTCGACTTCTCCTCGATCCTGTACGCGCCGGCCGTGCCGCCCGCGGTGGCGCGCCGCTGCGTCACGGTCCAGGACCACGGGCTGGAGAAGTCGCTCGACCACACCACCTTGATCCCCGCGTGCCGCGAGGCGATCGAGCACGCCAAGCCCATCGAGCTCAGCCTGCCGATCCGCAACGTGAACCGCACGGTCGGCACGACGCTCGGCTACGAGATCACCTCCCGCTGGGGCGGTGAGGGGCTCCCCGACGACACGATCCGGGTTCACTTCCGCGGCTCGGCCGGACAGTCGTTCGGTGCCTTCGTGCCGCGGGGCGTCACCTTGACGCTCGAGGGCGACGCCAACGATTACTGGGGCAAGGGGCTGTCGGGCGGGCGGCTGGTGGTCTTCCCGCCCCGGGAGGCGCGCTTCGTGCCCGAGGACAACATCGTGATCGGCAACGTCGCGCTCTACGGCGCCACCGGCGGCGAGGCCTACGTGCGCGGCGTCGCGGGGGAGCGGTTCGCCGTGCGCAACAGCGGCGTGCAGGCCGTCGTTGAGGGCATCGGTGACCACGGCTGCGAGTACATGACCGGCGGCCGGGTGGTCGTCCTCGGGCAGAGCGGCCGGAACTTCGCCGCCGGCATGTCGGGGGGCATCGCCTACGTGCTCGACGTCGACGGCGACTTCAAGCGACGGTGCAACCTGGGCATGGTCGAGCTGGGCCCGCTGGACCAGGCCGAGGACATCGCGCTCGTGCGCGGGCTGATCCGCCGCCACGTCGACCACACCGGCTCCGCCTACGCCAGCGGGATCCTGGCCAGATGGATCGACGCGCAGCCGCGCTTCGTCAAGGTGATGCCGAGGGACTACAAGCGGGTGCTCGCAGCCGAGGCACGGGCGCGCGCCGAGGGACGCGCGCCGACGTTCACCGAGCTGGTCGGCGCCACCAGCGGATAGGCCCCGTGGGCAAGGTCACCGGTTTCCTCGAGATCCAGCGCAAGAAGTGGCCGACCCGGCCGGTCACCGAACGGCTGCGCGACTGGAAGGAGGTCTACCTCCCCTTCCCGGCCGACGAGCTGAAGAAGCAGGCCGCCCGCTGCATGGACTGCGGCATCCCGTTCTGCCACCAGGGCTGCCCGCTCGGCAACATCATCCCCGACTGGAACGACCACGTGTACCGCGAGCACTGGCGGGACGCCAGCGACCGCCTGCACGCGACCAACAACTTTCCGGAGTTCACCGGCCGATTGTGCCCGGCCCCCTGCGAGGGCGCCTGCGTGCTCGGGATCAACGACGACGCGGTGACGATCAAGGCCGTGGAGGTGTCGATCGCCGAGCGTGCCTTCGAGCAGGGCTGGGTGGTGCCGGAGCCGCCGGTGATGCGCACCGGCAAGAAGGTGGCCGTGGTCGGCTCGGGGCCGGCCGGGCTGGCCGCCGCCGAGCAGCTCAACCGGGCCGGCCACTGGGTCACCGTGCTCGAGCGCTGCGACCGCATCGGCGGGCTCCTGCGGTACGGCATCCCCGAATTCAAGATGGAGAAGCGCGTTCTCGACCGGCGGCTGGCCCTCATGGAGAAGGCCGGGATCGCCTTCCGGCCGAACGCCGACGTGGGACGCAGCCCACGCCTGGCCGAGCTCCGGCAGGAGTGCGACGCGATCGTGCTGGCTTGCGGCGCCGGCGCGCCGCGCGACCTGCCGGTGCCCGGCCGCGCGCTGGACGGCATCCACTTCGCGATGGAGTACCTGACCCTCTCCAACCGGCGGTGCGAGGGCGACGCGGTGCCCGACGAGCGCTTCATCAGCGCCCGGGGCCGGCGGGTCGTCATCATCGGCGGCGGCGACACCGGGGCCGACTGCCTGGGTACGGTCCACCGGCAGGGGGCCGTCTCGGTGCACCAGTTCGAGCTGCTGTCGCGCCCGCCCGACGAGCGGACTCTCGACAACCCGTGGCCCCAGTGGCCCAATATCTTCCGCGTGTCGTCCGCCCACGAGGAGGGCGGCGAGCGAGTCTACGCGGTCTCGACCCAGCGCTTCACCGGCGACGAGCGTGGCCACGTCACGCAGCTGCACGCGGTGAAGGTCACGATGACGCGCGGGGAGGGCGGGCGCCTGGAGCTCGCGCCGATCGCCGGCACCGAGTTCACGCTCGACGTCGACCTGGTGCTGCTCGCCATGGGATTCGTCGGCCCCGAGCGCCCGGGACCGATCGAGGAGCTCGGGCTGCGGCTGACCGAGCGTGGCACCGTCGCGCGCGACGGCGCATGGATGACCAGCGTCCCCGGGGTCTTCACGTGCGGCGACATGCAGCGCGGCCAGTCCCTGATCGTCTGGGCGATCGCCGAGGGTCGCTCGTGCGCCGCCGGCGTGGACCGCTGGCTGATGGGCACGACCGCGCTCCCCGCCCCCCTGCCCTAGCCGACTAGCGGTAGCTCTCCACCGACGAGGCGATGCACTCGGCGCGGGCGGCCGCCTCGCCGCGCATTGCCTTGAGGGCCTTCCAGCAGGCGTCGCAGCTCGGATATATCCGCGAGGCGCCCGGACGTCGCTCGGTCCCCCTGAATCGCAGCACGCATTCGCCGGGGGCGGCCGCGCGGGGGGCTCCCCTCACCACGGGCCCCACGTTCGGGCGGGGCGCCTCCCCTGGCCGCTCGGGCGGAAGCTGATAGCGGTACGCCTCGGGCACTTGATCCCGCCGGCCGGCATAGTGGACGTTGCCCTGACCGTCCACCCACCGGTAGGACGGTTGCGGCATGGCCGGGCTCGCCACCGTGAGCAGCAGCACCACGAGCATTGCCAGTCGGATCCCGTGTGCACGCATCAGCGCCTATCATCGCCCAGATCGCCCCGTAGCCAGGAATCCTAAAGATTCCCGGGCCGGCGCCCCGCTCTCAGCGAGCCGCCAGGGGCTCGCCGACCAGGGTCCACCACGGCAGCGCCACCACCAGGATGACCACCCAGCCCACCAGCGTCATCCACAGTCCGAACCGCAGCATCTCAGGGGCGGAGACGTGGCCGCGCTCGTAGATGACCAGCGCCGAGGAGCTCTGGGCCGGGTAATAGATGACGGCGTCCCCCGTCATCATCACGACGAGCGCGCACACCAGCGGATTGAGCCCGGCCTCGCGCCCCACCGACATCGCGATGGGCAACGCCAGGGCCAGGAAGCCGGCGATGTTCGGCACGATCGCGCGGAAGGCGGTGGCCCCCAGCATCAGGAGCACCACCGTCGTCAGCGGGCTGGCCCCCAGCGCCGGCAGGCTGCCCACGAGCAGGCGCGCCAGCCAGGCGGCGGCCCCGCTGGTGCCGAGCACGTGGGCCAGCGAGATGGACGCGGCGATGACGAAGACGTTGGCCCAGCCCACGCCGCGCTCGAGGTCCGCCCACACCAGCGGGCCGACGCGCGGCAGCAGCAGGGCGACGAACGCCAGCAAGGCCGGCAGGGCCGGATCGAGACCGTGCACGGCATCGGTGAGCCAGAGCGTGGAGGCGCCGAGGATCACCGCCACCGTGCGCCACTCCACTCCGGAGAGCGGTCGCCGGTGCGCCGGCGCCGGCGCCGGCAGGCCGTGGCGGAAGCCGCGGCGGTGGAGGGCCCAGGTCAGCACGCCCCCGACGAGCAGGATCGTGTAGTACGGCACCGCCATGAGAGCGAACCAGCCCGTCCACGACATCCCGCCGATGATGGCCGCGCTCATCACGGGGGTGATGCCGCCGGTCAGCAGGGCCGTGGAGGCCAGTCGGTTGATCGAGGAGAGCGCCAGCATCACGGCCTTGGCGATGGCGGCTCCGCGCGGCACCCCGGCCTGCGTGAACAGCTCGTCGTAGATGTGGATCAGGATGCCGGAGCGGGTCGTTGCCGAGGGCAGGACGAACGTCAGTAGGGGGAACGCCAGGACGAGCTGCAGG
>Ga0268386_10003689_pt1 | contig 11185 bp, 12 predicted proteins | sample RVTome_15_FD_200260 | JGI IMG/M metagenome (GOLD analysis project Ga0268386, IMG submission 200260) | Soil microbial communities from uranium-contaminated site in the Upper Colorado River Basin, Wyoming, United States - RVT150D86... ... | reverse complement strand
AGGCGAGCGCTTCCGCGGCAAGGCCAACGCGCTGGCCGCCCTGGAGGCTGCGCCCGAGAAGCCGGAACTCGCCGGCGAGCCGCGGGTCGTGGGCGAGGGCAACGTGTGGGCGGTGATGATGCCCCTGCGCTACGGCGAAGAGATCCATCAATACGCCGGTATCTTCGAACTCGAGGACGGCAAGATCAGGCGGACCACCGAGTACTTCGGCGCGCCTTTCCCGGCCCAGCCAGGCCGCGCCCAGTTCACGGACAAAGGCTAGGCAGTCAGCCGCCGTAACCCTCGCCTTTCCTCAAACTGGGCAACCTGTGCTAATTCAACTCCGGGTGAAGTTAGCCAAGTACGATCGCCGGCCGCCGGCCGTCACGAGCACGGCGCATTGACTACTACTTGACTATCTGTCGCTGGTATTTGAGTTAAGCCAGGTAGGCTCGTCGCGATCTTGGTTAACGCCATGGGGAGTTGAGATAGACCAAGAAAGCCGCGGCGGTGGCGGCGACCAGCTGACCCAGCCTCGCCGCTCGGCGCTACGATCAAGGGCATGTTCCTCGACGAGGTGACGATCAGCGTTCGGGCCGGCGACGGCGGTAACGGCGCGGCCACTTTCCGGCGCGAGGCGCACGTCCCGCTCGGCGGCCCGGACGGCGGCGACGGCGGCCGCGGCGGGTCGGTCTACCTGCGCGTCGACGCCGGCGAGACGATGCTGCGCGACTATCGCTTCCGGCACCACTTCCGCGCCGAGTCGGGCGGCCGCGGCCTGGGCTCGAAGAAGCACGGCAAGGCGGGCAAGGACCTCGAGCTCGCCGTTCCGCCGGGCACCGTTGTCACCGACCTCGAGACGGGTGACCTGATCGCCGATCTCGTCGCGCCGCAGCAGCGCCTGCTCGTCGCGCGCGGCGGTCGTGGCGGGCTGGGCAACGTCCACTTCGCGACTGCCACGCACCGCGCGCCGACGCACGCGCAGAGGGGCGAGCCCGGCCAGCAGCGCCGGCTCAAGCTGGAGCTTCGCCTGATTGCCGACGTGGGGCTGATCGGCCTGCCCAACGCCGGCAAGAGCACGTTGCTTACGGCGTTGACCGCGGCCACGCCGCAGATCGCGCCGTACCCGTTCACGACCCTCGAGCCCAACCTCGGCGTGCTCGACCTCGATACCCACAACCCGACTGACGAACGACGGGTGACGATCGCCGACATGCCCGGCCTGATCGAGGGAGCCAGCGCCGGGGCCGGCCTGGGCCACGCTTTCCTGCGTCACGTCGAGCGTACGCGCGTGCTGGCCCATGTCGTGGATCTCGCGGCCGCCGATCCCGAGCGCGACTACGGGACCATTCGCGACGAGCTCGAGGCGCGCGACCCGGCTCTGCTCGACAAGGTGACGCTGGTCGTCGCCAACAAGCTCGACCTGCACGCCGCGCAGGCGCAGCAACCCGCCTTCACCCGCCGACGCAAGAAGGAGGGCCGGCAGGTCGTCGCCGTCTCGGCGCGAGAGGGGGAGGGCATCGCGGCACTGATCGGTGCCCTGGCCAGGCTGCTGCCCGACGCCGCTACCCTCGCCCGGCCGGGCGAGCCGGCGGGCGTCGTCGTCCACCGTCTTGAGTCGGCCGGAGGGGCGTTCTCGGTCGAGTCCGAGCAGGACGGCTACCGCGTCCGCGGCCGCGCGATCGAGCGGTTGGCTGCCCAGACGGACTTCGAGAACGAGGAATCGGCGGCTCGCTTCCAGCGGGATCTGGCGCGCCTGGGGATCGAACGTGAGTTGGTCAAGGCGGGTGTGGCGGCCGGCGACCAGGTGCGCATCGGCGAGGTCGAGCTCGAGTGGGAGGACGAGGGCTGAGCGGCACGCGCTGGGGGATCCTGGGCGGCACGTTCGACCCGGTGCACTGCGCTCACCTGGCCGTCGCCGAGCAGGTGCGCGATGCGTTGTCGCTCAGCGGCGTGCTGTTCGTGCCGGCGCGCGTGCCCGTGCACAAGCCGGGGGTCGTGGTTAGCCCGGCCGAACACCGCCTAGCAATGCTCGAGCTGGCCGTCGCGGGCAACCCGGCCTTTGCCCTTAGCCACCTCGAGCTCGATCGCAGCACCCCCAGCTACTCGGTCGAGACGCTCGAGCAGCTGACCGCCGAACGGCCGGACGACGAGTTCGTCTTCATCCTGTCGGTCGAGGCGGCCGGCCTGCTGCACACCTGGCACCGGCCGCAGCGGCTGCTCGAGCTGTGCCGCCTGGCGGTCGTGCCTCGTCTCGGTTACGAGGCGCTCGACGACGACTACGTCCCGACGCACTTCCCCGGCCAGGCCGCCCGCTTCCTGAGCGTCGCCACCTCGCGGCTTGGTCACTCGGCATCCGACATCCGAACCCGGGTCGCCGCCGGCCAGACGATCCGATACCTAGTACCCTCAGCGGTGGAGGACTACATCAAGGAGCACGCCCTGTATCGAGCCGATGACTGAGCCCCAGCCACATCCGCGCCGGCCGGGGCTGCCCAAACGTCAGACGCGCGCAGCCGTCGCCGAAGGCGACGCCGAGGCGCTCACATTGGCCCGCCGCATCGTCGATCTGGCCGCCGACAAGAAGGCCGCCGACATCGTCCTGCTCGACATCCACGGATTGACCACCATCGCCGACTACTTCGTCATCTGCTCCGGCGCCTCCGAGCGACAGCTGGGCGCCATCGTCGACGGCATCGCCGAGGGTCTGCGCGAGGAGCGCGTTCGGCCGATCGGGCGTGAAGGCTCAGCCAACGCACACTGGCTGCTGCTCGATTACGGCTCGGTCGTCGTCCATGTCATGTCGCCACCCGAGCGCGACTTCTACCAGCTCGAGAAGCTGTGGTCCGAGGCGCCGCTGCTGGTCCGGCTGCAATAGCTCGCGCGAATAGGCCGCTCTGCGTAGGACGGACGGCCGCCGGCGCGGTACCTGTGGGTGGTGCAGCAGGGAACATGGTCGCTCCTAGCATCGGCCCATGGCCCACATCGGTGACAACTGTCCACACTGCGCCAGGCGGTTGGTCAACTCGCGCTTCGACGCGACGTTCCGCCTGGATGAAGGCGGCGAGCGGCTGTGCTTCGGACTCCCGGCGGCGCTGTGTGAGGACTGTCGCCAGCTGTACGTCGACCCCGACCTGATCGAGTTGCTCGACGTGCCCACCGGCCGGTGTACCTTCGCCATCGAGTCGGACACGGTTCTGCGCGAAGCCTGGCTGGGCGCCGACTTCTAGCCGCTTCCCGCTCGGGTAGCGCTCGATCAGCCGGCGCAATTCGGTGGGCGTGAGCGTGCAGATGACGCCATCGTCGACGGCCTCGACATACGCCTCGCGCGAGCTCGAGGCGATGGCCTACCAGCGTGTCGGCCAGCGCCTGGCACGCAAGCTGATCGACCTCGGCCAGCGCTTCGGCGTCAAGACGGTCCGCGGCACGCTTATCGAGGCGCGTCTCACTCAGCAGGAGCTGGCCGACATGATCGGCACGACGCGCGAGACGCTGGCACTCACCATCGGCGATTTACGCCGGCAGGGCCTGCTGACGACCGACCGCCAGCGTGTCGTGATCCAGGATGCGGAGCGCCTGCTCGAGCTGGCCGAGGGCGAGTAAGCAACGGCCTGTAAGCACGCTCACGGCGCCGCCACCCGAGCACAGGGTAGGCTTACGGCGTGGAACGACTGGAGGAACCGCGTGGAGATGCCGCGCTCTGCGCGCACGCGCCGCCGCAGCCAGAACTAGCGCGCTCCGCCGCCTGCGAGGAGTGCGGCAGCCGCTTCAACCTGCGCTCCTGCGCGCACTGCGGACACGTCGGCTGCTGTGAGTCGCAGGCCGGTCACGCGCGAGCCCACGCGTTGGCCGAAGGGCATCCCGTCATTGAGCAGATGACCGGCTCAGGTGCGGGCTTCGCCTGGTGCTACACCGAGCACTCTTACGTCCGTTGAGCCTCAGTCCGCTTACGGTCGAGGAGTTGCTGGGTGACGGACGCGACCACCGTTGTGCGGGCTACGGCGAGGCCCAGATCTGTGTTCGCATCGCACCTGTCGCCGAGCTCCCAACGCGCTTCGGCCCGTTCCACGTAGTCGCCTTCTGGAACGATCGGGACGGTAAGGAACACGCCGCCTTCGTCAAGGGCGATCCGACCAAGGCCGAGGGCGTGCCCGTGCGCGTGCACTTGGAGTGCCTGATCGGCGACGCCATCGGCTCACTGCGCTGCGACTGCCGTGACCAGCTCGAGGCGGCGCTCTCATTCCTGGGCGGTCAAGAGGTGGGCATGCTGCTGTACCTGCGCCAAGGGGGCCGGGGCATCGGCTTCCTGAACAAGATTCGCACCTACGGTCTGCAGGATCACGGCTACGACACGGTCGAGGCCAACATCGCTCTCGGTTTTCGCGTGACGAGCGGGACTAGACAGTCGCGGCCCACATGCTCGACTCGCTGCGCGTCAAATCGATTCGCCTGTGCACCAACAACCCGCGCAAGGTCGACGACCACGCCAAACACGGCATCAACGTCGTCGAGCGCCTGCCGCTGGTCATCGAGCCGAACGAGTACAACCGCTTCTACCTGCAGACGAAGGCACTCAAGTCGGGCCACCTGCTTTCGCCCGACGGCAAGCCGCGGCTGCTCGAACAGAGTGACCGCCCGATAGTGCGTGGGATGGACGACGAGTAAACATCCAAACTGATCGAGGAGCAGGCGGCCGCCGGTTGAACACGAAGCGCTGGCGACGGCCGGCCAGGCCGGTCGACCGACGGGCGATACTAATACACGTGCAGAACGTCGATGGCCCGCGACCGGCGACGGAGATGAGGACAAGCGGCGCGGACAAGCCCGAGTGGCGCTCGCTGCCGCCCGCCGCGAAGGTCTTCCGACTCGCTCACGCCGCATTTGGTGTGGCCAACATGGCAGGCCTGGGCTACGTCTGGTGGTGCGCCGCAACGCGCCGGCGCGATCGCTGGCTGGCGGCCGCGGTTGGGCTGCTCAGCGCTGAGGGCGTGGCGCTGGTGATCGGCCGTGGCAACTGCCCATTCGGACCCTTCCAGCGAACGCTGGGCGACCCGGTGCCGATGTTCGAGCTGGTATTGCCGCCGCGCGCGGCGAAGGCCGCGGTGCCCATCCTCACCGTCATCACGTTGGCCGGCTTCGCCGTCGCGCTTGCCCGTCCGCCGCGCAGCACCGCCGCAGGGCGGAGCTAGTCATCCAGCAGCGGACTGGCCACCTCTTCGGCCATCGCGTGCAGGCTGGCCGGACCGGCGCCGGCCGGCACCGACAGGATCAGGTGGTTCGCGCCCGCCGCACGCATCCGGCGGCTGGTCTCGAGCGCCTCGCGCCGCTCACCGGCGGTGTTGCCGCAGGCGACCTGGGCGGCGAAGGTGAACTGCGCCGCGTCGCGACCGCCGGCTTCCAGCGCTCGGCTGATCGTGTCGTGCCGGTCGGCGAAGTAGGCCACGTCGCCGGCCCGGTTGCCGGGCATCGGCCAGCCGTCGGCGTAGCGCACCGCGAGCTCGATGCCACGCCGGCGCTGGCCGCCCAGCCAGAGTGGCGGGCCTGTCGGCCGTAGCGGTCCGGGCTCGAGCGTGGCGCGATCGAGCGGGAAGTAGGGATCGGGGCGGGTCACGCCGGGCAGGCCGCGCGCCTCGTCGGAGAAGAGCGCCTTGAGGACCTCGACGTAGCTCTCGAAGCGATCGAAGCGCTCCTTGGGTGCTGGCAGCGGGATGCCGTACGCGGCGTGCTCACCCGCGTGCCAGCCGGCGCCGAGACCCAGGATGAAGCGCCCGCCGGTGACGTTGTCGATGACCATCGCCGAGTTCGCCAGCACTGCCGGGTGGCGGAACGTGGCGGCGAAGACGGCAACGCCCAGCCAGCGGCCGGGCAGCCGATGTGCTAGCGCGGCAGCAGTGGTGGCGGCCTCGAACGCGGCCCCGCCCCGCTCACGTCCGGCGTCGGTCAGGTGGTCGCTCATCCAGCCGGCGTCGAACACGTCAAGCTCGCCGGCCGCCGCCCACACCGCGTCGATCGACTGCCAGTCGGGCGGCGACTCGATGCCGCGATGCGGAAGCCGAGCAGTCCCGGCGCGCGATCAGCCGTTCTGGGCCGAGCAGCGGCGCGCTCAGCCACTTCCGGCTCAGCCACGGCGCGCGACGTGCTGCGCGAACCACGCCGTCAGCGCCAGCCGCGTCCGATCTTCGGACAGCGAGTGCGGTCCGCCGTCGGGCGCGATGCCCTTGCTGAGGAGGTCGATCTCGAACAGTGCGGCGAGCGCCGCGTCCAGCTCGCCAGCCGACCAGCGGCGTGCCTGCTCGGTCAGCTTCTGGGCGCGGAAGGGTTGCAGCCTGAGCTCGCGCACCAGCTCGGCCGGCTTGGTGCCGGCGGCCAGGTGATCGGCGATGACGATCAGCTCGCGCAGCCGGCGGTGGAGCTGGGCGATCAACACCGCCATGGCCGTGCCCGCGTCGAGCAGGCCCTCGGCCAGCCGCGCCGCTTCGCCGGGACGCCGCGTGCCGACGGCGTCCCCCAGCGCCCACGCCGATGCCGGAACCGCTTCGCCGACGAGCGCTTCGATGTCGTCGCGGCTGATCGTGCCGTTGGGCCGGTACAGCGCCAGCTTCTCGAGCTCTGCGTTGGCCAGCTCGGTCTGCCGCCGGCGGTCCACGTCGCCCTCGCGCACGTAGGCGCCGACACGCTCGGCGAGCAGCCGCGAGACGCCGGGCGCTAGCTTCACCTCCAACTCAGCCGCGCGGTTGTTGAGAAAAGCCTCCATCCGCTCGCGGGTCAGCGACGGGAACTCGCGCGTTTGACCGCCGGCGGCGGCCACCAGTTCGCGCAGTGTGCCCGACTGGGCAGGCGCCTTGCCGCCGCTCGCGAGCAGGTCGACGAAGCACAGCGCGTTGCCCGGGGCGACGGCTGTCAGGAGGCCGGTCAACCGCTCGCGCGCCGCCTGCTCGCGGGCGAGTGCCTGTGGCTGGCGAACCACGACAAGCATGCCCGCCCCGAACAGCGGCGCGGTGGCGATGCGCAGTTCGATCTCGTCGAGCAGCCGCGCCCGGCGCTTGCCGGCGCCGTCGGTGGCGCCGGCCGAGGCCGCGCCGTCGTCATCGTCGCCGCTCGTGCGCCAGATCTCGAGGGGCTGCCCGGCCGCCTCGCTCAGCTCTCGGCCAAGCTCGCTCGCGGCGCGCTCGAGACCGTAGGCGTCCTGGCCCCAGAAGTAGGCCAGGTGGGGAGTGTCGGCGGCGGTCGTCACGCTGCGGCGCCCAGCAGCGCGTCGGCCCACGGCTCACGGCTGACCTCGCTGGGCTCAAGGCCGGCCAGCGCGCAAACCTCGCGCTCGAGCGTCCGGGCACGCTCTAGGCCGACGCGGAGCTGGTCGAGATAGTCAGGATGCCGCCGGCGCCAGCGGGCGAAACGCTGCTCGACGGTCACCAGCTCCTGCTCCGCGCGCTTGTCAGCGTAGGCCACGATGCGCTCCTCGGTCGAGGCACGCGCCAGCCAGTCTGCATAGTCGGGCCTGGTCAGGCGCGGGGCGGTGTGAGCGGCGACAGCCGGACCCAGCTCGTGGTGCCCGCGCTCGGCCAGCCAGGCGGCGCCGGCATCGCCGTGGGCCATCGACTGGCGAAGCGGATGCTCGCGCGGCAGCATCTTGTCAACGTCGTGCAGCAGGGCGGCGACCTCGACGAGCGCCACGTCCACGTCCGCGCCGCGCTCGGCAGCCCGCCGCGCCAGGAAGGTGGCGACCTCGGCGACAGCCCCTGAGTGGCGCACGATGCCCGCGGGTGGATCGAGGTCGAGCAGAATCTGCGCAGCCGCCTGGCGCGAGGGGATGGACATTGCCGCCGATTGTACGGACGCCGGCGCGACCCCGCCGTCGGCCCGATCGGACAGAAGCCAAGTCCCGGTGGCAACCGGCTCGCCGGCCGGCTGGGCGCTGGGCGCCCGCCGCCGGCACTGGCGGTCAGGTCGCGGCCGTCAGTCGTGATCTCGACCGTGCCGTTGAGGTCGGTGCGAAAGAGCTGCGCGCCCACGTCGCGCAATCGTGCCACCGTCTTTGGCGAAGGGTGCCCGTACGGGTTGCCCAAACCGGCACTGACCACCGCCACCCGCGGCCGCAGCTGCTCGACGAAGGCGTCGGTCGTGGCCGTGCCGCTGCCGTGATGGGCGACTTTCAGCACATCCAGCCGGCGATCGCTCGTCGCTGCCAGCCCAGCGGCCATCAGCTGCGGGTCGATCTCCTCCTCGACGTCGCCGGTCAGCAGCAGGCGCCGCTCTCCGAAGCGAAGGTCGAGGACGAGCGAGACGTTGTTGATCTCCTTGCCCGATCCGCCGGCGCGCAGCGGAACGGTCCCGCGCCGGGGCCAGTGGATGTCAATCTGGATGCCGTCGAGGGTCAGCCGATCGCCGGCGGCGACGACCCGGCTCTGCCGGCCGAGCTGCGCCATCCGCTGGCGAAAGGCGGCGTCGCCCGGCCCGGGGCCGATCATTCCCGGCTCGACAACGCCGCCGATCCGATAGCGATCGAGGAGCAGCGCCAGGCCGGCCACGTGGTCCTCGTGGGGGTGGGTGATGGCGACCAGGTCGAGGCGCCGGTCCCACGCGGGAAGCCGCTCGTCGAGCAGCGCCAGCAGCCGATCCGGGTCGGGGCCGGTGTCGACCAGCATTCGTGCACCGCGCGGGCCGGTCAGCAGGATCGCGTCGCCCTGGCCGACATCAAGGACGGTCATGTGCAGCCGGGCGTCCGGCCGAGCGGTCGTCAGCAGCACGGCGAGCAGGCAGCCGATCAGCCCGACCGCGGCCAGTGCCGCCCTCGGCGAGCGCGCGCCGACAGCCGGCGGGTGGATCTCACCGATGCCCGCCGGCGCGGCGGGCATGGCGGTCGTGGCCGTCCGCCGCCGGTGCAACAGGAGCCCGACTACCACCGCCGCCAGCCCAGCGACGGCCAGGTCCAGCGGCGGCGACAGCTCGACGCTGGCGAACGGGAGTGACGCGGCCACCTGGGCGACGCCGATCAACGCGCCAAGCGCCAGCGCGCCGGCAAGGGTGATCGGCGCAAGGAGGACCGCGGGCAAACCGAGCGCCGCAACTCCGCCGGCCACGAGCGCCAGCCCGGCGGCGATCATTGCCGGCGCGACCAGCGGCGCGGCGAGCAGGTTCGACAACGGCGCCACCAGCGAGAGACGCCCGAAGTGGAGCAGGACGAGTGGCAGAGTCGCCGCCTGCGCGGCGAGCGACACGGCGAGCGTCTCGATCAGCCAGCCGGGCATGGCGCGCGGCGCCCGCCGCTTGAGCCAATCGCCCAGCTGCGTCGACCAGACCAGCAGGCCGGCCGTCGCCGCGACGGACAGCTGGAAACCCACCTCATCGACCGTCGCCGGCTCGACGAGCAGGATGCCGGTCACCGCCAGGCCGAGCGCGGCCGATGCATGACCGCGCCGACCGCTTTCCCGCGCGAGCAGCACGACCGTGGCCATTACCGCCGCACGGATGACGCTCGGCGCGCCGCCCGCAAGCACGGCATAGGCACAGATCGCGACGACGAGGAGCAGCGACCGAGGCCGGCGCCCCAGGCCGCGCAGCAGGGCACCGAGCATCGCCGCCACCAGCGCCACGTGCCAGCCGCTGATCGCCACGATGTGGCTCATGCCGGCGACGCGGAAGTCATCAGCCACGTCGCGATCGACTAGGTCGCGCAGGCCGATGACGATGGCGCCGGCCAGCCCAGCCTGCGGTTGAGGCAGGCTGCGTGCCAGCAGTTCACCCGCGTCGCGCCGCACTCGCTCGAGGCCGGCGACCGACGCGCCGGCCGCATCCAGCCGCTCGAGCTCGCGCGATCGCAGCGTCCAGCCCACGCCGCTGCGCGCCAGGAACTCGCCAAAGCCGGGCTCGATTGGCGCCGACTCGAGGCGGCCGCTGACGCGCACGACGTCGCCGGGGATGATCGGCGGGTAGCGCGGCAGCCAGGCATAGACCCGCGCCGGCTCGTCAGGCGGCTGCAGCTCGATCACCGCTCGCTGCTGGCCGCCGGCCGGGTTGCCGACGGTCACGACGAGCACGGTGCGCTCGATGTTGGCGTCGGCCGTGCCCGGTGCCGCCCGCGGCACGGCCGACATGAAGGCGCCGCCGACCGCGACCCTGACCAGGATCAGCGCGGCGGCGAGGAACAACCATCCGACACCGCTGCGACCGACCGCCCGTGCGGCGGCGGCCAGCGCAACGGCGGCTCCGGCGCAGAGCAGTGCCACCGCCGGCCCGTTCAGCTGCCCGCCGATCAGTGCCGCACCGATCGCACCGAGTGCCAGCCAGCCGGCTCGTGGCATGCGTGGGCCCTCGGTCAGCTAGCCGATCACGGGGCGACCGTGACCATCGGGCGGATCTTCTCGAAGGTGGCTGGCCCGACTACCTTGCGCGAGAGCAGCTCGTCGATTGTCGCGAAGCGCGCCTCTTCGCGGGCGGCGATGATCTTGCCGGCGGTCACCGGCCCGATGCCGGGTAGCGTCTCGAGCTGTGCCTGGCTGGCGCCGTTGATCTCGATCGGGCCACCCGGCGCACCGCCCGTGCCGCCGCCCGAGGAGGGGTCCGTAGCACCGGCAACGGCGGGCGGTGTCGGGTCGCCACGCACCGGGACGTGGATCTTGGCCCCGTCGACGAGCCGTTCGGCGAGGTTGAGCCGCTCGGCTGCGGCACGGATGTCGACCCGCGGCCCGTAGCCGCCGGCGGCAGCGATGGCGTCACCCACCCGACTGCCGGCCGGCAGTCGGTGCAGGCCGGGCCGGACGACGGCGCCCTCGACGTCGACGATGAGCTCGGTCGCCTGTTCGCTGGCGGCCGGCCGGTTGGTGTCGTCCGCTGGTTGATCGGCCGCCATGCCGGGCGGTTCACCGCCCGGCTCGAGGACGAGCTGCGGCTGGGGCGTGCCGATCCACAGCAGCGCGGCACCGCCGACGAGCAGCCCGGCCCCAGCGAGGCCGGCGATCAACAGCCAGCCGCTGGTCGTGCGCCGCTGGTCGGTGGCGCCACTGCGTTCACGCTGCTCGTCTTCACTTGGCTCGATGGCACGCCAGCCGGCTGCCCGCTCCATCCACGTCTCCGTTCACGAAACGGCGGGTAATGGGCGGGCACCGGCGGCCGGCGGGAGCGGGACGCCTGCCAACCACCCGGGGCACTCGAGCGGTCGGCAGAGCGCAGCGGCGAGTCTAGGAAAGGGCGCTTATCACGGGCTTAT
>Ga0268386_10003688_pt1 | contig 11186 bp, 9 predicted proteins | sample RVTome_15_FD_200260 | JGI IMG/M metagenome (GOLD analysis project Ga0268386, IMG submission 200260) | Soil microbial communities from uranium-contaminated site in the Upper Colorado River Basin, Wyoming, United States - RVT150D86... ... | reverse complement strand
AGGCCGGCGGGCTCTCGATGGCGATGGGTGCCTTCCTCGCCGGGGTTCTGCTGTCGGAGTCAACCTTCCGCCATCAGCTCGAAGCCGACATTGAGCCGTTTCGGGGGCTCTTGCTCGGCCTGTTCTTTCTCGGCGTCGGCATGTCCCTCGATCTCTCGGTGATTGCGGCACAATGGCCGGTCGTTGTCGCGGCCGTCGTTGCGTTCATGCTGGTCAAAGCGGTAGCGATCTACACGGTGGCCCGGGTATTCGGCAGCGGTCATTCGGACGCCCTACGGATTGCGCTTCTGCTCGCTCAGGGCGGCGAATTTGCCTTCGTTCTCTTCTCGACGGCCGGCGGCCTCGGCCTGCTCGACAGCACCGCCGCTGCGGTGCTTAACGCGGCGGTGATCGTGTCGATGGCCCTGACGCCGCTGGTGCCGCTGGCGATCCGCCGCCTTCTGCCGGCAGATCGCGAATCCTTTGAAGGCGTCGAGATGGCCGACGGGCTTTCGGGAACGGCGCTGCTCATCGGTTTCGGCCGCTTTGGCCAGGTGGTCAGCCAGCCCTTACTGGCCCGCGGCATCGACGTGTCGATCATCGACAACGACACCGAGATGATCCGGGCTGCCGCCCGATTTGGCTTCAAGATCTACTACGGCGACGGGACCAGGCTCGACGTCCTTCGCGCTGCCGGGGCCGGAAGTGCCAAAATTATCGCCGTCTGCGTCGATCGGCGCGAGACCGCCAACCGCATCGTCGAAGTGGTTCGCGCCGAGTTTCCCATTGCCCGGTTGTTGGTGCGCGCCTACGACCGCGGCCACACGCTCGACCTGATCAACGCCGGCGTCGACTATCAGATCCGCGAGACCGTCGAGTCGGCGATCGCCTTCGGCGCGGCGGCGTTGCGAGAACTCGGCGTTCCGCAAGAAGACGTAGCCGAATTGATCGCTGGAGTGCGCACGCGCGACACCAAACGCCTGGAGATCCAGCAGGCCGAGGGCATCTTTGCTGGCCGGGGCATGCTCAAGACCCAGCCGACTCCGACGCCGCTGACGCCGCCAAAGCGGGAAAGCCAGCCGCTCAGCGAGGAGACGGCGATCGTGGCGGGGGAACGGGACGGCTTCGCTGACGATGCTCCGTCCGATCGTTGAGGCCTCACGGGTAGAGGCGCATCTTTTCCCAACCGCTACCGGATCGCCTGAAGACGACGCGGTCGTGAAGCCGGAATTTGCCGTCCTTCCAGAACTCGACCTCATCAGCAAGGACGCGAAAGCCCGACCAGTAGTCCGGCCGCGGCACGTCGCCGAGGGCGAATCTGGCAGCGTAGCCGCCAACGGCTTTTTCGAGCGCGAAGCGTGACTCAAGGGGACGCGACTGTTTGCTCGCCCAGGCTCCGATCCGGCTGCCGCGCGGGCGCGTCGCGAAGTAGGCGTCGGCTGCCTCGTCGGCAACCGGTTCGACCGGTCCCCTCACCCTCACCTGGCGGCGCAGGCTCTTCCAATGAAAGCAAAGTGCCGCCTTGGGATTGGCGAGGATCTCTCGCCCCTTGTTGCTCTCGAAATTGGTGAAGAAGACAAAGCCGTCGTCTTCGACACCCTTCAGCAAAACCGTGCGGACGTTGGGCAGGCCGTCGCCGTCGACTGTGGCAAGAGCCATTGCCGTCGGGTCGTTGAGCTCGTTCGCTGTCGCCTCGCTCAGCCACTTGGAGAAGAGCGAAAGCGGGTCCGTGGCGATATCCAGGTCACTGTCCATTAACGAAAATCGTCGATGCTCCGGCCGAAACCGTTTGATTGTCGGGAGTAGCCTATGGGCAGGCCGGGTTCTTCTTATAACGGCGAAGGGCATTTGCGCCAGTCACCTCCCCGCGTCCGCCCGACTACGATCGTATTCCTTGCCGTCGCGCTATCCGGCTGTTCCGGCGTTGGCTTGCCGATCGGCGCACCTGCCGTCGACCGGAGCCTGAGCACGGGCAGCATCGAGAAGGTTAGCAGCAAACAACCACGCAGGGTCGCTCAGTCAGACTGGAAAACCGTACGCCGCGGGATTGCCAGGGCGGCGTCTGACCCTGCACTTAACCGGACGCTCGACTGGCGCAATCCCGAAACCGGAACAACCGGAACCCTGACGGTGCTCGATACAGTCGCCGCAACCAACGATCCAAAATGTCGCAATTTCCAGACGACAGTCAACGACGTGCGCGGGATACGTCACTATCGTGGTGAAGCGTGCGAAATGGCAGACGGCCGTTGGCAGCTATTCGGCGTGCTGGCCGACGACTCGAAGCTTCTCTGAGCACGCCGTCTGCCTCGCGGGGCGAGATAAACCCTGGAATTAATTCCTAGGTTCACCCATATTGTGGAAGTCCGGTCGCATTCCCGATTCCGGATATTGCTGATATCGTTGGGAACTATGCGAAACCCGTACCAGGTCTTGGGTGTAAAGCGCGACGCTAGCGCAGCGGAGATCAAATCCGCTTTCCGCAAGCTCGCCAAGAAGCATCACCCCGACCAGAACAAAGACGATCCCAAGGCGAAGGAACGCTTCGCCGAGGTCAACGCCGCTTACGAGATTGTTGGCGACAAGGCCAAGCGCAAGCAGTTCGACCGCGGTGAGATCGATGCCGAGGGCAAGCAGCGTTTCCAGGGTTTCGAGGGATTCGGCCGGCGGCCGGGGAGCGGCTTTGGCGGAGGCGGAGCTGGAGCGCGCACCTTCCGCTGGTCGACAACCGGCGGCGGCCCTAGCGAAAGCTCCTTCAACGCCGACGATATCCTCAGCGAGATACTTGGGGGGATGGGCGGCGGTGCCGCACCTGGCGCCCGCGCCGCGCGGCCGACACGCGGCGACGACCTTTCCGTCACCGCGGCAATCACGCTTGAACAGCTTGCGCGCGGCGAGAAGGCTCGCGTCGACTTGCCGACGGGCAAGACCTACGAGGTCGCTGTCCCACCCGGAACCAAATCCGGCCACGTCATCAGGCTCAAGGGCATGGGCCGGCCGGGCGCAGGGGGTGGGCCCCCCGGCGACGTCTTGATCACGATCGAGTTTGTCCCCCACCCGGTCTTCAGGGTCGAGGGCGACGCGCTCAGGGTCGATCTCCCGGTGACACTCGACGAGGCTGTCCTCGGCGCCAAGGTGCGGGTGCCGACGCTTGAAGGACCGGTCACTATCACTGTGCCGGCGCACTCGGATGGCAGCCGCCCGATGCGCCTCAAGGGCAAGGGCTTGCCGAAAGCCGACGGTAAGCGCGGCGATTTGCTGGTGTCGCTGAGAATAGTGCTGCCGAAGGGTGGCGATGCCGAACTCGAAAGCTTGATGAAAGCGTGGCGGGACAGCCACCGCTACTCGGCCCGCGAGCCGGAGCAAAGCGCCTGAGGACAACCTAACGTGGCGCTGCCGCGCGCCTTAGCCGATCGTTGATGGCTTCGCCCAGCCCTTCGTCGGGGATCGGCATCACTGCGATCGTCGGGGATTTCTCATCAATCGCACGCAACGCCGAAAACAGGTTGGCGGCGGCTTCGGCGAGATCGCCGGACGGACTGAGATTGATCGTCGCAACCGCGGCGGCGTCGTTGTCGGGCAACGCTGCTCCGAAGGAGATCAGTGCCTCGCCGGGTTGCACTCGCGTCGCCCTAAGCCGCACGCTCGACTTTGGCGCATAATGCGAGGTGATCATGCCCGGTGCCGTGACCTTCGACGGCTCCTCCGGAGATGCCAGCCTCCGGCCCAAAATCTCTTCGATTGATTGGCGGGTAATGCCGCCCGGTCGTAGCAACACCGCCTCATCGCCGGCGAAGCCGACTATCGTCGATTCGAGCCCGACCCGACACCTCCCGGCATCGAGAATGCAGGTGACGACGTCGCCGAGCTCAGCGGCGACATGGGCCGCCGTCGTCGGGCTGACGTGGCCCGAGCAGTTGGCGCTCGGAGCAGCAACCGGCCCACCGAACGCGCCGATCAGGTCACGCGCCACCGGATGGGCAGGCACCCTCACCGCGACGGTATCGAGCCCGGCGGTAACCAGCTCGGCAATTCGCACAGGCCGGCGTTTGGGCAGGACCAAGGAGAGCGGACCCGGCCAGAAGGCCTCGGCGAGCCGCCTGGCTGAAGCCGATAATACGGCAATCTCTGCCGCGTCTTCGATCGAATCAAGATGGACGATGAGTGGATTAAAGCGCGGACGACCCTTGACCGCGAAGATTCGCGCGATCGCACGGCCGTTGGCCGCATCGGCAGCAAGGCCGTAGACCGTCTCGGTCGGCATGCCGACGAGTTCGCCGGCAGCAAGCGCCTTCGTGGCCGCAATCAAGCCGACTTGACGCGAGTCCCTGTCGTTCATATCGAAAATCGGAGACAATGGCGCACCAAGCGTGTCATAGCGTCGTCGGGGGACCCGGCTGCCACACGGGTTTTGTCTGCACGAGGACGCCGCGTCAAGACAGGCGCGGTCGGGAGGATAACAGATGGGCTTTCGGGCACCGGTCGCCGAAATCGCCTTTACTTTGCGCCACATCGCCGACCTCGATGCGTTACTCACCGCGAGCGGGACGGACGACGTCTCGGCGGAGATGATCGACTCGATCCTTGCTGAGGCCGGGCGTTTTGCAGAGAACGAGCTCGATCCGATCAACGCCTCCGGCGACCGTTTCGGCTGCGTATTGAACGGTGACTCGATCAAAACCCCTCCCGGTTGGAAAGAGACTTATCAGCGCTGGATCGAAGGTGGGTGGAACGGCGTCAGCGCGCCCGCGGAATGGGGCGGTCAGAATCTGCCAGCAGTGGTCAACGCCGCCGTTGACGAGCTGTGGAACGCCGGCTCAGTGGCTTTTGCCGCCGGGCCGATGTTGACCGCCGGCGCCGTCGCGGCGCTTCACGATCACGCTTCGGACGACCTCAAGGCGCGCTATCTGCCGCGACTGGTCTCGGGGGCGTGGATGGCGACGATGAATCTGACGGAGCCGCAAGCCGGTTCAGACCTCGGCGCCATGGTTACCCGTGCCGAGCGCGCGGATGACGGCACCTACCGGATCTTTGGCCAAAAAATATTCATCACCTATGGCGAGCACGATCTCACCGAAAACATCATCCACCTTGTGCTTGCCCGACTACCGGACGCACCGCCCGGTACCGCCGGGATTTCGATGTTTCTGGTGCCGAAGTTCCTCGTCGATGACAACGGGACGCTCGGGAAGCGCAACGACGTCAAATGCGCCGGCCTCGAACGCAAGCTCGGCCTTCATGCCTCACCGACCTGCACAATGATCTACGGCGATGGCGACGGCGCGACCGGCTGGCTCGTCGGGGAGGAGAACCGCGGCCTCGCCGCCATGTTCACCATGATGAATATTGCCCGGCTAACCGTCGGCATCCAAGGGTTGGGCGTTGCCGCCCGCGCCTACGACCGCGCGCTCACCTATGCGCACGAACGCCGACAGGGCCGTCTGCCGGGCGCCGACCCAAGCGTGACCTGTCCGATCGTCGAACATCCCGACGTCCAGCGCAATCTCCTCAACATGAAAGCCCTGACGGCAGCCTCGCGCGCCATCGCCTACAGCTGCGCCATCGCGATCGACATGAGCCGGCGGGGCCCAACCGAGGAGCGCGGTGCATGGGCCGACCGGGCCAGCTTGTTGACGCCGGTCGCCAAAGCGTTTTCGACCGACGCCGCCACCACGATTGCCTCGCTCGGTATTCAGATCCATGGCGGCGCCGGCTATATCGAGGAAACCGGGGCGGCACAGTACCTTCGCGATGCACGCATCTTCCCCATCTACGAGGGCACCAATGGCATTCAGGCAATCGATCTTGTCATGCGGAAGCTTGCGCTTGCCGACGGCAACGCGGTAAGGCGCCTGATCGAAGACCTCAGCCGGGTAGCAGGCGATGCGGCGGCCGTCAACCGCGAGGACTTCGGCGAGACCGGCCCGCGGTTGGTAACGGCGATGGAGCGCTTGGCAAAGGCAACTGAATTTCTTGGCGCGGCGATCGCGGGTGGCCGGACGGCCGACGCCCTTGCCGGGGCAACTCCCTACCTTCGCCTCTTCGGCCTCGCCGCCGGCGGTACCCTGCTCGCCAAAGGCGCGCTCCGCGCGGCCGCCGCGGGCCGCGACGAGTCCTGGATCTCACTCGCACGGTTCTTTGCCGAGAACCTCGTCGATGAGACCGCTGGCTTGATGACAACGGTGTGCGGCGGCGGCGAGGCGTTGAATGCGGCTGCCGAGGCACATCTTCTCGACAGGTTCGGTCAGGCTTGACGGCGGCTGGGGCATCTCCTAGCAACCGTGGCGAATTCAGGGATGCGTGCATGAACGAACAAGTTGCCGTGAGTATCTCCGAGGGTGTCAATACGCTGCGCATCGATCGGCCTGACCAGCAGAATGCTCTGAATAGCAATATGTTCGATGTCATGTCGGACGCACTTGCTTTCGGCGAGAGCAGCTCACGCGTGCGTTGTTTCCTGATTATGGGGATGCCGGGCGTGTTCACCGCCGGTATCGATCCTGACGAATTGCGGTCGTTTATCGAGCACGGGGTTATCGGCGACAGTGCCATGCACTTTCTCAAGACCCTGGCGTTGCTCGATAAACCGTTGGTAGCGGCAGTTGACGGCATCGCCGCCGGCATCGGCACGGCGCTGCTTCTGCAATGCGACTATGTCGTCGCAAGCGAATGGGCGACGTTTTCGGCGCCTTTCGTCGATCTCGGCCTTGTACCGGAGGCGGGATCGAGCCTGCTCGCACCGCGGTTGATGGGCCATCATCGCGCTTTCGAACTCTTGGTCCTAGGGGATCAGTTCGACGCCCGCCGCGCCTTTCACGCGGGCTTTGTGAATCGTGTGGTCCCGGCCGAGGATGTCGAAAATGTAGCCGTCGCCGCCGCGCGGGCTATCGCGGCAAAACCGCCGGAAGCAGTGCGAACGGCGCTCAAGCTCATGCGCGGCGACCGCCTGGACATCATGCAACGAATCGAGAAGGAGGCGGCTAGCTTTCCCGAGTTGTTGCGTTCTCCGGCAGCACGCGACGCCTTGCAATCCTTCATCGATCGGCGGCGGTGACCGTTTGCCGGTTTGACTTGGTCCGCGCCGTAGCTGCTTATTGTGCAAAAGGGGCGCGGCTGTGACGACGCTTTACCTGCACCATCCGATATTCCTCGAGCATCTCCTGCCCTCGGGCCATCCCGAGCGCCCCGAGCGGCTGCTCGCAATCGCCGAAGCGCTGTCGGAGGCGCGTTTTGGCCCGCTTGAGCGACGCTTGGCGCCGGCGGCCAACCTCGATACAGCGACCCTGGCTCACGACCGGGCCTATGTCGATCTGGTCAGCGGCAACGTTCCAAGCGAAGGATTCGTGCGCCTCGACCTCGACACCTTCATGTCGCCGAAGAGTCTCGACGCGGCGCTGCACGCGGTCGGTGCGGGCTGCCTTGCGGTCGACCAAGTCATGGGCGGCGGCGTTAACAACGCCTTTTGTGCGGTTCGTCCGCCCGGTCATCACGCCGAAAGCCACCGGGCCATGGGATTTTGCCTCTTCAACAACGCCGTCATCGCCGCCCGGCACGCGCAACGCGCCCATGGCGCCGCGCGAGTCGCAATCGTCGACTGGGACGTGCACCACGGCAACGGCAGCCAGGAAATCGCGTGGACTGATCCGACAATTCTCTATGCATCGACTCACCAGATGCCGCTCTATCCGGGAACCGGTGCCGCGGACGAGACCGGCGTCGGCAACATCGTCAACGTGCCGCTTTCACCAGGTGCCGGCGGCGACGCGTTCCATGCCGCGTTCGACGGCCGGATCCTGCCGGCTTTGACGAAATTTCGACCCGATCTCATCGTTGTCTCGGCCGGCTTCGACGCCCACCGTCGCGATCCCCTCGCCGCGATCAATCTGGATGAGGAGGATTTCGCCTGGGCGACCGAGGAGTTGATGGCTCTCGCCGATCACTGCTGCGGCGGGCGGATCGTCAGCATGCTCGAAGGCGGATACGACCTGGAGGCCCTCGCCGCCTCGGTCGCCGCACATGTCACATCGATGATGAAGGCGTAGTGCAGACGACCTCCGGCGCTTGCAAGATGTCGCCGGATCATCGAAAAGGCGGGATAGGAGGTGAAGCCGTCCATGCAAAATCGCCCGCCGACACCAGTCAACGACCTTACCTTCGAGAAGGCCCTTGCCGAGCTTGAGGAAATCGTCGGCCGCCTGGAGCGTGGGGACGTACCGCTCGCCGAATCCATCGTCTTCTACGAGCGCGGCGAGGCGCTTAGAAAGCACTGCGAAAAGCTGCTTGGCGAAGCTGAAGCGCGTGTCGAAAAGATTCGGGTCGGCGACGACGGCAAGGCGACCGGCGTCGAGCCGCTGGATCCCGAATAGGAACCCGATCAAGGCGAAACGAGAGCGGCGACACGACGGCGAAGGCCGAGATGCGTGCCCATGCTTGCACCATGCTTGCCACTTGTTCTTTCCAAATTAACGAATACCTATTCAGCTGTCTCTGGTTCACGGGAAACTCAGCTATGCGCCCCCTACCTTCTGCAGATCCGCAATTCGGGGATACTCGGGCTGGCAACTTCGTCGCCGACGTGATCGTACCCAGGATGCGGGACCTTGGAGGTTTCTCCGTGCGCCGGGCTTTGCCCTCGGCGGAGCGGCAGATGGTCGGACCGTTCATCCTGTTCGACCAGGCCGGACCGGGTGAAATGCTGATCAGCGAGAATTTCGACGTGCGCCCCCACCCCCATATCGGGCTCGCGACCGTCACCTATCTCTACGACGGCGCGATCGTACATCGCGACACCATTGGCAGCGAGCAGCCGATCTATCCGGGCGACATCAACTGGATGACCGCCGGTCGAGGCATCGCACACTCCGAGCGAGCAAGACCTGAGGATCGCAACCAGAAGCGCCAGTTTTCGGGCTTGCAGACATGGGTGGCGCTGCCCAAACAGCATGAGGACGCGGCGCCGACGTTCGGCCACCATCCACGGGCAACGTTGCCGACAATCGGCGGCGACGGGGTCGAGCTGCGGCTCGCGGTCGGCACGCTATATGGCGAGCGGGCGCCGGCCGAGACCTTTAGCGACATGTTCTACGCCGACGCGATCCTCGATGCCGGTGCGGCTTTGCCCCTCGACACCGAGCACGAGGAGCGGGCCGCCTATCTATTGGAGGGGACGGTCGACGTCGCCGGCGACACCTTCGAAGCGGGCCGGCTTCTCGTATTCCGGCCGGGCGATGCTCTGGCCATCAAGGCACTCACACCCGCACGACTGATGTTGCTCGGCGGCGAGACGATGGATGGACCCCGCCATATCTGGTGGAACTTCGTGTCGTCGTCGAAGGAGCGCATCGACGAAGCCAAGAACGACTGGAAACTCGGGCGTTTCGAAAAGGTTTTCGGCGACGAGAAAGACTTCATTCCGATGCCGGAATGAGCAGCTCGGATTGCGCCCACTACCCCTCTGATGTAACGGTTTGCGGCCCATTCCACGCCCGGCAGGCGGCCCGGTGACAAATCCAGCGCGTACCCCACTTCTCGATACGGTGAGCAATCCGGAGGACCTCCGGAAACTCCCCGAGTCTGCGCTCGGCCAGCTCGCCGACGAACTCCGCCGGGAAACCATTTCGGCGGTATCCGCAACCGGTGGGCATCTTGGTGCCGGTCTCGGCGTCGTCGAATTGACGGTCGCCGTACATTACGTCTTCGACACGCCACGTGACCGGTTGATCTGGGATGTCGGTCACCAGGCTTATCCGCATAAAATCCTTACCGGCCGGCGCGACCGCATCCGCACCCTGCGTCAGGGCGGCGGTCTTTCGGGCTTCACGCGCAGAGCTGAAAGCGAATACGATCCCTTCGGCGCCGCCCACGCTTCGACTTCGATCTCGGCGGGCCTTGGGATGGCGGTAGCCCGCGATCTCAACCAGAACGACAACGCCGTCATTTGCGTGATCGGCGACGGCGCCATGTCGGCCGGCATGGCCTATGAGGCAATGAACAATGCCGGGGCGATGAAGTCGCGGCTCATTGTCATCCTGAACGACAATGATATGTCGATTGCGCCTCCTGTTGGCGCCATGTCGGCCTATCTCGCAAGGCTCGTTTCGGGCCGCGCTTACCGACGCCTACGCAACTTTGCCAAGAGCGTGGCCGCCTGGTTCCCACGGTTCGTTCGGGAAAAGGCGCGGATGACCGAAGAATTCGCACGAAGCTTCTGGACGGGCGGTACGCTGTTCGAGGAACTCGGCTTCTATTACGTCGGGCCGATCGACGGACATAACCTCGACCACCTTCTGCCGGTTCTGAAGAACGTGCGCGACATGCGCAATGGACCGATCCTCGTCCACGTGGTGACGAAGAAAGGCAAGGGCTATGGGCCGGCCGAAGAGTCGCTTGACAAATATCACGGCGTTGCGAAGTTCGACATCGTCACCGGTCAGCAGGCGAAGGGCGGCGCCAACGCACCTTCCTACACCAAGGTGTTCGCCGATAGCCTCATCCGCGAGGCGAAGAAAGACGATCGAATCGTCGCGATCACCGCGGCCATGCCGGCCGGAACCGGGCTCGACCTTTTCGGGCAGGCTTTCCCGGAACGCACCTTCGACGTGGGCATCGCCGAACAACATGCAGTGACCTTCGCCGCCGGCCTTGCCGCGGAAGGCTACAAGCCGTTTGCAGCGATCTATTCGACCTTCCTGCAGCGCGCCTATGATCAGATCGTGCACGACGTTGCGATTCAAGGACTACCGGTCCGTTTCGCGATCGACCGCGCCGGCTTCGTCGGCGCCGATGGACCGACTCATGCCGGCTCGTTCGACACGACGTTCCTTGCATGTCTCCCGGGATTTGTCGTGATGGCAGCCGCCGACGAGGCCGAGCTCGTCCATATGGTCGCGACGGCGGCGGCGATCGACGATCGACCTTCGGCGTTCCGCTACCCGCGCGGCGAGGGCGTCGGTGTTGAGTTGCCGGAGACCGGCGTACGCCTTGAAGTCGGCCGTGGCCGTGTCCTGCGCGAGGGCGGCAAGGTCGCCCTGCTTTCATTCGGCGCTCGGCTCGACGAGTGCCTGAAGGCGGCCGAGGACCTCGATGGTTACGGTCTGCCGGCGACGGTCGCCGACGCACGCTTTGCCAAGCCGCTCGACACCGACCTGATCGATCGGCTGGCACGCAATCACGAGATACTGGTCACCGTCGAGGAAGGCGCGAGCGGC
>Ga0268386_10003687_pt1 | contig 11186 bp, 6 predicted proteins | sample RVTome_15_FD_200260 | JGI IMG/M metagenome (GOLD analysis project Ga0268386, IMG submission 200260) | Soil microbial communities from uranium-contaminated site in the Upper Colorado River Basin, Wyoming, United States - RVT150D86... ... | reverse complement strand
ACCGCAACGCTCAGATCAATGCCAACAACCTCACGAGCTCCCCAACGAGCAGCGAGTTGAGTGTGCCGGCCCTTGCCGCAACCTGCTTCGAGCACAACCTTGTCGCGGAAAAACTCCGGCGTTACCGGCGCGATCCAGCCGAGGAATTGCTCCGCATATTTTTCATCTTCCTGCGTAAAGTGCTGCCATTGCCAACCGAAGCCCGCGGCGGTAGCGCGCTTGTCGCTTTCAACTTGCTCCAGGTTTGCGAAACGCGGAATTCCGGAGGTTACAGGAAATGAGGAAGCGCATGGTGCGCAGCGCAATTCGCCCTCCATAATCTCTCCGTCCTCGGAATCGCTGACAGAGAGATGCAGAGTTCCTTCACAGGAGGGACACACCAGATACGAAAGTAATTTTTCCTTCAAGCTCGATCAATATAACATCCTGTGACTGCCACGGATTAACACGGATCGACACGGATCAGAGCATTACTAATTGCATTCGCGGCTGTTGTGAGTGGCGAGCATTCCGAAGCGGTTCTGATACTCGGCGGAGTTCAGAAAGTTGCAGACCATCGAACGAGCGGCATCCGGGTCACGCAAGGGTTTACTTTTGAGCGTGTCGACCCAGGCGTTGTAACTAGCGTCATCGGGATTGCGCCGGAGGTGTGTGAAGTATTGAAAGAGCACTAAAGCCTGATTGTAATGAGCGTCCACGATCCGCTGGTCCGCTGCTAATCTCATAAGAACCGCAGCGCGCCCATTGGAGCCGTCATCCAACAAGCCGATCAATAAACTTCTTTCAGCTCCCAGATCCACGCCCGTACTCTGGGCCATCGACGAAATAAGCGAATCCACAAACTCTGACGGTCTCATCGTCGCAGGAAATCTGAGTTTGAATTCCGGACGCTCGACAAAAGCACTCGCGAGAGCCATTCGGATACTCTCCAATTCCCCCTTCTGATTGACTATCGCAGCCCGATCGCTCTCAAACTCCGCGAAACGAGGCAAGCGGCCGAGCGCTGCAGAATAGAACCCGTAAAGAAAAACTCCTGTTGCCGGTAATTCATTTTCAACGAGCATGCTGGTCGAAATTTCCACTCTGCGTGCTCGCAAACAATCGCGAGAATTGCACGGCGAAAGTTGCACCGTGAGTTTGTCGATGGTGGCCTGATCGGGTTCGCGACCCAGGTCAGCGTATTGCTGAGTGATAAAGAATCTGAAATCGTCAACAGGATTCGAAACTTCCGAAACCACGCCCGGATCGATCGTAATCGCTCCTGGTACGTAGGCAGTTTCACCGGAGTTAGACTGGAGCCGGATCGTGTAGTCACCAAATGGCGCATTCGCTGCAACCTGCAACTCGACGCTAACGACCGGAAACGGCGCTGCAATCTGTTCTCGAGCAAGGCTTGAAGGGTCAACTGTGAAGAACGGTGAGTTGACGACAATGCTCGTGCCTGGTACCTGATCGACTCCTTCGCCTCCGAGATAGATCTTCACTCGCTTACCCGGCGACAGTGGCAACGCAACAGTCGAAAGTTCAGCGTTGAGTCCGATTACTTTTGGATTGAGTGCAGAACTTTGAGGTGGCACCAAACTGGAATTCAGCGGTGTAGCTAGATCGGCCTTGACCGCAACCTGATTTGACAATTCAAAACTGCGAAACTTCTGGGCGGCGTTCGCGTTAACTTCGGATCCCGCCGAGATCATCACTCGATATTGTCCGGGCAGGAGGCTTTCCAACCGATAACTACCATCGTCGGCAGTGACGTCGCTCGCGATTACACGCCCCGTAGCAGCACTTTCGGCCCAAACGTTTACGCCAGTCAAAGCCGTCAACGTGCCGGGAGTTCGGTTGTCAACAAGCCGGCCTTCGATCCGGCCGAGGCTCTGCTTTGGTCCATAAAGGCTGCGAACCTTCTGGCGATCGTCTTCGCTCAACGTCCGTTCAGTTAACGCAGGAAGTCCGAAGGTTCCATTGAAAGCCTGACGACTTTGCATCGTTGACGACAGCACTGCGGAATGATCTAAGCCGAGCAGATGGCCGATCTCGTGTGTAAAGGTGGCTTCGAGATCGTATGTGCCGGGCGTGCCGTCGGTTGAGAATTGCAACTCAATTCCGTCATCAGATCGTGGACGAGGGTTGATGCTTATATCAGCTTCCGCGATGTTACCTGTTTCCGGATCGAAGAAGACGCGTGTACGGCCAGTCGTAGCATCGGAGTTGAATGCTTCGTTCTCGGGAGTGGGGGCGATTGTAATGAGGCTTATGCCATCGCCGGCCTCTGCCGGACTGACAGAAGCAATCGGAGACCATTTGACGACAAAGTTGATATTGGTCAGGTTGGACCAACGAGCAAGGGCGCGCCGCGCCGCGCCAACCACATCACTATCAGCCTTAATGTTTGCACCGGGACTGAGCAGCGAGGTCGATAGCGACACCTCGATCGTCTTTTTGGGCCAACGTATCTTGCGAACGGTTTGTGCCGTGGGTTCGAACTCGAAGGAGTCGCGCGTCTCCAGCCGCGCTCCGGAACCGGGAGCTAGAAACAATGCCACACTGGCGATTATTGCTACTGGATACTGCATCTAGAGCTTCCTGGCGAGGGCAAGCTTTTAAGGTAAAGCGCAGACACTGGGACTGGGGGAACGACCAGCCGCCGCATGGTATCACGGAATTGCCTTGGAGGTCGCTGAAAATCCCGACAGGGGGGAGGGGGAGATGGGGGGACGGGGAGATGCGGAGATGGGGAGAGGGTCGCCCCGTCTCCGTGTCCCGCAGTCACGCCATCTCAGACTCCGATCTCGGTCGTCTCGGTGATCAGTTGATCGTAATCCGCGGTGCGGTATCAGCAGGCCTACTGACTGCGGAGAAGCCGGTTCCTGTAAACGTTACCTGTATAGGCACGTCGCCGGCGCCTGCCAGAGATGCAGGCAGCGTAAAGTTGATGATATCGAAACCCGGCATCTCCGGATTCGACTGAATAAGCAGAATCTGATTGCTTGAAATGGTAGTAGTCCCGACTGTGACAGTGATTTGAGTCAGCGCCGACGCTCCTCGCACACCAGTCACACTCAATTCGATAATGGTCGGAACTGTAGCTCCGCTTGCGTCCGTCGATGTGACGCTAAACGGCTCCACTGTTCGTGCGTTCGGATTTGTCACATTGAAGGCAATTGCTCGCCCGCCTGCATCGCCCGTTGTCGTGAAGATGTCGGGCTGTCCTTGAACAATCTGCACGAACCCACGGTGGATCGTATCTGTGTTAGCGCCGCTGTCGAGAACGTTGACCGCAACGTTGCCAAGTCCTGGAAGTAAGCCGATTGGCATCACAAAGTTGATCTGTTTGCTGGTATTGCCCACAAAGTAAAGACCTGCGGCTGCTCCGTTAATGCCCACCGACACGCCGTTGAGTTCCACAGGCAACGCCGGACTGCGATTGGTTTCTGAACCTCCGGCAGCGGTTGCGTCTGAGGGGGCGAGTGCGACAGTCGAACGAACAATACTCAACTCACCCGGAGCCAACCCGAACGGTGTTCCAGGCACTGGACTTGGTGTTGGTGTAGGACTTGGACTGGGGCTCGGAACCGGCGTCGCTGCAGCTACCGGCATGTTGCTGGCGCCGGTGAAGAACGAGAGCACTGCCGCAGACTGCGCGGTGATTTGCGGAGTCAAGAGATAGAAAATTTCGATCGAAGAATCAGAATTCCCTCCACCGAGTTCGACGCCTCCAAGCGCAAAAGCAATGCGCTTCCGAGTTTCGCTTGGTATTGGTCTTGTACCACCGAAACTGACAACAGCCGGCACGCTCGTCAGGCGAACAAAACTAATCGACGAAAGCTGGGTCAGGAATATCTGCGGCGAATTCAGCGGGTTCAAACCTTCGGAAGCCTGCGCTGTGGGTGGAAGTGTCCCATCGGGTCGGTAGTTCACTGCCGAGGCAAAAACCAGGCTTGATGGCGCAAGTGATCCGTTGTAGTCAGTAAAGGTTGGGAAACGGAGGATATCGTCAAAGTTAGTTCGCGTGCCGATCTCGACAAACGTATCTGTCGCCACGGTGTAAACGAAAATCCCAAGAAATTGATTACTGATAGCCGCATTGGACTTCGGATCGGTGGCCCGTGATTCGAATGCGATCAGCGCTCCATCGCGACTCAATCTGCGCCCGGGGCTGGAGACATTCGCGTTAACGGTACTGTTCAGAGTGCGCGTGACCTGGCGAACATTGCTCAACGCGCCACCACTAAAGTTAGCTATAAAGATCTCGGCATTACCGTCGGCATTGTTGTTAGCCAGGTTAGCGCTTGAGGTAAAAGACACCACCGATCCGTCGGCAGACAGAGAGGGGTTGCTCTGAAAAACTAATCCCACTCCCGCTACAGCATCCTGCGTGGTCGTTGCCTGCGTGAACGTGTCCGTTGCGACGTTGTAAAAGAAGAGCTCGGGATTGCCGTCGGCGTTGCCGACACTCGGAACGAGATTGCGAGTAGAGATAAACGCCAGGATATTCCCGGCATCGGAAATCGCAGGCTCGCGATTGTCGTCTGCAAAAAATGGAACTGCGGTGGCCGAACCGGCTATTGGCACACGGCTGGCCGGCGTATCTGTAATCTTTTCGAATGTGCCTGCGGCCAGATTCTGCAGTGGTAAATCGGTCCCTAGTGTTAGATCGACATCGGAGACAGCGGGAAGCCGGTAGATCCAGATCTCCGAATTGCCGTCAGTTGCGAGGTCTCCTTCGGTCCCGTCGAAGTTTGCGGGATCCGGCGCATTCGAACTGAAAACGATCGTGTATACGCGTTGGCCCTCCGACAGTGTCGGTGCAAACGAGATAATTGGAGATCTGTTGTCGATCTCAATCTTCACCTCTGACGGATTAGCCGGTGTGGGAGCCGGACTCGGTGTTGGACTCGGCGTTGGCGTTGGACTCGGGGTCGGTGTTGGACTGGGGGACGGTACGGGATTAGGAACGTTCCTGGTGTTAGTGATCTGAAAAATGCGCCGTTGGGCGTAATCAATCAAAAAGATCTCGCGATTGCCGTCGGCATTATTTCTGGTTGAGCTTCTCTCAGTAGCCAGGTCGCCATTCGAAACGAAAACTACGAACCGGCCGTTCCCGCTGATGTCGCCCATTACGGAGTTGAAAGCTGGGTTCGGAGTTGAAGTGAGTTGGACGACAAAAGGGTCCGGAGTTGGACTTGATGATTGGGCCGCGACGGAGGCAAGGGAGCCACCGATAAGCGCAGGCACGATGCTGGCGCACAAAAACCAGAAAACTTGCTTCACGAATTCCTCCGCAATAAAGACGCAGATACGAGCAGATTAGATGCCCTCGGGGAGCTGAGCAGCGTCGCACGGGTGAAAGTATTATTGCCGGCACCGGCGATTAAAGAACGGCCATTCTAAGCAGAATCCCCTCGGTTCGCAAGCACACAGAATTATTACAGGTCGTGGTTCATTTTGGTTGTCGCTAGTGTGGTGTCTCCAAAGTTCGCTGGATTGATTATCGGGGCATTAGCCCGACCGTTAGGGAGGGTTCATTGGTCTAGCGGCGTAAAAAAGGCAGAGCCCTCCCTGACGGTCGGGCTAATGCCCCGCTCCGCTTTGTCAGCGAACTTTAGAGACAGGACACTAGCAGAGGTTTGAAACTGAACCACTGCCGGATTACAGAGTTTTCAAGATTGAAGAAATACCTCTCAAATGAGTTAATAGTATCCTGAAAATCCTGTTATTCCTGTCAAAACTATGAAGAGAGCTCTCATTACGGGCATTACCGGCCAGGACGGCAGTTATCTGGCTGAATATCTTTTGAGTTTAGGTTACGAAGTGCACGGTCTCGTCCGTCGAGTTGCGCTCGAGGCTCCCGAAACACGCTTCAGCCGAATTACGCACCTACTCGATCGAGTGACCCTGCACCCCAGCAGCCTGGAAAGTTATGCCAGCATCTTCCACGTGTTCAGCAAACATGATTTTGACGAGTGCTATCACCTTGCGGCCCAAAGTTTCGTAGCGGAAAGTTTCGCCGACGGTTTCTCCACGATGAACATGAATATCAACGGCACTCATTACGTGCTGGCCGCGCTGCGTGAGTTGCGTCCGAAGTGCCGCTTCTATTTTGCCGGCTCGAGTGAGATGTTTGGGAACGTCAACGAAGTGCCACAAAAAGAGAGTACCGCGTTCATACCTCGCAGTCCCTACGGAATCAGCAAGCTTGCCGGTTTTCACCTGACCAGAAATTATCGCGAAGCGTATGAACTCTATTGTCTCAGCGGCATTCTCTTTAATCACGAGAGCCCGCGCCGTGGCTTTGAGTTTGTCACGCGCAAGACCACCAGCACCGCCGCACGAATAAAACTCGGCCTCGCGTCGGAACTACGAATCGGCAACCTCGACGCTAAGCGTGATTGGGGCCATGCTAAAGATTATGTGCGCGCGATGCACCTGATGCTGCAGCAAGCAGAGCCGGACGATTTTGTGATAGCGACCGGGCAAAGTCACAGCGTTCGAGAACTTTGTGAGATCGCATTTGCAGAAGTTGATCTGGATTATCGTGAATTCGTCAAAGTTGACGAACGATACTACCGGCCTTCAGAAGTTGATCTGCTTATTGGCGACGCGTCCAAAGCCCGTCGCACTCTCGGTTGGGAACCGACTTATACGTTTCATGAATTGATCAAAGAGATGGTGGCGTCAGATCTTGCGGCTACTGCTTTGGAGTCGGGAGGCACGACCAAAGATTTTTCCCGCAAAGGCGCAAAGGCGCAAAAGTCAAGCACTCATGCCTGACTTTTCTTTCTTTGCACCATTGCGGGAAGATTATTCTCGGTACCTAGATCGCTATGCCTGTTGCACTCCGCATTGAAGCGGTATCCAAGCAATACCGGATATACGACCGGCCCGCCGATCGACTAAAAGAAACACTGACGCGAGGCCGCTGGAAAGCTCATCGCGAGTTCTGGGCGCTCAAGGACATCAGTTTCGAAGTAGAGGCGGGCACTACAACTGGGATCATTGGACCAAACGGCTCCGGCAAATCTACGCTCCTGCAAATCGTCACCGGAACGCTCGAGCCCACGCATGGTTCGGTGTGGCTTGAAGGACGCGTCGCAGCTTTGCTGGAACTCGGCGCGGGCTTCAATCCCGAGTTCACAGGTATTGAAAATATTTTCATGAACGCCGCTCTGATGGGTCTTTCGAGAAGTGAGACTGAAAGTTTACTTCCCGAGATCGCAAGCTTCGCCGAAATCGGAGACTTCATCTACCAGCCGCTGAAAACTTATTCCAGCGGCATGTACGTCCGGCTCGCTTTTGCTGCTGCCATCGCTGCCTCACCCCAGATACTGATCATCGACGAAGCACTCGCTGTCGGCGACGCAGTCTTTCAGCATCGTTGCACACGCCGCATCAAGCAGATGCAGGAAAACGGAACAACAGTTCTTTTTGTTTCTCACGACCCCGGAGCAATTCGCGCGCTTTGCACACACGCAATCCTCCTCAACGGTGGGAAAATGGTGGCCGAGGGCACACCTGCGGACGTTCTCAATCGTTATCAAAAGATCATCATGGCTCGTCAGCAGGCTTATGAAGCCAACCTCAAACCCGCAGACGAAGTGGCCGCATCGAATGAGGCCCTTAAACTCGAGTCAGCTCATCTGAGTTACCTGTTTCGTCACGGTGATCGAAGTGCTGAAGTGTTGCAAGTCGAAGTGCTCGACGCGGCTCTACGGCCCACCCAACTTGTTGAAACCGGTCAGCCACTTGCAGTTCGCATCGTTTATGAGGCTCACGCTGATCTCGATGATGTTGTATGCGGCTTCTTGATCCGAAACCGTCACGGCATTCATGTTTACGGAACGAATACCGAATTGCAGGAAGTGCCCTTTGAACAGGTAGACAAAGGTCAATTAATCGAGGTTACCTTTGAGTTTAACTGCTGGCTCGCACCGGACCTGTTTTCCCTCAGCGTCGCGGTGCACAGCGGCGCTGGCGTGAGCTTTGATTGGCTTGATGGTTGTTTATTCTTCAGGGTCATAGCGGCGACACCGATGGAAGGTCTTGCCAATTTGAATGCAACGGCGGCGACTAAGCGCCTCACGGATACCGGCAGACAGAAAAATCGTTTTTCGGAAAGCCAGTACTACACTGAGATTGTCGAGCAGAGTTAGCTACCTTAATGACAATGGAAATCGAGAAGAGCGACAGTTTCGGCGATGAATTGGATCTGCCCAAATTGATGGACCACATCAGGAAGGACGCAGAAAAGCGTAAGCTCAACTCTCTCAAAAACGGCGCCTCGCCGTTCTTCAGACAGCTGATGACACAGGGCTTTGATGTTCTGCAGCCGCGTTCCTCGCCCCGCAATTTCCCCTTTCCGGATCTCAAACTCCAGCCCGAGTTGGCAAAACGCGAACAGTATCAAATCAGCGATCTGCTGGGTTTTAATGATGAAGCGTTCGTGAGAAATGCTTACAAGATCATCCTCAGACGCGAGCCCGATGATTCTGGTTTTGTGCAATATCTTCAGCACCTGCGAAGTGGCAATTACGGCAAGATCGATATTCTCAGGAGTCTCAGGTTTTCCGCGGAGGGACGAAATGCGAACGTCCAGATTAAAGGTTTGGGAAGGCTTACGGCGTTCAGAAAACTATATCGGATACCGGTCGCCGGCTATATCCTGCGCCTGGCGGTTGCCATAGTGCGATTGCCTGTGCTCGTAACCAACCACCTGCGTCTCGAATCACACACAGCGGCGCAGCTTGAACGAGTGGCAAGCCATATCAACGAAGCTGTCGCCTATTTCTCCAATGCGAACCGCGCTCAAGCCGAAGCGATCCATGAACTCAACGATATGAAGAGTGCTTTACGTTTGCAGATCGATTCACTCGTCAGCGAACGAGGAAAGGTGAACCATGACTACAACACTTTAAAGGCCGACCTCTTTTCTTCGCTTGACGAAACGAATAAAAACACACGGCAGCAATCTCAGCTTCAGGAACGGCACGCGGCTGAGTTGCAGGCGTTAAAGGTGAGTCTCGAAAAGCAGTTTGAAGATCTCATCGAGAGGCTGCAAAGTTCACGAATGGATATCGCACAGCAGGATTCCAGGCTTTCACGTCTGCTCGATGGCACTCATAAACCTTTTCCGGATCCGGTTGCCGCCGATCAAATGCAGCCCCTAAAGAGTGAGGACGACCATCTACTCGATTCACTCTACTATTCACTGGAAGTCGCTTTGCGTGGAACACCCGAGGAGATCAGAGAGGAAGTGAAAGTCTATCTTCCTGTTTTGAAAAGAGCGGGGATTACGTCTGGGATACTCGACGTGGGTTGTGGACGAGGCGAATGGCTTGAGGTTCTTCGGGAAGCGGGCCTACAAGCGAGAGGGATCGACAACAATCGCATCCTGATTCAGCAATGTAAATCGTTGTCACTCGATGTCGTCGAAACCGAGGCGTTATCCTACCTGCGCTCATTGGAAGACGAGAGTCTGAATGCCGTTACGGCCTTTCACTTTGCGGAGCACCTGGCCCTTGATACCTTGGTCAGATTTCTTGACGAGGTGGGACGTACGCTTAAACCCGGCGGTCTCGTAATTCTCGAAACACCCAACCCGGAGAATCTTCTGGTCGGGAGTTGTAATTTTTATCTCGATCCGACACATAAAAATCCGATACCGATTCCTACTATGAAACTTCTTTTGGAGGCAAGAGGGTTTCTTTGTCAGGAGGTTATGAAACTGCACGCCGTTTCCTCAGCCAAGATCGAAGTAAAGGATCAATTGACTAGCCATCTGAACCACTTTTTGTACGGTCCAATGAACTACGCGGTGGTGGCGCGCAAAGCCTGACAGTCGCCGCCCTGGGCTCTTTTTGCACGATGTGTCATGACCCGCACTGCTATTCTCACTCCTACCCTAACTTCGGCCGACGCGGTGAGCAACGATGCCCTCGCGATGCAACGGTTGTTAAGAGAACGCGGTCATGAGGTCGAGATATTTGCGGAAAATTCAAATCTGGCAGGCGAGCAAATAGAGCAAACGTCCGTTGCGTTGTCATATTTACGCGGCCCGGAAGATGTTCTGATTTATCACCATTCGATCGGATGGGACCTCGGCATCGCGATTGTCAAGACAGCGTCGTGCCGCAAGATCATCAAATATCACAATGTAACACCCCCGGAGTTCTTCGACGGGATCAGCGAGCATCATCAAAGTCTCTGCCGTAACGGCAGGTCACAACTTGAAGAGATTGTTGACTGCCGGCCCGATCTTTATCTGGCAGATTCGGCCTTCAACCAGGGCGACCTTATCGCGGCAGGAAGCCAACACCAAAATACTTTCGTAGTTCCGCCGTTTAACCACACTGACAGACTGCAGGCGGGACAGGCGAACCTTGAAATCCTCGATCAATATTGCGATGGAAGCGTCAATCTTCTGACAGTCGGAGGTGTGCGCCCCAATAAAGGACATGCTGCGCTGATCGACGCCTTTGCAACCTACTACTATCAATTCAATGGACACGCTCGTTTGTTTATCGTAGGCGCCGAAAACAATGCTTTCGCCGCTTACACAACGATGCTGCGGGAACTGACTGATTCGTGGTCCCTTGATTCTCGCATTGTATTCACCGGCGAGGTTTCCGACGAATCGCTGAAGGCTTATTACCTTCTCGCGGACGCTTTGCTAATGACTAGCGAACATGAAGGATTCTGTGTGCCGCTTGTCGAGGCCATGGCCATGAAAGTTCCTATCATCGCTTATGCTTCCACTGCCATTCAGGAAACGGCGAACGAAACCGGGCTGATTTGGGATGACCGAGATCCATTCCTGATGGCCCAATCGATCGACTGCCTCCTCACAAATGAACCCGCAAAGATGCTGCTGTTGATGAGAGGGTCGCAACGCTATGAGCAGAGTTTTTCAAACTGCGCGATCGCGAAGCAGTTTCTTCATGTGACGGCTCAAGCAGAGTTCCGATTCTGATAGCGTCGCTGTTCCTTGGAAATCCGGAGCTTGTTTACTCCCTTTGCGTCTTTGCGCCTTTGCGGGAATTAGTCGTGTCCTAATCTCACCTCTGCGTAATCTCGGCGTGCTCTGCCCCTCTGCGGTGTAGTTGCTTTTGCGTACGATTCAACCGCAAAAGCGCAGAGGACGCGGGGTTACGCAGAGAAAGTTCTCAGATTAGGCAGCACTCGGGAAATTG
>Ga0268386_10003686_pt1 | contig 11187 bp, 8 predicted proteins | sample RVTome_15_FD_200260 | JGI IMG/M metagenome (GOLD analysis project Ga0268386, IMG submission 200260) | Soil microbial communities from uranium-contaminated site in the Upper Colorado River Basin, Wyoming, United States - RVT150D86... ... | reverse complement strand
GATGGCCGAGGGACGTTCTTGAGGTCGTTGGTGGCGCTGCTCGTGCGCCTGTTCCCATCGGCGTTCAGGCGGCAATTCGGCGAGGACATCATCGAGCAGGTGCTCGCCGACTACGCCCGGGCGCGCACGCGCGGCCCATGGCGGGCCTCGGCCTTCACGCTCTCGGCGGTCGCGGATCTGGTGCGGTCCGCGGCGGCGGAGCGCTGGAATCCCATGTGGAGCAGCCAGGTTGGAAGACCCGTAGAGAGGAGGGGGGAGGGGATGACGACGAGCGAATGGATCAGGGACTTCCGCTACGCCGCACGCACGCTGCGAAGAGCGCCCGGATACGCGGCGGTCACGATCGTGACGCTCGGCCTGGCCATCGGAGCGAACGCCGGGATCTTCAGCGTGGTCGACACGGTGCTCCTCGATCCGCTGCCCTACCCGGAGGCGGACCGCCTGGTGTACATCGGGGCGTCCGCGCCCGGCTCCGACATGCCCGACGAGTTCGGCGTCTCGGCGGAGTTCTACGTGCAGTACCGGGAGGAATCGGAGCTCCTCGAGGACCTCGCGACGGTGAACTCGTTCACCAGCACGCTGCGTGCGGGCGACCGGACCGAGCGCATCTGGATGTCCAGCCCGACGACGTCGGTCTTCAACATGCTCGGCGTGACCCCCATTCTGGGCCGGCTCCCCGTCGAGGAGGACGAGAACGGCGTGGTCGTCATCAGCCACGCGCTCTGGACCGCCTGGTTCGGCGCCGATCCCGCCGTGATCGGGCGCTCGTACCATGTCAGCGGCGCCGACCGCACGGTGATCGGCGTCATGGGCCCCGACTTCTGGTTCCCCAACGACGAGACCCTGCTGTGGATCCCCGACGTGATCCGTCAGGAAGGGATCGTTCCGGGCCGCTTCGGCATCGGGCTCGTGGGCCGACTCGCCCCGGGCGCGACCCACGAGGCGCTGTCCACGGAGCTCACCCGGCTGGCGCGGCGCCTTCCAGAACGCTTCGGCGGATCGGCCAACTACGCGCGCATCATCGAGCAGCATCGGCCCGTCGTCCGGTCGGTGGAGGAGGCGCTCCTCGGCGACATCGCCGGTCCCCTGTGGGTGCTGCTCGGCGCCGTGGGCATCGTGCTCCTGATCGCGTGCGCCAACGTGGCGAACCTCGTTGCGGTCCGCTCGGAGCATCGGCAGCGCGACCTCGCGGTGCGCCGCGCTCTCGGGGCCGACCGGGGGCAGCTCGTCCGTACGCAGTTGGCCGAGGCTCTGCTCATGGCGGCGTGCGCCGGCGCGTTGGCGGTCGTGCTGGCATGGGTGACCATCCCGCTCTTCGTCCGCGCGGCTCCGACCGACGTCCCGCGGCTAGCCCAAGCCGGGTTGTCCGGCTCGACGATTCTGTTCACGGCGGGCCTGTCGGTGTTCGCCGCGCTCCTCTGCGGCCTCGTTCCGGCGCTGCGATCCTCCACCAATGACCTGACGCGCCTGCGCGAAGGGGGGAGAGGCTCGACGGGGCGTCGCACGTGGGGTCGCGACGCGCTCGTGGTGGGTCAGACCGCTCTGGCGCTGGTGCTGCTGATCGGCTCGGGTCTGCTCGTGAGGAGCTTCATCGAGCTGCGCGGCGTCGATCCGGGCTACGACACCGAGGACGTCTTCACCTTCCAGATCGCGCCCGAGGGTGACGACCTGAGAGACGCCGAGTCGTACGCGCGCTTCCACATGGACTTCATGGAGCGCTTGGCCGCGCTACCGGGCGTGGAGTCCGTGGGGATCGTGGAGAACGTGCCCCTGAACGAGGGCGTCTCCAATGGCCGATTCCTGACAGAAGCGACCGCGAGCGACGTCGACGGAGGCACTCTGCTGGGGTACACCTGGGCGGCCGGGGACTACTTTCGGACGATGGGCATCGACGTGCTCGAAGGACGCCCGTTCGAGCGTGCGGACCAGACGTCCGGGCTCGGCAACGTCGTCATCAGCCGCGCGGCCGCGGATCTGCTCTGGCCTGGCCAGGACGCGATCGGTCGCCGGGTGAGGCTCCGCGAGGCTGAGCCGTGGGAGACGGTCGTCGGCGTCGTGGAGGACGTCATGCAATACGGCTTCCGAAACGAGCCACAGCCGCTCGTATACTATCCGCTGGTGGGTCAGGGGCCCGGGAGCCGGGTCGTCTCGTCGCCCGCGTACGTGGTCAAGACCGGGCGCGCGGACGACATCGCGGGGGAGATCCGGGCACTCGCGCGCGAGGTCGCCCCGACGGCCCCTATGTATCGCGTGTTCACGATGGCCGGCCTCGCGGCGCAGTCGATGGGGCAGCTCTCGTTCACCATGCTCACACTCGGGATCGCATCGATGCTCGCCCTCGTCCTCGGCGCGGTCGGCCTCTTCGGGATGCTCTCGTTCGTAGTCGCACAACGTACGCAGGAGATCGGGGTGCGGATGGCCCTGGGTGCCGAAGCGCGTCGGGTCCGCCGCATGGTCGTCGCTCAGGGGGCGCGCGTCGTGATCCTGGGGGTCCTCATCGGCCTGGGCGTCGCGATCGGAACGACCCGAGTTCTCGGAAGCTTGCTTTTCGGTGTGGAAGCATCGGACGCCGGCACGTTCGTTGGAATGTCCGTTACGATGGTCCTGGTGGGCCTGCTGGCGAGTTACCTGCCCGCGAGGCGGGCCTCGAGCGTGGATCCCATCGAGTCCCTGAAGGGGGAGTAGGCAGAGCCTACTCCGGACTCTCCGACGCCAGCATCACGCTGGCGCGCTCGGCGATATGCTCCATCTGACGCTCGCGCTCCCGCGCCCACGGCGGGAGCCGAAGCGCGTTCGCGATCAGCGCGCCCGCGCCCAACAGGGCGTACGTGAGCGGACGCGTCATCTCTTCCGTGAGCCCGCCGGAGATCGCCAGCACGACCATCCAGATCAGGCCGCCGACGAGGCCCGCGAGGCCCAGCCCGCCCAGGACCTGCGCATTGCCCTTCACCGTGCCCATCCGGAGACGATATCCCGACGGCGTGGGCTCGATATGGGCGTGGAGGCGACTGTTCGTCCAGGAGCGGAGGTCACCGTATGACTCGACCTTCCCCTTCGCGTCGAACGTCCGGCGTAGCTCTGCGACCAGGATCTCCCATTCCCGATCCGTCGGCGCGCGAGGCAGGTCGACGACGCGGCCGACTCCGGTCGGCGCGCCGATCATCGTCTGGCGCGCCACTCGCATGCCCACGTGGTCCAGCGCGGCGGCCGCCTCGGCCACACGCGCCGGCTCGATCCCGACCTCTCGACCGATCGCCTGAAGCTCGTTCAACGTGAGCCCGTGCCCCCCCGATGCCGCCGGGGCGAGCGGGGCGCCGGCCTCCTGGCTGGCTGCCTTGCCGAAGATCTCGCGGATCTCGTCATCGTCGTACGTGCGCTCGTCGGTCATCCGGCGGCCGCTACTGGAGATCCAGGGGGATCACCTCGGGGTGCACCTTGCTCGTCGGCCGCGCGCCGTCGACGTCGATCCCTTCCAGCTTCAGGAGCGAGACCTTTGCGGCCAACCCCCCGCCGAAGCCGGTCAACGCGCCGTCGCTCCCCACAACACGGTGGCAGGGCACCACGATGGGAATCGGGTTGGCGCCGACGGCCTGGCCCACGGTACGCGCCATGTCGGGCTTGCCGATGTCTCTGGCCACCTGCCCGTACGAGGCGACGTGGCCGTACCCGATCTCGAGAATGCGATCGTACACGTCGCGCTGGAACCCCGAACCCACGCCCGCGAAGTCCAGGGGAAGGTCGAACGAGGTCCGCTCTTTGGCGAAGTACTCCTCGAGTTGTCGAACCGCGCTTCTCAGGACGGGTGGCCAGATCTCCGGAGGGTCGATGTTGCGATCGTGCGGAAGGGCTCCGAACTCGATCCGCCTCACGCCGAGATCCGAGGTCCAGATCGTGAGGGGACCCGCACGGGTGGACGGAAGGTGCGCCGAGTGGATCTCGCCCGGGGTCAGTGCGCCTCTCCTGCCGCGTTCTTCTTGAGGGCCTCTTGCAGCGCGTCGAAGCCGAGCAGGGCGCATTTTATGCGCACCGGAAACTTGCTGACACCCTGCAGCGCCCTGAGATCGCCGAGCGAACGATCCTTCGCGGCGTCCTCGTCCCCGTGCATCATGGCCGTGAAGCGCTTCGCCAGCTCGTCGGCTTCGTCGAGCTCGCGACCCTGGAGCAGCGTCGTCATCATGCTGACGGACGCCTGCGAGATCGAGCAGCCCTGCCCCACGAACCGCACCTCGGCGATCCGGTCGTCCTCGATGCGGAGCTGGAGCCTGATCTCGTCTCCACAGACCGGGTTGGCCATGTGGATCTCGACGCTCTTGTCGTCCAGCTCGGCCTTGTTCCTCGGGTTGCGATAGTGCTCGAGGATGAGCTGCTGGTAGAGTGAGCTGAGCTGGGGAGTTTCCATTGTGCGTCGCATACGGTTGTACGGGGAGTCAATGTACGCGTCGGGGCGTGCTCGTGTCACCTCAGGCGTGGTCTCCTGCCCTTGCAGCGCTTGCCGGGCGCGTGAGATTGCCCCTGGGCACGCCCTTCATCCATAGGGACGATGCACGCATCTCTGCTTGCCGACCTGGTCATACTCCTGGCGGTCTCGATTGTGGCGCTCTACGCGTCGCACCTGGCCAAGCTGCCGGCGATCGTCGGGTTCCTGGTGGCCGGAATGATCATCGGGCCGGACGCGCTGGCCCTCGTCAGCGGTGTGGAGGAGGTCGCGCTGCTCGCCGAGGTCGGGGTCGTGTTCCTCCTTTTCACGATCGGCCTCGAGTTCTCCCTCGCCGACCTCTTGAAGGCTCGTCGGGCGGTGCTGCTCGGGGGCACGATCCAGGTGCTCCTGGTCACCGTGGTCGTGTTCGCGCTGCTGACAATCGGGGGACTACCCGCCAACGAGTCCCTCTTCCTTGGGATGATCGCCTCGCTCAGCTCGACCGCGGTCGTGCTTCGACTGCTCCAGCAGAACGCCGAGATCGACGCTCCGCACGGCAGGATGAGCCTCGCGATCCTCGTGTACCAGGATCTGATGATCGTCCCGATGATGCTGCTGATCCCGGTGCTGGGGGGGGAGGACGGTGGGCTGGGGAGAGCGTTCGCCACGTTCCTCGGGAAGACGGCGGTGGTGCTGGTGGCGGTGGTGGTGCTGGCCCGCTACGTCGTGCCACAGCTCCTCGACCGCGTCGTCCACACGCGCAACCGCGACCTGTTCCTCCTGACCGTGGTCGGCACGTGCCTCGTCGTGGCATGGCTGTCCGCTCTCGCCGGCCTGTCCCTCGCGCTGGGCGCCTTCCTCGCGGGTCTCCTCGTCTCGGAGTCCGAATACAGCCACCAGGCGCTGGCCGACATCCTTCCCTTTCGGGACCTGTTTGCCGCGTTCTTCTTCGTGAGCATCGGCATGCTCCTCGACCTCGCTTACGTCGTCCAGGAGCCGCTCCTGCTGGGCTTCCTGGTCGTCGCGGTTCTCTCGATGAAGGCGGCGGCCGCCGCGCTCAGCAGCGCGCTGCTCGGCGCGTCGTTGCGCACAGGCGTGATGACCGGCCTCGCGATGAGCCAGGTCGGGGAGTTCTCCTTCGTGCTGGCCGGGGCCGGGGTCGCGGCCGGTCTGCTGACCGACTCCATCTACCAGTCGTTCGTCGCGACCGCGGTCGCCACGATCGGCCTCACCCCGTTCCTTCTCCGTGCCGCGCCACGTGTCGCCGACGTTCTGGGGCGCCTCCCCCTCCCCGATCGCCTGGTCTCGGGCCGCCTGGCGGCGGTGCCCGCCGACCCGGAAACAGTCCTCGAGAACCACCTCGTCGTCATCGGATACGGGGTCAACGGTCGCAACGTATCGCGGGCCGCGAGGATCGCCGGAATTCCGTACGTGGCCGTGGACACGAACCCGGGCCTGGTTCACGCCGCCCGCGCTGAGGGCGCGGAGATCTACTATGGCGACGCCACGCGCGATTCGCTTCTGGAGCAGGTCGGGGTCTCCCGGGCTCGGGTGGTCGTGGTGGCGCTGTCGGACGCCGCCGCCACTCGCCGTGTGATCGCGCTCGCCAGGGGATTGAACTCCACGTGCTCGATCGTCGCCCGAACGCGGTACGTGCGTGAGATGGAGGCGCTGGGCGACCTGGGCGCGAGCATCGTCATTCCAGAGGAGCTCGAGACGTCGGTGGAGATCGTCTCGCGGGTCCTGGCCAGCTATCTCATTCCGCGTCGCGAGATCGAGGCGTTCGTGTCCGAGATCCGGTCGGGCGGCTACGAGATGTGGCGCACGCCCACGCACCAAGGCGACGCCATGTTCGAGCTGCGGCAGACTCTCACGGATGTCGACATCATGCCCGTCCGTGTTGCGGACGACGGCGCCATCGTCGGGCAGAAGCTGGCCGAGTCGGACCTACGCCGCCTCTACGGGATCACGGTCCTCGCGATTCGTCGCGAGGACGAGCTCGTGCCCAACCCTGGGGGGGACGAGGTCGTCCGGGCGGGCGACGTGCTGGTCGTCATGGGGCTGGGTGAGGAGATCGCCGCGGCGCGCGATCTGTTTGTCGGACCCTCCGACGAGCCCTAAGGAGCCGCTCCCGCCGAGCCTCACGCCAATGGAAGCCGCACCGTCACCGTGGTCCCTTCGCCGGCCCGGGTTTCGAGCGTCAGCGAGCCGCCGAACGTTTCGGCTATGCCCCGCGCGGCCGGCAGCCCCAGTCCGCGGCCGAGCCCCTTGGTCGAGAAGAAAGGCTCGAACACCCGGGGCAGGACGTCGGCCGCGATGCCCGCACCTCGATCCTCGATCCGTAGCTCCACGTACGTCGGTGTCAGCTCGTCCGATTGGGGTCGACCGCCTCCTGACTCGGGTGCCGCGACCGGGCGGAGCGTCAACGTCACCGTCCCCTCCGTGCCTTGCATCGCCTCGTCCGCGTTCTGCAGGAGATTGAAGATGAGCTGCTGCAGGCCGGCCCGGTCGACTCGCACGGTGCCGTCCATCGGCTCGACGACGACGTCGAGAGCGTGGTCGCCGCTCAGCCCTCTGACCAGGAATGGGCGGACCTCCTGCAGGAAGGCCACGGGGTCCATCCGCCTGACCTGGTACGTCCCTCTCCCCGCGTAGGCGAGGAGCTGGCGCACGAGGTCGGCCGCGCCGTGCGCGGCAGTAACGGCGGCGTCCAGGCGATCGCGGCCTGGAGCTCGCGGTGGCAACTCGCGCGCAAGCAGATCCAGGTTTCCGAGTATCGCCATCAGGAGGTTGTTGAAGTCGTGAGCCACGCCCCCCGCGAGGACACCCACCGTCTCGTGATGTTGGCTTTCCAGCGCGCGGCGCTCCGCGAGCCGACGGTGGTCCCGGGCCCGTTCACGTTCGGTCACGTCGTGGATGATCACCAGGCGGCCCGCGCCGGAGTCTTCACCGCCCTCCGGCGCCACCACCGCCTCCAGCCAGACCTCATCCGTCACCCGGAACGGCAGCACGAGCGAATCGCGACTCGTCGACCCGGCGGCCAGCGCGGGCAGCCAGACGTCCCGCACGGACGAGTCCAGGAGCTCCGCGAAGGGTCGACCCAGGACGGCGGACTCCGAACCGATCATCTCCTTGCCGATCATCTCCTTGCCGCGCTGATTCACCGCGACCACTCTACCACCGCCGTCCAGCAGGGCGGCGCCGAACGGGGCGTGGTCGAGCAGGGCACCGAGGTATCGTCGGGTGCGTGCCCTCCCCGGAGACGCCCCGTGATCGAACGGCGTGCTCGTGGAGTCCACGAGACGCTGGTACCGACGTCGCAAGATCGTGGCCTCGGCCAACGTCTGGACGAGTTGGGGGAGATCCTCGTCGTCGCAGGGTTGGAACGTCACGTCACGCCCCAGAAACGGTGTCGATCGCGCCCTCTCGACGATTCCCGCGGGGTCGGCGGGCGGGACGAGCACCAGTACCGAGACGAGCGGATCCGCGGCCCGCACGAGCTGCACCCCGTGAAGCGGATCGTCGACGGCCGATCCGATGACGACCGCCATGGTCTCGGGTGTGAGCCCGTCCGCCGGCGATCCCTCGACCAGCTCGACGGTCTCACACGTGCTGATCCGTACGCGTTCGGCTTCGTCGAGCCCTATGGCGAGAACGGTCTGCACGTCATTGATCGGAGAGAAGCGGCACGTCGACGAGGGCGCGTCCCGTCCAGAGCCTGAGCAGGTCGGTCGTCGGAGACATGACGTGCGCCGCGCGCACGTCCCGCAGGCGGCGGTCCATCGCGCCACCGGCACCGTAACCGACGCCCCCGATCAACGTCATCGAGTCCCCGACGGCCCGCGTGGCGCACTCCGCGACCTCGGCCTTGGCCGAGAGGATTCCGAGGAGGGCGTCGGCGGTGCCGGTGTCGCCATCTGTCGCGGCACGGTGAACAAACGCCCGGGTGGCTGCCACCTGGCCCCAGATCTGCCCCAGCCGGTGCTGGATGATCGAGTTGTCGGCGAGCCTGCGGCCGCTGTGCGCGTACATCCTGTCCTTCACATGGGCGATGGCGTCGTCGAGCGCTCCGAGCGCGATCCCCAGGTAGGTGCCCGCCATGGCCATCAAGAAGTAGGGTGCGACGACCTGGAAGACGTACCAGATCTGGTCGCCGGCCTCGCCCAGGAGGTTCTCCCTGGGGACGAGGGCGTCGCGGAACGTGAGCGAGCGGGAGGAGTTGCCGCGCATCCCGGCGCCCCGCCACTCGGGTCCCCATTCCGCCCCCGCGGTGTCGGCGTCGACCACGACGCAGGAGAACTCGCCGAATCGCTCGCTCTCGTCGGCCGCCGCGGTGGAGACCACGTACGAGTCGGCGTGCCCCCCGTTCGTCACGAAGGACTTCGTGCCGTCGAGACGGAAGCCCTCGGGGTCATCGCCGATCCGTGTGCTCGGGAAGTAGAAGTGGGCGCCGCTCCCGGGTTCACTCAGCGCCAGCGTCGTCAGGTGCTCCCCGGCCGCGATCGGTCGTAAGTAGTGCTCCTTCTGGTACGGCGTGGCCTTCGCGGCCAGCACCGCCGAGCCGACGCCGTGCATCCCGAAGCAGAGCGCGGTCGATGGGCAGAACCGACCCAGCTCCTCGCAGGCCCGCGCGAGATCCAGGAGGCCCCCGCCCACGCCGCCGACCTCCGTCGGGAGGACGAGGCCGCCGGCTCCCACCCGCTGAAGCGCCCGCAAGCCTCGCTCCGGCCAGCAGCTCTCGCGGTCGGTCGCGGCCGCGTCCTCCGCGACGACCGTGCGGGCGATCTCCGTAATGCGTTCGATCAGGGCTTGGCGATCGACCACGGGCGCGCTCCGCGTCTTTCGAGGGACCGACCGCGATCGTAGCAAATGCGCGCCGACAAAGCGAACTTTGCCGACGGCCTGCTAAGCGAAGATCCCGCTGACCAGCGCGAGGCCGTCGACCAGACGATCGACGTCCTCCCTGGTGTTGTACAGGTAGAACGAGGCGCGGGCGGTCGCCGAAACGTCGAAATGCTGCATTACGAGTTGAGCGCAGTGATGGCCGGCGCGGACCGCGATGCCCTCGGCGTCGAGGATCGTCGAGATGTCGTGAGGGTGCGCATCCCCGAGGGTGAACGAGACGACCGCCGAGTGCTCGTCGAGCGACGCCGGTCCGTAGATGCGGACGTTGTCGATCGCGCCGACGCGCTCGAGCGCGTACGCCATCACGTCCCGCTCGTGCGCCGCGATCGCCTCCATCCCGACCTCCGCGAGGAAGTCCACCGCGGCGCCCAGGCCGATCGCACCGGCGATGTTCGGAGTGCCGGCCTCGAACTTGTGCGGCACCTGCGCCCACGTGCTCTCCTGGCGCCCCACGACGTGAATCATCTCGCCGCCACCCTTGTACGGTGACATCGCCTCGAGAAGGTCGCGGCGAGCCCACAGCGCGCCGATTCCGGTTGGCCCGCACATCTTGTGGCCGCTGAAGGCGTAGCAGTCGACTCCGAGGTCCTGCACGTCGACCCTGGCATGGACTGCACCCTGGGCGCCGTCGATGACAACGAGCGCGCCGACCTCGTGCGCCTGGGAGGCGATCACCTTGACGGGATTCACCGTGCCGAGCGCGTTCGAGACGTGGGAGACCGCCACGACCTTCGTCCTGTCGGTGAGGAGCGACGACAGGTCGTCGAGGATCAGCCGCCCCTGGTCGTCCAACTCGATGTAGCGCAGGGTCGCGCCGGTCCGGTGCGCGAGGAGCTGCCACGGGATGATGTTGGAATGATGCTCGAGCACGGAAATGAGGATCTCGTCTCCCTCACCCACGTTGTCGAGCCCCCACGCGCTGGCGACCAGGTTGATCGCCTCGGTCGTTCCACTCGTCCACACCAGCTCGGCGGGCTCGCTCGCCCCAATCCACGCGGCGACCCTCGCGCGAGCGTCCTCGTACGCGATCGTGGCACGTCTCGACAGCTCGTGGATCCCGCGGTGCACGTTGGCGTTGTCGTGCTCGTAGTAGTGCTCGAGGACCTTCAGGACCGCGAGCGGCTTCTGCGAGGTGGCCGCGCTGTCGAGGTAGACCAGCGGCTTGCCGTTGACCTCCTGGTCGAGAGCCGGGAACTCGCGTCGAATCGCGATCGGGTCGAACGTGCCTCGTGCCGGTGCAGCGATCGTCATGCTTCCGTCCTGAGGACCTCTAAGGGTCCCTATCCCAGGTCCACGTAGATTCCACCCTCACGCACCTCGACCGGGAAGGACCGGACGGGCCGCACCGCCGGCAGTGCCTTGCGGGCGCCTGAGCACGCGTCGAAGCGCGCTCCGTGGTACACGCACACCACATCCCCGTCCTCGAGCGCGCCGTCGGAGAGCGGATACTCCTCGTGCGAGCACTGGTCCCGCAGCGCGCACACCTTCCCGTCCACGTTCGCCAGCACGATCTGCACCCCATCCGCCGACACCCCCAGGAGCTCCCCGACCGGGCAATCCCCCAAGCCAGCCACGCGCACCCACCGGCTCAAGTCCTATCGCTCACGAATTTGCTCCAGCCCCTTTCGCGCGCGTGCGCCCACTCGCGCCCGCGCCCCAAGCCGGCCCGCTCTCAGGCCGGCCCACTCCCAGCCGGGCCCACGGCCCAAGCGGTTAGCCCCTCCCTCCGCGCCCTTCGCCAGGAAAATGCCCTCGCATGACGACACCAATCCCGCGGATCGCCGAGCGCGGGGCGCTCCGGCGAAGCGGGTATCGGCGCCGGGATGTTCGGTCGGCCCGGCGCCGCTAAGCGAAGCCTCGAATAA
>Ga0268386_10003685_pt1 | contig 11187 bp, 9 predicted proteins | sample RVTome_15_FD_200260 | JGI IMG/M metagenome (GOLD analysis project Ga0268386, IMG submission 200260) | Soil microbial communities from uranium-contaminated site in the Upper Colorado River Basin, Wyoming, United States - RVT150D86... ... | reverse complement strand
GACGGCGTGGACGAACACGAGCCCGACCGGCTTGTCCCCGGTCCCACCGTCCGGCCCCGCGACGCCCGTCACCGCGACCGCGACGTCGGCGCCGAGACGATCACGCACGCCCTCCGCCATCGCCTTCGCAGTCTCGGCCGACACCGCTCCGTGCCGCTCGAGGATCTCCGACGGGACGCCGAGCGCGTGCTCCTTCACCTCGTTCGAGTAGGAGACCACTCCGCCCCTGTAGACGGCGCTCGCGCCCGGTACCGCCGTCAGCCGCGCGGACACGAGCCCGCCGGTGCAGGACTCGGCCGTCGCAAGCGTGAGCCCGCCCTCACGGCAGAGGTCGAGCACGATCTCGGCGATCGTGCGCTCGTCCTCGCCGAAGAGGTGACGCCCGAGAGAGCCGCGCAGCGTGGCCGCGATCTCGTTCGCCCGTTGCTGCGCGCCGGGCTCGACGACGAGGTCGACGTGGATCTCGAACTCCCGGGCGCAGATCGTCGCCTCCACGCCCTCCCCGTCTCCCCCGGCCTCGGCCAGCGCCTTGGCCACCGCCGACTCCGGTGTCCCGAAGAACCGGAGCACCCGGCGCTCGAGTCGCGGCGCGCTCTCGACGACGTGGCGTACAGCGTCGGTCTCGAGCGCCCGCGGCCAGAGTCGGCGCAGCTCACGCGGAGGCCCGGGAAGGACGACGACGGCGCAGCCTCCGTCGGTCTCGAGCACGAGACCGGGCGCGGTCCCTGCGAGCCCGAGCGAGACGGCGCCGTCGGGCAGTGTCGCCTGCTTGCGGACGCCCGTCTCGAAGTCCGTGTAGGGACGGCCGAGCCGCTCCGCCACCAGGCGCGAGACCGTCTCGATCTCCCGCTCGAGGCCCTTGTCGACGGCGAGACCGCGACCGGCGACGTGAGCGACCATCTCGACGGTGCGGTCGTCGTGCGTCGGCCCGAGCCCGCCGGACACGAGGCACAGGTCCGCCTCGAACCCCTGCGCGAGCGTGCGGGCGAGGTCCTCCGGCGCGTCGCCGACGATCGTGATCCACTCGGGCTCGAGACCGAGGCGAAGCGCCTCCGCGGCGAGGAAGGGGCCGTTCCGGTCGGCGCGGTCGCCGCGCACGAGCTCGCTGCCCGTGACGACGATCGCCGCCCGCGGACGCCTCAAGAGGGAGAGGCCGAGACGATCCGTTTCGCAGTGACGACGAACGTCGTGCCGGCCGGCAGCTCCTGGCGATTGCCGTTCACGCGCACGATGACGTTGTCGGGTGCCGCGAGCGCAAGCTGGAACGCGCGCCGAGCGGTGAACTGCTTCCGCTGGCCGCGCTCGAGCGTGCCGCTGTACAGCGGCCGCGCCGCGACCGAGCCCGGGCGCACCTCCATCCACGAGGCGCCGTCACGCGCGCGAACGACGAGATTCACGCGCCCGCCGGACTGCGCCGCGAGGCCGCTCGGTGCGCCGCTCTGTGCGAGGCCCGGCACGGCCTCCTCCTCCGGCCCGCCGAAGCGCCAAGCCGCGATCACGAGGGCGGTCACGACCGCGATGGCGAGCAGCGCGGCGACCGCGATCCCGGACTCGCGCGCCGGGCGGTCACGCCGTTGAGGCGTCACGCGGCGGGTCGCGCGGAGGACGGGCTCGTCCTCGCCCACCGCGAACCGGGAGTTGTACTCGTCGACGAACGGCTGCCCGTCGAGCCCGAGCGCCTCGGCGTACGAGCGAAGGAAGCCCTTGACGTACGTCGGCGCAGGAAGGATGTCGAAGCGCTCGTCCTCGAGCGCGCGCAGGTACTTCGGCCGGATCTTCGTCCGCTCCTCGAGGGCCGGGAAGTCGAGCTCCTGACGCAACCGGGCCTCACGGAGGCTGGAGCCGATGTCGAACACGCGCGGGATGATAGACGGTCGCCGGCGGACTTCAGTCCGACCTCGACTCAGTTAATACGCCGCGGTTCTACTCCCGGCTTCCGACGTACTCGAGCAGGCCGTACACGCCGAGCGCGACGAGGCCGGCGAACGCCATGCAAATGCCGAGGATTCCGAGCACGCCGGCGGCCAGGGGAAGCGGGCTTTGCCCACCGCCATCCAGCCGCAACGGGCCTCGGCGGCGCGCGCGGCGAGCGAGCGCGAGGGCGACCACGCCGAAACCGAGACCCAGCGGAATCGCGAGGCCGGCATGCAGGAGCTCGTAGCGGTCGCTGAAGCGGGTGAGGTAGACGGCGATCGGGAGCGTCGCGACCGAGGCGATCCCGGCCACGACGGAGCCCCACGCGGCACCCGTGTCCCGGCCCACGCTACTGCTTGATGTAGGGCCGACCGACGGCAGCCGGCGGGATCGAACGGCCGATCAGCCCGGCCACTGCGATCAGGGTGAGCACGTACGGCAACGTCGAGATGAGGTTCTCCGAGATGTCGGCCTCGCGCTGCAGCGGGATCGCGAGGGCGAATCCGAAGCCGAACAGCAGTGTCGCGACGAACGCCCAGCCGGGACGCCACTTCCCGAAGATGACCGCTGCGAGGGCGATGAACCCCCGACCGCTCGTCATGTTCTCGGCGAAGTTGCCGACGAACCCCAGCGAGAGGAACGCACCGCCGAGCGCTGCGAGGATCCCCGACGTGACGACCGCCGCGTAGCGCACGCCGTAGACGGAGATCCCGACGGTATCGGCGGCACGGGGATGCTCGCCGACTGCCCGGATGCGTAGCCCGATCGGCGTCTTGAAGAGCACGACGTAGGTGAGGACGACCGTGGCGAGCATGAGCCACACGAGGAGGTTGAGGCTCCCGAAGACCCCGTCGAGGAAGTTCCCGACGTAGGGGATCGATGCGAGGAAGTCGAGCTCGATGTTCGGCACCCGGGAGATGCCGAGCGGGATCCCGGACGGGTAAATCCTGGTGAAGAGGAACCCGGTCACCCCCAGGGCGAGCAGGTTCACTGCGAACCCGCTGACGATCTGGTCTGCACGCAGGTGGATGCAGAAGATCCCGTGGATGAGCGCGAGCAGGCCCCCGAAGAGCATCCCCATGAGGAGACCCACGACCCAGGTTCCGCTCCAGAGCGCGCCCCAGACGGCGAAGAAGGCTCCCACGAGCATCATCCCCTCGAGCCCGATGTTCACGACGCCCGAGCGCTCGGAGAGGATCCCTCCCATGGCCGCGAACGCGAGCGGTGTCGCGAACCGGAGCGTTGCCGCCACGAGGCCGGCGGTGAAGATGCCCTCGAGCGTCTCACGCTCCACGCCCTGGGCCCAGATGCCGGCTCCCGCACCGAGGATTCCCGCCGCCGCCGCGTACAGGCCCAGCCGGCGCTCGCCCCGGGCGAGCGCGGCGATCGCGAGCGCGAGCGCGAGAAACCCGAACACGAGCGGGATGCCGATGCTGCGCGAAGTGATCGGCGGCAGGGTCACGAGGAACGCCAGCAGGCCCAGCGCGATCCCGGCCACGCCCGCTCCCTGCCCCGCGTCGAGGCGTCGCGCCGCGTCGCGCGCCGAGGCGGCGTACGCGCTCATGCGCGCGACCCCCGGACGGCAGGCCACACACGCACGCGACCGCGCGCGCCCCAAATGGTCTGGATGAGGAGCTCGGCCCCGACGAAAAAGATCACGAGCGCTTGGATCATGGTCGCAAGGTTCTTCGCGAGCTCGGGATCGAACACGCTCGGATCGAGCTGGCGCGACGACGTCCCGACCTGGAGGGAGGCAAAGAGCAGCGCGGCCAGGAAGATCCCGATCGGCTTGTTGCGGCCGAGCAGCGCCACCGCGATCCCCGTGAACCCGACGGTGCTCGCCGGCAGATTGCTCACGTCGACGGCGAACCTGACGCCGAGGACGTCGACCGCGCCGGCCGTCCCAGCGAACGCGCCGGAAATCGCGAGCGCGAGGAAGTAGCTCCGCCTGACCGGGATCCCGCTATAGCGCGCCGCCTCTGGGTTGAAACCGACCGCGCGCACCTCGAACCCGAGCGTCGTGCGGTTGAGGACGAGCGCGTAGACGACGAGGCCGATGACCGCGATGAAGATGCCCGCATGCAGCGCCTGGATGTTGCCCCAGATCGCCCACAGCCGGGCATTCTCGGACACCACGTCCGAGCGCGGAAGCGACGCGACCGCGCCCTGGAGTGGCCCGCCCAGCTCGAAGAGGTACCTCCCACCGAAGATGGCGATCCAGTTGAGCATGATCGTCGTGATCACCTCGTGAGCTCCGACGGTCGCCCGCAGGATCCCGGCGATCCCGCCCCAGAGGGCGCCCGCGAGAATCCCGGCGAGAATGCCGAGAAGCACGTGTAGCGGGCGGGAGAGCCCATCCAGGTTCGTCCCGATCCAGAGCGCCGCTATGAAGCCGACCCAGTACTGGCCCTGACCGCCGATGTTGAAGAGCCCGCAGCGGAACGCGAAGGCGACCGCGAGCCCGGTCAGCATGAGCGGCGTCGCAAGCAGGAGCGTCTGCTGGAGGTTCCGCGCCGCCCGTGAGCGGTCGCCCTCGTCGAGCCACGGGAACACATAGTTGAAGCCCGTTCCCTCGAAGATCGCCCGATACGCGGTGATCGGGTTGTTTCCGGTCACGAGCACGACGAGACCGCCGATGAGGAACGCCAGCAGGGTGGCTGCAACCGGGATCGCAGCGCCGCCGAGCCGCTCGGCGGCTCCTGCGAACACCGTCCGGCTTCCGGGCGGCGCGCCGGGCGGAGTGTCCTCGGGCTCCTGTGGGGGTGGCGCCGTGCGCTCGGGCTCCGACATCAGGCGACCCTGTCGGACGCGGCTCCGAGCATCGCGATCCCGAGCTCATCGCTCGAGGTCCCGGGCCCGTACTCGCCGACCACCTCGCCCTCGTACAGGACAAGGATCCGATCCGACAGCGAGAGGATCTCCTCGAGCTCGAGCGAGACGAGGAGGATCGCCCGGCCCGCGTCTCGCTCCTCGATCAGCCGGCGATGCAGGAACTCGATCGCGCCCACGTCGAGCCCGCGCGTCGGCTGGGCGGCGACGAGGACGCGCGGATCGCGGTCGATCTCGCGCGCGAGGATCACCTTCTGCTGGTTCCCGCCCGAGAGCGACCCGGCGGGCGTCTGCGGACCGCCACCACGGACGTCGAACTCGGTGATGAGCCGGCGGGCACGCTCCACGAGGCGGCTGGGGTAGAGCCAGCCGAACCGCGAGTTCGGCTGCTCGCGGAAGTCGTGCAGCCCGATGTTCTCGGCGACGGAGAAGTCGAGGACGAGCCCGCGGTGCTGACGATCCTGCGGGATGTGACCGACACCGATCTCGAAGTGCTCGCGGGCGCCCTCCCCCGTGACGTCCTCGCCGGCGACGGTGACCCCGCCGCTCTCGATCTTCATGAGGCCCGTGACTGCGTCGATGAGCTCCGTCTGCCCGTTCCCGTCGACGCCGGCGATCCCGACGATCTCCCCCGCGCGGACGTCGAGCGAGACGTCCCGCACGCGATCGATCCCGCGCTCGTCGCGGACGTGAAGGTTCCGCACCTCGAGGAGCGGCTCGCCTGGGGTCGCGGCTGTCTTCTCGACGCGCAGGAGCACCTCGCGGCCCACCATGAGCCGGGCGAGCCCGTTCTCGGTCGCACCCGCGGCCGGCATGGTCTCCACCGCCTTGCCCCGGCGTAGGACCGTGATGCGGTCGGCGATCTCGAGCACCTCGTTCAGCTTGTGCGAGATGAAGATGATCGACATCCCCTCGCGCTTCAAGGTGTTCAGGATCCCGAAGAGCTCCTTCGCCTCCTGCGGCGTGAGCACGGCCGTGGGCTCGTCGAGGATGAGGATGTCGGCGCGGCGGTAGAGGGCCTTCACGATCTCCACCCGCTGCTCCTGCCCGACCGTGATGTCCTGCACGAGGGCCTCGGGGTCGAGGGAGAAGCCGAAGCTCCGTGCAAGCTCGCCCGCCCTGGTCTCCGCCGCGTGACGATCGAGGAAGACGCCGGCCGCGGTCGGCTCGTTCGCGAGCACGACGTTCTCGGCGACGGTCATGACCGGGATGAGCATGAAGTGCTGGTGCACCATGCCGATCCCGTGGTCGATGGCGTCTCTCGGGGAATGGAACGTCACCCGCTCTCCGCGGACGAAGATCTCGCCCTCGTCGGGCCGGTAGAGGCCGTAGAGGATGTTCATCAGCGTCGACTTCCCGGCCCCGTTCTCCCCGAGGAGGGCGTGCACCTCGCCCTGGCGCAGCTCGAAGTCGACTCCGTCGTTCGCGACGACGCCCGGGAAGCGCTTCGTGATTCCAATCAGCTCGAGGAGAGGAGTGTCTGGCATCTCATGTGCGAGCGGGGCGACCGAAGTCGCCCCGCTCGTTGTCCTGAGCCGTCGGCCTAGCTGAGCGTCGACGGCGGGTCGATCTCGCCGCTCTTGAGCTTCTCGAGGGCCTCGTCGACGGCGTCCTGCACCTCCGCCGGGACATCGTCCGTGAACGGTGTGAGCAGTGCCGCATCGGGAAGGTCCGCGAGACCGAAGAACACGTTCTGCCCACCCTCGAACTCGCCGTCGACGAACGACTCGATCAGGCTGACGACGGAGGTCTGCAGCGGCTTGAGCGCGCTCGTGATCACGCATGTGCCCTGCGCCGACTGATCGGCGTCCACGCCGATCGCGAACTTGTCCTGCTCGCAGGCCGCGTCGATTGCGCCCAGGCCGCACTGCCCGGCCACCTGGAAGACGATGTCCGAGCCCTGCGAGATCTGGTCGAGCGCGATCTCCTTGCACTTCGCCTGGTCGACGAAGTCCTGGGAGTACGCGTTGAGCACCTGCACCTCGGGCTTCGTGTCCTTGACCCCCTGCTGGAAGCCGGCGATCCAGTTGTCGACCGACGGGATCTTGATGCCGCCCACCGTCGAGACGGTGTTCGACTGCGTGGTCAGCGCTGTGACGACGCCGGCGAGGTAGCCGGGCTCCTCGCTCGGGTACTGCAGCCCGAGCGCGTTCGGCTGCTCGCACGTGCCCGCCTCGTCGCAGCCGTCGCCGCCGTAGAAGTGGTCGACGCCCGCGAAGCTCGTGTCGGGGTACTCCTGCGCGACCGTGACCACCGACGGCGCGATCAGGAAGCCGGCGGCGAGCACGAGATCGTGGCCGTCCTCTGCCGCGGCCGTGAGGTTCGGCACGTAGTCGTCCTCGGTCGTCGAGACATACGTACGCGTCTCGATGCCGAGCTCATCGGCCGCCTGCTCGACCCCTGCGAGCGTGAACTCGTTGAAGCCGCGGTCGTTGATGCCGGCCGTGTCGCTGACGAAAGCGACGCTGATCCCCTCGCCTTCGCCGCCGCCGTCGTCGCCGCCGCAGCCGACCACTCCCATCCCGAGAGCAACGACGGCGAAGAGCGCTGCGAGCCGCGCCAGCCATGTGGTTCGAATCACGCCTCCTCCTCTACCTGGTTGAGCCTGCAGTAGTTCGCCTGGACGGCGGATACTAACCCGCTCTCCACCGACGGGTCGAGTGTCGTGAAGCGTCCGGCGGCGAGCTGAGAGGACGCCGCTCAGGGAGCGAGCACGCGGTCGAGGTCGCCCTCGGACACGAGCACGCGGCGGGGCTTCGAGCCTTCGTAACCGGAGATGATCCCTCGGCGCTCGAGCATGTCTATCAGCCGCCCGGCGCGCGTGTAACCGACCCGCAGCCGCCGCTGGAGAAGCGACACCGACGCGGTCTGCGTCTGCACCACGACCTCGATCGCCCGCTCGAGCAGCGGATCCTCGTCCGGGTCGAACTCGCCCTCCTCGTTCCCACCCTCGACGGGCATCTCGGCGGCTTCGAGCAGCGACTCGTCGAGGTCCTGCCCACGCTGCGCGCGGCACTGCTCGACCACGAGCGCGATCTCCTCCTCGCTCACGTAAGCGCCCTGAAGTCGCTGCAAACGGGAGGTCCCGAGGGGCTTGAAAAGCATGTCGCCCTGGCCGAGCAGGCTCTCGGCGCCTGCCGTGTCGAGGATGACGCGCGAGTCGGTCTGGCTCGAGACGGCGAACGCGATCCGGGACGGCACGTTCGCCTTGATCATCCCGGTGATGACGTCGACGGAGGGGCGCTGGGTCGCGAGCACGAGGTGGATGCCGACCGCCCGCGACTTCTGCGCAAGCCTGATCACGCAGTCCTCGACCGCCTGCGGCGAGACCATCATCAGGTCGGCGAGCTCGTCGATGACCACGAGCAGGTACGGAAGCGGGGCCTCCCCGCGGGCCCGGAGCGCGCGATTCGCCTCGGGTAGGCTTCGCGCGCGGACGAGTGAGAGCCGCTCGTAGCGGCGTTCCATCTCGGAGACGACGTTCATGAGCACGATCGCCGCCTCCTTGGGGCTGGAGACGACCGACGTGAGCAGGTGCGGGATCGACTCGTAGTAGCCGAGCTCGATCCGCTTCGGGTCGATGAGGATCATCCGCACCTCCTCGGGAGTCGCGCGAAGGAGCGTCGACGTGAGGATGGTGTTGATGCAGCCCGACTTGCCCGACCCAGTCGTGCCGGCGATCAGGAGGTGCGGCATGCGCGCGAGGTCGGTCCAGACCGAGTTCCCCGAGATGTCCTTCCCGAGCCAGACGGAGAGCGGGCTGGCCGTGCCGGGGACGTCGTCGAAGATGTCGCCGAGCGTCACGAGACGCGGGGAGACGTTCGGGACCTCCACGCCGACGGCCTGCTTGCCGGGGATGGGCGCGAGGATGCGGATCTCCGTCGTCGCGAGCGCGTACGAGAGGTCGTCCTTGAGGGACGCGACCTTCGCCACCTTCGTGCCGGGCGCGAGCTGAAGCTCGTAGCGCGTCACGCGCGGGCCCGAGATCTGGCCGCTCACGGTCGCGTCGACGCCGAACTCGGTCAGTGTGCGGACGAGCAGGTCCGCGGTACGGACGTCCGTCCCTCCTTCGGAGGCTTTAGGAGTCGCCGGCGAGCGGCGGAGGATCCCACGGTCCGGGAGCCGGTACTCCGCGTGCTCGGTCGAGGAGGTCTCGAAGACGGACGCGAGGCCTTCCTCCTCGGGCTCGACCCCCGGCTCGTGCAGCTCGAGCAGGGAGGCGCTCTCCGTCGACGTCGCGCCGACGACGTCCGGGTAGGCCTCGGCGCCGTCCAGGAGCCTCCGCGGCGGCTCGACCGTCGCGGGGGCGGGCACGTAGCTCTCCTCGGTCTGGGTCTCGGTGGAGACCCAATCGAATGCGCGTCGTGCGCCCGAGCCAGCCCGGCGGACGACGTGGCCGGTGTGTCGGAGGATCGCGCCCGTCGACGCCCCGCTCACGAGGAGCGCGCCGCCGATGAGGAGCGCGCCGCCGACGATGACCGCGCCGGTTCCCCCGATGAGGCTCGCGAGCACGCCGCCGAGGGCGAGCCCGATCCAGCCTCCGTTGTCGTCGCGTCCGAGCAGCATCATCAGCCCGAGGAAGCCCACGCCGAGACCGAGCCGGAACGGGCGCACGTCGAGCAGGTCGCTGCGCGCGAGCATGAGGCCGCCCACGCCGACGAGCGCGAGCGGCAGGACATAGGCCGCGCCCCCGAGCACCGCCTCGAGCGCCTGCGCGAGCCACGAGCCGACCGCGCCGCCGTCGAAGCCGAGGTAGAGGATCGTCGCGAGCACGAGGCCGAGCGCGGCCAGCCCGAGGCCGAGGAGCTCGTTCTGGTGATGCGACGACGAGCGTCGCTTCTGAGTCCGCTTCTTCACGCGCGCAGGGACGCGCGGGCGAAGCGGCCGCTTCTTCCGCCTACGGCGCGCCATGACCGCGCGATTCGACGCCCGGCGGGCGGCTCCTGCGTTCAGTCGCCGGCGCGGGCGCGGGCCTCGGCGACGACGCGTTCGGCCTCGTCACGGTTCCCGTAGCCGTACGTCTCCACCTTCGCCTCCTCGAGGTCCTTGTAGACCTGGAAGAAGTGCTCGATTTCGTTCCGCAGCTCGGAGGGGATGTCGTGCACGTCCGAGACCCGCATCCACGCCGTGTCCTTGAGCGGGACGCAGATGACCTTCTCGTCCGGGCCCTTCTCGTCGGCCATGTGGAACACGCCCACGATGCGGCCGCGGATCCGGCAGCCCGGGAACGTCGGATCGCCGACGAGGACGAGCGCGTCGAGCGCGTCGCCGTCCTCGCCCATCGTGCCTTCGATGAAGCCGTAGTCGGCCGGGTAGGTGCGCTCGCGGCTACCCGAGGCTCGCGATCCGCTCGATCAGCAGGTCGATGAAGCCGTCGACGTCGAGGTCGACGCCTACGTGCGCGTTCGGCAGTCGGTCGGTGCGCTTCCAGAGGTCGACGACCGTGCGGCCCCGGCAGAGCTCCGACTCGAGCTCGATCTCGACATTGCGGTGGCGCGTCTCGAGCAGGCCCGGGCGGATCACGTGCGCCAACGCGACCGCGTCGTGGATCGGGGCGCCGTCCCAGCCGTAGGTGTCGCGGTGGTAGCGGCTGAAGAAGACGTTGAGCTCGGCGACGAAGGCGCCGACGCGCCCGGTCGCGCGCAGGCGCGCCTCCTCCCCGGGGCCGAGCAGGGCCTTGTGGGTGACGTCGAGGCCGACCATCGTCACGTCGAGACCGCTCGCGAAGACTCGCGCCGCGGCCTCCGGGTCGCACCAGATGTTGAACTCGGCCGCCGGCGTGAAGTTGCCTTCCGCGATCGAGCCGCCCATGAGCACGATCCGCTCGATCCCCTCTCCCCCGCGCTCGGCGAGAGAGCGCGCGACGTTCGTGAGCGGCCCAGTCGCGACGAGCGTCACGGGCCGACCGGCGAGCGCGGCCCGCTCGGCGATCAGCTCGACCGCGTCCCCCGAGGCGGGCTCGGTGGCGGCGGCGGGCAGCGCGGGCCCGTCGAGCCCGCTCTCGCCGTGGACGTGCGCCGCGACGACCAGCTCGCGCTCGAGCGGCCGCTCGGAGCCGGCCGCCACCGGGACGTCGGTGCGGCCGACGAGCTCGAGCACGCGGAGGGCGTTCGCGGTCGTCTTCTCCAGCGTCTGGTTGCCGTACGTCGTCGTCACGGCGAGGAGCTCCACCTCTGGGCTCGCGAGCGCGAGCAGGAGCGCGATCGCGTCGTCGTGCCCGGGGTCGCAGTCGAGGACGATCGGCGTCGTCATCGGGAGTCGTACTGTAGGCCGGTGGCTTCGCCCCGTGCCCGGCTCCTCGATTTCGCGCTTTCGCTCCCCGAGGCCTGGGAGGACAAGCCCTGGGAGGACGACACGGTCGCCAAGGTACGTCGCAAGATCTTCGTCTTCTTCGGCGGCCCCGCCTCGGCGCAGATGACCGTCAAGCTCGTCGAGTCGCACGCG
>Ga0268386_10003684_pt1 | contig 11187 bp, 8 predicted proteins | sample RVTome_15_FD_200260 | JGI IMG/M metagenome (GOLD analysis project Ga0268386, IMG submission 200260) | Soil microbial communities from uranium-contaminated site in the Upper Colorado River Basin, Wyoming, United States - RVT150D86... ... | reverse complement strand
GCTCGAGCAGGTCGTCGGGCCGGCGGCGCTGGCCGTCGAGGGCGACCGCTTCGCGCTGGCGCGCGAGGGGGAGGAGGTCGTCGTCGGGCCGTGGGAGACGGAGAGCGGGGGACGGCTGCGCGACGCCGCCCTCGTCGTCCACGACGCGAAGGAGGCCCGGCTCGAGGCGACCGACGACACGCTGCTCATGGCCTATCTCATCGACCCCGGCCGCTCCGCGTACGAGCTGGACGATCTCGCGGCCGAGCACGGAGTCGAGCTCGTCCCGCAACCTGCGGCCGACGAGGAGACGGCCGCGCTCGTCCGTCATGCGGCCGCCGTCCTCCGCCTCGCTCCCAAGCTCCGGACGCGGATCGCCGAGCGCGGGCTCGATCCCCTCTACCGCAACGTCGAGCTTCCGCTGAGCGGAGTGCTCGCCGCGATGGAGGACGCCGGCGTCCGCATCGACACCTACCGGATGGGCGAGATCACCGCCCGCCTGGCCGAGCGCGTCGAGGAGCTGGAGGCGCGGGCGCACGAGCTCGCGGGGGAGGAGTTCATGCTCGGCTCCACCCAGCAGGTCGCGCGGATCCTCTTCGAGGTGCTCCGCCTCACCGCGGGCCGCCGGGGCAAGACCGGCTATTCGACCGACTCGCGTGTGCTGCGCTCGATCCGCTCCGAGCACGAGATCGTCGGGGTCATCGAGGAGTGGCGGGAGTACTCCAAGCTCCTCAACACCTACCTCGAGCCGCTGCCGAGCCTGATCTCGCCCGAGGACGGGAGGCTCCACACGCACTTCAACCAGGCGGTCGCCTCTACCGGCCGGCTCTCGACCTCGAGCCCGAACCTGCAGGCGATCCCGATCCGCACCGAGCTCGGCCGGGAGATCCGCAGCGCCTTCGTCGCGGAGCCCGGCTTCCGGCTCCTCTCGGCGGACTACTCGCAGGTCGAGCTGCGGATCCTCGCGCACGTCTCCGGCGAGCCGAAGCTGCGCGAGGCGTTCGCCGCCGGCGAGGACATCCACGCGGCGACCGCTGCCGAGGTGCTCGGCAAGGAGCGCTCCGGGCTGACGAAGGACGAGCGGAACGTGGCCAAGATGGTCAACTTCGGGATCATCTACGGGATCTCGGCGTTCGGGCTCTCCGAGAACCTCGACATCCCGCGCGAGGAGGCGCAGACGTACATCGACACGTACCTCGCGCGCTTCCCTCACGTCCAGGACTTCATCCAGCGGACGATCGAGCAGGCCGAGCGGGACGGCTACGCGACCACTCTCTTCGGCCGCCGCCGGCCGGTGCCGGAGCTGAAGGCGCGAAACCGCCAGACGCGCGGGTTCGGCGAGCGGCTGGCGGTCAACTTCGTCATGCAGGGGACGGCCGCGGACGTGATCAAGGCGGCGATGGTGTCGATCCACCGGCGCCTGCGCGAGGAGGGGCGGGCCGCGCGCCTCGTCCTGCAGGTGCACGACGAGCTCCTTCTCGAGGTGCCGGAGGTGGAGACGTCGGCCGTGCGCGACCTCGTCCGCGAGGAGATGTGCGGCGCCTACCCGCTCGACCCGGCGCTCGCGGTCGACATCGGCGTCGGCGACGACTGGAACGAAGCGAAGTCGTGATCCCGCAGGAGCTGCGCACCGAGCGGCTCCTTCTCCGGCAGTGGCGGGACGGCGATGCGGAAGCGCTCGGCGAGATCTACTCGCAACCCGAGTTCCTGGAGCACGATCTCGTCCACGACCTCGCTACCGAGGGCGGCCGGGCCAGGGTCGAGTGCTGGCGTGAGCACCTCGCCGGCGCAGCTGATCGCGATCACGGTGCCCGCGAACCGCCGCTCGCGCGCGGTCATGGAGCGCCTGGGGCTCAGCCGCGCGGAAAGGCCACCTGGCACGGGCACGAGGTCGTGTGGTACGCGGTCGACCGCTGATCCACAGCCGCGGCGGAGATTTCACGTCCGCCGGCGACATGTTTAGGCGTGATGAATGGGCGCCCAGTGTCCTCTTCGACCACGGCCGGGGTCTGACCCCTGACACGGCCGGCGGGGACGCGTCTGTGGAGAGCTCGCGACGGTTCTGGCTCAGCTGCGGCGCCAGACGATCTGCGCGGCGCCGAGGGGCCAGACAACCGGCTCGCGGCCCTCGACGAGGTCGTAGAACGTCACCTCGGCGGGCCCGCCGACGACGAGCCACTCGCCCGTGGGCGCCCAGGAGGCCACGTGCCCCGGGAAGAGCGCGCCCTGGGGGCCGAGGAACGAGCAGCCGACGTCGAGGATGCGGATCCTGTCGGCGGCGCGGAACCCGGCCGAGCAGTTGTCGGGCGAGAACACCGGCAGGCGTCCCTGGAACCGCTCCGCGAGGTCGAGCCCGTCCGTGAGCCGACCGTCGACGTAGCGCTCGATCCGCCGGCCCTCGACGATCACGGCCACGGACCCGTCGACGGAGCCATAGTGCACGCCCGTGATCGTGCCCGACGCCTGCAGGTCCGGGCGGTCCTCGACGTAGAGCCGATCGCCCCGCGCGTAGACGATCTCGCCGTCGAGCGTGTACGCGGCCGGACAGCCGTCGAGCCGGCGCCGCGCTCCGCCGAACTCCAGGTCGATGCCCTCGAGGCGCCCGTTGCACCAGGCCGCACGCTGGCCGTCGTCGCTCCAGGCCAGGAACCCGAAGGCGGCCTCGGACGTTCCCAGGTCGCGACCGCGCCGGCTCAGGTCGATGAACCGGAACGGGACGGCGTCGCCCGCGGGCTCGGCGATCCCGACGGCGACCTTGAAGGTGACGAGGGCGGCCCAAAGCTCGCAGGTGGAGCGGGCGACCACGTTTGGAAGTTCGATCCCGGTGGGGAGGTCGAACTCGCGCACCGCGCACGAGCCCGTCTGGGTGAGCACGATCGACCCTGGCGCGCCTTCGACGGGCGTCATCTGCTCCCGGCCGAGGTTCTCTTCCTCCTCGGGCACAGTGGTCGTCCCTTCCTCGCCGGGCTCGGTCGTGGTCGGGCGAGCCTCGACGCCGGGCTCGTCGGACCGGAGCGTGTCCGCCAGGGCGAAGCCGCCCACGAGGAGCACCGCACCGAGGATGAGGAGGTCGCGGCCTTTCACGGAGTGCTGGCTATAATGCGCGATCCCGCATGGTTCCGAACGAGACGACGACCGAAGCAGACATCCCGAAGACAGACGACGGCGTCTGGACCCGCGGTCCGGACGGCGAGCTGATCCCCGACTACGACTCCACCTTCCCCGTGATCAACGAGGGGGAAGTCGTGCGCGGCAAGGTCGTCCGCGTGGACAAGGACGAGGTCCTCGTCGACATCGGCTACAAGTCGGAGGGGGTCATCCCCGTCTCGGAGCTCTCGATCCGGCGGTCGGTCAACCCGGCCGACGAAGTCAACCTCGGGGACGAGATCGACGCACTCGTGATGACGAAGGAGGACGCCGAGGGGCGCCTCATCCTGTCGAAGAAACGCGCGCGCTTCGAGATGGCCTGGAAGCGCATCGAGGGCGCCGCGGAAAGCGGCGAGCCGGTGGAGGGCATCGTCATCGAGGTCGTGAAGGGCGGGCTCATCCTCGACCTCGGCGTGCGCGGCTTCCTGCCCGCCTCCCTCGTCGACATCCGCCGAGTCCAGGATCTGGACGAGTTCATGAGCCAGACGCTTCGCTGCAAGGTGATCGAGCTCAACCGCAGCCGCAACAACGTCGTCCTCTCGCGCCGCGCCGTGCTCGAGGAGGAGCGCCGGGAGATGCGCCAGGCGATCCTCGACCGGCTCTCGCCCGGGGACGTCGTCGAGGGCACGATCTCGAACATCGTCGATTTCGGCGCCTTCGTCGACCTCGAGGGAATCGACGGCCTCATCCACATCTCCGAGCTCTCCTGGAGCCACGTCAACCACCCGTCGGAGCTGCTCGAGATCGGGCAGGAAGTGCGGGTGAAGGTGCTCGACATCGACCGCGAGCGCCAGCGGATCTCCCTCGGGCTCAAGCAGACGCAGTCCGACCCGTGGCAGCAGGTGATCGACACCTACCAGCAAGGCGACGTCGTCGAGGGGCGCGTCACCAAGGTCGTGACCTTCGGCGCGTTCGTCGAGGTCATCCCCGGCGTCGAGGGGCTCGTGCACATCTCGGAGCTTGCCACGCATCACGTCGAGAACCCGCGGGAGGTCGTCCAGCAGGGCGAGACGCTCCGCGCGAAGATCATCGAGATGGACGCCGAGCGCCGCCGCCTCTCGCTGTCGCTGAAGCGCGTCGAGGAGGGCGAGTCCGCCCGACCGGGCATCGGCGAGGACGCGCCCGACCTCGGGCTCTCGGAGGAAGTCTTCGTGGAGGACGCGGCCGGCGAGACCGCCCTCGTCGAGGAGGTCGTCGAGGCCGAGCCCGAGGAGGTCGTCGAGGCCGAGCCCGAGGAGGTCGTCGAGGCCGAGCCCGAAGAGATCGTTGAGGCCGAGCCCCAGGAGATCGTCGAGGCCGAGCCCGAGGCCTCCGCTCCGGAGGCCGAGCCGCCGATCAGCGAAGAGGCCGCCCCCGAGGGCGAGTCCTCGACCGAGCCTGACGACGACGCGCGCTAAGCGTCCCGTCGCGGTCGCGATCACGGGCGGGATCGGCGCCGGCAAGTCCACGGCGCTGCGCGCGTTCGCCCAGCACGGCGCCGCCGTCATCTCGAGTGACGAGATCGTCCACGAGCTGCTCAGGGACGACCCCGAGGTGAAGGCGGCCGTCCTCGAGCGCTTCGGCGACGGGGTGCTCGGCGAGGACGGGGAGATCGACCGGGCGAAGGTCGGGAAGATCGTCTTCGCCGACCGGCCGGCCCTCGCCTGGCTCGAGCAGCTCCTGCATCCGCGCGTCGTCGCGCGCTACCTCGGCTGGCGCGAAGAGCTGGCGGCGCGGCCCGACCCGCCTGCGGTCTGCGTCACCGAGGTGCCGCTCCTGTACGAGGTCGGCGGCGAGACGCGCTTCGACAAGGTCGTCGTCGTCACGGCGTCGCCGGAGGTGCGCGTCGCGCGCAAGATCGGCCCGCTTCGCGAGCGCGAGCGGCGCCTGGTCCCGGAGGAGGAGAAGGTGACGCGGGCCGACTTCGTCTACGTCAACGACGGCTCGCTGGCGGAGCTCGACGAGTTCGTGTCCGGCGTCATGGCCACCCTGGCAGAAGACCGATGAGAATCGCAATCAGCGCCGTCGTGTTGGTAGCCGCCCTCACGGGCGTCTTCCTCTACGTCGAGCAGACCGAGCCGTCCTGGTACGTCCGGCTGCGCTATCCGCTCGAGTACGAGCACATCGTTCGCGGCCACGCCGAGCAGTACGACCTCGACGCGGCCCTGCTGGCGGCCGTCATCTACCGCGAGAGCAAGTTCGACGCGGATGCCCGCTCGTCGTCCGGCGCGATCGGGCTCATGCAGCTCCTACCCGACACGGCCGAGGGCATCGCACAGCTCACCGGCGGCAGCCGCTTCGAGGTCGACGACCTCTACGACCCCGAGATCAACGTGCGCTACGGCTCCTTCTACCTGCGCCGCCTGCTGCGGAAGTACGAGGACGAGCGCCTCGCCCTGGCCGCCTACAACGCCGGCCAGGCGAACGTCGACGAGTGGATCGCCGAGGGCCGCGAGGAGATCCCCTTCCCCGAGACCAGGGAGTTCGTGGACAACGTCCTCGAGACGCGGGAGCTTTACGCGCGCGCCTACGCGGACGAGCTCGCGCTCGACGACTGAGGCGTCTCGGGCGGCGCCCACACGTCTCTGCCGAGCAGGCGGGCCAGGCGCGCGTTCGGCTCCGCGAAGCGCTCCTCGAGAGCTGCGCGCATCGCCGGTGGGAGCGGCCTGTACGAGGCGGGGTTGCGGTCTTCGAGGAGCTCCGGCTCCCACGGGCGCAGGTCGAGGAAGTCGAGCGCCTCCCCGTAGACCTCGGCCGGTCGCGCGAAGAAGTCCTCGGACAGAAGGACGAGCAGCTGGTCCTGCGGGAACGCAGCCAGCCAGCGTTCGAGCTGGTCGGCGTAGAGGCCCCGCCCGACGTAGGCGTGGCGGCGGTGGTGTCTGCTTCTGTGGCGGGGGTCGGCGAGCAGCCGCTCCTCCTCGCCGGCGAGCCGGCGCTCCTCGGCGGCGAGGGCCTTCTTGAACGAGAGCCGCTCGATGCCCATGCGCTTCATCTTGTGGTAGTGCGAGTACGCACGGTCGACCGGGTTGCGGAGTAGCGCGACGAGCTTGACGTCGGGGATCGTCGCCGCCACCCGACCCGGCACGGCCGGATGGAAGAGGTAGTACGGCGTGGCCTCTCCCGTGACGCGCTTGCCGCCGAGGGCCAGCGCGAAGAACGACCGGTACCAGTCGGCCTCGCGCCAGTAGTTGTCGTCGAAGAAGTGGATCTCCTTCGTCACCGGCCGGGCGACGTCGGGGTGCGAGCAGAGGTAGTAGAAGAGCGAGGTCGTGCCGGCGCGCTGGGCGCCGATGACGAGGAACGACGGAAGGATGCGGGCCCGCTTCGTGGCGAGGCCGTAGGCCCGCCGAGCCCGCTTGCGGGCCTGCCGAGCGCCCCTCCGGATGGTCAGGGCCTTTCGCGGCACGCTGCGGGATCGTAGTCCAGACGCCAGCCGGCGCGTGGCTACGATGGGCCGGTATGTCTCCCTTCCGCGTCTCCGAGGCCTACAGCCCGACGGGCGACCAGCCCGAGGCGATCGCCGCGCTGTCCGAGTCCATTCGCCGTGGCGACCGCTACCAGACGCTGCTCGGGGCCACCGGCACGGGGAAGACGGCGGCGATGGCGTGGATCGCCGAGCAGGTGCAGAAGCCGACGCTCGTGATCGCGCACAACAAGACGCTCGCCGCCCAACTCTGCAACGAGTTCCGCGAGTTCCTGCCGGGGAACGCGGTCGAGTACTTCGTCTCCTACTACGACTACTACCAGCCCGAGGCGTACGTCCCGCAGGCCGACCTCTACATCGAGAAGGACGCGTCGATCAACGACGACATCGACCGCCTACGGCATGCGGCGACGGCGGCGCTCCTGGCCCGGAAGGACGTCCTCATCGTCGCGTCCGTCTCGTGCATCTACGGGATCGGCTCGCCGGAGGAGTACGGCGAGAAGACCGTCGCCCTCGGGATCGGCCAGGAGATCGACAGGGACGTGATGCTGCGGAAGCTCGTCGACATCCAGTACGCGCGCAACGACTCGTTCCTGGGCAGGGGGCGCTTCCGCGTGCGAGGCGACGTCGTCGAGGTACAGCCGGCGCACATGGAGTCGGCCTACCGCATCTCCTTCTTCGGCGACGAGGTGGAGCAGATCACGCACTTCGACCCGCTCTCGGGCGAGATCTACGCCCGGCTCGAGCACCTCGCGATCTTCCCGGCGACCCAGTACGTCACGTCGCGGGACACGATCGAGCGCGCCGTGGGCGAGATCAAGCACGAGCTCGAGGAGCAGGTGAAGCTCTTCGAGTCGCAGGGCAAGCTGCTCGAGGCGCACCGGATCCGGCAGCGCACCGAGTACGACCTGGAAATGCTGCAGGAGCTCGGGTACTGCAACGGGATCGAGAACTACTCGCGCATCCTCGACGGCCGCGCGCCCGGGACGCCGCCGCACACCCTGCTCGACTTCTTCGGCGACGACTTCCTCGTCCTCATCGACGAGTCGCACCAGACCGTGCCGCAGATCGGCGGCATGTACGAGGGCGACCGGTCGCGCAAGGAGACGCTCGTGGAGCACGGCTTCCGCCTTCCCTCGGCGCTCGACAACCGGCCGCTTCGCTTCGACGAGTTCCTGGAGCGCGCGCCGCAGCTTCTCTTCGTCTCGGCGACGCCGGGGCCGTTCGAGCTCAGGAACTCCACGAACGTCGCCGAGCAGATCATCCGCCCGACCGGCGTGGTCGATCCGGAGGTCGAGCTGAGACCGACGAAGAATCAGATCGACGACCTCCTGAACGAGATCCGCCGCCGGGAGGAGGCGGGCGAGCGCGCCCTCGTCACGACGCTGACCAAGAAGATGGCCGAGGACCTGACCGACTACCTGCTCGAGTCGGGCGTGCGCACGCGCTACCTCCACTCGGAGGTGGACACGCTCGACCGGATCAAGATCATCCGCGAGCTGCGCCTCGGCGAGTATGACGTGCTGGTCGGGGTCAACCTCCTGCGGGAGGGGCTCGACCTGCCCGAGGTTTCGCTCGTCGCCATCCTCGACGCGGACAAGGAGGGCTTCCTCCGCGGCCAAACGGCGCTGATCCAGACGATCGGCCGCGCTGCCAGGAACGTGAACGGCAAGGTCGTCATGTACGCGGACAAGATGACGGAGGCGATCAAGGGCGCGATCGACGAGACGACCCGCAGGCGCAACGTCCAGCTCCGTTACAACGAGGAGCACGGGATCACGCCAGAGTCGATCGTCAAGGGCGTCTCGGACATCGCCGAGTTCCTCTCGCTCGAGTCGGCGCCGCACGTCCCGGGCCGCCGCCGCCGCGGCCAGCGTCAGGTCGAGGGGATGTCGAACGAGGAGCTGGAGAAGCTCGTCGTCACGCTCGAGGAGGAGATGTTCGCCGCGGCGGAGGAGCTCCGTTTCGAGTACGCCGCCAAGCTCAGGGACGAGATCAAGGAGCTCCGCCGCGAGCTCCAAGCGGCCGCCGAGCCGGCCGCCTAGCTCACCGCCAGAACTGCTTCCTCCTGGTATCCGGACGGTTTCGCATCCGTGACGATCGCCGGCTTCGGTTGTCAGCAAGCCTGGAAAGGAGTAATTTCGGGCCGTCCCATCCCCGGGAGAGGAGTCTGATGACACACCGACTGCGGTTCCGTTCGGCCTTCGTCGCTGCGTTCGTGCTCGCTGTATTCATGGCCTTGCCGGCCACCGCCGGCGCGCGAGGGCTCGTCGCCAACCTGAGTGGCAACTTCGAGGTTCCCGGCCCGGGAGATCCCGACGGGTCCGGGTTCGCCGACGTCACGCTGAATCCGGGTCGCGAGAAGGTCTGCTGGGACCTCCGGGCGGCCGACATCACGCTGCCCGCGACCGCCGCGCACATTCATCGCGGCGCGGTGGACGTCGCGGGCCCTGTTGTGGTCACCCTCTCGCCGCCGAACGCGAGCGGAGAGGCGCGAGACTGTGCGAACGACATCTCGAGATCGCTGATCAGGGAAATTGTCCGCTCGCCCGAGCGCTTCTACGTCAATGTCCACACGAGCGACTTTCCGGCCGGTGCGATCCGAGGGCAGCTCATGGGCCGGCGGGACGCGAAGCGCTGGCAGGACGCGGTTCCTCTCCAGTTCCTGAACGTCTCGGACTGGCACGCGCAGCTGGATCCGCTGAACCTGTTCGGCGTGGGCAACGTCGGAGGCGCCGCCGAGCTCTCCACGTACTTCCAGCTCGACCGGCTCACGAACCCGAACACGCTCACGCTCACGGCGGGTGACGCGTACGGCGCCGCGCCGCCGCTCTCGAGCTTCTTCGAGGAGCGGCCGGCGGTCGAGGCCATGAACCTGATGGGCTTCGACGTCGACACGTTCGGCAACCACAACTTCGACCGCGGGATCGATCATCTCCAGGAGATGATCGACCTTGCCGAGTTCCAGTACGTCTCGGCCAACCTCAAGAACCGGGACGACAACCTGACCGGCGTCAAGGACTGGGAGATGTTCGATGTCGGTGGAGTGAAAGTCGCCGTGATCGGGCTCACGAACCCGGAGGCGCCGACGCTCGTCTTCCCGGGGAGCTTCGGCACGATCGAGGTCACGGACCCGGTCGCCGCGGCCAACAAGGCCAAGTCGCAGGCGCGGAAGGCCGGCGCCGACGTCATCGTGGTGATCACCCACATGGGCGTGACTCACACCGACCCCGCTACCGGCATGCAGGACGGGCCGCTGGTGGACTTCGCCGAGGCCGTTAGCGGCTTCGACGTCATCTTCGGCGATCACACCGACATGCTCTACGAGAACGTGATCAACGGGCAGCTCGTGCAGGAGAACCGGAGCAAAGGAGCGACCTATACCCGCACGAAGCTGACTTTCGACCCGAACACCGGCACGGTCTTCAACCGCGACGCTGAGTTCGTGACTCCGTTCTCGGCGGCCGTCACGCCCGATCCGGCCGTCGTGGCGCTGCTCGCGCCCTACCGGGTCGAGCTTGCCGCGGCCCTCGACGGCGTCATCGGGACGGCGACGGACGTCTTCCCGCGAGACGGCGTGGTGGAGCGGTTGCAGGAGGTCGCCATCGGCAACATCGTCACCGACTCGATGCGCTGGCGGTACGGCACGCAGCTCGCCTTCACCAACGGAGGCGGGCTGAGGGCCCCGCTTCCGTCGAGTTACCTGCCGATGGACACGACACTGCGGCGAGATTCGCCGGGGTACGCACCTGGTCCGCCGTTCGACCTCGTCATCGGCGACGCGTTCACCGTCCTGCCGTTCGGGAACATCGTCGTGACACGCGAGGTCACGGGCGCGCTCCTCTGGCAGGCGCTCGAGCACGGGGTGGCCGTCATCCCGGGCGCGAACGGTCGCTTCCCGCAGATCTCGGGCTTCCGGTTCACCTACGACGCCGCGCAGCCGGCCGGATCGCGCGTCGTCTCGGTGACGCTCGACGACGGGACGCCCATCCCCCCCGACTCGACGACGTACACGTTCGCGACGAACGACTTCGTCAACTTGGGCGGTGACGGGTACACGATGTTCGTGGGCGAGCACGGCGTCACTCGCGAGGTCATGGCGGACGTCCTCCTCGAGTACATAAGGGACCAGGGAACGGTCACGCCCGCCATCGAAGGACGGATCACGAGGTTGAACTAGGCAGGATCGAGGCGGGGCCGCGCTCCGAGCGCGGCCCCGCTCACCGTGTCAACGGAATCACAAGGAGTGACAGGAATGAAGCCGAATCGCCAGTTCGAGCGGCGTCGGCCGTGGCTCTGCGCGGCCCTCGCCGCCCTCGTCGCGCTCACGCTCGTGCCCTCCGCCTTCGCCGGCGGGAAGCAGAGCATCCGCTTCGCCACGTTCAACGCCTCGCTCAACCGCAACGTCGAAGGACAGCTCATCGCCGACCTGTCCACGCCGGGGAACGCGCAGGCGCGCACCGTCGCGGAGATCATCCAGCGAGCGCGGCCCGAGGTCCTCCTGATCAACGAGTTCGACTTCGACGCGGGCAACGTCGCGCTGCAGCTCTTCCAGGACAACTACCTGTCGGTGAGCCAGAACGGCGCTGCGCCGATCGACTACCCGTACCGCTACACGGCGCCGTCGAACACGGGGATCCCGTCCGGCTTCGACCTCA
>Ga0268386_10003683_pt1 | contig 11187 bp, 15 predicted proteins | sample RVTome_15_FD_200260 | JGI IMG/M metagenome (GOLD analysis project Ga0268386, IMG submission 200260) | Soil microbial communities from uranium-contaminated site in the Upper Colorado River Basin, Wyoming, United States - RVT150D86... ... | reverse complement strand
TGGAATCGACGTCGCTGGAGCAGTTGCTCGCCGAATACGAGTTCTTCGGCGCCCTCGGTCCTGCCGACCTCGCGCTGATCGCGGGCTGCGGCCGCAACGAGCACTTCGACGCGGGTGGCTTCCTGTTCCGGCAAGGCCAGCAGGCCGACCGCTTCTACCTGGTGCGCGCCGGCCGCGTGGCGCTGGAGATCGAAGCACCCGGACGCGGCTCGTTGGTGATCGACACCGTGGAGACCGGCGGGATCGTCGGGATCTCCTGGATCTTCCCGCCGTACCGGTGGCAGTTCGACGCCCGGGCCTCCGAGCCGGTGCGTGCCGTCGGGTTCGACGCCGCGTGCCTGCGGCAGAAGGCGGACGACGATCCGCGGCTGGGCTATGAGTTGATGAAGAGCTTCGCGGGAGTGATGGCCCAACGCATGCAGTCCGCCCGTGTCCGGCTGCTGGACCTGTACTCGGATGTTCGCACCGGCTGAGGCGCTGGCCCCCATGGTGCCGCGGCCGTTCCGGGTCGCGGCCCGGTGGCCTGAGACGCGGGGCGTCGTGACACTCGCGCTGGAGCCGGTCGACGGCCCGCCGCTTGGCTTCGCGCCCGGGCAGTTCACCATGCTCTACGCCTTCGGCGTGGGCGAAGTGCCGATCTCGATCAGCGGCCGGCAGGACGGCCAGGTGCTGCAGACGATCCGTGAGGTCGGTGCCGTCACACGGGCGCTGTGCGCCGCCGAGCCCGGCGAGGTGCTCGGCGCCCGGGGCCCGTTCGGCTCGGACTGGGCGCTGCACGCCGCGCAGGGCCGCGACGTCGTGGTGGTCGCAGGCGGTCTCGGGGTCGCGCCGCTGCGGCCGGCGATCCGCGGTCTGGTCGCCGACCGGGAACGCTACGGGCGGATCAGCGTCCTCGTCGGCGCCCGATCTCCGGATGATCTGCTGTTCCTCGACGAGTTGCGCGCGCTCGCCGACGATCCCGGTCTGCATGTGGCGACGACAGTCGATCACGCAGAACCTGCCTGGGAGGGGCCGGTCGGCGTGGTCCCGGAGCTGATCCCGGACGCGCCGTTCGACCCGTCGACGGCGATAGCCCTGGTCTGCGGACCGGAAGTGATGATGCGCTTCACGGCCGAGGCGCTACTCGACCGGGGGGTGCCGGCAGAGCGCATCCTGGTGTCGATGGAGCGCAACATGAAGTGTGCCATCGGGCACTGCGGCCACTGCCAGTTCGGCCCAGAGTTCATCTGCCGGGACGGCCCGATCTTCCCATACGAGCGCATCCGCCGGCTGATCGCGGTTCGGGAGGTGTAATGGCCAAGCCCCGGTTGGCGGTGTGGAAGTTCGCCTCCTGCGACGGGTGCCAATTGACCCTGCTCGACTGCGAAGACGAGTTGCTCGACATCGCGGGCGAGGTGGAGATCGCTCACTTCCTCGAGGCCAGTAGCGGCACAGGGGCGGGCCCGTACGACGTGTCGCTGGTCGAAGGCTCGATCACGACTCCGGACGACGCCGAACGCATCCGCCGGGTCCGGGAGCAGTCCCGGTTCCTGGTCACGATAGGCGCCTGCGCGACCTCGGGAGGCATCCAGGCACTGCGTAACTTCGGCGACGTGGACGAGTTCCGCTCGCTGGTCTACGCCCAGCCGCAGTACATCGCCACCCTCGAGCACTCCACCGGCATCGCCGACCACGTCCGGGTCGACTTCGAACTGCGGGGCTGCCCGATCGACAAGGGCCAGTTGCTGGAGGTGCTGACCGCGTTCCTACACGGCCGGCGCCCTGGCATCCCGAGCCACAGCGTCTGCCTGGACTGCAAGCGGGCGGGCAATGTGTGCGTGATGGTGGCGCACGGCACGCCGTGCCTCGGTCCCGTGACGCACACCGGCTGCGGCGCGCTGTGCCCGTCGTACCAGCGGGGCTGCTACGGGTGCTTCGGCCCGATGGAGACGCCGAACACCGCCTCCATGACGGTGTGGCTCGGCCGGCTGGGGATGCGCCAGGAGGATGTGGTGCGCGTGTACCGGACGTTCAACGCGAACGCTCCGGCGTTCCGGGAGGAGAGCGAGGCACATGACGCATCGCAGTGACCGCACCCTGCGCGTAAAGGCCCTGGCCCGTGTCGAGGGCGAAGGGGGCATGCTGGTGCGGACCCGGGCCGGCCGGGTCGAGGAGGTGCGCCTCGACATCTACGAGCCGCCCCGGTTCTTCGAGGCGTTCCTGCAGGGCCGCCGGCACACCGAGCCGCCGGATATCACGGCCCGAATCTGCGGGATCTGCCCGATTGCCTACCAGATGAGCTCGTGCAACGCAATCGAGGCGGCCTGCGGAGTGGAGGTGCCGCAGGTGGTCCGAAACCTGCGCCGGCTGATCTATTGCGGCGAGTGGATCGAGAGCCACGCGCTGCACATCTACCTGCTGCACGCCCCCGACTTTCTCGGCTACGACGGCGCGGTGGAGATGGCCGCAGACCACCGGGAGGTCGTGCAGCGCGGGCTTCGGCTCAAGAAGACCGGCAACGACATCATGGAGGTGATCGGCGGCCGGGCCATCCACCCCATCAACGTCCGGGTGGGCGGGTTCTACCGGGCGCCGTCCAGGCGGGAGCTCACGAACCTCGTCCCGCGGGTGGAGCAGGCGCGAGACGCGGCCCTGGACACCCTCAGCTGGGTCGCCGGCTTCGACTATCCGGACTTCGAGCAGGACTACGAGTTCGTCGCGCTCCGGCATCCCGCCGACTACCCGATCACCGAGGGACGGATCGTCTCCAGTGGCGGCCTGGACATTCCGGTGCCGGAGTTCGAGGACCACGTGGTCGAGGAGCATGTCCCACACTCCACGGCGCTGCACGCCAGGCTGGACGGCAGGCGGTACATGACCGGTCCGATGGCCCGCTACAACTTGAACGCCGATCGGCTGCCCGCGTCGGTCCGCGCGGCCGCTGCGGACGCCGGCCTCGGGCCGCGGGAGAGCAATCCGTTCCGGAGCATCCTGGTGCGGGCGCTCGAGACGTTGTACGCCTGCGAGGAGTCGCTCCGCCTGCTCGACGCCTATGAGCCGCCCGATCCGCCGGCCGTCGACGTCCCGGCCGTTCCCGGCACCGGCCACGGCGCCACCGAAGCCCCGCGCGGAGTGCTCTACCACCGCTACGACCTCGGCGAGGACGGCATCATCCGGACTGCGAAGATCGTCCCACCGACATCGCAGAACCAGGCGCAAATCGAGGACGACCTCCGCCGCTTCGTGGAGCCGCGACTCGATCTCGAGACCGACGAGCTGACCCACCGGTGCGAGCAAGCCATCCGAAACTACGACCCTTGCATCTCGTGCTCCACTCACTTCCTGGACCTGCGGGTGGAGGAGGCGTGATCGTCGTGATAGGGGTGGGCAACGACTTCCGCCGCGACGACGCGGCAGGGCTCGAGGTGGCTCGCCGGGTGCGGGCCGCCGCTCCCGCCGGGGTCCAGGTCCTGGAACACGACGGCGAACCGGCAGGGCTGCTCGACGTGTGGGACGGCGCGGACATCGCGTACGTGGTCGACGCGGTCCGGGGGACCGACGGCCCAGGCTCGGTGCACCGGGTCGAGGTGGGCAGTGACTTCCGCCTGCACTGGGAGCCGCGGGACAGCACACATGCGCTGTCCTTCGGCGAAGCTGTGGCCCTCGGGCGGGTCCTCGGTCGCCTGCCTAGCCGCCTGGTCCTGGTCGGGGTCGAAGGCGGCGACTTCGCCACCGGGCAAGGGCTCGGCCCAGAGGTCGCCGCGGCGGTCGGGGCCGTCGCGGACGAGATCGTACGGGAGGTGGGCGGCTGATGTGCATCGGGCTGCCCGGTCGAGTAACCACGGTCGACGGTGAGCAGGCCGTGATCGACGTGGCCGGGGTCGTCCGGCGGATATCGATCTCGCTGCTGCTGTTGGAGGGAACTGAAGTCGCGCCGGGTGACTGGGTGCTGGCCAGTGCGGGCCTGGCCATCCGGTGCGTGTCCGAGCAGGAAGCGCACGAACTGCTGGAGGCCCTGGGAGGCTGATGTGACGACGTTGAATGGCCGGGTCCCGTTCACCCGCGGCTGGGGCATTGCCCTCGCCTTCATGACCGCGTGCATCAGCGGCGTGGCGGTGTATCTGAACGGCTTCGCTGTGACCGCATTCGCAGACGCGACCGTCTACACGACGGTGAAGAACGGCGTTGCCGCGGCGATCATTCTGGCTGCGCTGGCGGCGGCCGCCGCCGGCCAACGGCCGGAGCCGCGGGTGGCATCGCGCTCCGAACGCGCCGGTGTGCTGACCATTGCCGTCGTGGGCGGGAGCGTGCCCTTCGTGCTGTTCTTCGAGGGGCTGGCCAGGGCGTCGGCGACCGAGGCGGCGTTCATCCACAAGACGCTGATCGTATGGGTTGCGCTGCTGGCCGTAGCGTTTCTCGGTGAGCGCCTCGGCCGGTGGCACGTGGCTGCGATCGTCCTGCTCGTCGCCGGGCAGGCGGCCGCGGCCGGTGACCTGCTGGCGATCCGGATGGGCGACGGCGAGCTGATGATCTTCGCGGCGACGCTGTTGTGGTCCGTGGAGTTCGTGCTGGCCAAGCGTCTGCTGCGGACGTTCAGTTCGCTCACGTTGGGCGGCGCTCGGCTCGGGTTCGGGCTGGTGGTGCTCGTGGCGTGGCTGGCGGTCACCGGCCGGGCCGACGAGGTGCTGGCCCTGAGCGGCCGGCAGTGGGCCTGGGCGCTGCTCACCGGTGCGATCCTCGCCGGCTTTGTGGCCAGCTGGTACGCGGCTCTGGCACGAGCGCAGGCGGTCGACGTGACGGCCGTGCTGGTCTTCGCGGCCGTGATCACCGCCGCCCTCGCCGGGGCGTTCGAGGGTGTGGTGCCGGCGTGGACCGTGGCACTGGGTCTAGTGCTGATCGGGCTAGGAGCAGGCGCAGCCGCCGTTGGCGCCTTGCATCGCCGGGCTCCGGCCCGTGAGGAGGTGCGATGATCGCCGACCCCGGGCCACTGCTGTTCGCCCGGTACGCCTATCCGCCGAACGCTCTTGGCTACTGCGGCCCGCAGGACCATCGTGCCCTCCTGGAGTACACGGCCGCGGGCGTCGTCGACCGTGGTCTCCGCGAGCTGGCGCAAGGCTTCGAGGGCGCCTGGCCGTACCTGCGACTGATCGCCGAGGCCGCCGGCATCCGCGATCCGCTGAGCCGGCGGGTGGTCGAGGCCTACTGGATCGGCAGTCCGCTGCTCGAACGGGTTGATTTTGCCCGGCTGTGTAATTTCCTGGACGACCGGTACCGCCCGTACGCCGGTCCCCGCCTACCGCAGCTCACCGCGGCAGCGCTGCACGGAGCGGTCCCGCACCACAACTTCCACGTCTTCTGCGTCTCGCCATGGGTTGGTTTGCTCCGGTCGGGCCGGATCACCGAGCCGCTCCGGGTCCTCGACCAGTGCCGGATTCGATGGGGCACGGTCATCGCGATAGAAGCCGATACGGCGGTGGTCCGCTCGCGGGGCCTGGTCTGGGACGGCTGGACTGTGCGACCCGGCCCACTCCGGACCGAGCGAGCCACCGTTGCCACCGACGGGCTGGCCACCGGGCCGATCCCCCAGCCTGGCGACGTCGTCGCGTTGCACTGGGACCGGGTCTGCGACCGGCTTGACCGCCGCAGCCTGGCTGAACTGCGACACCACACGAGCCGAGCCATCGCCGCGGCGGCGCCGCTCACCGGTTGACCGAGTATCCTTCAGTGGTCTCATTGAGCGGCCGGTACTACGGGCACGGCTGGGGGAGGACGACGGGCTTCCTGGATGGTTCGGGCTGACATCGGTGTACTTCCAGGTGTGCGAACCGTTTGTATTAACGGCCACTGTCGTCACTCTGCTGAGCGTCCACACCTTCAGCGCCAGCCCGCATGCAGTCGCGGCGGCTGGCGCTGCTCCGTAAACGGTGCCGTGAACATGGCAAAAGGTCGGCGAGCCGGTCGACGCGGCCACGGCGACGGCCTTGTCGGCGCCATGGGTGACGAGCAGGTCGATGAACTCGGTGAACCAGGCCTCCCGCTCATCCAACAGTGGCGTGTCGCCCAAGCCGGCGTCGAGGTCGAGCTCCGCATTGGCGATGCCGAGGACCTCCCGGTCGAGGGCGGGTCCTTCGATGCCGTGCTGTCGAACTTCGGCGCGATCATGGCCCCGAGGCACGAGGTCGTCGCCACCGAACTCGCTCGGGTCTGCCGGCCTGGTGGCACGATAACGTTCACCGCGTGGCCCGCGCACGGTCCGAACGAACGTGTCGCCGCAACCATCGTTGACAGCCTGCCGCCACCGCCAGACTTCGCAACACCGATGCATCGCTGGAGCGACTCGGACTACGTGCGTGACCGGTTTGCATCACACGCGGTCACCTTCCGGTTCGAGCACGGCACCCTGCCAGTCGAGTTCGCGTCGGTCGAGCACTTCGAGTCCACCTTCCTGAACAACGCCCGGCCGTCTCGGCCCGGGCTGCCCTGGAAGCTGCCGGGCGCTGGGACACCACGTACGAGGCGTTCCACCAGGTGGTCCTCGACGTCAACGAAGCCGACGACGGAACCTTCCGGTCGACCTGGCCGTTCCTGCTGGCCGTCGGCCGCAAGACCGCGCACTGATGCTCCGTGACCGGCCAGCAGCCTCTCACCGTCCGTGAACGACTGCGCTATCGAGTGAGGCACGTTCGGCGAGTTGCCGCGTGGGTGTTTCGGAGAGCGGCTCTTCGACTTGAGCGGGTCACTCACGTCCCAGCGACGAAGGGGCTCGTGTGAGCGGTCAGTACGCTGGTGCGTCTGGTGCATCCGCTGATGTGTGGCCCGGCAGCCTCGCCGTTCTTGACATCCGGGGCTGACAAGCACGAATGCGGAGCCCAGGGACGACTACCATGTCCCGAGAGAGACAGCGTCGCCCGAGGCGGCACGTGGTCCCCGAGCCGACACCTCACGAGGAGGAGGCAGCGATGTCAGTGTTCAGGTTTGAGCCCTTCCGTGACACTGCCCGGGAGCTCGACCGGCTCATGTCGATGGCCGCGAGCGGTACGCGCGCCCCTCTCGGGATGCCGCTGGACGTCTACCGCGGCGAGGACGGCAGCTACCACGTTGAGGCCGACTTGCCCGGCGTCGACCCTGACAGCATCGAGGTGACCGTCGACGCCGGCGCCTTGACGATCCAGGCCGAGCGCACCCCTCACTACCGCGAGAGCCAGCAGGTCATTGTTGCCGAGCGATCCCAGGGGTCGTTCACCCGGCAACTCTCCCTCGGCGAGGGCGTGGACTCGGAGAACCTTACCGCCGACTACGCCGACGGTGTCCTGCACGTGACCATCCCCGCGTCACCACGGAGCCAGCCCCGCAGGGTCGAGATTACCCATACGACCGGCGTTAGCCGCACCATCTCGGGGAGCACCGTCGAGCAGGGTGACGCGCCCGCTGGTGGCACGGGCGACGCCGGCTGACTCACCGTCGTCGGCCGACCATCCACTGCTGCGCCTGTCGGCGTACGACCTCACGTGTCGGTTCGCGTACGACCTCACCTATCGCTCATCTGCGGGACTCAGGCGAGAGGGCATCATTCCTGACCTGGGACTATCCCTGACCATACCCGTACACAGGTTCGGTCACGGGTTCCTCCGCCTGGGGCTTGCCAGACCGAATTTGCTCACCGGGACCATTTGTGACTCACACTCGCAGCGGGAGAATCCTTCGCACCCCACCTCCTGCTGATCTACACGCCGCGCGACCGGCAGATCCGGCGGGAGCGACGGCATTGGGTCCGACAATAGCCAGCACCTACAATGCTTCCACCCGGCGCAGGAATCCGCGCAGATCCAGGAAGTGGGCGAGCGACTGCCGGTGCTCTTCGCAGGCCACCCAGGTCTTTTCCGCTCCGGCGCGTGGACTTTCGGATTGTTCCAGACCAGGGCGTCCGACGCTGGCGCCCGGCAGCCCCTCGTCGAGCAGACCACAGGGTCGCTCACCGGCTGCGCGTCTGCGCGTGACAAGGAGACAAGCCGGCCGTTCGCAAACTTCCCTCACCCTCTCGGAATGGCTGATCTAGAGTGTCCGTATGCAGCGGAAGCTCGCCGGTGTGTTGTCAGCGACGGGATTGGCCGGAATCGTCGCAGCGCTGGTACGCCGGTGCCGGCGCCGTTGTTGCGACCCGTCGGTGGGGGCGTGGACGGACGCTCCCACGTGGGGAGCCGACGGTCGGATGACCAACGTCGAGGCGTTCCGGACGTTCGTCGATGATGCGCGGCCCTGTTGGCGCCACTACCCACCGGCCGCCGCGCTTACGCTGGTGGGGATCGACCCAGGTGGCGACGAGCCGTTGGAGCCTGTCATCGTGCAGCGCGCTCCCTCCGCAGGCTCCGGCGAGGTCGATGTCACGCTGGTGTTCGAGCACGAGGGCGATGACTCGGTTGCTGCCACCCGCTACCGCTTCACTTTCGTGGACGAGGCCCTCGTCGGTGGGACGGCCGGGTTGTTCCGGCTGATCGAGGGGATGCGCGAGTTCCGCTGCCAGCCCGGCCGCGGCCAGACCGACTGGGGCCCGGACCTCTGCCTATGATCCTGTCCTTGCAGCCCATGGTTAAGTTGATCCACGCCATCTGCGGCATGGTGCGGACGAGTGCCTGTGCCGCGCGCGGCTGGCTGTGTGGGTAGCGGTACTGACCCGCCGTGCAGCCGTGCCGCAGGATCAAGCCATGGAAGTACTCAGCAGCCGTATCGTGCTCCGCCCGTCCAACCCGCAGCGCAGTCGCCGCTTCTACCGGGACATCCTCGGACTCGCCATCTACCGCGAGTTCGGGCCACCGGAGAATCCGGGCCTGGTCTTCCTCGTCGGCCAAGGACTGCTCGAAGTATCCGGGACCTCCCGCCACGAGGAGCCGGGCGGACCGAATCGGATCTGGCTGCAGGTCCGCGACGTACCGGCCGCACGTGACCGCCTGGTGGCGGAGGGAGTGACAGTCACCCGGGAACCCCGCCGAGAGCCGTGGGGGCTGGTCGAGACGTGGATCAGAGACCCGGGACGGCGTACATATCGTGCTCGTTGAGATCCCCGACGACCACCCGTTGCGGCGTGACACTAGGTGATCTTGGGCTGTGTCGACGTGTCGTGGCAATCCATACCGACACGCTCGGCAGCAGACGAGGTACTCGGCGCCGCGTGGCAACACCACCGCCAGGCCCAGTTGCTGGCCCTGCCGCTCCGTGACGAACCCGGGATAGACCGACGCATCCAGAAGTTCACCGCGGCGGGCAACCCACACACCGACCCCCACAGCGACGAAAGGTGTCGTTCACCCACCACTGGTCGGCGTCTCGCACAGGACGGACCACGATCTCACCGTTCACCGGTCGATAGCCGATGTCCTCACGCAACAGAGTGGTACCGCCGAGTGAGGGACTGCACGTCCCGGAGAAGGGAGACGCACACGATCGGCGGCATGTGAGTGCGTTCGAGATGATCAGGACCGAGCTGGGCGCGATGCAGACGGCGCATGACGCGATCGCACCGCTGCCCGACGGTAGCTGTCGCCGCGCTGTCCGGTGGCTGGTGGCCAAGCTCGGCGTCGATCTCGGCAACTGCGACCTCGAGATCGCCGACGAAGCACTGGTTGCCCTGGCCGAATCCAAACTGCCCGCCAGCTGAACCTCCCGCATGGTGTTGCGGTCACGCCGGACAGCCATGACGTTGGCGGGTAGTGGGTCAGGTTGACGGCTCAGACATGAACGGCACTTACTCGCCGCCTGCGACCACCATGTATCCCTCGACATCGGGGTTGAACGTGGTGGTCTCTACTTTGAGCCCGACGCTCTGCAACTGCGCCACGAGTTCCTCGTATCGGTATGGCCAGCAGGACAACCGCTCCGAGCAGGTAACGAGCGACCGATCCGGACCGACTTGTGCGACAGCAATCTCCACGTAGTGCTCCTGCTCCCAGATTTGCTCGATCTGCCAGTAGTAGATGACGACCGCATCGCGGCCGTTGCGGCGGATGAGTCGATCGCGGATGTCAAACCGAGAGCCGCTAGCGCGCACGAGTTCCCACGTGCGTGACGTGAGCACTAGGCGTCCGCCGCGGTTCAGTAGCCGTGACATCGAGGCCAGTGCAGCTACCCGGCCGGACGCGCCTTCAGCATGACCTAGCGAGTTGCCCACGCAGAACACCAGATCGAATGTCGAGGCATCGAGGTGGTCGGTCAACTCATCCCAGCTGACTTGAAGTGTCTGCAGCGAAACACCCAGTTCGTCAGCGAGTTCTTGTGTTCGGCGGACCATCCCAAGGCTCGCGTCTGCCGCGACAACGTCCAGCCCGAGACCGGCGAGGCCAACCGCGAGCTGGCCGGTCCCACATGCGCAGTCGAGGACGCGCGTGTTGGGCGGAAGGGACTTCACGAGGTCACCGAATGCCTCGACTGAGCCGGCAGGCGTCAACATAGCGTCCGGGACCAGCCACTCATACACATCGGAGAGCGCCCCATAACCAGCCACCGCGACCACCTCCGTCAACTCGACAACACCCGGGTAGATGACCACGCCACGCTTTGCCATGCCCTGCCGCACCGGGCCCGAGCATCACCATGTCACGGTGAAGGACGGGGCCGCGAACCTTTTCGGTGCCCGCCCGGCCCCGTTGTGGCTGCCCGGCACATCGATGTCCTGGACCCCGGCCACGGGGCCGTTGCCGAGGGCCCCGATGTGGCGGCCCGCCTCGCCGCCGATCATGCCTACATCGACGCACTGCGGCGCGGAGAGGAACCGGTCGACGCGCGTCTGGGTCAAGACTGGCTCTCCGGCCCCCACCAGTCGAACCTGGAGCAGGCCCGACACTCATCCGGATGAACTGCGGCGTCATCGCGCTCATGGTCGCCGCCCGGTGAGCCTCCGATCGGCGGCGACGAAGGCACCCTCTACTGACGACCCCTCATCGGCAGGACCGCACGACTCGGGTCATGTGCGGGCGTCGCTGCTGGACCTCGCATCGCGCGACACCACGGGGTGGGGGACGCGCCTTGCATCGCTGTTCCGACCGCTTAGGCACTGGAGCCCCTTCCGGGTCGATAATCACCAAAGACATTTGGATTCCCGATACGGGGGCGAGCGATGCTCGACGAGACCGACCTCCTACGCGCGTTGCAGCGTCACTGGGACTACTCCGGCAAGGATGAGGACGTCGCCCACGAGATCTACCACGACGACGCTGT
>Ga0268386_10003682_pt1 | contig 11189 bp, 13 predicted proteins | sample RVTome_15_FD_200260 | JGI IMG/M metagenome (GOLD analysis project Ga0268386, IMG submission 200260) | Soil microbial communities from uranium-contaminated site in the Upper Colorado River Basin, Wyoming, United States - RVT150D86... ... | reverse complement strand
CAGCGCTCCGCCCAGCGGTCGATGCCGCCGATCGCGCCGCGGAGGTCGGCCCCCTTGTCGGTCAGCGAATACTCGACCCACGGCGGCGTGTCGCTGATCGCGTGGCGGGCGATGAGCCCCTCGTCCTCGAGCAGCTTGAGCCGCTGCGAGAGGGTCGCCGAATTGGCGCCGCCGAGCGCGTCCTGGAGCTCGCAGAACCGCTGCCGCCGGCCGCCGAGCTCGCGGACGATGCGCATGACCCACTTCTGGCCGAGCACGGTGAGCGCGGCCGTGGCCGCGCACTCCGCGCGTTGCGCCGCCGCCCGCCGCGCGGCGCGCGATCGGGTGGAGGTGGCGGTCGATGCGGAAAGCCCGGCGTCCATCAGGACGCGAACCCTAGCACCGGCCCCCGTGCCGATCAACCGAAGGCGGGGTCTCAGCCCTCGACGACGACGGTCATGTTCATGTTCGGGTGGAAGAGGCAGGTGATCTCGTACTCGCCCGGCTCGTCGAAGGTGAACGTCGTGGTGGCGTCCGGCCCGAGCTGCGAATTGATGATCGGATCGGAGGCCGGACGCCCGTCGGTCCCCTCCGTGACGGTGTGGGCGGCGCTGTCGGCGTTCTCGAAGGTCACCTCGGTGCCGGCCGGGACCACGAGCTCCCCGGTGCTGAACGCGAACCCGCTGAGGGTCACGGTGAAGTCGTCCTCCGCCTCCTCGGACGGCTCGGCGGCGACCGATGGCTCCGCGGCCTCGGACGGCGGCGCGTCCTCGGATGCGGCCACCGATGCCGGCGGCGCCTCGGACGCCGCCTCGGACGGCGACGCGCCGTCTGCACAGGCGGCGAGGAGCAGAGCGAGGGCGGCGAGCGCGGCGAGCGCGGAAAGGATCGGTCGTGATCGGTGCATGGCGGGTCGGTGGCTCCAGCTGCGAGGACGAGTCACCCACCAGATACGTCCCCGGTTACGTGGGTGGGTTTGACGCCCCATGCCGGGCACCGCATAGTGCGGTAGCCCTACTTCGCCCCGCGTGTCGAGCATGCCGCAGACCACCATCTACGTCTCGCCCCGCTCCCTCGGGGCGCCCGATCAGCGTCCGCCGTCGGTCGCGACGACCGATCTCGCGCGCCTGTTCGCGGGCAGTCCCGCGCTGGCCGGGGTCTCGCTGCGGGTCGACGCGGCGCGCACGATCGCCCTGCTCGGCTCGAACGGCGCGGGCAAGACGACCCTCCTCCGCCTCCTCGCGACCGCCATCCGTCCCTCGTACGGCCGGGGCGAAGTGGACGGGCTGGACCTCGACCGCGACGTGGCCCTCGTCCGCGAGCGCGTGGCCTACCTCTCCCACGCCACCGGCCTGTACGACGACCTCACGGCACGCGAGAACCTGCGGTTCGCGGCCGCCATGCTCGGCACGCCGGACGCCGAGGCGCGCGTGGAGCGTGCCCTGGCCGACGTGGCGCTCGTGGCGCGTGCGGGCGACCGGGTGCGCGACTTCTCGGCCGGCATGCGCAAGCGGCTGGCCTTGGGGCGCATCCTGCTCGGCCGGCCGTCGCTCGTGCTCCTCGACGAGCCGTACGCGGCGCTCGACGCCGACGGCATGGCGATCGTCGACCAGCTGCTCGCCGCCTGGCGCGAGGCCGGGGTGACCATCCTCATCGCGTCGCACGCCACCGACCGGCTCGCCCCCTACCTCGACGGCACCGTGGTCCTCGAGCGCGGCGTGGTGGCGGCGGTCAGCGGGGTAGGCGTGGCGAGCCTGCCCGTCGGCCCGGCCGGCGCGACGACCCGGGTGGCGGAGGCCACCCGGTGAGCGCGCTGCGGGCCGAGGCGCGGACCGCCCTGGCGATCGCGCGCAAGGACGCCGTCGCCGAGCTGCGCGGCCGCCACGCCACGGTGAGCACCCTGTTCTTCTCCGCGGTCGTGCTGCTGCTGTTCGGCTTCGCGCTCGGCCCGGACTCGGCACGCCTCGCCGCGGCGGCGCCCGGGCTCCTGTGGCTGGCGGTCGTGTTCGCCGGCCTGCTGGCGGTGAACCGGCTCCACCTGCTGGAGACCGATGACGGGGCGCTCGAGCAGCTCGCCCTCTACCCGGTCAGCCGGCGCGCGATCTACGCCGGCAAGGCGCTGGGCGGCTTGGCGGTGATGCTCGTGCTGGGGCTCGTCGTGCTCGGCGCGGTCGGGATCCTGTTCGCCGTCGACGTCGCATCGGCCTGGCTGCCCCTCCTGGCGACCGTCGTGCTCGGCGCGGTCGGGATCGCCGCCGTGGGGACCTTCTACGCGGGGGTCACCGTGCGGCTTCGCGCTCGCGAGGTCATGCTTCCCCTGCTCATGCTGCCGGTGCTCGCGCCGCTGCTGCTCGCGGCGGTGAAGGCGACCGCGGCGGCGCTGGCGGGCGACCCGTTCGGCGAGCTCGGCGCCTGGCTGCAGCTCCTCGTCGCCTTCGACGTGATCATGATCGTGGCCGGGGCGGCGACGTACGGCTACCTGCTGGAGGATTGATGAAGACCCGCATCCTGGGGTTCGTAGCGCTCGCCGCCGTGGCCGCCATGACGGCGATCGCGCTGTTCGTGGTGCCGGCCGACCTCAACCAGGGCGACGCCCAGCGAATCATGTACCCGCACGTCGCATCGGCCTGGCTCGCCTACCTGTCGTTCGGCGTCACGGCGGTATCCGGCATCCTTTGGCTCTGGAAGCGGGACCTGCGCTGGGACGCCCTGGCGGTGTCCGGCGCGGAGATCGGCGTCATGTTCACCGCGTTTGCGATCTGGGGCGGCATGATGTGGGGCCGGCCGGTGTGGGGCGTGTACTGGCAGTGGGAGGATCCTCGCCTCACGACGACGGCACTGCTGCTGGCCCTGTACGTCGGCTACCTGCTCTTCCGCCGCCTGACCGATGACCCGGAGCGTCGCGCGACCCGTGCCGCCATCGTCGGGATCGTGGCCGCGGTCGACATCCCGATCGTCCACTTCAGCGTCGAATGGTGGCGCGGCCTGCACCAGACCGCGACGATCGCCTCACCGGACCGGGTGCTCAACCCTGCCGCGCCGATGATCTTCGTCGGCACCCTGCTCGGCATGCTCGGCGCCTTCACCCTGGCCTGGGGCTACCTGATGATCCGCCGCTACCAGCTGGCGCGCGCCGAGCTGGCGCGCGAGGAGGCGGTGCGCATCGGCCGCCTCGAGGCGGTGCGCCGCGGCGTGGTGCGGTCGGAGGCCACCCGATGACCGACGCGGGCTTCGTGGTCGCCGCGTACGCCGTGATCATGGGCGGGCTCGGCCTCTACACGCTGACCCTCTGGCGCCGCCTGGTGTCGGCGCGCCGCGAGCTCGACCGCGACGACGAGGTCCGATGACGGTCAGCGCCGCCCCCGATCCGATCCTCCCGCCGCCACGGCGCCCCTGGGGCATCCTCGTCCTGGTGGGCGTGGTGCTGGTCGTCGTCGCCTACCTGGCGTTCAGCAGCATCGGCAATGCCCTCGTCTACTACCTGACGCCGACCGAGCTGCTCGCCCGGGGCGAGGCCGGCGTGGGGCAGACCGTGCGGCTCGGCGGGGTCGTGGCCACCGGCAGCGTGAGCGGCCCGGCCACCGACCTGACGTTCGCCATCACCGACGGCGACACCGAGATCACCGTCCACTCGACCGTGGCCCCGACGCGGTCGTTCCGCGAGGGGAGCGGGGCCGTCGTGGAGGGCGCGCTGGCGGCGGACGGCATCTTCGAGGCGACCCTGGTGATCGTGAAGCACGACGAGAACTACGAGGCCCCCGAGCCGGGCGAGCAGCCGTCCGACCGCTACTTCGAGCCCGGGGACGAGTGACGGGCACGTGATCCCGACCATCGGCCACGTCGCCGTCCTCGTCGGGCTGGCCCTGAGCGCGTACGCGATCGTCGTCTTCGTGCTGGCCGGCCGGTCCGGCGACCCGCGCCTCGTCGTCAGCGGCCGCCGGGCGGTCATCGGCTCCTTCGTCATGGCCGGCATCGGATGCGCGGCGATGATGATCTCGTTGCTGACCCATGACTTCAGCGTGCTGTACGTGGCCGAGAACAACGCAACCACCACCCCGCCGTTCATCAGCGCCATCAGCCTGTGGGCCGCCCTCGAGGGCTCGATCCTGTTCTGGGCGCTGCTCGCCACCGGCTGGGCGGCGCTCGTCCTGTGGCGGCATCGCGACCGGCATCGGCGGCTGATGCCCTGGGTGGGCGCGACGCTCGCATCGGTCAACCTGTTCTTCTTCGCCGTCATGACCTGGCCGGGCAACCCGTTCACGCGCACCGACCCGGTGGCGCTCCAGGGGCTGGGGCCGAACGCGCTGCTCCAGAACCACCCGTTCATGGCGCTCCACCCGCCGCTGCTCTACCTCGGCTACACCGGGCTGGCGGTGCCGTTCGCCTTCGGGATCGCGGCGCTCGTCACCCGCCGCCTGGACACCGACTGGCTGCGCATCGTGCGGCGCTGGACGATCGTCCCGTGGATCTTCCTCACCCTCGGGATCGTGGCCGGGGCCTGGTGGAGCTACGAGGTGCTCGGCTGGGGCGGCTACTGGGCCTGGGACCCGGTCGAGAACGCGGCGCTGCTCCCGTGGCTGACGGCCACCGCCTTCGTCCACTCGGCGATGGTCGCGGAGCGCCGCGGCGGGCTGCGCATCTGGACGAACGCGCTGGTGATCGCCACGTTCGTGCTGACGCTGGTCGGCACGTTCCTGACGCGCTCGGGGATCGTGGCCAGCGTCCACTCCTTCACCCAGTCGGCGATCGGGCCATGGTTCCTCGGCGGGATCGTGGTGGCCATGGCGATCTCGCTCACGCTGCTCGCCTGGCGTCTGCCGGAGCTGTCCGGCGGCGGACGTCCCTCGGGCCTCGTGAGCCGCGAGTCGGCCTTCCTGCTCAACAACGTCCTGTTCCTCGGCATCACGTTCGCCGTGCTGTTCGGGACCCTGCTGCCGCTCATCGTCACCGTCACCAGCGGCGAGACGATCAGCGTCGGCGCGCCCTGGTACAACGCCGTCACCGTCCCGATGTTCGTGGCGCTGCTCTTCCTGATGGGCGTGGGGCCGGCCCTGCCGTGGGGCGCGGCCTCGTGGGCGACCCTGCGCGAGCGGTTCACCGTCCCGCTCATCGCCGCGGCGCTGGTGGTCGTGGCGGCGCTGCTGCTCGGGCTGCAGGCTGCCGGGTCGCTCGGGACGCTGGGGCTGGCCGTCTTCGTCGCCGCGATCATGCTCGACGAGGTGCGGCGCGGCGCCGGTGCCCGGGCCCGCGGACGGGGCGAGGATCCGGCGACCGCCACCTGGCGCCTGGCGACCCGCAACCGGCGGCGCTACGGTGGGTACGCCGTCCACCTCGGGGTGCTCGTCATGGCCGTCGGCGTGGCCGTCTCGTCCGGCCTGGCCGTCGACCGCACCGTGACGCTGTCGCCGGGCGAGAGCGCCGAGATCGGCGCCTATCGGATCACTCACGAGCGGCTGGTGGTCGAGCCGCTGCCCGACGATCCGCGCGTGATCGAGACACGCGCCGAGGTGACGTATGCCGGCCCGCAGTCAGGCTCCCTGGGCACCGCCCTTCGCGACTACCCGAACTCGTCGACCTCGATCGCCACGCCCGCCGTCCGCACCTCGCTCGGCGAGGACCTGTACGTCACGCTGCTCGCCTCGGATGCCGCGTCCCAGACGGTCACGCTCCACCTGTTCGTCAACCCGCTGGTGGTGTGGATCTGGATCGGCGGCGCGCTCGTGGGAGTGGCCGCCGTCTTCGCCATCTGGCCGGAGCCCCGGACCCGCCGGGTCACCGCCGATGAGCCGATGCGGACCGCGGCACCCGCCTCGGTCGAGGGCGCCTGACCGATGCGTGCGCTGCGCTGGCTCCTCGTCCCGCTGCTCGTGGTCCCCGTCACATGGCTGCTCTTCCAGGGCTTCGGTCGCGACCCGCGGGAGGTGGCCTCGCCCCTGCTCGACCGGGCCGCGCCGTCGTGGACGCTCACCACCCTGGACGGGGAGACGCTCAGCTCCGCCGACCTCGCCGGCCGGCCGTACCTGGTCAACTTCTGGGCGTCGTGGTGCATCCCGGCCTGCGTCGACGAGCACCCGGTCCTGGCCGCCGCCCACGAGCGCCACGGCGACGAGCTCGCGATCGTCGGCGTGCTCTACCAGGACGACCCGGCCGACGCCGAGGGGTTCCTGGCCCGCTACGGCGACGCGGGTTACCCGCACCTCGTCGACCCGGACGGACGCCTCGCGATCGACTTCGGCGTGACCGGGCCGCCGGAGACCTTCTTCGTCGACGCCGATGGGCTGGTGCGATACCGCCAGTTCGGCCCGCTGACGGACGCCCGGATGGCGGACCTGCTGGGCCTCGTCCTCCCGGTGGCCGCGCGATGAGGCGGTGGCTGCCGGTCGTGGCGCTGGGGCTCGTCATCGCCGTGGCCGGGATCGTGGTGACCCTGGTGACCGCCGGGGCGCCGCCGACGGACGGCGAGCGCGCCGCCACCCTGGCGGCGGAGCTCCGCTGCCCGGACTGCCAGGGCCTCTCGGTGGCCGATTCGCCGACCGCCTCGGCGCGCGAGATCCGGCGCCAGATCGATGAGCTGGTGGCCGGCGGCGCAACCGACGACGAGGTCCGCGCCCACTTCGTCGCCCGCTACGGCGAGTGGATCCGGCTGGCGCCGAGCAGCGCCGCCCTGTGGCTGACCCCGTTCGCGGTGGTGCTCGCCGGCGTGGTCCTGCTCGGGGCGTGGCTGGTCCGCCGTCGTCCACGTGCCACGGCCGCGGTCGGCGCCACCGTGACCGAGGCGCAGCGCCGCGCGGTCCACGAAGAGGCGGAGGCCCTGGATGCCTGAGCCGATCCTCCTGGCCCTCGCGCTCCTGGGCGTCGGCGTCGCCGTCGTGTGGCCGGTGTGGCGCGGGGCGTCCTCGGACAGCGGGGTGGAGGACGAGCGACGTTCGGCCGAGATGCGTCACCGCGTGGCGCTCGAGTCGCTCCGTGACGTCGAGACCGATCGACGCGCCGGGTCGCTGGACGACGCCGCCTACGCGGTGGCCCTCGCCGAGGCCGAGGCGCGTGCCGCGGCCACCCGCGCGGTCCTCGACCTGGTCCCGAGCGCGGAGCCCGCGCCGACGTCGCAACCAGGCTCCTTCGTGCCGCTCATCTTCGCCGGCGTCATCGGCCTGACGCTGGTCGGGGCGTCGCTGCTGCCGGCCGCGGGCGTCGCCAACCGGACGGAGATCAACGAGGGGCTGGCCGCTGCCCAGGCCGCCGAGGCCGCCCGGCAGCACCGGATCGAGGAGCTCACGGAGGCGTTCGCCGCCGACCCGCAGGACCCCACGGTCCTCTCCGACCTGGCCGACGCGTACCTCGCCGGCTCCTCGGACGCCGACCTCGCCGCCGCGGCCGCGGCGCTCCAGCTGCTGATCGCCGTCGAGCCGGATCGGGCCGATGCCTACGAGCGGATCGTGGCGGCGTACATCCGCGCGAACGACTTCGGGAACGCGCGGGCGGCGCTCGACGGCTACGAGGGCATCGCGTCGGCGGACGCGGTCGAAGTCGCCTTCCTCGACGGCCTCATCGCCCTGCGCGGCGAAGGCGATGAGGTGCGCGCCGCCGCGGCCTTCGACACGTTCCTCGAGCTGGCCCCGGATGATCCCCGAGCCCCGATGATCCGCTCGCTGCGCGCCGAGGAGGAGCCGACGCCGTAGGGGAGGCTCAGGCCTCGTCGTCGAGGCGGGTGAAGGCGCGCTCCAGCGCGGCGAGCTCATCGGCCGGGAGGCGATCCAGGAAGTGCTCGGCCACGCCGCGCAGGTGGGTTGGGGAGGCCTGGCGCAGGCGCTTGTAGCCGGCATCGGTCAGCGAGGCCCACTGGCCGCGCCGATCCACGTCGCACATCACGCGCCCGACCAGGCCCTGCGCGACGAGCCGGTCCACCAGGCGCGTCGCCCCCGACCGAGAGAGGAGCAGTCGGTCGGCGAGCTCGCTCATCCGCAGGCGGCGGTCACCGGCATTCGCCAGCTGGACGAGCACGTCGTAGTCGGTGAGCGCCATGTGCTGCTCGGCCTGGAGCTCGCGCTCGAGCTCGCGGACGAGGCGGGCGTGCGCGCGCAGGAACGCGGTCCAGGCGGCGAGCCGCGGGTCGTGGCGTGTGATGGGCTGGCTCGTGATCTGCTGGGTCATGGCCGCGCCGATTCTACGCGATCGGTAATTGCGCATGCAATCACCTGTGATATGATTGCGGGGTCAATCAATCCCGCGACCACACCTGGAGCCCCCGTTCGCATGACCTGGACCCTCGACCCCGCACACTCCGCCGTCACCTTCAGCGCGAAGCACATGATGATCACCACCGTCCGTGGCAGCGTGGCGATTCGCGACTTCTCCCTCGACTTCGACCCGCGGGACATCCCTGCGTCGTCGGTGCGCGTCAGCCTCGGCGCCGCCTCGATCGACACCGGCCAGGACGCGCGCGACCAGCACCTGCGCTCCGCCGACTTCCTCGACACGGAGACGCACCCGACCATCGACTTCGTGAGCACGCGGATCGAGCCGGCCGGCGACGACTACCGGATCCACGGCGACCTGACGATCCGCGGTGTCACCCGCCCCGTGGTCCTCGCGGCCGAGTTCGGCGGCACGGTCCCCAACATGCAGGGCGGCACCCGCGCCGCATTCAGCGCGATCGCCACGATCGACCGCGAGGACTTCGGCCTGACCTGGAACGTCGCGCTCGAGCAGGGCGGCTGGCTGGTCAGCAGGGCGATCAAGGTCGAGATGGACATCGCCGCTGTCTCCCAGGCTGCCGTCGCCACCTCCGACGAGGCCGCCGCGTAGCTCGCCCACAGCCCGGAATGCTGCTCGCAAGGCGTGCAGCACTCGACGCGCTGCCCCGCGACTTGGAATCTGCTCTCCCAGAGAGACGTTATCCGGCGCCGAAGCCTCCTGACCGCGTCGACTGAGCGTGGCGCAGGTCGCTCGCCAGCCGATCGGCCGGATAACGTGCCGGCACGAGAGCAGATGTCGAGTCGGCGCCGTGCGTCTCGAAGAACTGGCCGCCACGGGAGCAGATTTCGAGTGGCGGACGGGCCGCGCAGCCGCGAACTCGCCCGCCTACGATGGCGCCGATGAGCGAGCACACCTACCCCACAGCCCCGACGGCCGACCAGGTCGATGACTTCCACGGCGAGCGCATCGCCGATCCGTACCGGCCCCTCGAGGACACCGACGCCCCCGCGACCCGCGCCTGGATCGAGGCGCAGAACGCGCTGACCGCGCGGGTCCTCGACGAGGCCTCCGCCCGCCCCGCGATCCGCCGACGGCTGGCCGAGCTCTGGGACCATCCCCGCGCCGGCTCGCCGTGGCGCCGTGGCGAGCGCTGGTTCCAGCTGCGCAACACCGGCCTCCAGGACCAGGACGTGCTCTGGACCTCGGACGCGCCGGAGGCCGAGGGGAGCGTCCTGATCGACCCGAACACGCTGAGCGACGAGGGAACCACGGCGCTCTCCGCCATCGAGGTCAGCGACAGCGGGGAGCTCGTCGCCTACGCGGTCAGCGACGCCGGCTCGGACTGGCGCACCTGGCGAGTGCGGCGAACCGCCACCGGAGAGGACCTTCCCGACGCCATCTCCTGGAGCAAGTTCAGCTCATCGGCCTGGATGGCGGACGATGCGGGGTTCTTCTACTGCCGCTACCCGCAGCCCACGGCCGAGGATGCGTACGACGCCCCGAACCGCGATATGGAGCTCTGCTACCACCACATCGGCAGCGAGGCGGCCGATGACCCGGTCGTCCTCCGCACGCCGCACGAGCCCGAGTGGGGCTTCGAGCCCGAGGTCACCGATGACGGCCGCCTGCTCGTGGTGAGCATCTGGCGCGGAACCGATCCCACGAACCGCATCTCGGTCGCCGACCTGGCCGCCGATGGCGCGGCCGCCAGGCTGCGACCGTTGATCGAGGTCGCTGACGCGCGCTACGAGCCGATCGCCGCCGTGGACGGCGTTCTCTACCTGTCCACCGATGCCGACGCGCCGAACGGCCGCGTCATCGCGATCGACGTCGCCGACCCGGCCAGCCGCCGCGAGGTGATCGCCGAAGGCCCGGACGCGATCGAGCACGTGCGCCTGGTCGACGACCGGCTCGCCGTGGTGACGCTGCACGACGCGCATCATCGGCTCGCCATCTTCGAGACCGATGGGAGCCACGTCGCCGACGTGGCGCTGCCGGGCATCGGCACCGTGGCGGATCTCGCAGGCCGGAAGGACGACGCCGACCTGTACCTCACCTTCACCACCTTCGCCGCGCCAGCGACGGTCCTGGCGGTGCGGATGGCCGATGGCGCCGTCCGCGGCGTCGGCAGGGCCCAACTGCCGTGGCGCCCCGATGACTTCGTCACCGAGCAGGTCTTCGTCACCTCCGACGACGGCACGCGCGTGCCGCTCTTCCTGACCCATCGACGAGACTTGGTGCCGACGGGGGAGGTGCCGACGCTTCTCTACGGCTACGGCGGGTTTCAGCTGCCCATCGGGCCGATGTTCAAGCCGGAATGGCTGGCCTGGATGGAGCGCGGCGGCCTGCTGGCGGTGGCCTCGCTGCGCGGCGGCGCCGAGTACGGGCGCGCCTGGCATGACGCCGGGCGGCTGGCGAACAAGCAGAACGTGTTCGACGACTTCGCCGCCTGCGCGCGCTGGCTGGCGTCGTCGGGCTGGACGAGCGCGCGGCGCATCGGCATCAGCGGTCGCTCGAACGGAGGGCTCCTGGTCGGTGCCAGCATCACCCAGCATCCCGAGCTGTTCGGCGCCGCGGTGGCCGAGGTGGGCGTGATGGACATGCTCCGCTTCCACCGCTTCACCATCGGCTGGGGCTGGACGAGCGACTACGGCTCGGCGGACGACCCGGAGCAGTTTCGGTGGCTGCGGGCCTACTCGCCGCTCCACAACATCCGCGCGGGCGTCGCCTACCCGCCGACGCTGGTCACGACCGGCGACCACGACGATCGGGTCGTCCCCGGCCACAGCTTCAAGTTCGCGGCCGCCCTCCAGGCGGCCCAGGATGGCGACGCACCCATCGTCATCCGCATCGACACCGATGCCGGCCACGGCATGGGCAAGCCGGTGCGCAAGCTGATCGAGGAGCGATGCGACGTCATCGCCTTCCTTGAGCATTCGCTGGGCTTCGCTTGACACCGGCTTGATCCGCACGGCCGATGCTCTGCGGTCCGTTAGCAGTCATGGCGTACCGTT
>Ga0268386_10003681_pt1 | contig 11189 bp, 16 predicted proteins | sample RVTome_15_FD_200260 | JGI IMG/M metagenome (GOLD analysis project Ga0268386, IMG submission 200260) | Soil microbial communities from uranium-contaminated site in the Upper Colorado River Basin, Wyoming, United States - RVT150D86... ... | reverse complement strand
ATGAACTCCTGCTCGGGCTCGAGCATCGGAAAGCGTCGGATTTCCTCGAGGTAGCGCGAAAGGCTGGAGCCTTCCGCCGGGACTGTCAGGAAGCTTGCCAAGTGTTCCGTCTCCGTACGTGACAAACCCAAGTATATTGGAGGTCAGGGCACGAAATCCAGTGCGCGAGGGGAAGGCTGCTATGCGTTCAGCTTGCCACCGTTATGGTTAACAAATGATGAATGCGCAACTTCCGCGCGCAAATGCTCACACAGACGGGCAAAGCACGGCGGCGGCGGCCGGTCGAAGCGTTGCCGTTGTCCGGTCACCGGATGCTCGAAGCCCAGCCGATGCGCGTGCAGCGCGATCCGGTCGAAGCTGGCGAGAAAGCCGCGCAACGCCGGTCCGATCTGCGGCCGGCGCCGCGGCCGATAGATCCGGTCGCCGACGATCCCCAGCCCGAGGACGCCGAGGTGGACGCGGATCTGATGGGTCCGCCCGGTCGCGAGCATCACGTCCAGTCGCGCCGCCAGCGCGCCGAACGCCTCGAGCATCCGGTAGTGACTGACCGCCCGCTTGCCGGTCTCGACCACGGCCATGCGCTTGCGGTCCTTGGGATGCCGGCCGATCGGCCGGTCGACCGAGCCCCGGGAACGCGCGGGCACGCCCCAGACGATCGCCTCGTAGGCGCGCTCGATGCGGTGGACGCTGAACTGCGCCGCGAGCCCGATGTGCGCGCGATCGTGCTTGGCGACCACCATCAGGCCGCTCACGTCCTTGTCGAGGCGGTGCACGATGCCCGGCCGCAGCACCCCGCCGATCCCCGACAGGCTGCCGGCGCAGTGCGCGAGCAGGGCGTTGACCAGCGTGCCGCGCGCGTGTCCGGGCGCCGGATGCACCACCAGGCCGGCGGGCTTGACGAGCACCAGGAGGTGCTCGTCCTCGAACACGACGTCGAGCGGCAGCGCCTCGCTCTCCGGCGTCGCCGGCCGCGGCTCGGGGACGTGCACCGCATAGCCCTGGCCCGGTTTGACCCGGTGCGATCCGTCGGTTATCACCGCATCGTCGCGGCTGACCTCTCCGGCCTCGATCAGGCCCTGGAGGCGGGCGCGCGACAGCGCCGGCAGCCGGCTCGCCAGGAATTTGTCGAGGCGCTGACCGGCATCGGCCGGGCCGGCGGTCGCGGTCAGGATGCGGCGCATGATCGGCGGCTAGGGTGGACAACATCTCGAGCCTCCTCAAGGTCTTTGTGATCGCGGGCGGGATCGCGCTGGTGGCCGGCACCACCCTGCTCGTGGTGCTGATCGTGATGCGGGCGGGCGATCCCATGCCGCTCGTGCAGCAGACGCCGCAGGTCCTGCGCCTGCCGGCCGGCGCCCGCATCGAGCAGGTCGTGGTCGACGGCCGCCGCCTGGTCCTCCTCGGCCTCGATGCCGCGGGCGCACAGTTCCTCGCCGTGGTCGACCCGCTCACCGGGGAGCGCCTCAGCCTGCTGCGCGTCGAGCCGGACCAGGCGCCCTGAGCGGACGCCCCGAGGAGGCGCGACGAGCCGTGGTCCGCCGCGCCGGCGAAGCGCACGAGGTCGTGATCGAGGCGATCGGGGCGCGCGGTGACGGCATCGCCCGTCGGGGTGGCGCCAGGATCTTCGTGCCGCTCACCCTGCCGGGGGATCGCCTGCGGGTGCGGATCGTCGGGCGGCGCGGCGATGGCCTGGTCGGAGAGGTTCTCGAGCGGCTCGAGGAGGCGCCGCGGACCCGGCCGCCCTGCCCGCATTTCGGCGCCTGCGGCGGCTGCCAGCTCCAACACCTGCCGGCGGCGCAGTACCGGACCTGGAAGCGCGAGCAGGTGGCTGCGGCTCTCGCCAAGCGCGGGCTGCCCGACGTCGCGATCGAGCCCCTCGAGTGCACGCCCCCCGGCGCCCGCCGGCGGGCGCGGCTGGCTTTCGAGCGCCGCGGCGCCGCCGTGCGCCTCGGTTTCCGGGCACGGTCCGGGCACCGGGTGATCGCGCTGCGCGCCTGCCCGGTGCTGGCGCCGGCGCTGGTCGCCCTGCTGCCGCCGCTTCGCGCCCTGCTCGCCGGCCTCGACCTGGCGCGCCGCGGCGGCGAGGTCGAGGCCACCGCCAGCGCCACCGGCGTCGATCTCCTGATCCTGGCGCCACACCGCCCGAGCCTCGCCGATCGCGAGGCCCTCGCCGCCTTTGCCGAAACGCACGACCTGGCGCGGATCTCCTGGGCTCCGGGCGGCGATGCCGATGGGGAGCCGATCGCGCAAAGGCGCCTGCCGGGCGTGATTTTCGACGAGGTCCGGGTCGGTCTGCCGGCAGGCGCCTTCCTGCAGGCGACCGCAGCCGCCGAAGGCGCGCTCCGGCGCGCGGTCGACGACGCCATCGGCGACGCCGGGCGGATCGCCGATCTGTTCGCGGGCTGCGGGACCTTCGGCCTGCCCCTTGCCGCCGCCGGCCGCACGGTCCACGCGATCGAGCACGACCCCGCCATGCTCGAAGCGCTGCAGGAGGCGGCGCGCCGCGCCGGGTTCGAGGGGCGCCTGACGACGGAGCGACGTGATCTGCAGCGCGCGCCGCTCGCCGGCGCCGAGCTCGAGCGCTTCGACGCCGCCGTCCTGGACCCGCCCCGGGCCGGTGCGCGCGCCCAGGCCGCCGCCTTCGCCGCCTCGCAGGTCGCGCGCCTGGCGATGGTGTCGTGCAATCCCGCGACGTTCGCGCGCGATGCCCGGCTGCTCGCGGACGGCGGCTATCGCTGTCTCTGGGTGCGACCGGTCGATGCCTTCCTGTGGTCGGGCCGGATCGAGCTGGTGGCGGCGTTCGCCCGCGATCCGGCCCTGACCCCGCGCACGCGCGCAGCCCCGCGCCGGCCTTGATTTGCCCGCGTCCGGCCTTTACATAGGCGGGGTCCGCCGACCAGGTCCCCTTCGTCTAGCGGTCTAGGACGCCAGCCTCTCACGCTGGAAACAGGGGTTCGATTCCCCTAGGGGACGCCAGCCTTATAAATCAACGGCTTAGCGGGAAAGTGGGTGCCGGCATAAGGTGCCGCCCCATGTACCGTTCGTTAAGCCCCAGGCGCCAGAGTGGCCCCATGGTTCGGGCCAACAGGTATCTCCACAAGCGTTGCGGCCGGGCGCGCTCGGGGGAGCGATACTACCTCCGGGTCCCCGTGCCTCGTGACTTGCGCGCCCCCTTTGGACGGACGATCGAGCGGCCGCTTCGCACCAGCGATCCGAGGGTGGCGCGCATCCGTCGCGACCAGATGCTCCCGGATGTCCGGGCCATGTTCGAGCGCGCCCGGCAGGAGCCGAAGCTCGGTCAGGTGACGGCCGCCGTCCGACGCGAGGAGCTGGCCCGCGCTCACATCCAATGGTCCGAGCTGATGGTCGACCGCGGGCTTACCGAAGCGCGGGAGCTGGTCGGCCTCCTTGACGACGACGATCCATGGTGGCAGCGCCGGGCGCGCCGCGCGCTCCTGCATCATGGCCTGGCGCCTGATCCGGCCGCCGTGCAGCAGACCGTCGGGGCCATGTTCGAGGCTCACGCCGACGGCGCCGGGCTGGCGCTTGACGGGCGCACCCTGGAATTTGCCCGAGGCACCGCCGAGGCTGTGCCGCAGGGCAAGCCCGGTGGCTCGCCCGTACAGAGGCGACAGCCCCGCCCCGGCCAATGACAAGCGGCGACCTCGCCGCGCCCGTCCTGGATTACCCGGGGCGGACCGAGCGAGCTTCTCGCTCCCCTACCCCCACCTTCGAGCAAGCCGCCGAGCGCTGCGTCACCGAGCGCCAGCGAGACCCGGACACTGCCTGGACCCGGCAGACCGAGGTCCAGCATCGGGCCACTTTCCGCGCCTTCGCCGAGCACATCAAGAACAAGCCGATCGGCGCTGTGACGCGCGGCGATATCGCCGGCTGGCTCGCGGCGCTGCGCACGTCGGCGCGAACCGTCAATCGCCACGCCGGCGCTCTGGTGACGCTATTCCGGTGGGCGCGCACCGTTGGCCTGATCGATGGTAAGAACCCGGCCGAAGGGCAGCGACGCCGCGAGAGCGCCACAAGGAAGCGCCACCCCTTTACATCGGCCGAGCTGCTTACGCTGCTCGAGGCGTGCAGCTCGGCTGCACGTCGTCAAGCCGAGCTTGACGCTGCGAGCCGGCCGGAGGTGAAGCCGCGTCGGCACACCGTAGCAACCGCCCTGCCCTGGCTGGTCTGGCTCGGCGCCTACACCGGGGCACGCCTCAATGAACTGTGCGGGCTCCGGGCGCAGGATGTGCGCGAAACTGATGGCATCACCTTCCTTGATCTGGTCGACCACGGGCGCCGGCTCAAGACACCGGCCGCGGCGCGGCGGGTCCCGGTTCACTCCGAGCTACTGGCCATAGGGCTCCGGGAGTACGTCGCAGCGGTACCGCGGTCTGGATATCTGTTCCCGGGGCTGAAGCCCGGCGGGCCGGACGGGAAACGGAGCTGGCAGGCGACCAAGCATTTCACGCGGCTGCGCCGGCGCCTGGGGTTGACCCGCCCGGGCCTCGTGTTCCATTCGCTCAGGAACACCGTGGCGACGGCGCTCCACGAGGCCGGTGTGCCTGAGGTCGAGGCCGCGGCGCTGCTCGGCCATGAGCTACGGACGATGAGCTATGGCCTATACTCGGGCGGGCTGTCGCTGGTGCGGTTGCGCGCGGCCGTCGAGTGCATCCGGTATCCTGCCGAGCTTACGGACAGACCAGCGAGCCGAAAAACCCCACTATATCCAGCCAAGTGATGGTCAAGCTCGCCGCCGAGACGACAATCATTATGACCAGAAATCTCCGAATGTCGCGCATAACTTCAAGCTGTTCATTCACGGCCGGTCTCCCCTCTGAGCTTAGAATGCAGAGGTACGGCCGCGGCCGAGCCTGGAGGGCAAGGGGCAGCCTACGCCGGAACCCCCGTAATCGGTTCTTTGGCCTCACCCGGCCTGACGCTGTGAGGAAGCAGGAATGGGATCAACAGGCGGATACGCTTCGGGCGCGCGCTCGAGGGTAGCAGAACCTCGAGGCGGCAGGCTGTCACCTGAGCCGTGGGCGGCGTCTCGCAGAACACTTCGCTGAAGGCCGCGGTGACCTGGGCCGTCGGCGGCGTCTCGATCAGTGCCTCGGCAAAGACCACGGTGACGCGCGCCGTGTCGGCCGGCGGCGCCGAGCACAGGACCTCGGCGAAAACGGTGGTGACCTGGGCGACCACGGATCAGCTCGACGAGTTCTCGAAGCCGAACAGCGCGGCGTTGACGCCGGCTTCCTCCCAGGCCATCGAGGTGTCCGGGTCCTCCGTGTAGATCGAGTGGATGTAACCGTAGGACGTGGCGACCGCGACGCTCGAACCCTCCTCCGTGGTGTCATCGCTCTTGAGGACCGTTCGGACCTCGGGGCTCCCGGCCGACCGGCGGGCGAGCGCGGTGACCTGGACCGCGTGAATGCTCGGGATGCCGGTCGAGGGCAGGCCATCATGGCCGTAAAGGTCAACGTCCCCGGGCGTCCCGCTCAACACGTACGTGTTGTCACCGTCGGCCTGGTCGTCGTCGACCATCGCGAAGTTCTCGGCGCCCAATTGGCTCGGCACCCAATCATCGTCGGCAGTGTCGGCATTCGGGCGCACGGTTGCGATGAAGCTGTCTCCGAACTGCTCGCTGTTGGTGACGTAAATGTCGTCGATCTGGACGGCGGTCCAGTTGTTCGTCGGCGTCTGCCAGCGGATCAGATCGACGCCGCTCTCACTTTGGCCCTTGGTATTGACGTTGGTGGCGTTGATTACCTTCGTGCCGTTCTGCCAGACCTCGAACGAGCCGGTGCTGGCGTGGATCACCGCCTTGACCTCAAGGTAGACGAAGGAGTTGTGATCCCAGACTTCATCCGTGGTGGCCGTCGCGATGATGGTCCCGGTGCTCACCTGATGAGCGAACAGATGACCGCTCGTGTTCACGCCAAGGCCGCACTGTATACCCGAGGCCGAGCGCAGTTGGAGGATCGAGCGAGCGAGCGACTGGAGGGCGCCGGTCTCGCCGCGGTACGCGAAGCCCACGACGATCGTGGTTTGCTCCGAGATCGCCCGCTCCACGGACACGTCCGAGCCGGTGCCGGGCGTGCGGCGCAACGCCCGTCCGAAGCCGAACCGGCCGGGGACGAAGGACCACCCGCCCGCCTGATTGGCGATGTCGTAGACCGTCCAGAGGTTCCCCTCGGAGCCGGCGAGTGCAGCCGGGTAAGCGTCCAGGCCGTCGATCAGAAGTATGCTCACGGTTGGTGCTCCAGTGCTTGACGTAGGCGGTGCGCTCGGGCGCGGGCTTGCTCCGCCTTCGAGCGCAGGACATCGAGGCGCCCACTGGCCGGGTCGGCGCAGGCCAGGGCGTGGGCAGCTTCGGCGGCTTCGATCTCGGCAGCTCGGGCCATCGCCTCGGTCGGCCGCAGCGGCAGCGAGTTGCGCGGCGGGCGCCGGTGACGCTCCTCGCGCTTCAACTGCCGGCGGGCTGCCACCATACGGCACAGTTCCGCGGGGCTGTTCACGGCACGGCTTCCAGGAACTTCCTGGCCAAGGGGCGGCCGGACTTCAGCCAACAGGGCATACACCTATTGTGCTTGGAACTGTTCTCAGCCTTGGTCAGGAGTTGCAAGTTCTCAGGTTCGTGGAACCCAAACCGGCCACACTTGCAGGGCTTGAGCGGCAGGATGTGGTCGACGGTCAGGCCGAGCGCTTGGGCCATGTCGTACATGACATCCATCGCCGCCCGGTCCTCGTCTGTGAGCCAAGGCGGGATGGATTGAAGTTTCCGGCGCTTGGTGCCTTGCTCCGCCACCTTACCGGGGTTGTTGGCTGCCCACCGTCGGGCGTTCTCCCGGCGCTTGTCGGGATCAGCCCAGTAAATCCGGCGGTCTCGCTCTCGCTTTCGCTCCCGCACTTCAGCGGCGGCCTGATAGCGCCGACCGTATTCACGACGCGCCTCACGGTTCTCGGCATTATACTTGCGAGCGTAGGCGCGGAGTTTTTCTGGATCACGCCGTCGATTACTCTCCCGTTTCTTATCGGCGTGGCATTCAACGCACCATCCGCTACTCGCGCACCGCTCAAAGCACACATGCTCCTCGCACAGCTTTCCATGGTAGGTCGAGCAGCCCCACAGCCTGGCCATCGAATAGGTGCCGAGGTCGAACGTCATGCCGAGACCAAGCCCACGGCAATGCCGATCAGCGCGAGCCCGGCGTACAGGAGAAGGCCGAGGATGAAGCCGCGGGCCATGGTCAGACCGCGACCGAGCCGGTAGTCGGATACGAGGCCGGATCGGTGAAGTTCAGGCCGTCGCGGTCAGGGCCATGGGGGTGTGCTCGACCAGGAGCCTCTGAGGAGGGAACCGACGGGGCTGCCGGCAGGCTTCGGGTGGTCGACCTTAAGCGTGAACGGATCGGCGGGGAGCAGGCCCCGGCGCGCAGCCAGGAGGACCGCCTGCCAAGCGCTCGGCGCCTCGATCTCCTCGCTGGCCAAGTCGCCGGCGGGAGTGGTGACCGTCACGGTGAAGCGCTGCTCGGTCATGGCCGCTACACGCTAAAGCCCGTCACGGTGGTGTAGCCGGTGATCCCCTCGCCACCGGCGTTGAGCTGAATGCGGACGCGCTCACCCTCGGGGACCTCGAGCGGGACCGGGAAAGTGATGGCGAACTTGTCGGCGAGCGCCCATCGGCCAACCGTGGTCGGCCCGCCCTGGCCTCCGGTTCCTGTGCCGTAGGTCACCGAAAGGGATTGCGCGACGGTGGCGTGCGGCATGAACGCGCCGCTGATGCTGGTGATGTAGTGCCGGCGACCGGGCTCCCCTGCCCTGTCGGCCAGGGAGATGGCATTGGTGCCGCTCACGCCGTTCTCGATCCAGCCGGAAGTGGCCTGGCGCTCGGTCAGAACACGGCGGCGATTGGGGGTAAGGCTCACGCCGCGGCTCCGCGGTTGATCTGTCGGGCCATGACCAAGGCGTGCCTGTGTAAGTCCAGGTCGGCCAAGGCGCCGGAGTTGTCGATCTCGGTGAGGTCCAGGCCGACCGTCTCGGCCGCCTTCTTGATCTCGGCGAGCCCGGCTTTCAGCGCAGCCTCGGAGCCGTTGTAGAGGTGGCGCAGGGTGCGCTCCTCACTGGCGAGCACGGCGGCCTCCCGCTCGCCCTCGGGCATCTCGAGAGTTCTGGCTTGCAGCTTCGTGAGATCGGGCAACAGCGCGTCGATCGCCCCGATGTCGCTGCCGTGCTCGGTGAGCTTGTCGGCCAAGGCTTGGCGCTCGGGAGCCACCGGTTCCACACCTTCGGCAGCGGGGGAGGCACCACCGCCGGCGCCATCAGCAGGAGCGGCGGGCGCGGGTGGGGAACCGGTGTTCACGTACTTCTTGGCCCACGCCTCGAAAGCCCGGCGATTGGGGCCATCCTTGCCATGGGTTATCCCGCGCAGCTCGTGGCGTGCGGCCGGGCTGAGACTGTTCATGTCCGTGGGCATGAGCACCGGGTATAGGGTGCCGCGTCAAGCTCGGCTTGACGACCTCCAACCGAGTTGGAGGCTTCGGCCGAGGCGCTGTCGGCAGGCGCCGGGGTGGCGCTGCCGAGCATGGGTGTGTCGGCCATCAACTCAGCTCCTTGCGGGCGCCGCGCTCGAGACGGTCCACCTCATCGCGGAGCATGGGGAACGGGTCCTTGGTCGCGGCGATGTAGGCGGCGAGCGCCTGCCGGAAGTCAGGCAGACGTTCGAGCAAGGCGGCCGCGGCCTGCGCCCGGGGGACAGGTCCGTGGCGCTCGGCGCGCTTCTCCAGACGGGCGCGTTGCTGCTCGGCCGCCTCGCTGAAGATATCTATGATCCAGGCAGCGAGCGCGCCGACCAGATCATCGTACTGCTCGGCCTTCGGATGCTTCAGCTCACGGGCCTGATGCCACACGGTACGGAGCCGTAGCTGTGCAGCCTCGCCGGCCGTGCCGAAGTAGAGGCCCCACGCCGGCGAAGCATCCCAGCCGTCATGGGTATGGCCGCGCTGGCACGCCCACAGCATTGGCCGAAGCGCGGTCAGGTCCGGCGCTTGGATCGGATGATCGTTGCGCCAAGGCGCCAGGCTGGCGTTCAAGAAGTTGCGGAACTTCTCGAGGACCAGATGATGGGCCGCCGGGTGGAGAAGCTTCTCGAGCTGGTCGCGAACGCTCTCGCCGTCGATCGGATCGGGCAGACGAAGCACCGCCTCGACCCCGGCCATGGTCTCCGGGCTTCGGTTGTCCCTGTCGTGAACGGTCGCGCGGGCCATCAGTTGCCTCCCTTGTATGCGCGACGCCCGGTGCGTTCGAGCAGGAGCCGGCAGGCGCGCACGGCGAGGTGATCGGGGGTGCGCGGATCCACCGCCAGCGACCGGAGCCGGGACACGACGGCGGCGCGGTCGGCGGCGAGCAGTCCGGTTCTCTCGTCCGCTCCGGCCATCAGCAACACCTCGCTCGCGTCGATCGCCGCGGCGGCCGTGAGAGGTGAACCGGCGTCGAGCACCTGGCGGCAACGCCTGATGGCATCGTCCGCTCCTTCGCGGGCAACCGCTGCGACGGCGCCGCCGAAGCCACCCCGGTTCCGGGGTCCACCATTGGGCAGAGGAGCATCGATCGAGGGCAACGGCACTCTCCAAGACTGGATGCAATAGCCAAGATAGTCTAAACTTAGACTGCCGTCAAGCTGCCGCGGATTTGCCGCTCCCCTAAAATTTCTCCACGGTTTTTTGGTGTGATTTTTATTTTTCGGGGGCAAAGGGCCGTATACATTGGTGAATTTTTCAGACAGCCCTTTCCGGTGTGCATCGCCAGGATCTCCTGCGCCTGGCCGGGGCGCGTACCCCTTGCACTTCGCGGAGTCCCTGCCGGCGCCGCCCCCCGGTGCCCATTCGGTGGTATACCAGCGCTGGTATACCAGATATCACGGCAACCGCGGGCACAAAAAGAACCGGCCGCGGCGAACCACGGCCGGTTGAGTTGATCCGGCTCGCTTACGGTTCGAGCAACGCCAGCGCCTGGCGGACCTTGACCAGCGCGCCGTCCGCCGCTTCGAGTGCCAAGAGATCAAGCTCGAGCTGGCGCAAGATCAGCACGGCGCGGCGCCGTTCCTGCCGTGTCACGGCCGTAGCTCCGGCGCCGTCGTATCGGCAAGGCTGGCTTGTGCCGCTTGCCAGGCGAAGTCGACCGCAAGCTCTGTCGCGCCCAGCACGGCCACGCACGCGACCACGAGGGCCGCGGCGAGCATGGCGTAGTCGACGGCCGTCATTGCCCGGCCCCTGGCACGGGCGCCGAAGCGACAAGCGCGTTGACGACGGTCGACAGAACGCCCTCGAGCGCGCCGACGATGGCAGGCGCCGCCAAGATCAAGGTCGGGACCACGACGGCCACGACAAGAGCGAACTGCGCCACGGACGCGCCGCCGGTGCACGCCAGCGCGCGCTGCAACAGTGCCAGGAGGGCCGCGGCGCCCGCGACGGCGTGCAGCGCCGGCTCCGTCGGGACCACGAGGAAGCGCAAGCCGAAAGCCCGCGCGAGGGCGCCTGGCTCTTTGACTTCGAGGGCGTGGAAAGGTAAACGATGATCAACCATTGGTCTAGGTTCCCTCTAGACTGTGGCCAGCTTGGCACGGGGCGTTGGCGCGCTCCGTGCCAGGCGCCGCGGACGCAATGCCGGCGGCAAGAGCGACGTTAAGCTTTGAACCTTTCCAAGTGGTGAATTTGACGGCCGCCAGCATTTGAGTTGAGCTTCCATCATATTTAAGACGAACTTTAGCTAGTCTCGGTGCGGAGCACTCGAGCTACATTTTAGTCTTATTGTATCCAGTCCCGTTGCATTCTACGCGAACACGTCGAACATTTAGGACGAATGGCCCCCTCACAAATAAATCGCCAAGACGCGCAGGCCATCCATTACGCCGGGATTTGAGTGGGTGACGATTGAGGCCGACCCCTCCCCCCTCTTGCTGTCACACCTTCTCAAGATGGCCAAGGGCAGCGTCAGCCTGGACGAAGCCGCCATCGAGCGCGCGGCCAGGCTGGACGGCAAGTTCCGTGCTCACCACCAGCACCGCGCTGCCGGCCGCCGAGGTGGCCCTGGCCTACAAGTCGCTGTGGCGGGTCGAGCGCGCCTTCCGGACGCTCGAGTCGACCCTCGACGTCCGCCCGGTCTTCCACCAGCGCGACGACAGCTCGATC
>Ga0268386_10003680_pt1 | contig 11191 bp, 12 predicted proteins | sample RVTome_15_FD_200260 | JGI IMG/M metagenome (GOLD analysis project Ga0268386, IMG submission 200260) | Soil microbial communities from uranium-contaminated site in the Upper Colorado River Basin, Wyoming, United States - RVT150D86... ... | reverse complement strand
CATCTGATATACGAGGGTGAAGACGAACCATCCTCCTAAGAGGCTGATCACGATTCCAGCTCTCATGCGCTCATCCCGACGTTTCACTGGCTGCTGCGCCGACACCTGCAGTGACGACAAAACGGCCGTCGTCAAAGGCATCGGATGGGCAGGTTACGCGTGTCACTTCGTGGAAGTAGACACTGGGAAACACGACCAAGGTGTTGTCCTCAGGTGGGAGGCGAGTAAACTGCTTGGGATTGTATGCGCGGCGAGTCATGTGCGTATCATACAGCAAGAGGTCGCCGCCGCTAAAGACCTTGGGCAGTTGATGTATATAATACACACAGCTGACTTTATTTGCGCCAAAACAATCATCTTGGTGCGGTTTTGAATAATGCCCATCGTGCGATAAGACGACGGCGAAGGGCATATTGCCAATGGCGAATGGCTCAACGCCAAGGCGAGGGAGAAGGCTCGGTAGGAGGTCCCGGACCTGCGTCTCGACCACGGCGATGACCTCCTCGCTACCCCGCAGCCATAATTGATCGCGATGAGTGGTGTCCGAATAGGCGATGAGCTTATGGTCTGCAGAAAAGCCGTACAACTGCGCCGGTTGAAACGCCTTTTGCTGAGCACGGATAATATCGAACAAATGGTCTCGATCCGTCTTTGGTAAAAAATTGCCGATGCAGACAAACGGTGCGGGCCAGGGTAGCACTGCCGTTGCACGGACGGGTAAAGGGTTACCAGTCAGCACGGCATGTAGATAGGCCGCAGTGGGATGGGTGGGGTCGCAGTCGTGCAATTGCTGATATAGGGCTGCGGCGGCGTCCAAATCGCCTTGCTTGCGGTAGATTTCGCCCAAGAGTTCTCGCGTTTTTGCATCCTCGGGTTGCTCGGCCAACTTGCGCTGCAACACCATTTCTGCCTGCCCTAATAGCCCAGACCGGAGTAGGACCTCATTTAAGTCCATTGGGTAAACGCTCCCCGCTGCCGTTTTTACGCTAGGTCGCATACTCGCCAAACTGCCGTAAAAAGGCGATTAAATAGATGCCCCGTAGGGCATTCATTGACGCCTCATGAGCCGAGGTGTTGGTCCAGCCAGCGGGCATCTCGATCGTTGCCAAGCGCTTCAACTTCTCGACATTGACGATGTGCCGGATGGGGTCGTGCGGAGCAATCGACGCCAGGAGGGCTTGTGCCTGAGGGCGCTGGCGATTGTATCGCAGGTGTAGGTCAGGCGAAAAGGGCTCCTTGGATATGCGCCATTGAATGGCAGGGGGAAGAACCCCAGCGAGACTGGCCCGGATCAGATAGCGATGATAACCGCCCCAAACCTTCATTTCGCCAGGAGCAGCCAGGCAGAATTCAATCACCCGCTTGTCAAAATAAGGTAAAGCCAGACTGATGTTTTCATAACCGGAGAATCCATTGCCTGCGTACATACTCGCCAAACCAATGTGACGTTGCTGGTTGTGCCGGTGATCGAGAAACGGACGACCCAACTGAGCCACGGCTACCGCAATATCGTCAAGCTCCGCTCCCAATGTCTGTTCAACGAAAGCCGTTTGCAAGGGCTGGTACTTCGCCTGGGGGAGGGACAAGTCCATACGCACCGCATTTCCGCCTCGCAGACGATGCAGCCAAAGGGGAATCAAGGGCCCAACCAAACGACCCCGCAAGCTCTGCCACCATGGTCTCTGGCTTCGCCTGGCATCATGGAACAGGTCAACGGCGAGCCGCCACCAGCGTCCGGAGAGAAAGAGTTCAGGATAATACCCATCGCCGTGAAAGGTGGGACCAACTTCGCCACCAACGCCATCTATGAGAACCCGAGCTTGCCGCTGGACGGTGGCTTCGGCAAAGGCGGTATATAGGTAGTGGCACGGGGTATGCGTCGGCACTTCACTGCACCATACCAACTGTTCCAGGTTGTCAAACGGCCCACGCCAAGAGTCGGTGATGAAGACCTGTTCGATGTTGTCCCACGCTCGGAACTCGCCGATAAACGGCTTTTCATCTTTCACGCTGGCTTCGGAATCCGGTGGCAAGACGGCGGACAAGGTTATCAACTGACGATTCTGTTGCCGTAGGACATGGGCCGCCGTTGCCACAATAGAGGAAGAATCCAATCCGCCACTGAGCAGTGCTACTACAGGGAACGCGCTTCGCAGGTGCGCGGCAACGACCTTGAACCAGAGTTCCCGGAAGGCTTCAAAGGCATCCGCCGGTTTGAGACTGAGTCGGACCGTCGGGTCAGGTTTCCAGTATGTATGCCGCTTAACGTGATAGGCCGTCACTGTCACCGTCGTCGCTGCTGGGAGCTGGAAGACGGGGTCAAAATAGGTTTCTTCCTTGTCGAGCAGCGGCGAAGCCGGGACAGCCAGTCGGGCTAACTTGCGTGGGTTGAGACGGATGGGAATGGCAGGATGGGCTAGAATGCCTTTAATCTCGGTGGCGAAGACAAACCGTTTGTGATCGTGATAGATGTAGAGTGGGCGCAACCCCATATGATCACACCCGCAAAAGAGGGCGTGATGGTGTGGATCCCAGAGGGCAAACGCAAAAGCGCCGAGAAGATGAATGACGCAATCTGCCCCCCACTTCTTATAGGCCAGCAAGATTAACTGGCTATCCGCAATGGCGCTGCGCTGAGCATGTGGGACCGCCAGGGCCTCACACAAGTCAGCACGGTTATCGAGGCGGCAATCCGCCACCAGAACGAGGCCAGCGACCGGATCGTGCAAGGGTAGCTGCTCGTGGCAGGATTCAGGCGTGACCTGCTGGTGCTGCTGCCCCAACGCCACCGAACTCGCGCACCACCAGCCCGTCCCATCTGGCCCGCGGTGGGATAAGGCAGCAAGCATGGCGTCAATCACATCCGGACAAACGGATTGATGATCGGTATGAAAAACCCCTACAATCGCACTCATGGTTACGCCCAGCGACCTCACTGCTTGGGTGAGCACCGCTCCCGCTACGCTTCTCGCCTGCGCAACCTCAACTAGGATGCCTGGTTAAACCCTCCCCCACCATCCGTGCCAAAAGCACTATTCGATAATGTGCTATCCGTGGCCAACCGAGTGAGCCGTGGCCGCTCCCACACTTCTCTGCTGTCGTTGACGTCTTGCGATGCTGGTTGCTGTGTATCCATGGAGTCCGTTCTCCTCACCTGTATGATACGCGCGCCTGCGGCGCTATGAATGGCTCGCGCCGTGCGGCCATCGTCTTGTCGCGACCCCCGTCTTATGGTTGCCTATGGTATCCGCTCCTTCCGCAAATATGGCTACCACGGTAAACCGCTCCATCCCTTGGGCACCGGTCACCATCACCGTTCCGCTTCGCAGCCAGGCATGAGCCTCCAATGCCGCTGCATCCTTTCGCGCCACCCCTAGATAAAGCGTACTGGGTAGCTTGCGCCGCTGTAACATATGCTTGGCGGCGATGGCCTGGGCCAGGCAATTACTATTCCAAGGTGTGAAACGGCTCATCATCTGCACCGCCCAGGAGACCTGCTTGACCGCAGCCTCCTGCCCGGGTTGGTCTGCGTGCGGTGACTCCTGATTATGGTGCCCCAAATAAGGGGTAATCCAGGGCAGTGGCAACGTCAACACGGCCAGGCGCGCAAGACCGAGCCAACTAACCGCTTGCAGTAGGAGCCAACGGTGCCCCCAAGAAAGCTGCCCAAACTCATGGAACCGGTCGATCCACAAGCGTAATGATCTCAGCCGCATACAATTCCTGCAGAAAGTCTAACGTATCCCGCTGACAGGTCTCCACATCCACTGCATACAGTGTTATGAGCCGGTCACACAACGCCGCCACCGTCATGGGCTGTTCAAGCAACGCCCAGATGCGACTGCCAATCGCGCCCAAGCCAAAATACTCGCCTTGCTCCAGACTCATCATGACGATCTCATCATCTGCCTCGGCCGTGATGATCTCGTTAGATCGAGCAATCGTCGTGGTGAGGGCGATGCTGGGATGCATCGTCATTCCTTTCCTCTCAACCGCACGTCACGTTCTCCATCGCCGCCACCTCAAAGTCCGATTCCACAGCTTGCACCAACTCCTGCAAGAGAAACAGCTTTTGCGGCCGGGTCACGCGACTCATCTTCACTGGATTTGCGACTGTCGCGGCTTGGGCGAAATGGCGTTGCCGCAAACCCAAACCACGCACAAACTGGCCACGGTAAGTATGGTTGATCAGTGCCTCAAATTTTTCCATGTAGGCAAGCGGCTGGACCGTCACGCATGGGGTGGTGTCAACCGCTAGCTCGTAGACGGCATATAGGGGCGAGGACTGCACGGCAAACTGCGCCTCCAAGGGCACGCCGTACTTTTCTAGTTTTGCCCGCACGAGGAGCCGTGGCAGCGCCTGATCCAACCGATCCAGCACATCTTCCCACAGATGCAGACGCGGGAAGGACGGATGGGCCACCGGCTTACCCGTGTCCATGGTGATGACACATATATCGTCGCTCAACACGCGATACCCGCGCTGGTGAAAAGCCGCCGCCAGGGTTGACTTGCCAACTCCCGAATGGGCCACAAAGACCACCGCGCCGTATTGAGTTTCAATGGCGCTGCCATGCAACGGCAGGACACCCCGTTGGTGCAAGAGCGCCCCAAAGCTCGAACCCAATAAAAACAGCCGGATATCCTCCTCCCGGCTCTCCGAAGCAGGCTCGATGGTAATCGCGTTGCCCTCGGAGACGAGGAAGTTTGCGATACCAGTGAGCGTGAGGAGTAACTGGCCAGGCCTGGCTTGGTAGATCACGCCCTGCCCCACCGGGTTGTCTAACTCTGCCGGCACCGCGCCGTAGCGGATATGCACATCGGGTGCGGCCGCCGCGCTAGGCAATAGTTCGGGCAGAGGCAACTCAGACGCAATTTGTAAGCCGTAGGCCGTATAATCTCGCATATGCATCCTTTTAGCATAAAACGAGCTGATTTTAGCATATAATACATGTATCATTACAGCAGAAAATTTTACTAATGATGCCTAGTTGCTAGGAAATTGACGGCCCCTGCTTTTGTTATATATAACATATGAAATTTATATTCAGATTTTGCAATTTTTACTATACTAACATACTAATTATGATAGTATAGTATGGTAAAGAGACATGAATTATAACTATCATTTTTTGTATATGTGTTTGATTATGTTATTGTATGTAATAAATATTATATAGTAGATACTTGACTTGATCTTATTGACTTTGAGGCGCTCCACCCTTAAGAACTTCTGCCCCCCCCTGTACTCGGTTGGAGCAGGCGCGAACGATACAACGGCTCTATGCGACGCGCAGCAACGTATCGCCTATGTGCGCCAGGCAGTGCGGTGGGTCGGGGTCGCAATGCCAGGATAGCCTCTTTTTACGTCGAGGGGATACCGAACGATGCCAGAACCGTTAACCATGCAGCTCTTTGCCGGGCGTGAACACGAGATGTTCCACTTAACGGCTGGGGACGTACAACTGCAGGTGGAGTTAGTTGAGGTGAAAGAACTCAAGTCATCCCTGTCCGAGAGCGGGAATGTCTCGCAGGTGATGGGGCGTAATGAGCCGTTTTCGCTCGTCTTTCGTGGCCCGCACGATCCCCCTTTGGGGCAAAGCCTGTATCCTATGACCCATGGTGACATCGGGGATTTGGGCAGCATCTTTATCGTGCCGATTGCAGCCGACGAGCAGGGCCGATATTACCAGGCCGTGTTTAACTGAGAGGCAATAAAAGCGGATGGGAGTGTGTCTCGAGGTCTGAACAATGTCCGATGCGACATCGGGGTTGCGGCAAACCCGCCTGACAGCTAACGCATAAGACATTCAGATCGTTGCACCGATATGGTTCTATAATCCCGTTTTTGCCGCCAATATTGGCGATAGATGAGACCGATTATCATGCCCTATCCTGGTATCACTTTTCGTCCTATCGGTCCTGACGATCTGCCCTTTCTCTATCACGTATATGCCAGTACCCGTCTCGACGAACTCGCGCCACTCAACTGGACCCCAGAACAGACTGATCATTTTCTACAGACGCAATTTCATGCCCAGCATACCCACTATCAGCAATATTACACCCATGCTGCTTTTGATCTGATTTTGCTTGATGAGCAGGCCATTGGGCGGCTATATATCGAACGTACGCAAGCCACCATTCACATCATTGATATTGCCTTGATTCCCGAGTACCGCAATCGCGGCATTGGGGGTGTCCTCATAGCAGATCTTCTAGATGAGGCTATGACAACCAGTAAGCGGGTGCAACTCTATGTCGAAAAGTTCAATCCCGCTTTGCGACTGTATCAGCGTCTGGGGTTCTGCGAACTTGAGGATACCGGCGTCTACTATTTCATGGAATGGTCGTCCGCCTCCTAACATGTCGGGTCTTAGAAGGGTGAGCCCTATTGCACTCGCCGCTGCTACTCAGCGCCGAGCTGCGCGGCGGCATGCGAGATCAGGTCGCGGCGTCGGCTGCGGTGGGTAGGCGCCATAGGCCTCGCTATGGGATAAACTTGGACAGGATCGCCAGTCCTCCTGCAAGGCCGCCTCCAACGCCTGCGGCAATCAGCATCCAGCGCGTCAGCCGCGTTTCGAGTTGCGCTATCTGGCTCGTCACTCGGCCCTCTAGTTGTGCCATCTGACTCGTCAGTTTGCTATCGAGCTGAATCATCTCTTGGCGCAGGGCACCGACCTCGCTGTGCAGTGTCCCGACCTCGCTGTGCAGCTCGCTGCGCAGGGCACCGACCTCGCTGCGTAGCTCGCTGCGCAGGGCACCGACCTCGCTGCGTAGCTCGCTGCGCAGGGCACCGACCTCGCTGCGTAGCTCGCTGCGCAAGGCACCGACCTCGCTGCGTAGCTCGCCGATCTCGCCCCGCATCTCAGCCTGCAACTCCGTCAGACCGGTACGAGTCTCGGCCCGCAACTCGGCAAAATCGGCCCGCAACTCGGCAAAATCGGCCCGCAACTCGGCAAAATCGGCCCGCAGCTCAGCCAGGTCGCCCTTCGTTGCGAGCTCCGATTTCTGCTCCTCAAAGGCTCGATACAGGGCTTGGGCCTGGGCGGTGGCTTGCGCTTGGGGGACACCGGTGTTTTCGAGCTCTTGCGCGTAAGCGAGGGCGTTAAATGCCATGGGCCTTACTCTTCGTTCTCACATCCTCGTCAGTCTTCTACCTACCCATGCAAACAGCATTTCTCGTCGAACTAAAGCCGTTGAAGGGACATTATTTTGGGATATGATCGAATGACGTTATATATCTGTACAAAGATGATAGCGAAATCCAGACATTTCGCCAATGACATCGTACCAGGTGTTCAGAATAAAGCAGGCTTGATGATGCCCCTGGAAGAAAGCGGCGAGAGGCCCACCCTAACCTCTCGTGCCACTTGACCCCTTATCTCTTCAGAGGTTGTCATTGCGATACACCACCACCTTTTCGTCCACCGACTGCTGAATCGTGGCGGATACCGGAGTCCATCTCCCGGTGTTCAGGATCGAGGTTTTCAGACTGCGCGCGACGATATTGACAAAGACGTGACGGATATGAGTCTCAAGAAAGTCGAGCGTCTCGTCTGTGGGTAGGACGACGTAATCGATCTTCTCGTTAATGAAGCGGGTGACAGATTCCAGTTTTTCCCCTCGGTTCGTCCCCGAGAGGTGTTCCCATTCCACTTCAACCGCAGGGGTTAAGTATCCAACCCTGCGGAACGAGATGCCCTCTACGACTAATACACGATCCTTCCAACTCGATGGATAATCGTATGTCAAGACGTTGAACAGGCTTGCGGTCGTCATATAATACGTATGGATCGTCGTGAATAAAATCTGCTTCTTATCCAGTTGTTTTGCGTCCTGGAATAGAGTATCCAACACCTCCCGGTGCGCGGACATCCTGCCCGTATTAGCTTCCAAATGACTCGTTATCCCTTGCGGTATCGCCTGCAGGAGCACGGCAATCGCAAGCCCGAAGAGTAAGAACACACTATCTTGGGACACGTGAGAGCGCGCCTGCTGGCACAGCGGTGCGGCAAGAAACACATACAGAGCGAATGCCGAGGGCATGGACACAAATGGGTTTAACCCAGCGCCCCGCAGGACGAGGAAGACTACCGGAGCAAGGGCAACCCATAATGCCACCCAATTGCATTGCCGCATCAATGAGATGACATGTGTCGTTGTCAGCGAGAACTTTGTACTGCATAGACGCACTAGATACCACGCGATGATGAAGGCAAATATCGACCATCCAAGGGCATTCAGCGCGAATGTGATGTGTTGTGAGGACTGCGCCAAGCTCAAGCTGGCCCTGGCGTCAGGGTTCCAGACCGCATAGTAATAATGGAGATGATCAAATTGATCGAGGTAGAACCAGACCGAAAGAACCGCAGCAATCCCACACGCCAACGCCGAGTTGGCCAGCAGTACCCGGCGCTCATGCCTGCCGGAACACCAGATGCGCGCCAGCATAGGGGGAAAGAAGCCCAAGACGAAAAACACCGGGGCTGTGGCGCGGCTCAGCAACGTGAGGCCGGTCAACACCCCGAAGGCGACCCAGATGAGCCTGCAGCCGGTGGCGTACGTACAGAAATAGACAATGCTGGAGCTGCAGTACATGATGGCAAAAGTCAGATCCATGCGGAAGTCCGACAGCCCGCCGTTGAACCGATACAAGCACGAAAAACCGAGGATGGGCAGGGTCAATGCCAGGGCAAGCCACGCGGAACAATGGCGGCACTTTAGGAGGTAGAAAAAGAACGTCACACACAGAATCCACAACCAAAATGTCTGATACCAAATCCCAAAGGTTCTACTGGCATCAGCAACGCTTCCCAGCAGCCCGGCGGCAAAGAACGGTAAGAAGACGGTGGAAGTCTTGGCAGACTGCATGGCTGGCCAAAACCCCTCTGTACGCCGAATGTTTACGACATTGGCCAGTTGCCGTGTGTAGTCCATGGAGTCGTAGAAGGGCGGATGGAGGGTGTAGTATAATGCGTTGAGTCTGGCCGCTTGCAATCCGGCACAGATGACGAGCAGGCTTAAGATCAAGAGGGCACAGCCGGGCTCGATTACATCGTGGCGTATCATACGTCAGCACTTCTTTTCGTGGCAGCAGTACTCCAAGTCGTTAGATGGCGCGGCACCCATGCGCTCGGAACCTGGTCAAAATTAGAGTAGGGACCAAACCTGCTTACTCGTAACGGCTTCCACCAAGCATCAGTCACATCCTTGCCCACCGGCTTAAATTTCAACAGATCGGCGGGACCGTTAAAATCGAAAATCCGGCCGTTGCACAAGAGCCCCAACCGCGTTGATTCCAACCCGCATTCGGATGGCCCATACTCTCTTTGTATGCGAACTTATGGCTGTGGCATCAGAGGGTCGATTCCTGCACTCTCTTTGATGATCCAGTTGGGGCGGCGTTTGACTTCTTCGAAAATACGGAATAGGTATTCACCAAGCACGCCCAAACAGATCAGTTGGATTCCGCCCAGGAATAAAATCGAGATGACGATTGTCGCAAAACCGGGCATGAGGCCAAGGCCAATGGATTCGAAGGACGATCTGAAGAGTCGCTGTAACAACGTGAACAGCACGCCCAAAAGCGAGAAGAATGAAATCACGAAACCGATGTACGAAGAGATCTTCAGAGGGAACGCCGAAAAAGACACGAGACCGTCGAGCGCCAGTTTGATCAGATTATTGTAGGTGTATTTGGGCTCACCCGCGGCCCGCCCGTGGCGCTCATACGGAATGCCGATCTGTTTGAAACCGGCCCAAGCCCGCAGTCCACGCACATACCGGTTGCGTTCCGGCATCTGGTTCAGCGCATCCAGCACGCGCCGGCTCATGATGCAAAAATCGCCCGTGTCCAGTGGAATATCAAAACTCACCGCTTTGGCAAGCAGGCGGTAAAATGCCCAGTAACACACCTTTTTCAAGGTGCCTTCCGGACGGTGTTGGCGGATGCCATAGACCACATCATAACCTTCCGCCCACTTGGCGATGAACCGGTGCAGTTCCTCGGGCGGATCTTGCAGGTCGGCATCGAGCATAATGACGGCTGCGCCTGAAGCGTGAAAGAGCCCAGCCGAAACCGCTGTCTGGTGCCCAAAATTTCGTGAGAGCGAGATCACTTTCCACCGCGTATCCTGTCGGTGGAACGACTTCAGAAGCGCCAGCGTCCGATCCCCCGAGCCATCGTCCACGCAGATCACTTCCCATGGGCGATGCCACGATTCACAAGCTTTTGTGAGCCGCTCAAACAAGAGTGGCAACACATTCTCTTCACAATAACAAGGAATGACGATACTAATGAGTTCTTTGGTCATAGTGAGGCTACAAGGTTAATCTAATACGTATGTAGATGTGTTGTATTATCATCTTTCACGATAACTATATCACACCATAAAGGTATTTTTCTCGCTTTCTGTCCTATACTATCTACCCGGTATCCAACTCGTGTAGACAGTATATGAGATGGCCATAGATATCCGTCAACTGATCATTCTATAATGACAGCAGTTGTCTTTCTCTGGAGAGTTCTGCTATGATACTGGGCTGCTGCAGTATAACTGTCGGAAAGCTTGCTATGACCGCCCTGCACAGCCGCCTTCTCAATTATGCCCCATCCTGGCCGGATGTGTCATTGCGCTATGGTCCCCGAGGGAGTTGTGCGCTTTTTTTCCCTCACTCACGAGATCATGTGATGCTGAGTGGGTTGTTTGATAGGGATCACGATTTCTGTCTGGGCTACAAACCAGAAGCGGGTAAGAGCTAAACGTGTGGAGGATGGGATGGTTTTTTGGGGGCAACTGAGTGCGCGACACGACATCTCGACGATACTGAGTTGATGGTAGAGAAGGCATTATGTCGAAAGCCGCAGATTCATTCCCGTTAGTCTCGATCATCACGCCCTGTTACAATCACGCGGCGTTTCTCGACACGACGATCCGGAGCGTGCTGTACCAGGACTATCCGCATATCGAATACATCCTGGTCGATGGCGGATCGACGGACGGGTGCGTTGACATTATTCGGCACTATCAGGACAATTTAACAGCCTGGGTATCGGAGGGTGATACAGGGCAAGCGGATGCCATCAATAAAGGATTCCGCATGGCGCATGGCGAGATTATCGCCTGGCTCAACTCCGACGACTACTATTTCCCGTATGCTGTCTCCACCGCCGTACGCCGGTTTCAGG
>Ga0268386_10003678_pt1 | contig 11193 bp, 8 predicted proteins | sample RVTome_15_FD_200260 | JGI IMG/M metagenome (GOLD analysis project Ga0268386, IMG submission 200260) | Soil microbial communities from uranium-contaminated site in the Upper Colorado River Basin, Wyoming, United States - RVT150D86... ... | reverse complement strand
TATTATCTCGAAACCACGGCCACCAGCTGGCTTTGTCAGCGGGCCTGAGCATTTGCGTGGGCGAACGCATCCTGGTGCTCGACGCCGACCTACAGGACCCACCTGAATTGCTCCCCAATATGATGCGCCTGATAGACGAGGGCGCGGACGTGGTATACGGGCAGCGCGCCAAGCGGTACGGCGAGAGTTGGTTCAAAAAGTTGACCGCTGGCTTTTTCTATCGTGTACTCGATCGGCTCGTCGATGTGAAGATACCCAGGGATACTGGCGATTTTCGACTCATGACTCGACGGGTGCTCGACATATTGAACGCGATGCCCGAGCAACACCGCTTTGTTCGAGGCATGATTAGTTGGATTGGCTTCACTCAGATACCGTTGATTTACGAGCGCCAACAACGGTTTGCCGGCGAGACCAAGTATCCCGTGAAGAAAATGGTCCGACTTGCTCTGGATGCAATTACCAGTTTTTCGGTTCAACCCTTAAGAATCGCTTCTATTACAGGCGCGGCCTTCGGCTTTTTGGGAGGCGTGGTTCTTGTCTATGCGCTTGTAAGCTGGGCTACAGAAAGAGCGGTTCCTGGTTGGACCAGTGTAATTGTGGCTGTTCTTATTCTCGGCAGCGTGCAACTGATAGTCATGGGGATTCTAGGTGAGTATATTGGCCGCCTTTTCCAAGAATCCAAGAAGCGTCCGTTGTTCATGATCGACGCGGTTGTACGGGGGAACAGATCGACGTCGCGTGCGGAGCACGGTTCATTGTCCGAAGGAGCGGTTCACAATGGGCGTCAGCCCCTGCTGCATAGGTAGTAAGCTTGAATGTAGTTAACAAGAGACCGTCGCACATAGCCATATTTCGTCGCTCGGCGAGGTTCGCGGTTGTCGGGGCCCTTAATACGACGGTCGATATCGGTGTGTTTTGGTTGCTTGCCGTGTTTCTCGACTGGCCGATCCTGCTCGCCAACACGTGCTCTTATAGTGCAGGCGTCGTGAACAGTTTCGTTTGGAACAAGTACTGGACATTCGGCGATGTTAACCGAGAGGACAAGATTATCCGTCAGTTTCCAATGTTCGCCGTCTTCAACGTGATCGGTTTATGTATCTCAAATATCTTAGTGGCTGTGTTTGTAACTTTCCTGCCGCCCATTGGAGCCAAAATGTTGGCAGTTGCTGGTACGGTCGCCTGGAACTACTGGACGAGTGCGCGGTTCGTTTATCGAGATAATCCGAAACCTACTCACAAAAGCTGACATTATGCGCGCGCCTCGCACAGCTCTGTTAGTGTTTCTCCGATCGTACTTGCAAGTAGATCGCCACCATCAACAAAGGCGCTAGATAAAAGAGAAACCGGACAGGATACACATATCGGACTTGTGGCAACGCGACCAGTGCGATCAAGAGAAAGGCACCGAAAACCGAGAGAGGCACGATAAGTCCCAGCCACGCCAGAGTAATTTTTTCCCTGAGTCGAGCCCGGAGCAGAATAAACATCGATAGTAAAGCCACGCCCCCGAGAAGAGCTGCCCATACTTTGCTACGAACGTAGAGAGGCTTGTGCACGAACCGATCATACTGGTCCGCGACCTCCTGCCAAAATGAGAGCCCTCCCGCCGAATCCGCTCGGACCGCACCAGCGAGCGTAGCTCCCACCAGCACCGCTGGCTCGGAGCGGAAAGCCTCGTACTCCCGCAGGGCGAATCGGCGAAATCTCGCCAGGCGATCAGGACGTTCGAGATACTGGAGCTGGCTATGTACGAATGGATGGACTCCGTCAACCAGAAATGGACTCCAGAGCATGTTGGCAGTCCGACCATAGAGCACCCGGTAGTTTCCAGCTTGGTTGGGTGACTCATAGCGCCCCATCCCCGCGAACAGCATATAAAGCGAAGTGCACACGAACTTTATGTATGAGAGGGGTTCTTGCCTGATCGCCAATTGACTCATTCTGGCCAGGTAGGGAACTTGTGCACTCATGCCTTTGGCGCCAATCTCGTCCAGTGCCGGCACGATCGTAAACCAAACAAACTCGTCGAAGTAGCGTTCGTACACATCATTTAGTCGCCAAGGATTCCAGTCCGATCGTAGTATTTCTCGATCCTCCAGAGAAACGGCTGCTTGAGAACGGCGAATCGTGAGATTCACGGATTCCGGAAATCCTGGTACTTCGCGCCAGAATGTCGCGGTTGCGCTAGCGAGGTTCGCACGCCCCAGAGGTGACACATTAAACATCCCGATGGTGGCGTAATTGTAGCTACATAGGGCCAACACTATTGCCGGTAGCGGAGCAGCAAAACTCACTACCTGACCACGTCGAAACCCCATAAGCCAAAATGCAACAAGGGCCAGGAAGTACGTGCCAACTAGGAACAAGCCGGATGGCCTAAAGAGTATGGCCATGCCCATTGCGCACGAACCCAGCATAAGCCATACCCTGGACCGGCGCGCGAAACCCAAAAACAAGCAGGCGAAAACGAAAACGAGCAGACCTGCGTAGATCGTCTCAGATAAGATCGCAAGCTCATACAGCTGGGCCTGCTTGGATCCGACAATTCCAAGGCTCGGAACCAGCGACACTAGAACCAGCGATGGTCTCATGAGAAATGAAGCGATACACAGAACGTATGCAGACGACAGCGTGAACAACTGCTGCAACAGGATTACCGCCAAGACGGAATCGGTCGTTTCCAGTACAGCATAAAGAAACATTGCGTAACCAGGCGTACGCATATCAAAAATCGGTCGGACGCCCCTAGAGATGTCAAAGGCGACGGCAAGATACGTCTGACTGTCGGACTCGTAGTAAGCGATTGGATACGCCACCCAGTATTGCATGTGTGTCGCCACAAATACCGCAGTGATGATTGTGAGCACGCACGCCAGAGCCGCCTTTGAGCCCGCGAATCGGTAAAAAGCTGAGGAGTTGTTATCCTGAGCCCGGTACGAGTTCTGATTTGTGCTCTGCATTCTAGGGATAGGATCTCTGAATACGAACGGATTACTGAGTAGCTCCAGGGTTCACCACCTTGGCACTTCTTGTTAGGTACTTATTTAGATATTCATAAAGTGCTCCTGCCGCTACTTCGTGACCACGCGAGTTCCAATGCCAGCCTATGCGGTAATAGGTTCGGTACCACGTATTCTTGAACGCCGGGGCTAGGTCGAAGTGCTCGATACCGAGCTTCTTACACAAGTCGGCAATTTGCGTCTGATACGGCAGTGAGTTGTCCAGTTCCTCGACCTCCCGTTGAGATTGAATGAAGACGACGAGCAACCTTGAGTCTCTGCGTACCACTTCCGTTCTTAATTTCTCTAGAATTCGCGCTGTCAGAGTGAGAGCCGCTTCCAGGTCTTCACCTTTCAATGCTGGCTCGCGTCTTACTTCGCGCCTTAACCGATCTACTAACAGATCCTTTCGAAAAGTCAATATCATGGAGAAAATGCGAATACTTCTTAAGTGTCTGCTTCCAAGTGTGCGGCGCCGCTTTCCATTTACGTGAATTGGCCCAAGCATCATCCTTAGGAACTGGAAGTCCGGTCAGAACCAATTGGTAATCAAGAACTTGAAACTTCGGTTTTGGTTTATCGTATCGCCGCTTGCTACTATTATCTAACACATCGTTCTCGCAAAACATCAGGATGACCAGACTGGGTGTCAGTTTGTTCTCCCATCGCATGAAGGTAAGAAGTTGCTGGTCGGTGCCATATCCTCGATGAGCAAGATTGAAGACTTCATAGCCTGACAGCATATTTCGTAGCCGATTAACAAACATCTCTTCAAACTCAACCTCATAACCCCACGTGAAAGAATCGCCAAGAAAGACGATTGCTGGGTTCTTCTCAGTAAGATAGTCATGTTCGATATCTCTGAATCCCTCGCTGTTGTGCGCCAGCCATACGCTATTGTTGAGCGTGGTGAACTGAGCCCTGCCACCAGTTACCCCCGTCCACCCGAGCGTGGCGTCGTACCTGGAGAGATTTCCATGCTCCGTGTCGTTTATTTCAGAGCTACTAAAAAAGGGAAATGGATCCAAGAAGCGATAACCAATCTCGATTACAAAAAAGCAGAATAATAGAGAGCCGAACAGAAGTGTGATATTCTGCCCTATCGTTCGGAGGCGCTGTCGATTGATCTCAAATGACACGTCGAGAACTCGTACCGGGCTCGGGTGGAGGTTCTATCGGCTTAGGCACTTTGACCTGACCGATATTTTGTGCCTGCGCCGTTTTTAGTTTACTGCACCATCTCTGGCTACGCGAGCATGAAAGGGCGTGGCCTAAGAGCCGCCAACCGGGCTCTCCCCCAGCCAATCGTCGAGAGGCACACAGGTCCCGCTCATATCGAAACTCGCCAATCCCTATCTTGCCTCTCCGGCTGCGAAGGGATCAGAACGTCGAATGAGTAGGATGTGTTAATGACAGGGCAAATCGTCGCCCGATATTTAACGATTTCTGCCCTGCTGGTCGCCGGCTGGTTGATTGCACTTGTCCTGTTTCAGACGGTGGGAAAGCGATTCATCGAAATCGTCTATTACGAAACGCTTCCAATCGCATTCCTGAACGACGCGATCGCTGGGCGTCATATACACCCCCTGGAGTTCTATCTCGACGCCGCAACGACGACGTTCTTTCGATGGTCAAAGCTGGCGCTTCGTGGCGGCGCCCTGTTGCTTGCTCTCAGCTGTGCAATCCACGTCGTGATCCGAAGTGGCAAGGGGAGAGAGCTCCTCTTGGCGGCGAGCGCGGTCCTCATCAGCTTGCTTCTCTGCGAGGGAGTGTTCCGGCTTCTTGGCTTGACGGGATACCACCCACCGCAGACCCGGGAGGCGTCCCACGCGGTTCTCCCGGACTCGGAACGGATCGCGGGAGTCAAGATCCAATTCCGCCCAAATTCCGATATGAGGATCTGCTATGAAAACAACCCGACGGGTTATTTCGATGCCGACAATTGCCTCACATACCAACTCAATAATTTCGGTTTCCGGGATCGTGACTACAGCGTCGCCAAGCGCGCGGGCACGCTGCGAGTTGCGCTCCTCGGCGACTCTTTTGCATTCGGTGAAGGAGTTCGATTGGAGGATGCTTTCTCGCGCCTCCTGGAGAAACGGCTCGCGGCGGCCGGAAAGGACGTCGACGTACTGAACTTCTCTATTGGAGGTTGGGGCACACGCGACCAGATTGCATATCTGGAGGCACAGGGGTTGGCTTTCGCGCCGGATCTTGTCCTGGTCGCGTACGTTCTCAACGATGCAGACTATGCAGGCGGACTGGACGTCTGGGAGGGATTCAGACAGCAGTACGAAAAGAGCTGGCTCCGGCACTCGGCCATCTTGAGCTTCGCATACGCCGCATTTGCCCAGCGATTCTACGTTAAGAGCTACGTCGAGGAAATGATCACCCGGTCGCTCTCCCAGGAAAACAAGTGGGCAGTATCGTTCGCGGAACTCGAACGGGGGCGGCAACTCGCGGAAGCGCAGGGAGCCAATTTTGCGGTTGCGATCCTGCCGTTCATGTACGACCTGGACGCAGACCACGCGTTCTTACCCATTCACCGCATGATTGCGGACTTCTGCCGTAGCAAAGGAATACCCGTACGTGACCTCCTTCCGGCGTTCCTCGGCAAGCGATATACCGAGATGTGGGTCCATCCAAGCGATCCGCATCCGAATCGAGAAGGTCATCGCGTGATTGCAAAGGCCCTGGCGGATTTTATCCTCGACGAGGGCCTGCTGAAAGGCCAGGGCAAGGCGTCTCAGACGCGGTAAGAAGCGCCCGGGCCGACTCCAGCGACCACCCGCGTCCAAGGGGGATCCGATCGATTCACGGAGCCGCGCGAATCGTTGGCTACCCCCGCGCTTCGATCGGTGGAGCGTAGTTCGTCGTGAGCTTGCCGTCGAGTGAGTAGTAGTCGAGTGAGCGGATCCGCGCCGTGATCTCCTTGCTTTCGGGAATGTCGGAACGGACGTAATAGTAGTGGGTATCATCCGGCCGCTCTCCAAACGAGGCGGCGAGATGATAGCCATTCCTCTCTGCGTAGCGTCGGAGTGTCTCAGTCATCCGGCCCCAGTGTCCGCCGTCCGGCCCAGGGGGGGAGATGGGCGAGTAGAAGGCGTGGAACACTATGACCGCTGGCGCGTTGGCTTCGAGATAGGCCTCGGTGACGATTCCGTTCTTCGCGATCCAGGCGTCGTTCAAGCCCCAGGCATCGATCGATCTCCACTGCGAGTACAGCGGCAGCAGTCCCGCCTCGGTGGTAACGAGCGTGTATCCGCGGTCTCTGTAATCGCGCAGGATCAGCGCCGCGTCATACAGGCCCCGCTCGAACCGGGCGTAGTCACGATAGATGACGAACTGAAAAGCCAGCATCCCGACACCAACCATACCGACCAGTCCGATCACGGCCAGTCGACGGCGTGGGGTGAGCTCCCCGAAACGCGGAAGCGACCAGTCCCGGCGAATGTCAGCCAGGAGCGCGGTCCACCAGATCGCCACAAGCGGCAGGACTGCATACTGGTATCGCATCAGGTAGTTTTGCATGTCGTCCATGAATACCCAGATCGCGGCGAATCCAGCCACCGGTACCAGCGCGAGCGAGGCCTTGCGCGCCGTCTCGCGAGTCCGGAGCGCGAGAAGCCCAACCAGCGAGAAGGCCAACGTCAGGATCGCGACGTTCCGGATGGATACAATCAGGGGTGCGAGATGAAGCCCCCCGTCGGCCTTGATGTAGGCCGGGTTCGGAAGGATGAACCCGAAATACCATACTCGCCAGACAAAGTACGTCATTCCGAGCGTCGCGAAAACCGCCACGAAGCACGAAGCGGGAATGAGGCTCCGCCGCAAGCCGAGTGCCACGACGAGGCCGAGCAGCATCAGGATCGCGAGGAGCACTCCTTCCGGACGGACCAAGCCGAGCAGCAGACAGCTCAAGGCGAAGAGGAGTGAGTCGCGAAGCGTGACGCGCCGGTAGAGCGCAACGGCGAAGCAGAACGCCACGGTGCCAACGAGTGCGAAAAGCGGAGTCCCGTAGTGCACCTGCGCGTAGTTGAGACCGGGCCCAATCGCCACGAAGATGGCGGAGAAAACGGCCAAACCGCGATGGGCTCCAACGAGCCGCACGCTCGCTATGTAGACCAGACAGACCGTGATCGCGTGCGACGCAATGCCGATGACGCGCGGCGCGGCCTCAAGAGCCAGCCCGAGCTTCACCAAGGCCGCAAGCAGCACCGTGTAACCGAAATCGGTCGCACCCTCTACTGGCGGCTCGCCCACATTCCACACGAGGCCATGCCCCTGCGCCAAATGGAGCGCGTAGCGCATCAGGATAGCCCCGTCTTCGTCGGGCAAGGCCGAGAAATTGAAGTAGCGTGCTACGTAGACCGCCACAAGCGCGAGGAGGCCCAACAGCGTCCATGCGTCAACGGCTCCGAGCCGGACCTGGGAAACGACGTTCACGATCTCTCCTTTGGCCCCATCGGTCATACGAAAACTCGACGCAGCAATAACTGCATAGGCGCAACGCAGGCGCGCAAAGTATATTATCGCATGGAACGCCTGTTGCGCCCGCTCAGGTGCGGGTCTGTTTGCTATCGTTACGAACAGCCGGTACCCGACAGCGAATTGGGATTGAACTGATGAAACTTTACTACCGAATAGCGCAGGCGCTGAGCCGGTCGATAAATCGATTGCGCTCCACCAGAGGGAAAGCGGATGTGCGAGATCCTTTTGTGGAAATCTATCTCGAGAGGATCAGTGCCCACCTGAAACATCTCAGGGCGGGCGAGAGGGGAATCAGGATACTGGATGCTGGGTGCGGGACGGGATCGATCGCGATAGGGCTCGCGCGATGCGGGTATGCAGTCACCGGAATCGATTATCATCCGGCCAGTCTTCAACAAGCACAACGTGAGGCGCTAGCCGCTGAAGTTGACGTCAAGCTTGAACAGGGCGAGTTGTCGCAAGCGCTGCGGGCTATGGATTCGAACGTATATGACGCGGTGGTTTGCACGGAGGTCCTCTATACCTGCGCGAATTACCGGGAGCTGCTGCAAGAGCTGAATCGCATGCTAAAAAGCGGCGGTTTCCTGTTTGTCAGCTTTCCTACGCGCTTTCACATCGTTACCACTCTGTTGCGGCGGGGCAGTTACAGTGACGCAATGTACGCCGCTACCCACACTGAAGGTGTGCTGCGTATGGCGCAATTGCCGACGTACTACAACTGGACGTCACGTGAGGAGCTGACCGACGACCTCAAGCATGCGGGCTTCGAGGTTGTCGAGATAGGCGGGATCGGAAGATTTTGCGGTAAAGGGAGCGATGGTCTGGCGGGGATTGTGAACATCGACGAGGTGGACGGAGCCAGCCGTAAGTTACTGTTGGATCTTGAGCGTGTGCCGATGAAGGACTATGAACAGGTAGGAAGGTATCTTTTCGTTGCCGGCCAAAGAGTACGGTGAACACACAAGATAGGGTCACAGAGAACCCGGCGATCTCCTCCACCCACCGCGTTTGCATAGTGGGCGAGTCCTTTTTCCCAAATCTCGATGGAGGAGCTGTTTTCGCAAGGAGCCTTGCTGAACGTTTGCAACGCGCCGGTTATGAGGTCTGCGTCATCACGTGGCGCGATTTGGCTTCCTACCCGCGGCATGAAACCATAGCGGGTGTCCCGATCACGCGCGTCGCCCCCACCAGGCGATGGGGAATGTTGGGGCGGTACTTTTCGATGCTTACGGTCGCCGCCGAACTGCTGCGGAGACGGCGGCAATACGACATTGTTCTCGTCTCCAACTTGCGAATTCTCGGCCTGCCTGGCCTGATGGTCGCCCGATCACTTGGAAGACCGTGCATCCTTCGGGCCGACTCCAGTGGGGAGCTGAGCGGCGAATACGTATCGAATCTACACGGCCACAGTCTGGTCAAGGAGATGCTCGGCACAGTTTATTTCGGGCTGCGTAACCGCTTTCTCCGTCGGGCCGATGTGTTTGTGAGCATCACTACCGCAATTCATGCGGAATTCATAAGGGTCGGAGTACCTCCAGAGCGTATTCGCCTGATCTCAAATGGCATCGATACAGATGTCTTCACTCCCATCTCTGACGACCAAAAGGCGGCTCTGCGGACAAGATTGGGGCTGCCCGCGCGAGAAACGATCGTGGCATACAGTGGCCGGTTGACGCGTGAAAAAGGTCTGCAGATGCTGGTCCGCGCTTGGAAAGCGGTCCACCGGGAGCACCCTGGGACTCACCTGCTGTTGATCGGCTCGGGCAAGGGTATGCCCCTCAGCTGCGAGGATGAGCTACGGTCGTTCGTGCTGGAGAACGGCCTCGCCGCGAGCGTCACCTTCACCGGATCCGTTGAGCGTGTGTATGAGTACCTCCAGTGTGCCGATGTCTTCGTGCTCCCTTCGCGCACCGAGGCCCTCCCTTTGGCTCTGATCGAAGCGATGGCATGCGAACTCCCCGCGATCGCGACCAACGTCGGCGGTATACCCGACGTGATCAGCGACGGTGTGAATGGAGTAATGATAGGGCGTGATCGCCAGGACGAACTGGTAGAAGCGGTTGGCAGGTTAGTAGATAGCACAAGACTACGCCATCGTCTTGGGGAACGTGGAAGGGAAACTGTAGTATCAAAGTTTTCATTGGATAAGGTAACGGTTCAGTATACGGACCTTCTGGACTCTCATCTAAAGAAGGAATCCAGTGAGCTCACAACCTAGGCGTGTGAAGGAAGGGTTCACTGTGGCATCGGGCACCATCGTATCCGAGAATGTCAAGAGGGGTTCTCTGGACCCCTTGCCCGGATACGGTAATACTCGTACTGACCGACCCTACCGATTTCCCTGTGCTCCACTCCGCGCTCTGCCCATACCCAACTTTCGGTTAGCCGATCGGTCACTGCGATCCTGCGTATAGCTTGTGCAAGCGTTTCCGATATCATCGAGGCAAAGGTGGCGACATTCTCGAGCGGTGGGTATCTCCTCCAGCCGAGGTAATAGATGTCGTGCCTATCAATTAGCCGTTGCAGACGGTTCGGATCGTAGAGGTAGCGATCTCCGTACCAGTCCTTGAATCTGTTCACCCAGATTTGCAGCGTCGGCTCGTCCGGGCGCTGCCGAGGGAAATTGATGTTTAACACATTCAGGTCGGGGCGCATGACGGCCAAGAAGTGGAAATCTGTATACGCCCATGGCACCAGGATATAGGCCTCCGGTCCGCCAAGGTCTACGATTTGTGCCACGGCGCGCAGAATAGCGTGTCTGTCGAGCTCGTACGGCATTAACGCAACAGCCGCACGATTCACGCCCAGCGTTAGGAGTAGCGCGATCGCTGCAACGCCGGCGCGAACATGATCCGTACGCAAGCGGTTGCCTAGAATCTGGATGCCGACGGCCGCCAGCCCGGCGAACGGCAGTAGGCCCTGCACGAGATAGCGTGGTTCCACCATGTAGTTCATAGTCATAAACAATATGGGGATCCAGGTCACGAGCAACCAAACCAGGAAGAAATGTGTAAGCCTATCCGGCCGTTTTGCTAACGCCACAGTTGCCGGGACGTAGAGGGCGCCGGCAAACGTGACCATCCCCAATACCGACATCAAGAGGGACTTCCTTGGGGCATTGATGAACTCGTTCAGATAAGCGGTAAGCCCAAGGAGGGACACCCCCGAAAGTTGGAGCACGCCGATGTACATCAACGCACCGGCCGCTACCGTGATGCCGGCTTGGCGAATCAGAACTCGCCGCTCGGCCGGGAAGACGTTCACGATCACGCCTGCCAGAAGAAAGCCCAGTACTCCCAGAATGCTGTCAAGTCTGGCAAGCGCGGCCAATGCGAGCAGGACTCCAGCCAGCACAGGCCAGGCGAGACTGGTTGCTCTGTTGCTGCGAACGATGACTAACAAACTGAGAGTGGTAAGGAAGAAGCTCGTGCTCTCTGACAGCAGTTTCCCCAGCAGGTACGGCGTCACCGGAGCCGCGGCCACGCAGCTTGCAGCAAGGATCGCGAATCGCCGCGAGCTCGACACTTGCGAAAAAAATAAGTAGCTCAGGGCAACCGCCCCAAGAACCAGCGACGCCGACAGGGCAATGCTCAGCTCGAGCCCTCCCTGTTCCGGTGGCAGAAAGGCGTAAACGGCGTGCAGGAGCCAAAGGTGGAGGACCTTGCTCGCGTAGAAGCCGCCGCTTCCGAGCTCGTCGATC
>Ga0268386_10003677_pt1 | contig 11193 bp, 9 predicted proteins | sample RVTome_15_FD_200260 | JGI IMG/M metagenome (GOLD analysis project Ga0268386, IMG submission 200260) | Soil microbial communities from uranium-contaminated site in the Upper Colorado River Basin, Wyoming, United States - RVT150D86... ... | reverse complement strand
GATGTAGCCGACGCATTTGGGGGACCCACAGCGGCAGGGGCGTTCTCGGTAATCGGCAAGGTCGTGGCTGTAATTATAGGTCAACTCCTCACCCGCCTTGAGGTTGCGCCGGGCGTAGATCCAGATGCGCCCACGCACAATATCCACCTCGCAATTCGGATCGCAGCCGTGATTGATGAAGCGGGCGGGATTCCAATCGACGCTCCCATCGATATCGTACTGGTCGTCTAAGGTAAAAATGTAATAGTTAAATTTCAGCAGTTCGGCCTCGGCTTCGTCCTTGGTCAGTTTGGGTCCGACGTACTCAATGATGCGTTTGCCGCGCCGGATATCCACCCGCGCAAAGCCCCCCGTGCCATGAATCTTGGATTTCTTAAACACGACCAGATGATGGTCATTGCGAAACTTTTTATTCATCTGACTCCCTGTTTTAGGAACTGAGGCGATCTCCAGAAAGTTCAAGGCATCACCTTACATGGCTATCTTGGGCGGGTGCGCCCGAATCACCTCTTCATTCAACTCCGCGCCCCAGCCGGGTTCCGTCGGCACAATCAGCTCGCCGTCTTGAATCTCCGGCACATACGTCAGCAGGTCGTCTTTCCACGGCACATCGTCGATATCAATTTCCATGATGCGGAAATTCGGCAGCGCTGCACACAAATGCGCACTCATGAGGGTGGAGAGATGGCCGTAAAAATTGTGCGGCGCGCAATTGACTTCGTACGCTTCGGCCATGGCAGCGATTTTCATGGACTGCCAGATGCCGTTCCAGGGCACATCAATAATCGCGACATCCATGGCGTAGTGCTCGAAGTACGGCTTAAAACCCCGCAGCCCGAAGAGCGATTCGCACGAAGCAATCGGAGTTTGCACCGCATCCCGAATGCGCCGTAGCGACGCGGGATCGTAGAGATCCAGCTCAAACCAAAACAGGCCGAGATCGTCCAGCGCCCGAACCACGCGCAGATAGCCTTCGGTTTTAAAGTTAAAATTCAGATCCAGCAAAATGCCCACATCAGGCCCCGCGCCTTCGCGAAACGCCTGAATTTGGTTGCGCAACGCGTCGATCACCGCCTTGTCAGCATTGAGTTCCGGCCAGCCAGAGGTGCGGGCAAAGCCCGGCATATGCAGCCGGGGTTCCGGATCAAACAGAAAAATGTTGGTTTTCAGGGCTTTGAAACCGCGATCCCGCACTTCTTTGCCGAGTGCCACCACATCATTCAAATTCTCGAGCCGGGACCGCTCCATGGCCTTGGCGGTGGGTGCAGTCATGCGGTAAGTGCCGCAGTGCGACCAGTACAGCGGCAATCGGTCGCGCACCGCGCCGCCGAGCAAGTCGTAGACTGGCACGCCCAAGGATTTGGCTTTTACATCGAGCAGGGCGTTTTCAATCGCCGCGATGGCTTGTTGCGTCATGCCGCCAGGGGCTTGCCGTGTCATGGCGTAGAGGCGTTGACACAAATGCTCATGCGCACAAGGATTACGGCCGACAATCTGCTCCGCCAGGCGTTCGATGACTCCCGTGAGGCCGGGACTGCCGTAACACGTATTGTACTCCGCAATGCCGGTCAGCCCTGCGTCGGTGGTAAGTTTTAAAAATGAGAACACACGCCAGCCAGCGTCACAGTGCAAGGTCTCATAACCGGTCAGCTGCATCGGATGGCCCTCTTGGATTCAGCAAGAAACCCTGCGGACGTGAGTTCACGTCCGCAGGACCTAGATGAGGGGTAGAAATTCGTCAAGCAGATCTCTAGCCCTTCGTCGCACCCGCGGTGAGGCCAGAGACGTAGTAGTCGAGGAAAAAGACATAAATCATCGCAATCGGGACCGACCCGAGCAGCGCACCGGCCATGAGTTCGCCCCAGTAGTAAACATCGCCTCGGATCAGTTCACCCACCACGGCTGACGGAATGGTTTTTTCCCAGGAATCGGTCACAAACGTGATGGAGTAGAGGTATTCCCCCCACGACAAGGTGAACGAGAACAATGCCGCCGTAATGATACCGGGAATCGCCACCGGCAGCACGATGCGGATCAAAGCTTTGATCCGAGAACAGCCGTCCACCATAGCACATTCCTCAATCTCTTTCGGGATGGTGCGGAAATAGCCCATCAGCAGCCAGGTGCTAAACGGTACTAAAATGGTGGGATAGGAGACGATCATGGCCCACTTGGTCTCCATCAGACCGAGCTGATCGATGACCTGAGACAAGGGCAAAAACAACAGCGACGGCGGCACCAGATAGGTAATAAACACCGACGAGCCAATCGTTTCCGCCCCTTTGAAACGCAGGCGGGCCAGGCTATAGCCCGCCATAATACCGATGGATACGGAAATCAGAGTGGCCAAGCCGGCGACCATAAAGCTGTTCTGCATCCAGATGAGAAAATCGGTTTTGTCCGGATTGATCAGATCCCAGAAATGCGACAACGTCGGCGTCATGTTGAACCAAAAGGGATTGGCTTCCGGATCAAAGATATTGCGGTCCTGCTTCAGCGAGGTGATGGTCATCCAATAAAACGGCAGCAAGACAAAGATCAGGAACATGAAGACCGGGATGTAAAGCCACAACGCCCGCTTCGCAAATTTTTGAAACTGTGTCGCTGTCACTCTGTAGAATCCTTCCGAATCAGGTGCAACTGAATCACCACGGTAATCACCAGCACCGGGAAGAGGAACAGCGCGATCGCCGCCCCCTCGCCGATTTTGGTGCTCACCAGACCCGTGTTATACGCCAGTGTCGCAAACAGGTGCGTCGAGTTGGTCGGCCCGCCTCGGGTCAGGACCCAAACGACGTCAAAATCGGCAAAGGTAAAGATGATCGAAAACAGGATCACTACCGAGAGAATAGGTTTGAGCATCGGCAGCGTGACATAGCGGAATTGGTTGATCGGTCCAGCGCCATCCACTGTCGCAGCGTCGTAGAGATCTCGGGGGATGGCCACCAAACCGGCGAGAATGGAAATGGCAAAAAACGGCATGCCGCGCCAGGCGTTAACCAGGATCACCGACACTTTGGCCCAAAACGGATCGCCCAGCCAATTCGGCCCTTGTTCGATGATGCCGATACTCGTGCCAATCCAATTAAAGATGTTGTACTGCGGGTCAAGCATCTTCCACCAGGCCACCGTGCTCAATGCCGTCGGCACGATAAAGGGCAAGAGGACGGCGCCGCGAAAGAGGTTTTTACCCCAAACGATTTTCTCCATCAAGAGGGCGAGGATCATGCCCAGCCCGACTTTCAACAACAGGGCATAAAACGTAAACGTAAAGGAATTCCACACCGTCTGCAAAAAAACCGGCCATTGCAGTAAGTTCTTGAAATTGGTCAGCCCAACGAAATTGCCACTGTGCCCGATCACCTTATCGCTCACGGCAAATCCCAGGGCAATGATGAAGGGATAGGCCACGAGGCCCGCAATGAGAATGCAAGCCGGGGTAATCAAGGCATAGCCCAAAAACCATTCTTTCTCCAGATATTGAAAAGGCGCTAGCAAAATCGGGGTTCGCCGCGGCTGGGACGCGCTGTGCCCGAAATCCGCCGTCTTTGCTTTCATACGCTTGTCCTACCGTGTGCAGGGGGCTGACATGCAGTTGTCAAACGCCAGTATAGATAGAAACCGAAGGCAACCTTCACTTGGCTCCCTCTCCCCAAAATCTATATCCATGAGGAGGAGAGGGGACCAAGAACGGTGTCCAAACGCCTAACCCTTGTAGGCACGCTGCAACTCACTCTCGGCCCAGGATACCGAATCATCCAGGGATTTCTGCCCGGTGGCGTAGAAGGTAAACATGTTCGGAACGATCCACGCCGCCCGCGTCTGCTCCGCCTTGATATTGGCCGGTCCGGGCCAGCCCATCATGTGCGCGGTTTTGGCGTAATCCTTCAATGCTGCCGTCTTGGGATCCCTATCCCAGTCAAACTGGTCTCCGGCCTTAAAGGGTGGCGCATTATATGTCATGGTGGCGTGGAAGTTCTCCTCCAAGCGCTTGACATCCGAGATGTACAGCAGGAACTCTTTCGCCAGTTCTTTCTCCTCGGCGAAGTTCCAGATGCCATAATTGATCGGAATGGCCGTACCGTGTTGGCCTGCCGGTCCGGACGGGGTCAGGGTGTGATTGGTGACTTCGTAGATATCGGGAACCTTTTCCCGGGCGATGTTGTAAATACTGGTAGCGTTGTGCACCCAGGAGTATTTGCCGCCCAGAAACGCCTGGTTGTTACTGGAATCATCCCAAGACAGGACTTCATTGGTCATACACGTTTCGTACAGGGTTTTCATATAGTCTAGGGCTTGCCGCGTCTCGGGCGAATTAATCGTCACCTGCTGTTCTTTATCCACCGTCGAGGCGCCGTAAGACCACAGGATCGAGTAGAGCGAAATGTTGGCATCCTCGGTCTGGCTCAGGGCAATACCGACCTTGCTGCCATCCGCGTCCTTGATCGCCTTACCCGCTTGTTGCCAGCCCTCCCAGGTCGTGGGAGTCTCCTGGTTATGCTTTTTGAAGAGGTCTTCGCGGTAGGTCATGGGCATGGGAATGTAAAACCAGGGCAGCGCTACCCAGCGGCCATCCACCTGTCCCGCCTCGCGGGCGAGATCATACCAGCCGCCGAGTTTTTGTCCCAATTCGTCCATGAAGTCGAGCGTTTCCAAGTCCTGGTGATGCAAGTGCGGCTTGGTGAAGAACAGGAGCACAATATCGTGGCCCTTACGGGTTTCCTGTTCTTTGGGGATCTTCACATAGGAATCGCGGTGCGGGATAAAATCCACTTTGACGCGGCACTTGTTTTCCTTGCCAAACTGCCGCGCCCAGCCCCTCAGGTTCTCGTCCGAGGCGGGAACGAAGTGGTTCAAGCTCAGCATGGTTACCGTGCGCGTTGCCGCGTAAACGGGGGGGGTATGGGTCATCAGGATGCCGGCGAGGCCCGCCGTGGTTCCCGCCGCCGTTTTGAGAAACTGCCGCCGATTCACGGCAGCATCAGCCATCAGGCTCGGTTGGTTCGACTTCATAAACTCGCTCCTCCTCTGACACGCCGCCGCAGTCCGTCGGCGGTTTGAGAACCTCACGCCTCATGATTTCAGCGGGCTCAACCGACGAACTAGTGGCGGTACGCAGTACTATGCCTCGTAAATGCGTTTCAATTCACCCTCGCTCCAGGTGACCGACTCCTCCAGAGACTTTTGGCCAGTGGCGTAGAACGTAAACATATTGGGCACAATCCACTGCGCCCGCGCTTGCTCCGCCTTGCGGCCAGCAGGCGCGGGCCAGCCGATCATGTGGGCGGTTTTGGCGTAATCTTTCAGTTTTGCGGTCTTGGGATCGCGAGCCCAGTCAAATTTTTCGCCGTTTTTGTACAACGGCGAATTGAACGTAAGCGTGTCGTGGAAGACGCTCTCCAACCGCTCCACATCCATGATGTACTGCATGAACTCCTTGGCCAGCTCCTTTTGCTCAGCGAATTTCCAGATGCCGTAATTGAACGGAATCGCCGTGCCATGCTGACCCGCAGGCCCCACCGGCGTCAGGGTGTGATTGGTCTTCTCAAAAATATCGGGAACCTTGTTTTTGGCGACGTTGTAGACGCTCACGGCGTTGTGCACCCAAGAGTATTTACCGCCCAGAAATGCCTGGTTGTTGCTGGCGTCGTCCCACGACAGAACCTCGTTGGTCATGCAGGACTCGTAGAGATCCTTCACATAGTCCATGGCCTGACGGGTTTCGGGAGAGTTAATAATGACCTTGCCCTCTTTATCCACCGTCGAGGCGCCATAGGACCACAGCAGAGCATAGAGGGTAATATTGCTATCCTCACATTGGCTGAGCGCCGTGCCCACCTTGTGATCGCTGGCGGTCTTGATTTTCTTGCCCGCCTCTTTCCACCCCTCCCACGTGGTCGGCACCTCAATGCCATTGGCCTTGAAGAGATCTTCGCGGTACGTCACCGGCATGGGGACGTAAAACCACGGCAGGGCCACCCAACGGCCCTGGACCTGTCCCGCCTCGTAGGCCAGGTCATACCAGCCACCCAACTGCTTGCCCAGATCGTCCATAAATTCCAGCGTTTCCAGGTCTTCGTGGTGCAAGTGGGCCTTGCTGAAGAACATCAGCACGATGTCGTGACCGGTGCGGGTTTCCTGCTCTTTGGCCACTTTGACATAGGTATCGCGGTGCGGGATAAAGTCGATCTTCACCCGGCACTTATTGGCTTTGCCAAAGGCCCGCGCCATCTGCTTCAAGGTTTCATCCGAGGCGGCGACAAAGTGGTTCCAGCTTAGCATCGTCACCGTGCGCGTCGCGGCATAGGCCGGTGGCGTATGGGTCAACAACATCCCAGCCAGACTGGCCGATACGCCAGCCGCGGTGCTGAGAAACTGCCGCCGATTGAACGCCGTACCCGCTGCAATAAGTTGCCTGCGTGTGGTCATCCTGATACTCCCTCTTCTAACGGACTTAAAGCAGCACCCTGAACGTTAGAGGCGTGAGCGTCATGGACTCAGCTGGAACAGCACGCGGTGTCGGCTGCCTCAACTTTACCGGTAGGTGCTTGAACAACCAACCTTACCCTTTATAGATACGTTGCAACTCGCCCTCAGCCCAGGAGATCGCGTCGTCCATGGACTTCTGGCCGGTGACGTAGAAGGTGAACATGTTGGGCACGATCCACTGGGCCCGCGCCTGCTCCGACTTCTGGTCCGCCGGACCCGGCCATCCCACGAGATGCGCGTTTTTGCCGTAATTCTTGAGCTGGGCCGTCTTCGGATCTTTGCCCCAGTCAAACTTCTCGCCGTTCTTGAACGTCGGAGAGTTGTACGTCAGCGTAGCGTGGAACATTTTTTCCAGGCGTTCGGCATCCATAATGTGTTGTAAGAATTCCTTGGCTAGCTCCTTTTGCTCGGCGAATTTCCAAATGCCGTAATTAATCGGCACCGCCCCACTGTGTTGGCCACCTGGTCCGCTGGGGGTTAAGGTATGATTCGTCACCTTGGCAATATCGGGCACTTTTTCCTTGGCGACATAGTAAATACTGACGCCGTTATGCACCCAACTGTATTTGCCGCCCAAGAAAGCCTGGTTATTGCTCGAATCATCCCAGGACAGCACTTCGTTGCTCATGCACGATTCGTAGAGGTCCTTCATGTAATCCAAGGCCAGACGAGTCCCGGGAGCATTGATTGCCACCTGGCTTTCTTTATCGATCGTAGAAGCGCCATGCGCCCACAATAGAACGTAATGACTAAAGCTCGCATCTTCCGTTTGGCTCAGGGCAATGCCCACTTTGTGACCACTCGCCTCTTTAATCTTCTTGCCCGTTTCTTTCCAGTCCTCCCAGGTACTGGGGGGGTCAAAGCCGTGTTGCTGATAGAGATCTTCACGGTAGGTCATCGGTCCCCCGATGTAGTACCACGGCAGGGCCACCCAGCGGCCATCCACCTGACAGGCATCGCGCGCCAGATCATACCAACCGCCCAGCGATTGACCTAGGGATTCGACGAAATCAAGCGTTTCCAGATCGTGGGCATGGAGGCGGGGTTTGCTAAAGAAGAGAAAAACGATGTCGTGGCCTTTTTGGGTTTCCTGCTCTTTGGCCACTTTGACGTAAGTATCGCGGTGCGGGATAAAGTCGATTTTTACGCGACACTTGTTGGCCTTGCCAAACTCTTGCGCTGTCTTGCGCAGAATCTCATCCGAGGAGGGGACGAAATGGTTCCAGGTCATCATCGTCAAGGTGCGCGTGGCCGCGTAGAGAGGAGGCGTCCGGGCCGCCAAAATACCCGCGAGCCCAGCGGTAGCGCCAACCGTCGCACTGAGAAACCGTCTCCGGCTCAGTGGGGGGACAGACGAAGCCGAACACGCCGTGTCCTTCATGACACATCCTCCTCTGATATACTTCAGCGGTTGGGATAAGTACCGATCAGTTGAGCCGTAGAGCCATCTATATGATCAAGCGGGGTCATTGTGCAACGCCGCACGAGGACTGTCAACAGAAAATCATAAATACGCATTGAATAACAATTAACCTATTTAAAATCAATGGCTTATTTATTGAAAAATAAAGCGTAGAGATTTAGTTTTGTCAGCATTGGATGTTGTGCGACTGCCCAAGTATGCTATGGAAACACCCTTGTAAGGAGTATCATCACGACACCTGTAGGGTTGCATCACAGTTTTCAAGACAGAAGGTGCCGGTATCTTGCAGGACCCGGTTGGGAAGGGTAGCATGTGACCTTCGCATCCTTCGTGGATTTTTCTAAGGAGCAGACCACATGCAAATCGGCGTTGCTTTTCCCACCGTCGAAATCGGTGCAGACCTCAGCGTGGTCAACGATTTTGTCCAGGCCGCAGAGGATCTGGGCTACGATCACGTCCGTATCCTCGACCACGTGCTCGGGGCAGATCCGCAGCACCATCCCGAAGTCCCGGTGTTCTACTACACGCACGAGAGCGTCACCCATGAGCCGTTCACACTGATGGCCTATCTCGCCGCCCGTACCACTCGCCTGAGACTGGTCACGGCGATTCTCATTTTGCCGCAGCGGCAAACCGCTTTGGTGGCGAAACAAGCGGCGGAGGTCGATGTGCTCAGCGGTGGCCGCCTGACCTTGGGGATCGGTGTCGGCTGGAATCCGGTGGAATACGAGGCATTGGGGGAAGATTTCCACAACCGCGGCCGGCGCTGTGAGGAGCAGATCGACGTGCTGCGCTTGCTGTGGACGCAAGAAGTTATCGACTTTCACGGGACCTGGCATCAGATCCGCCACGCCGGGGTGAATCCATTGCCGATCCAGCGTCCGATTCCCATCTGGATCGGGGCGGGCGCTCCGGCCCAACCCCTGCCGCCGGAGGCGGCGATGCGCCGTATTGCACGACAAGCGGACGGCTGGATGCCGCTGTTTTCGATCGAAGACACGCGTGGCCGTGAGGCCATTTCCCGCATCCGGCACTATGCCGAAGAAGCCGGACGCGATCCGAACCAGTTGGGCATGACCGGGTCGATCCGGCTCGGCGGCAAACAGCCGGATGAATGGATGGCTGAAGCCAAGGCCTGGGAACAGATGGGCGCCACTCATGTCTCGATCAACACGGCCGGCAAGGAGTTTACCTCGCCGCAAGCGCACCTCGATGCGCTCCGGCGCTTCAAAGAGGTTGTTGGGTAAGGACACTATTTGGTTAAGGCGGAGTATAATGCACTTCTGAAATGGACATTCGATTTGTCCGACGAGAGCGACCTCAGGGCGGCCGATCTTTGAGATGAACGTGAATCGGTTTGCCCTGATCCTGCAAGTCCATGGCACAAAGCCCATCGACGATCTCACAGCGCCGCCATGAAGGCTCGCAGCATATTTTCTAGAAACAGGGTGCGGATCGTCATGATCGCCTGCTTGCGGAAGTCACGATCGGCCCGCTGACCAGCGGGCCCCAAAGTCGCGGCTTGCTCAGCAAGTGTCGCTTGTTTCGTTTGGACCTCCTTGAAGGACTACGGCTTGACGCTGTCGTTGGGCTATATCCATGCGTGTTTCCTCTGGGCTCATGAGCAAATTGACAGGGAGGCGCACTGGGAATTCGTCGTCTCGCATTTTTCGGGGGTGCTCTGTATCGACGAAGTCCATGACAGTGGACGCCCGATTCTCTTTGCCACTGATCCGTTGAACAATTTCACCGTGTCGTTCAAGCTGGTGGAGAAAAACGACCAGGAGCATATGGATGCGTTTTGACAGGCGCTCAAAGATCGTGGGCTGAGGGTGGAAGTGGCCATTACCGACGGCTCGCCGCTGTCCAAAGACAGTTTGCAAAGTTACTGGAAGGGCTTAGAGCATCAGCTCTGTCTCTTCCATGTCATCAAAGAGGTCAACAAGCTGATTCTCGACGGCGTGCGGGCGATCAAAAATGGTCTCAAACGCCAAGGCAACAAAGGGCGCAAGAGACGTCGGGGGCGACCCAGCCAGAAAGCCCAGCACCAACGGCAACGTCGTCAAGGGATGACGAAGAAAGAGCAGGCGGCCTTCATTTGGGCGCATCAATATCGCATCGTGCGCAAAGAAGCAGAGCTGAGTGAGCAGGATCGAGACAATCTGGCGATGATGATCACCATCGCGCCGGAATTGGCGCTATTTCGGCGCTTCAACCAGCAGTTTTACCGGCTCTTTGAACCGGGCATCACGAAGCAGTGCGCCCGCTATCGTCGCACCCGCATGGTGAACACCGCCGAGTACCAAGCCAACGCGTTTTTGGCCAAGGCGCTCAAGAAAGTTCGCAAGGACGTCTTCGAGAAGATGATCGTGTTTTTGGGATGGGAAAACGTGGATCGGACCAATAACCACGTCGAGCGCAACAACCGGGTCTTTCGCATGTTGCAAAAGACGCGCTACAAGCGTCGCAAAAGCCACACGATTGAAAAGGCGCTTGAGTCTGCTTCCTATTTGAGTGTCCGTTTAAGCTGGAACGGAGTATAGGGCATTCAAACGGCTTTTTCACACCATCACCCCGGCCGCCCGTCTTCCGTCGGGGGCCACCTTTCGCTGGCAGTGATGACTGCGGCCCCAGCGTAGCGCGTTAAGCTTTGTCAGGATCAACGCTCACTCTGAGACAAGCGCTACCGCGTGGGATGTTTTCCGGCTTTGCGGAGGACGCTGAACATGGTACATTCATACGATGAATCAGGCGGTGCTCGCCCAGGCGAGCAAACCGGACAGACCGTCCGGCGTCGGCTACCCTGCCCCTTTGATAGTGTCAACTAACACTCAGCCTTGTACGACTGCATCGAAACTTTCACAGTGATCGTGACGCGCATGTTAGTTACCGTTTCCGGGTTATATGCCCTCTTGATGGTCCTCTGGTTTGGCTTGTATCGCCAATGTCGAGAGGCGATCTGGTGGTTGGCGCTGCTGAACGCCTTTGCCCCCTTGTTCTTTATCCCGGCGGTGTTCTTGCTCCTGCTCGGTATCCTCACCCCCTCGGTTGCCGCCTACATCGGTGTCATTCCAGCAGTCCTGATTTTTTTCTACCTGTACGGCTCTCTGTTCCGGGCCAAAGCGCCACCTCGGACGGAGACTGCTGGTGAGCCAGTCAGGCTCATGACGTTTAACATCTGGTTTCACAGTTGGTCAGAGGAAACCGTGCAGGTCCTAGAACAGAACGGCGCCGTGGATGTGGTCGCCCTACAGGAATTGACTCGACCCATGGCGAAGCGG
>Ga0268386_10003676_pt1 | contig 11195 bp, 4 predicted proteins | sample RVTome_15_FD_200260 | JGI IMG/M metagenome (GOLD analysis project Ga0268386, IMG submission 200260) | Soil microbial communities from uranium-contaminated site in the Upper Colorado River Basin, Wyoming, United States - RVT150D86... ... | reverse complement strand
GGCTCGGGATGCGTGAGTGGCTCGCGCGGCTCCGCGACTGGTGGCGCCGTGACCGGCTCGACCGTGAGCTCGCCGAGGAGCTTCGCTTTCATCGCGCCCAGCTCCAGCGAGAGGCGCAGGCGCAGGGCATCGAGCCCGGCGAAGCAGCGTACGTCGCCAGGCGAAAGCTGGGAAACATGACGCGTCATCAGGAAGAAGCCCGCGAGCACTGGTCCTGGCCCTGGCTCGAACACTTCTTGCAGGACCTCCGCTATACGCTGCGTGGACTTCGCCGGTCACCCGGGTTCGCGGCCGCCGTCATCCTCACCCTCGGGCTCGGGATTGGCGCCAACGCCGCGATGTTCGGAGTAATCGACCGGCTGATGTTCCGGCCTCACCCGTACCTGCGCGACCCCGGAACCGTGCACCGGGTCTATCTCCAGCGGAACGAGCGCTGGCAGACCCGCACGATGTCGGGCGGGTACGAGTACACCACATACCTCGATCTCCGGCGATGGTCCACCGCCTTCACGCAATTCGCGGGGTTCAGTGTGAACTCGATGGCGGTCGGCATCGGTGAGGACAGGCGGGAGCGCCGGGTCGCTTCCGTCAGCGCCTCCTTTTTCGAGTTTTTCGAGGCGCGGCCGGTGCTTGGACGCTTCTTCGTCGCCGCGGAAGACACCACGCCTCGAGGGACTCCGGTGGCGGTGTTGGGATACGACGTCTGGAGGACGGCATTCGGCGGCCGGAACGTGATCGGGGAGACGCTCCAAGTCCGCAACATTCTCTGTACCGTCATCGGCGTGGCGCCAAGAGGGTTCGGAGGCGTCACGGACGACAACCCCCCAGCGCTGTATATCCCCATCACGACGTATGCTGGGTACTCGGGGAGGCCATCCGACCCGATCGACTACTACACCAGGTACGACTGGGGCTGGCTCTCGGCCATGGTGCGGCGCAAGCCGGACGTCAGCGAGTCGACGGCGTCGTCCGACCTCAGCAACGCCTACCTGCGTAGCTGGAACGCGTCCCGGCTCCAGGACCCCGAGATCACCCCCGCCGAGATCGCGCGTCCCCGGGCGATTGCTGGGCCGCTCCGAGTGGCCGCGGGGCCGGATCCCACCCTCGAGGCCAGAACCCTGCTGTGGGTGATGGCGGTCGCAATGATCGTCCTGCTGATCGCCTGCGCCAACGTGGCCAACCTCATGTTCGCCCGGGTCCTCGCCCGCCGCCGCGAGATTGCGGTCCGGCTCGCCCTCGGCGTGAGCCGGCGGCGGCTCCTTGGTCAGTATCTCACCGAGAGTCTGGTTCTCGCCGGGATCGGGTGCGCGGCGGGACTGCTCATTGCCCAATGGGGCGGGGCGGCGCTGCGCCACCTGTTTGTGCAGCAGGGCTCGGGACTCGATGTCCTGAACGATTCGCGTACCATCGCCGCGGCCGTCGGCTTTGCGGTCGCCGCCGGCATCTTGACCGGCCTCGGGCCGGCGATCCTCGCCGGACGCGACGTCGTCGCCGACGCCTTGAAAGCCGGAGCGAGGGCCGGGACGCCTCATCGTTCCCGCGCCCGGACGGCGCTGCTGGTGCTTCAGGGCGCGCTGTCGGTGACGCTGCTGATCGGCGCGGGCCTGTTCGTGCGCAGCCTGAGTCACGTTCGCGCCATGCGGCTCGGCTACGACGCGGATCCGGTGCTCGTCGCAAGGTTCCTTCGTGGAGTGCGGCTGGATGACAGCGCCAGCGCCGCCCTCGGTCGCCGGATACTGGAGGCTGCCCAGGCGATCCCGGGGGTGGAGCGCGCCGCGCTGGTAAGCAGCATTCCGTTCCAAAGCACCTCGACGACCGATCTCTTCGTTCCGGGCATAGACTCGGTGCGCCGGCTGGGTCGCTTCACTTATCAGACCGCCTCGCCCGACTATTTCCGGGTAATGGGGACCCGCATCCTCCGAGGGCGTCCCTTCGGCACCGGAGACCGGCCCGGGGGGCCCAGGGTCATGGTCGTGAGCGAAGGGATGGCGCGGACCCTCTGGCCGGGACAGGAGGCCTTGGGCCAATGCCTCCGGGTTCGGGCCGACACGATGCCGTGCACCACGGTCGTCGGCATCGCGGAGGACGCGGTCCAGAACAGCCTGACCGACGACCTCCGCTTCCGCTACTACATGCCGATCGAGCAGGACGCTCCCCAACGCGGCCACACCCTGCTCCTCCGGATGCGGGGAGAACCTGCCGACCAGGGCGAGGCAGTGCGGCGGGACCTGCAGCCGGTAGTGCCGGGCGAAGCGTACGTCACGGTGTCGCCGCTCAGCGACGTGATCGATGGGCAACGCCGCTCCTGGCGGGTGGGGGCCACGATGTTCGTGGCGTTCGGCGGGCTCGCGCTCCTGGTTGCCGCGGTGGGGCTCTACGGGGTGATCAGCTACAACGTGGCGCAGCGGACCCACGAGCTCGGCGTGCGGATTGCCCTGGGGGCGCAACCCCGGGATGTCGTCCGCCTCGTCGTGGGGCAGGGCGCGCGATTCGCGACAATGGGCCTGGGACTCGGGCTTGCGCTCGCGTACCTGGCCGCCCGATGGGTGCAGCCATTGCTCTTCCAGCAATCCGCTCGCGATCCAGCGGTGTACGGGACGGTGGCCGCCCTCCTCCTCGCGGTGGCTCTTCTGTCGAGCACCGTCCCGGCCTGGCGGGCCACCCGCGCCGACCCGAACACGGCCCTCCGGAGCGAGTAGCCGGCGGATCGGGTCGCGCCCGATGCGGGCGGCGGTAGATTCCGCGGATGATCTCCAGACGTGGTTTTCTCGGATCCACCGGTATGGCTGGGCTGGGCCTTACCGTGACGAGGCCGGCCTCGTTCCCGCCCACTCAAGCCCAGAACCCGCTCCCCCCGCTCAATCGGCCCGCCGGCCCCCCGGAGACCGTCGCCAGGGACGAAGCGTACTGGCGCCGGGTCGCGGCGTATTACCGCGTGTCGGACAAGTATACCAATCTCGAGGCGGGCTACTTCGGGATGATGGCGGCGCCGGTGCTGGCCGCCTATCACCGGCACGTCGATCGGGTGAACCTGGAGAGCTCGTACTACGCTCGGCGCGGGTACGACGCCGATCTCGAAGCCTCCCGCGCACGGGTCGCCGCGTTTCTCGGAGCGGCGCCCGCGGAAATCGCCTTTACCCGCGGGGCCACCGAAGCCCTGCAGTGCCTGATCGCGCAATACAACCGGCTCCGCCCCGGCGACGTGGTGATGTACTCGGATCTCGACTACATGGCCATGCAGTGGGCCATGAACTGGCTCGTCGAGCGCCGGGGCGTGACGCTCGCGCGATTCGCCATTCCGGAGCCGGCCACCCGCGACAACGTGCTCGCCGCCTATGCCGAAGCGCTGAACGCGAATCCCGGCACCCGCCTGCTGCTGCTCACCCATCTCAACAACAAGACCGGTCTGATCATCCCGGTTCGCGAGATTGCCGCGATGGCGCGCGAGCGGGGCGCCGACGTGGTGGTCGATGCCGCCCATTCGTTCGGGCAGACTGATCTGAAGCTGGAAGATCTGGGCGCGGACTTCGTGGGCCTCAACCTGCACAAATGGCTCGGTGCGCCCGTCGGCGCCGGCGTGATGTACATCAAGTCCGCCCGGTTGGGAGACGTCGACCGGATGTACGCCGACGAGAGCGCCCCCGCTACGAGCATCCAGAGCCGGATCCATACCGGCACCGCCAATTTCGCGACCTTTCTCACCGTGCCGGCGGCGCTCGATTTCCATGACGCCATCGGTCCTCCGGCGAAGGCCGCTCGAGTGCGCTTCCTGCGGGACCGATGGGTGGCGGCGGTCCGCGGCACCAGCGGCATCGAGCTGCTGACTCCGGACGATCCCGGCATGGTAGCAGCTATCACCTCGTTCCGTCTCAACGGTCTAGGTACCCGCGAAGGGAATCAGGCGGTCGTGCGGGAGCTATTCGACCGATTTGGACTCTTTACCGTGTGGCGGAACGGGCCCGCCAGAGGCGACTGCGTTCGGGTCACGCCGGCACTGTACAACACACCGGCCGACGCCGACAGCCTGGCCGCCGCTCTCCGGACCCTGGCCAGCCGGGCATGATCGGGCTCCGGCGTTTGGCGCCGATCAGCTTCGTCGTCGCGGGAGTGGTGGCGTGCTCCGGGCGGGCCCCGGACGGCACCGCGCGTATGGCGGACACCCTGGCGACCCTCTATGCCGAGGCCGTCGCCAATCCCATGAGCAATCAGTTCCTCAACCGGCAGCGCGCCGACACGATCTTCGCTCGCCTCGCGGGAATGTCCGGCGCGGAGGCGCTGAACGCCCGATACCTGCTCGGCCTGGAACGCCTGCAGGCCGGCCAGACCCGCGAGGCGATCGCGGAGTTCCAGTCCTTGATGCAGGCGGCCGGAATCCACCCGGATTCGATGACACCCCAGAACAAACAGCTCTTCGATATGCTCGCGATCGCCTACCTCAGGCTGGGCGAGCAGGAAAACTGCGTCGATAACCCCTCGGCCAGTGTGTGCATCCTCCCCTTCGATCCGGCCGCGCGCCACGCTCGGGAGGAAGGGGCACGGGAAGCGATCGCGCGGTACCAATCCCTGCTGCGGCACTTTCCCGACGACCTCGGATCCCGGTGGCTGCTCAACATCGCGTTCATGGCGGTCGGCGGTCATCCGGATCGCGTGCCCCGGCCATACCTGATTCCGGGGCTCGCGCCTCGCACCGGGTCGGCCTTCCCGCGGTTCCACAACGTCGCCGGCGAGGTGGCGCTCGGCGTCAACGGCCTGGCCGGCGGCGTGAGCGTGGAGGACTTCAATGGCGACGGCTGGCTGGATCTCTTCATGACGTCGTGGGGCATCAACGATCCGGTTGGCCTGTACCTCGCCGACGGGCGCGGCGGGTACGTCGACCATACCGCCGAGGCGGGGCTCGGCGGGATTGTCGGCGGGCTCAACACGGTGCACGCCGACTACGACAACGACGGCCATGTCGACATCCTCGTGCTCCGGGGCGCCTGGCAGGGAGACGCCGGGGCGCACCCCAATTCCCTCCTCCGCAACCGGGGCGATGGAACTTTCGAGGACGTGACGTTCGCGTCGGGCCTGCTGTCCTTCCATCCCACGCAGACCGCCGCCTGGGCCGACTTCAATCTGGACGGATACCTCGACCTGTTCATCGGCAACGAATCGGGGACGAAGATGGGCGGGGGCGGGCACCGCTCGGAGCTGTTCGTCAACAACCGGAATGGCACGTTCACCGAGGTGTCCCGCCAGGTCGGTATCGATCTCGACGACTTCGTCAAGGGCGTCGTCTGGGGAGATGTGAACAACGACGGGCTGCCCGATCTCTTCGTCTCGGTCCTCATGGGTCCCAACCGGCTGTACCTCAACCGGGGCGGCACATCGCTCGAGACCTGGCGCTTCAATGACGTCGCGCCGTCCGCCGGCGTGCAGCTCCCGCTCGCTTCGTTCCCCGCGTGGTTCTGGGACTTCGACCACGACGGATGGGAGGACCTGCTCGTCCTGAGCTACGATATCCGGCACAGCACTTCGCTGCACGAAGCCGTCGCGCGGGAGTACCTCGGCCTTCCGCTCGCCGTCACCCACAACGGCGTGTCGGTACCGATCGAACATTCCCGGCTCTACCGCAACCAGGGCGACGGCAGGTTCACTGATGTGACCCGCCAGGCGGGGCTGGACGGCAGGGTCCTCTATCCGATGGGCAGCAACTTCGGCGATCTGGACAACGATGGCTGGCTCGATTTCTACCTGGGAACCGGAAACCCGGATCTCCGATCGGTAATCCCCAACCGGATGTTCAGGAGCATCGAGGGCGCGCGATTCGAAGAGGTAACGCTGGAGGGCGGCTTCGGACACCTTCAGAAGGGGCACGCCACCGTGTTCGCCGACTTCGATCGCGATGGTGATCAGGACGTTTACATGGTCATCGGCGGCGCCTACGAAGGCGAGCGATTCGCCAACGTGCTCTTCGAGAATCCCGGGTGGGAGAATCGCGCCTGGATCTCGCTGGAGCTGGAGGGCCGCACCGCGAATCGCTCAGCGATCGGCGCGAGGGTCGAGATCACCGCGGCCGACGCCACCGGCGCCACCCGGACCATCCACCGGACCGTCGGCACCGGAGGCTCGTTCGGCGCGGGCAGCCTGCAGCTGCACGTCGGATTGGGGAACGTGGTCCAGGTGCGGCAGCTGCGGATCGTCTGGCCCGACCGCGCGCGGACCACGAGCGTCCACGCCGATCTCACGGTCAACCAGTCCTATCTTGTCGTCCAGGGCAAGGAGCCGGCGCTGCTCCAGCGGCCGCCGACGCCGTTCCGGAAGGTCGCGGGAGCGGGAGCCGGCGATCATCATCCGACGCCCTGAAGCCGCTTCCGGCAGATCATCAGCTCGGTGCTCGGACTCTCCCGCATACGGCGCACCAGAACTCGCTCGAGGGGGTACAGCACGGCTCCGACCAGCCCGCCGATCGGCTCGGCGAGCGCGGCCGGCGCCACCATGGCCGTCCAGGCCCACCGTGCGAGCCGGGAGGTTGTATCCGCCGGATAGTTCATCAGCACGAACATCGGCACGCGATCCACGATCTCGAACCCGGCGGCCTCGACGCAGCGGACGCTCTCGCCCAGCGACCGGCTGGCCTGGTGCGCCACGCGCTCCGTCGTATGCCGCAGGAAATTGTCCGACCACAGGAGCCATCCGCCGGGCTTGAGCACCGACGCGAGGTTGACGAAGGCCCGCGCATAGGCGGCGTCGTCTACGATATGGAAGAGCACGTCCATGGCGCTCGCGGCCTCGAACGAGCCGCGCTCCAGTGGGACCCCGCCGCCGTTCCCGATGTCCGCGCACACGAACCGTGCGCCGGGGAACGACCGCGTGAGCTCGTTCACCGCCACCTCGGTGAGGTCCAGGCCGGTGACCCGCGCGCCGGTCTGGAGCCAGCGGTCAACGTAGAACCCGGTGCCCGAACCGATGTCGAGCACCGCGCGGCCGCCCCACCAGGAGAGGGAGGAGAGAGGAGGAGGAAGGGAAGCGGAACCAGCCCTCCTCCCTCCTCCCTCCTCTCTCTTCCCTATGCCCTGCAGTACCCGGTCAAACACTTCGCCCCGCACCCGGTACATCCACTCGTTGTAGCGCCGTCCCAGCCGCAGATAGCCCACCCCCGCGAGCGAATAGTGCTCCCGGAGGCGGTTTTCCCAGTACTGTCGTGGATCGAAGGGTGGATCCGAGCTCACCCCATCGCCTCGCGCACCTCGCTCACCGCGGCAATCATGTGATCGACGTCGCGCGAGATGGCCCGAGCCTGCAGGGTGGCACTGGTGAGATCGTTCAACACCGCGCCGACCCCGGCCGTGCGCAGGCGCATGAGGTCATAGCGCATGTTCTGCATCGCAAGCACGCTCGACTCGAGCCGCCCGGCAATCCTGTCCCGCCGGTCGGCGAGGTCGAGTGCGGTCTTGAGCTGCTGCTCGAGCAGGCGTACGTGCCGGTCGCGCTCTTCCCCCTGGTCCTTGAGCTGGGCCAGGTCGAGCTTCTGCCGGACGCGCTCCGGCGTGTCCGACCCGAAGCTCTGGTCCATCTCATTGAGCGTTCGGGCCAGGTCGAGTGCGCGGGAGTACAGATCCTCCGCCGTCTGGACCACATCGTCCGGAAGCTGCTTCCGGTCGGCCTCCGGCAGCTTCGTCATCAAGCCGAGGATGGCCTGCCGGTCGCGGTGCACCTGTTCGACTTTCCCGAAATGTTTGCCGTACTCCTGCTGCTTGGGAGGGCCGATGGCCTTGCGGCCTTTCTGCCCGGGCACCTGGATCGCGTCGTGTGCCGGCGGCCGGTTGAGCACGTCCCGCCAGCTGTAACCCGATTGCCAGAGCTGCGAGTAGCTCTTGAGCATCGGGAACCCCATGCCGGCCGCCACGAAGAGAAACCAGGGTCCGTCGGTAATGCCGGTGGCGACGTTGAGGAGGAAGCAGCCGCCGGTTACGGCCATCCACCGGGCGAACTGGGCTCGAACCTTCTGAACAATCGGCGGCTCACCGGTGTCCGGAACCGGAAGGGCCTCACCCACGCCCGCCCGGATCCATTCACCCCGCTCGTTCTTGGTCCATTGGCCGCCCGCGAGCGATCCTGCCAGGCGCGCCGGCCTCGGCGACCTCGGTGCGAGGGCGCCTGGCGGGGAGGCGCGCCGCTCCGCGGTCGAGCCCGGTCGTGGGCGCGCGGTGCCCGCGGCGGAGCCCGTCCGCCGCGGCGGGGCGGCTCGCACCCCGGTGAGGGTGGGCCGGTACCCGCCGACCGAGCGGCTCTCGAGGCCGCGTCGCAGCGCGTCCGCCGTGGGCCAGCGGTTCTCCGGATCCTTCTCCAGGCAGCGCGCAATCGAGAGCGAGAGATCCTCTGGCACGCCCGCCTTCTGCTCGTGCAGCACCGGCGCGGGCTCCGTGATCTGCTTCATGAGGATGCCCGCCACCGTCGGCGCATTGAACGGGAGCTCTCCCGACACCATCTGGTACGCCACCACGCCGAGCGAATAGAGGTCCGAGCGCCCGTCGATCTCGCGCTCGCCAGCCGCCTGCTCCGGGCTCATGTACTGTGGCGTCCCGATGGCCACGCCGATTCCGGTGAGGGTCGCGGCGGACACCTGCGAAAGCGCTTTCGCGATTCCGAAGTCGGTGACCATCACCCGCCCGCGGGTACCCTCGAGGAGGATGTTGTCCGGCTTGATGTCGCGATGGATGACGGAGACGGCATGGGCGGCGCTCAGCGCGTCCGCGGTTTCCTTCATGATCCGGCGCACTTCATCCATCGGCAGGCTTCCCCGCCGCTTGAGACGGGCGCCCAGCGATTCGCCCTCCACGAGCCCCATGACGAAATACACGACACCGGCGCCTTCCCCGACGTCGTGGATCGGGACGATGTGCGGGTGGGACAGCCTCGCCGCGGTCTGGGCTTCGCGGGTGAAACGCTCCCGGATCTCCTTTTGAAAGGCCAGCTCCGGCGGGAGAACCTTGATGGCGACACGCCGGTGGAGGCGTTCATCGCGCGCGCGATAGACGACGCCCATCCCACCGCGGCCGATCTCGCCCTCGATGGTATAGACCTCGCCCAGCGCTTCCTTCAAGCGCTGAGCTAGCGGCCGGTCAAAGGGCTCGGTTGAACTGGTCATCCGGCGACTGGGCTCTCGCGTCAGAAGCGATGTTCGGGCAACAGTTTACCAATCTGCTGGAATTCCTGTCCCGTAGCAACCTGCCGAAGGCTCGGGGACCTCGTACGTGCTCGGACTCCGAGTGGGTTCAGCCGGGTCCTCAGGGTGTTTCAGTTTGCTGCCACATCGGCTCGGCGTGTCGTTTTGGCATGGACACAGGCGCCCGGGAAAGTGGCCGTCCATTCGGCGCGCGGGGACATCTCCCCGACCCGCCCTCTCTAACTCGCGGTGCCGGCAGCACTAAGGGTCACGGAACCCAACTCCTCGGGGACTTGTGATCAGGCACAGCGTATGGCATATCCGATGCCTCAGAGAAGGCCTTAGCGGTTCGACCGGCTCCATTTCGGGAGCCGATGCCGGACCGGTAAGGCTTGAAACGAAGGATGACAATGAGTGAGCGACTGACTCTTCCAGTGCTTCCTCTTCGCGACGTGGTGCTCTTTCCGGGCGTCACGACCTCCATCGGTGCCGGTCGACCCGGTACGGTGCGGGCGATCGAGACGGCGCTGAGCAGTCCGGACCACCTGGTGTTCGCCGTGTGCCAGCGGCAGAACCTCGAGCAGGTCAATTCCGAAGGTCTCTACACCATCGGCACCATCGCGAAGGTCGGCCAGCTCCAGCGCGGGCTGTCCGGCATGCAGCTGTTGCTGCACGGCGAGGGCCGCGGCATCGCGATCCACGTCGGAGAGAAGAACGGGTATCTGGAGGCGATCGTCCGCGAAGCGGAGGAGATGCAGCCGCTCAGTCCCGAGGATCCCGCGTTCATCGCGCTCCATCGGGAGGTTCGGCAGCGTGCCGCCGAGCTGGGTCAGAAGTCCGGTCTTCCCGACGAAGTAGTGCAGCAGGTCCTGAGCGGGGTGAATGATCCGGGACGCTTCGCGGACCTGGTTGCCGGCTATATCGACATCACTGCGCCGCACCGGCAGGCCCTGTTGGAGACCTTGTCGGTCGAGGAACGGCTCCGCCGGGTGCTGGTGCATGTGCAGCGGCAGATCTCGGTGATCGACGCGCAGGAGGACATCAAGAGTCAGGTCCAGGAAGAGCTCGGGGAGCGGCAGCGGGAAATGTTCCTCCGCGAGCAGCTCAAGCAGATCCGCAAGGAGCTGGGCGAGGAAGGCGAAGCGGACGAGCTCGTGGAGCTGCGCCAGAAGCTCGAGGCGCTGGACCTTCCTACCGATGCGCGACGGGAGGTCGAGCGCGAGCTCGGCCGGCTCGAGCGGATCGGGCGCGAGTCGATGGAGACCCAGGTGATCCGCACCTACCTCGAGACAATCGCGGAGCTTCCCTGGACCGAACGGAGTGTGGAGCATCTCGACCTGAAGGGCGCGAGCGACATTCTCGAGGCGGACCATTACGCCCTAGGGGACGTGAAGGACCGGGTGCTCGAGTTTCTTGCGGTCCGCCAGCTGCGCATGGACGACCGGAAGCGTGCCTCGGCGGAGGAGCAGGATGCCGCCGCACCGGTCGAGCCCGCGGAACGGAGCGAGAGCGCCGGCCCGGAGGCAGGTGAGCCCTCGCCGGTTCCGCCCGCGACGGAGCCCGTCACTCCGCCCGTCTCCGGCAACGAAGACGACAAGACCAAGGGCCCGATCCTCCTCTTCATCGGGCCGCCCGGCGTGGGCAAGACGTCAGTGGCCAAGTCGATCGCGCGGGCGATGGGGCGCAAGTACGTGCGGATTTCACTGGGTGGCGCCCGGGACGAAGCGGACATCCGCGGCCACCGGCGCACCTACGTGGGCGCCATGCCGGGCCGCATCATCCAGGGGATGAAGCAGGCGGGGACCAAGAACCCCGTCTTCCTGCTCGACGAGGTCGACAAGCTCGGCGTCTCCTTCCAGGGCGACCCGGCTTCGGCGCTGCTCGAGGTGCTCGATCCCGCCCAGAACGACAGCTTTACCGATCACTACCTCGGCGTGCCGTTCGACCTGAGCGAGGTGCTCTTCATCGCCACGGCGAATTTCGTCCAGAACATCCCGGGGCCCCTGCTCGACCGGATGGAAGTCGTCGAGTTCACCGGCTACACCGA
>Ga0268386_10003674_pt1 | contig 11196 bp, 9 predicted proteins | sample RVTome_15_FD_200260 | JGI IMG/M metagenome (GOLD analysis project Ga0268386, IMG submission 200260) | Soil microbial communities from uranium-contaminated site in the Upper Colorado River Basin, Wyoming, United States - RVT150D86... ... | reverse complement strand
CAGTGGTGGCCCAGCACGCCGAGGACATCCGGCTGACGGTGCACGGACACATGCACGAGGGCTCGGTCTCGCGTCGTCTCGGCATTCGAGGCCTCCCTGCCGCCGCAGAGGTCGACGTGGTGCGTCGCGATCTGGGCCTCGTCGCGGAGACAGGGGTCGCTTATCACTGTCAACACATCTCGTCCCGGCTGACCCTGGAGGAGATCGGGGCAGCCAAGGCGAGGGGACTGGCGGTCAGCGCGGAGGTGACTCCCCATCACCTCACCTTCGATCACACCGATCTCGAGGATCTAGGCACCGACTTCAAGATGTACCCGCCACTTCGCGGACCTGAGGATCGAATGGCCCTGATCGCTGCCCTGAAGGACGGGACGATCGACGTGGTAGGCACCGATCATGCCCCCCACACGGTCGAGGAGAAGGCGGTGCCGTTCACCGCTGCCCCGAGGGGGGTGATCGGGCTGGAGACGGCGGCAGCGGCCGTCTGGGAGGCCCTCGAGGACCGCGAGCGGCTCTTCGAAGTCATGTCACGAGCCCCGGCGAGACTTCTCGGCCTGCAAGACCAGGGTCGACCTCTCGCGGTCGGTTCGGCCGCCAACATCGTCGTCTTCGACCCCGGGGCCCGCTGGGTGGCAACGTCATTTGCCTCGAAGTCGGCCAACAGCCCCTATCTCGGTCGGATGATGACCGGAGCGGTCACGGCCACCCTCCATCGGGGCAGGCTGGTACACGAGATCGGAGCACGGACGATATGAATCGGCATCCGGCGCAACTCATAACGGCCGATGGAGAGGTGTTCGCCGGCATCTCCGTGGGTAGCGAAGGGGTCACAACCGGCGAGGCGGTCTTCAACACTTCGATGACGGGATATCAGGAGATCCTCACCGACCCCTCCTATGCCGGGCAGGTGGTCGTCATGACCTCGCCACACATCGGCAACTACGGCACGGCCGCATTCGACGACCAATCCTCACAGCCGGCCGTCTCCGGATTCGTGATGCGGTCTTTGTCGCGGAGACACTCGAATTGGCGAGCCGAGGGGAGTCTCGCCGACTATCTCTGGGCCAAAGGCGTCGTCGCCATCTCCGAAGTCGACACCCGGAGGCTGACCCGACACATCAGAGACAGGGGGGCCATGCCCATCGCGATGGGATCTGGTGTCTCCGAGATCGAGTTGCGTCGGATGGCGGCGGAGGCACCTTCCATGGAGGGACGGGATCTTGCCAGCGTCGTGTCGACGAAGGAGCCTTTTCACCTAGAGGCCGGGGGAGAGCCGGCCGGTCTGGTGGTTGCAGTCGACCTGGGGATGAAGCGCGACATACTCCGCAATCTCACAAGGCGCGGCTTCGCCGTGGACGTTGTCCCGGCAGCGACCACGGCGGAGGAGATCCTGGCCCGCGACCCGGTGGGGATCTTCGTCTCCAACGGACCCGGCGATCCCGAGCCCCTGGAGGCGACGACGGACGCCCTTCGGGGAATCATCGGGAAACGCCCGCTCTTCGGGATCTGTCTGGGACATCAGGTTCTCGGTCTCGCCATCGGAGCCTCCACCTACAAGCTGCCCTTCGGTCATCACGGCGGTAACCACCCGGTGCGTCGTCTCGAGGACGGCGGGGTCGAGGTGACCGCCCAGAACCACGGATTCGCCGTCGATCTCTGGTCCCTCTCCGACGAGGCGCCCCCACCAAAGATGGGGCTGGCCGGGCCCGAGATGCTCCCGGAACGGGTCGAGACCGAGTTCGGCCCGGTGCGACCCACCCACCAGAACCTCAACGACGGGACACTGGAGGGGATGGCTCTCGACGATTACCCCGCCTTCTCGGTGCAGTATCACCCCGAGGCCGCGCCAGGCCCGCACGACGCGGCGCCACTCTTCGATCGCTTCAGCCGACTCATCGCGGAGGACTCCTGATGCCGGGTCGAAAGGACATTCGCTCGATCCTCCTCATCGGCTCCGGCCCGATCATCATCGGCCAAGCGTGTGAGTTCGATTACTCGGGCACGCAGGCGGCCAAGGTCCTGAGACAGGAGGGATACCGGGTGGTTTTGGTCAACTCCAACCCGGCCACCATCATGACCGACCCGGAGTTCGCCGACGCGACCTATATAGAGCCCATCACCCCTGACGTGGTCGCCGAGATCATCGCCCGGGAGCGCCCGGATGCACTGCTCCCGACTCTGGGAGGTCAGACCGCGCTGAACGTGTCGTCCCAGCTTGCCCGGGAGGGGGTACTCGCTCGCCACGGGGTGGAGATGATCGGCGCCGGGCTCGAGGCCATCGAGCGCGCCGAGGACAGGGGCCTTTTCAAGGAAACCATGGAGTCGATCGGTCTGGCGGTGCCTCGCGCCGGATACGCCAGATCGATGACCGAGGCGGTGAAGATCGCACGTGACATCGGCTACCCGGTGATGGTGCGCCCCTCCTTCATACTGGGCGGAGGAGGGACCGGGATCGCCGACGACGAGGAACAGTTCCTGACCGTGGCGAAACATGGTCTCGACACCTCACCCGTTAGCGAGATCCTCGTCGAGGAGTCGGTGCTCGGCTGGAAGGAATACGAGCTCGAGGTGATGCGTGACCGCAACGGCAACGCAGTGATCGTGTGCTCGATAGAGAACTTCGACCCGATGGGAGTCCACACAGGAGACTCCATCACCGTGGCGCCCGTGCAGACCTTGAGCGACCGCGAGTACCAGGAGATGCGTGACGACGGGATCCGGGTCCTTCAGGCGATCGGCGTCGAGACCGGCGGCTCCAACGTGCAGTTCGCAGTCGACCCCGAAACCGGTCGTCGGCTGGTCATCGAGATGAATCCCCGGGTGAGCCGGTCTTCGGCACTCGCCTCCAAGGCGACCGGCTTTCCCATCGCCAAGATCGCCGCACTCCTGGCCGTTGGATTCACCCTCGACGAGATCCCCAACGACATCACCAAGGCCACCCCCGCATCCTTCGAACCGGCGCTCGACTACACCGTGGTGAAGATCCCGCGTTTCGATTTCGCCAAGTTTCCGTCGGCGTCGACGACCCTGGGCACCTCGATGCGAAGCGTTGGCGAGGTCATGGCCATTGGGCGCACCTTCCCCGAGGCCCTGCAGAAGGCCCTGCGCAGTCTGGAGAACGGTAGGGCGGGGCTCAACGCGGACCCTGCCGAGGAAGCCATGTTCCGCGACGTCGACTCGGCGCGGTTGGAGACGTTGGTGGCCACTCCCACGCCAGATCGGGTTTTTGCCATCGGAGAGGCTCTTCGCCGGGGTTGGGATGTGACCCGGGTGGCGACCTTGTCCTCGGTCGATCCCTGGTTCATCGACCAGATGGCAGGGATAGTGGAGGTTCGCCACGAGCTGGAGGAGAGCAAGGAGACCGAGCTGTTGGTCGAGGCGAAACGTATCGGCTTCTCCGACCGCCAGATCGCCCATCTCTGGGGGGAGACGGAGCCCGAGGTGCGGGCGAGACGTCTCGGAGCCGGACTGTCCCGGACCTACAAGACGGTCGACACATGTGCAGCCGAATTCGAGGCGCATACCCCATACATGTACGGGACCTTCGAGGACGAGACCGAGGTGCGCCCGGCCGAGCGGCCCCGGGTCGTCGTCTTGGGTTCCGGTCCCAACCGCATCGGCCAGGGCATCGAGTTCGACTACTGCTGTGTGCACGCCAGCTTCGCGCTCCGCGAGGCCGGATACGAGACGGTCATGATCAACTGCAACCCCGAGACCGTCTCCACCGACTATGACACATCGGACCGCCTCTACTTCGAGCCGCTGACAGCCGAGGACGTACTCGCCGTCATCGATGCCGAGAAACCGGTGGCGGTGGTGGTCCAACTGGGAGGACAGACTCCACTCAACCTGGCCGAACAGCTGGAGAAGGCGGGGGTTCGCATCGCAGGGACGTCGCCGAAATCGATCGCACTGGCGGAGGATCGCGAGCAATTCGCCGAGATATGCCGCAACCTGGGTCTCGGACAGCCGGCGGCAGGCTCGGCGACATCGGCCGCCGAAGCTCAGGAGGTGGTCGACCAGATCGGGCTGCCGGTGATGGTTAGACCCTCCTTCGTGCTCGGTGGGCGCAAGATGCGGGTCGTCTACAGCCTCGAGGAGTTGGGGGCGTACGTACGGGAGATCTATGGCGAGGGCGACCCCGAGGTCACCGGCAATCCGATACTCATCGATCGCTTTCTCGAGTCCGCGGTCGAGGTCGACGTGGACGCCGTCTACGACGGGCGCGAACTGCTCATCGGAGGTGTGATGGAGCACGTGGAAGAGGCCGGGGTCCACTCCGGCGACTCCGGCTGTGTCATCCCGCCACCGACGATCTCCGATGAGGCGATGAAGGAGATACTCAGGGGAACCGGCGAGTTGGCTCGCGCCCTCGACGTCCAGGGGTTGATCAACATCCAATTCGCCGTAAAGGGGGACGAGGTCTACGTGCTCGAGGCCAACCCCCGAGCGAGCCGCACGGTTCCCTTCATCTCCAAGGCACGGGCGATTCCCCTGGCGAAGATCGCCGCTCGGGTGATGCTCGGCGCAACTCTCGCCGAGCTTCGGGAGATTGGCCTCGTCCCCCAGGGGGAGGATGACTTCGGCTTCGTCTCCGTCAAGGACGCCGTCTTGCCCTGGGACCGGTTCCCCGAGGAAGACGCAGTCCTCGGCCCGGAGATGAAGGCCACCGGCGAGGTGATGGGCATCGGCCCCGATGTCGGCGTCGCCTACGGCAAGGCACTCCTTGCCGCCGGCAACGTCCTCGCCGATCGCGGGCGGGTCTTCCTCTCGTTCGCCGACCGGGACAAGCCGCTGGGCCTGGCGGTGGCGCAGGCGTTCACGATCCTCGGCTTCGATCTGGTCGCCACCCGGGGCACCGCCCGTTATCTGCAACATCACGCCATCGCCGCCGAGATGGTGAACAAGATCGACGAGGGGCCTCGAGACATCGGAGAGCGCCTCGAGAACGGTGAGATCCAGCTCGTGGTGAACACCCCACGGGGTGGACGAGCTCGCTCCGACGGTATGACCATCCGTCAGGTGGCCCGACGACTCAAGATTCCCTGTGTCACCACCGTCCAAGGCGGGCTGGCTGTCGCCCGCAGTCTTCGGGCCGGGCCCGGAGCGATCAACAAGCCACGGAGTTTGCAGGAATGGCACACGCGGGCTTGAACGTCGAGTTGGGGCCTCTCGGGCTGGCCACACCCTTGGTGGCCGCCTCTGGCACCGTGGGATCGGTCTGGGAGTGGGCCGACATCGCCGACGTGTCCTGGTACGGAGCCGCCGTCGCCAAGTCGGTGTCACCGGAGCCATGGTCGGGCCGCCCCGCACCGCGCCTCGCACCCACACGCGTCGGCATGCTCAACGGAATCGGCATCCAGAACCCCGGGATCGATCGCTGGGTGGACGAGATGACGCCGCGTCTCGAGAGTCTCGGTGTGAAGGTATGGGGCTCCGCCGTCGGGGGAGATGCCGCCGGGTTCGCCCGGGTGGCCAAGGGCCTCGAACACGCCGGCGTGACCGCGATCGAGATCAATCTCTCATGCCCCAATCTCGACGATGGCGTCATGTTCTCCTTCGACGCAGTACGCGCGGCAGACGTGATCAACGAGGTACGGATGACGGTGGACCTTCCCATCGGCGCCAAGCTCTCTCCCAACACCCCGGACATCGTCGCTGTGGCCCGCGCGACCCGCGAGGCAGGTGCGGACTTCCTGGTTCTCACCAACACCGCGCTGGGGTTCGGCATCGACATCACCTCGGGCCGGCCACTGCTCAGTGGTGGGGTCGGGGGCTATTCCGGTGTCGGGCTCAAGCCATTGTCACTGCGCTGCGTGTACGAAGTCTCTCAGGCCCTCCCTGGTACACCGATCGTCGGCTGTGGAGGGGTCAGCACCGGGGCGGACGTCATCGAGTATCTGATGGCCGGGGCGTCTGCGGTCGCCGCAGGCACGATTCATCTTGCCGAGCCTCGCGCCGGCACCCGCATCATCAGAGAGCTCCGTCATGAGCTCGCTCGTCTCGGCCTCGCCTCGGCGGCGGAGGTGGCTGGGGTGGCGGCCTCATGAGCTCGCTGATCGTGGCCCTCGACTTCTCCAGCATCGAGGAGGCGACTGCGGTCGCTCGCTCCCTAGCCACCGAGGTCGCCGGCTTCAAAGTCGGGCTCGAGCTGCTCACCGGAGTCGGGCCCGGCGCCATCAGCGAGATCGCCGACCTCGGCCTGCCCGTGTTCGCCGACGCCAAGCTCCACGACATCCCCAACACGGTGCACAACGCCGCGTCGCGGATCGCCGCGGCGGGGGCGCGCTGGGTCACGGTTCACGCCTCGGGGGGAAGAGAGATGATGGAGGCGGCCGTGACAGGCATGGGGGGAGCCGGAGTGTTGGCGGTGACGGTCCTCACTTCCCTGTCCGCGGACGACCTCGAGTCGATCGGTATCCGGTCGGGGCTCGAGAAGCAGGTTTTGACACTCGCCGGGCTCGCCGCGGCAGCCGGGGTCGAGGGTCTGGTGTGTGCCCCCAGTGACGTCTCGGCGGTTCGAAACGAGGCAAACGGTCTCACCATCTTCACACCCGGCATCCGCGTGGCAGGCGCGGCGATCCACGACCAGAAGCGGGTTGGAACCCCCGAATCGGCCGTCGCCCACGGTGCCGACTACCTGGTGATCGGTCGACCCATCACGCGCGCGCCAGATCCGGTGGTCGCGGCTCGCGAAATCAGCCGCACGCTCAACCGTTCCGGGTGATCCGACGGGGCTATGGTCGCGGTGTAGCACCACCCTGAGGAGGAGGAATGGCGCAGCCCCCCAAGTTGACCGACGAGCAGAGGAAGGCGGCACTGGCCAAGGCAGCCGAAGCGCGCCGGGTGCGCGCCGAGGTCAAGGAGCTTCTCAAGACCGGGTCGATGAGGATCTCCGAACTGTTCGAACGAGCCGACCAAGACGACCTCATCGCGGGGCTCAAAGTCGAGTCGCTGGTCGCCTCGATGCCGGGCACCGGCAAGATCAAGGCCAAGCGGTTGATGGAGTCCATCGGCATCGCCGAGAATCGTCGCATTCGCGGCCTCGGCGTCAACCAGAGAGAAGCACTTATCGCCGAGTTCACCTGACTTGGCCGGCCGGCTCATCGTCGTCTCGGGACCGTCGGGATCCGGCAAGTCCAGCATCTTGAGATCCCTGGCCGATCGCGTCGACTTCCGGTTCTCGGTGTCTGCCACAACCCGGGCACCGCGCCCCGGGGAGATCGACGGCATCGACTACCACTTCGTCGACCGTGAGACCTTCGAGGGCCTGATCACCGACGGAAGCCTGCTGGAGTGGGCCGTCTACAACAACAACTACTACGGCACGCCGGCAGGGCCGATCGATGAGGCAATTGCGAGAGGTGAGAACGTGCTGCTCGACATCGAGATCCAGGGCGCACGCCAGATCCGACGGAGCCGACCCGATTCGCTGATGGTCTTCATCGAGCCCCCATCGCCAGACGAGCTGGAGCGTCGGCTCCGATCCAGGGGGGATACCTCGGAGGAGGACATCTCGGCGCGACTCGCCATAGTCGCCTCCCAGATGGCCGAGGCCACGGAGTTGTTCGACCATCGGGTGGTCAACGACGACTTGGAGACGGCAACCGATGAAGTCGCGAATCTCATAATCGAGGCCTGATCGGGTAACCTGGTGTCTTCCAGTCTCCCTCGTGAAGGAATCATGAAGATCGAAGACGTCATCGACCAGATCGGCAACCGTTTCGCGACCGTGGTGGTCTCCTCGCGTCGTGCCCGACAGATCAACAGCTACTTCCACCAGCTGGGTGTCGGCTATGGCGAGTTCGTGCCCCCGCAAGTCCACTCGTTGTCCCGCAAGCCTCTGACGATCGCGATGGAGGAGATCGCCGAAGGCAAGGTCGCGGTAGAGACCGTCGAGGAGTAGATGATGGGCGGTCGGCGAGTCCTCCTCGCCGTCACCGGGGGAGTGGCCGCCTACAAGACCGCCTACCTGGCCCGTCGTCTCGTCGAGTCCGACGCAGAGGTCAGGGTGATCCTCAGCGACTCGGCCCGCGAGTTCGTCGGGCCGCAGACCTTCGCAGCCATCACCGGCCGCCAGCCGTACACCGATCTCTTCGGTGCCGACTCGGTGTCACCACACACCGAGCTCGCCCGCTGGGCCGACCTCATCGTCGTCGCTCCCGCAACGGCAGCGACACTGGCCAGGCTGGCCACGGGCATGTCGGTCGATCTGGTCTCGGCCACCCTCATCGCCGCCACCTGCCCGGTGCTTCTTGCCCCGGCCATGCACACCGAGATGTGGGAACACCCGGCGACACAGCGAAACGTCCAGACCCTGACAACAGATGGCTACCACTTCATCGGGCCCGAATCGGGGGCCCTGGCCGGTGGCGACATTGGGATGGGTCGTGTCGCCGAGCCAGACGACATCATGGAGAGAATGGAGCGACTCACCGCCTCGCCCGGGGATGGCATCCGGGTTCTGGTCACGGCCGGAGGCACCCGGGAGCCCGTCGACCCGGTCCGCTATCTGGGCAACCGCTCATCGGGCAAGATGGGGCACGCCATCGCAGCTGCTGCGGCCCGACGTGGCATGGACGTCACCCTGGTGACCACTTCTGACATCCCGGTGCCTTCCAAGGTCAAGGTCGTCGCTGTGGAAACGGCCCGGGAGATGCTGGAGGCGGTGACCGGGATCGATACCGATCTCGCCGTGATGGCGGCCGCAGTCGCCGATTTCCGGCCGAGCGTCGCCAGTCCGACGAAGCTGGCGCGCGCCGATGGTCTCGACTCGATCGATCTCGAGCCCAACCCGGACATCCTGGCCTCCCTGGTAGGGCGGGAGGAGCGCCCCTTCGTCGTCGGATTCGCCGCCGAAACCGGAGACGTGGGGCGAGCCATCGAGAAGGCGCGAAGCAAAGGTGTGGATCTCCTGGTGTACAACGATGTCAGCGAGCCAGGGTCGGGGTTCGGCACCGACACCAACCGCGTCGTAGTCATCGATTCGAGCGGCGCCACCGACAGCTGGCCAGTGTTGTCGAAGCGCGAGGTGGCCGAGCGCCTGATCGATCGCGTCGTGGAGGAGATGGCCCGAAAGGGTTAACCTCGCTATCCGATGCGCACGTTCTTCTTCACATCCGAGTCGGTGACCGAAGGCCATCCCGACAAGGTCGCAGACGCCATCTCCGACTCGGTGCTCGACGCCGCCCTCCGGCTCAATCCGCAGTCCCGGGTGGCTTGCGAGACCTTCGTCACCACCCGTTTCGCAGTGGTCGGCGGCGAGGTCCGCATCGGCTCCGAGATCGACGTGGATTCGATCGTGAGAGAGACCGTGGAGCGCATCGGCTACGACGGGTTCGACGAGGACTTCGCAGCCTCGTCGATCGTTGTGGAGAACCGCATACATGAGCAGAGCCCAGACATCGCACAAGGAGTCGACAAACTGGGAGCCGGGGACCAGGGGATCATGTTCGGCTTCGCCGTCGACGAAACGGACCAACTCATGCCGCTCCCGATCCAGATGGCCCATCGACTGGCCGAGCGTCTCTCAGATGTCCGCAAGAAGGGGCAGCTCGACTACCTCCGCCCTGATGGCAAGACCCAGGTGATGGTCCGCTACGAGGATCACAGGCCCGTCTGTGTGGAGAAGATCTTGATCTCCACCCATCATGGCCCTGACCAGGACCAAGCCGAGATGAAAGCCGACATATACGCGGTGGTCGTCAAGGAAGTGATCCCGGAGGGGCTCCTCTCCCAAGACCTCGACTTCATCTTCAACCCGACCGGAGTCTTCGAGATCGGAGGGCCGGTGGCGGACACCGGTCTCACGGGACGCAAGATCATCGTCGACACCTACGGGGGATACGCCCGACACGGAGGGGGCGCTTTCTCCGGCAAGGATGCGACCAAGGTCGACCGCTCTGGTGCCTACGCGGCCCGCTGGGCCGCCAAGAACCTGGTGGCTGCCGGGCTGGCCGACCGACTCGAGATTCAAGTGGCGTATGCCATCGGGCAGATCGACCCGTTCTCGATCCATGTCGAGACTTTTGGCACCGAGCGGGTCGACCCCGAGAAGATCGAGTCGATCGTCGATGAGGTGTTCGACTTTCGCCCCGCTTCCATAATCGAGACGCTAGGCCTGACCCAGCCTGTGTTCGCCGCCACCGCCGCGTACGGCCATTTCGGCCGGCCCGAGTTCAGTTGGGAACAGCTCAACCGGGTCGAGCAGATCAAGTCCCTCGCCGGAGTGTGAATCGGGCGGCACGGGTCGTCCCAGACGTCGCCGCCTTCGCCGTCGACGACGGTTTTTGGTACGCGATTCCCGAGCACCTCGCCCCCGAGTTGGATGTCGGCGTCATAGTCAGGGTTCCCCTGTCTGGCAGGAGGGTCCGGGGCTGGGTGGTCGAGCTGGCGGATGAGCACCCGGGAGACCTCAAGGAGGTGTCAGGGATCTCAGCTGCCGTCCCGGTCTTCGACCCTCCTCTGCTGAAGAGCCTCGAGTGGGCAGCGCGACATTATGTGGCCCCGGTGTCGACTCTCCTCACCCGCGCCACCCCGCCCAACCTCCCTCGCTCTGTTCCGAGCTCTCCACGCCCTGGGTCCGCCTCTGCACCTCGTCATGCCATCTCGGACGTGGTGGCGCGATCGGCACATCGCCTTTCCGTTCCCGTGACTGCTCTGGTGGGCAACTGGCACGACCCGACCTGGGTGCCTGCCCTGGGCCCGGTCCTCGACTCCGGTCGGTCGATCCTGGTGGTGACAGCCTCGGCAGCGGAAGTGGAACAGGTCGGGCAGATGCTGGACGAGGTATGGGGGGAGAGTGCGGTGACTGTATCCGGGGAGGACGACGCTGGTGACACCAGAGCCTGGGAAGCAGCCCAGTCGCCCCCACGAGTGGTGGTCGGCACACCCAAAGTCGCCGCCTGGCAGGTGAGGGCCCTGGCCCTGGTCGTCGTGTTGGAGGAGAGTAGACGCGCGATGAAAGATCGCCAGACCCCCACCATCCACGTCCGCGATCTCGTCCGGACACGGAGCCGTCTCGAAGGCTTCAACGTTGTCTTCCTCGGCCCAACCCCAAGCGTCGAGCTCCTGGCCGACGGTGCGGATGTGGTCAAAACGGGAAACCGGGCATGGTCTCTCGTCGAAGTCGTTGACCGCTCCGAGGAGGGCCCCGGGCCCGGGTTTCTCTCCGCTCGGGCGGTGGCGGCGATCGCC
>Ga0268386_10003673_pt1 | contig 11199 bp, 8 predicted proteins | sample RVTome_15_FD_200260 | JGI IMG/M metagenome (GOLD analysis project Ga0268386, IMG submission 200260) | Soil microbial communities from uranium-contaminated site in the Upper Colorado River Basin, Wyoming, United States - RVT150D86... ... | reverse complement strand
GGCGCGGATGCCGTTCAACACGCCTCTGGCGTGGTCGCCTGACAGCAGGTGGCTGATCTTCGTGTCGGAATCGGACCTGCGCGCGTGGCGTGCCGGCCAGCAGCAGGCGACGACGATCGACGCCGACGTGCGTGGCATCCGGGCTCTGGCCGTGCGGTGAGCTGGGAGATCCGTGGACCCGCCGTGCGATGCCGGCGGCGGGTCAGCCCAAGGCGGCCCGGATCGCGTCGTCGAGGCCGGCGTGCTCCTCGAGGTAGGCGGTGCGTTCACGCTTGAGCTGCGCCACGCGGGCGGTGTAGGCCTCCTCGCGACCCTGCCTGGCGTAGCGCAGCCTCGGGTTGAGCAACTCCTCGTCGTCGATGCCCGGAACCCTCTCGGCGATCCAGTAGCCGAAGTCGGGGTCCGGCGCCCAGCGGATCGTGTCCTCCGCGATCGCCTTGACGATCGCCGAGGAGTGTTCGATCTCGACCGGCCTGCCACCCTCCGGGTCGTCGGCACCGCCGATCTCGCCCGTGTTCAGCACGTGGACGCCGAAGTCGTACTCCATCGACTCGATGAGCTCGCCGAGGCGGTTGCCCTGCATGTGGTCGTACTGCAGGAAGAACGGGTTCGTGCCGGGCACCCGCAGGGCTCTGCCGGCCTCCGCCGCCCCACCGGCCGACGTCCCGCGGGTCTCGCCGAGCATGAAGTAGGCCACCGCCTGCTCGATCGACGTCATGCGTGTGACCGCCGGCACGATGTCGTCGTTGCGGTTGAGGATCAGCAGGAAGTCGGCGCGTCCCAGCTTGCGCGGGTCGAAGTGCGGGATGTCGGCGAGCCCGAACGTGCCACGTCCGTTCTTGGTGTGGCTTGCATCGGCGAAGTCGACCGACCCGTCGTCGTTGACCACGACGTTCTCGAGCCAGCTGCGGTCCGACGTCAGCGCACGGTGGATCGTGGGCTCGTGCTCGGGGTCGAGGCTGAAGGTCTTTGCGAAGCACCCGTGCTCGGTCGAGTGCACCGCTCCGCCCGGCGCCAGCGCCACGAAGTCGTCCTGCACCGGCAGGGACTGGTTCTGCCGGGTGAACGTGGTGGTCGTCTTGCCCGTGCCCGACAGGCCGACGATCAGTGCGACACGGTCGCCGTCGGGGGTCGGGATGACCTTGGCGCCGGAGTGCATCGCCAGGCCGCCGCGCCGGTACACCCACTCGTTCCACATCCGCAACGAGCCCATCTTGGACTCACCGAAGTAGTCGGCGCCGCTGACCCGCGTCACCCAGTGCTCGAGGTCGATCGCGATGACGCGGTCGTCCGGGTAGTCGGGCGTCGACATCGTCGGCGAGTAGATGACCGTGAACGCCTCAGCGGCATCCCAGTCCGCGTCGGGCGGGAAGTACAGCTGCTGCTGCATCGCAGGGATGTTGGAGGCGGTGCGCTCGATGAACAGCTGCGCGGGGACGCGGAACGGGGAGCCCTCGGGCCCGATGTACCCGCGGACGTGGACCATGTCGCAGCCTGCGATGTGCCCGTCCTGCGCTGCAGCGAGGATGTCGTAGTCGGCGCGGGTCATCGTCTGCTTGGAGGTGACGCCCGGATCGTCGGTGACGATGTAGGTGGATCCGGCGGAGCGGGCGGTGACGCGGGTCTGCACGCTGTAGTTGCCGTACATGGTCCGTGTCGCGTTCGGCATCTCGTCGACCCACGATCGCAACTGCTCCTGGGTCGGGTCCTCGGTGACGCTGCGCGCGGCTGGCAGGTCGATCGACATGCCGTCGCCTCCTGTGCTCGTGTGCTCGTGAACGTGTTCACTACCTCGCGGCCCAGGATTCCCACATGCCACATCCGCAACCTCGCAGGAGGACGACGTCAGCGGGCCGTCACTCGTAGCGGCCCTGCCGACGGTCGAAGTCCCAGCGACCGTCGCGCCACACGTACATCGCCGAAGACCACTGCTGCGGCGGGAGGCCGTCGTCCCGGCAGGTCGCCGCGATCGTGGCGCCGTCCTCGCCGACCTCCTCGACGAGCGCACCGGTGATGCCGACCGTGTTCGCGTTGTCGTAGCACCCGCCGGTCATCCGCATCCGGGCCAGGTCGCCGTCGCGGTACGACCACACCGTGAGGCTCTCACCCTCGGTGGCGACCCACTGCCGCGTGTGGACGTCCGGTCGGCCGTCGCCGGTCAGGTCCTCGACGCGCAGGTCGACCAGGCGGTCCGCCGCGGCCCCAGGATGCACGCTCCTGGGCGTCCACCTGCCGTCCACGACGCGCTCGACGGCCGTCTGCACCTGGTCGCGCACGATCGCGGCCCACACACGTTCGTTCACGCCATCACCGTCGAGGTCCGCGTGCACCACGTGGACGTCCCTGGGCGTCGTGCTCACCGTGATCGCCGGCACGCGCCCCGGGTCGTCGGCGCTGAACAGCCCGCGACCGCCGTCCCGATCGGGCATCGCGGTCCCCGTGCCACGAGCATCCTCGTCGGGCGACGGGTCAGGCGTGGCGTCGTCCACACCCTCACGCGCCGACGGTGGCGGCAGGACCGCGTCATCGGTCGTGTCGGAACCGTCGGTCGACGTGCCGGTGTCCGCATCGGCGGCGGTGCCGCCGTTCGCCGCATCACCGTCGACTTCGGACTCGCGGTCCGCGGCCGTGTCGCCGTCGCCGTCGACGTCCTGCCCGGCGGGCGCCGAGCCCAGCTCGTCGGACGCCGCGGGCACCGTGGGGGCGGTAGCCTCCGATACCTGTGCATCGGCCTCCGCCGTGGTCGACAGCGCCTGCGTGTCCTGGCTGTTGACCACGTAGAGCACCCCGAGGGTCCCGAGGATGAAGATGGCCAGGCCCACCATGAGACCACTCGACAGGGGGTCGGACGTGTCCACCGTCGCCGATCTCCTACGCGCCACGCCAGCCACCCCCGTCCTGCACGACGCGGCCGCTGCGCTCAAGGTCGGCGAGGTGGGCGTTGACGCTGCGGGCCGCCGCGGCGCGCAGCCCGGCGGCGAGGTCGGGATACACGACCGTGACGATCTCGTCGACGGTCACCGGTCCGCCCACGAGCGCGGCGACGATCTGCCGCGTGCGCTCCTGCCGGTGTGCGAGGAGGGCGTCGACCCGGGTGGTCGGATCCTCGATGACCTCGCCGTGTCCCGGGTAGAGCACCCGGGGGCCCAGCGCCCGCAGCGCCCGCAGCGATGCGAGGTAGTGCCCCAGGTCGCCGTCCGGCCACGCGATGACCGTCGTGCCCTCACCGAGCACGTGGTCACCGGTCAGCACCGCCCCGGTCGCCGGCACCTGCAGGCACAGGTGGTCCGCCGTGTGCCCGGGCTGGTGGTGGGCGACGAGCTCGACCGCGCCCGCGGCGACCGTGGCGCCGTCGCCGAGCGCACGCGCGCCGGCGATCCGCGCGGGGTCGAACGCCAGCGCGTCGACGCCCCACTCCGCGGCCCAGCCGACCGCCTCGGCGTGATCGTGGTGGTGGTGGGTGATGACCACGCCGGTGATCTGTCCGCGGCGGCCGCCGACCGCGGCCTCGATCGCGCGCCGGTGCCCGGGCAGGGTGGGACCCGGATCGACGACCACCAGGCCGCCGTCCGTGGGATCGCCGATGAGGTAGGTGTTGGTGCCGGTCAGCGTCATGTGGGACGGGTTCGCGGCGCGCACCCGTGTCGTGACAGCGTCGAGCGACTGCACCGCACCCGGCTCGCCGACATCTGTCATGCTGGCAATCGTATGGCCGATCACCCCACGGCAAAACATCCCAAAGAGCCGGTATGACCTCAGGCAGCGACAGCGGTAGGTCACGCGACCAGACCTCAGGCAGCGACAGCGGTAGGTCACGCGACCAGACCTCAGGCAGCGACAGCGGCCACACCACAGGGACGCACGGCGCCGGCCTGCATGCCAGGATGCGTCGGCTGCCTGGCATCGACCAGCTGCTGGCGGCGGCCGACGACCTGATCGCCGACCACGGCCGCGGCGGCGTCACCGACGCGTTGCGGGCGGTGGTCGACGCGGCACGGGGGGTCGTGCGCGACGGCGGTCCGGTCCCGTCCACCAGCGACCTGCTGGCCGCCGCCGAAGAGCGGATCGCAGGTCGGCGCCCCGCGCCGCTCCAGCCGGTGATCAACGCGACGGGCGTGGTCGTCCACACCAACCTGGGGCGTGCGCCCCTGGCCGACGCCGCCCGCGACGCGCTGCTCGACGCCGCCGGCTACTGCGACCTCGAGTACGACCTGGCGACGGGCCGCCGGGGCTCTCGCACCAGCCGGCTCGAACCACTGTTGTGCGACGCGACCGGAGCGGACGCGGCGTTCGCCGTCAACAACGCCGCCGCCGCGCTGGTGCTCGTCCTGGCCGCGCTCGCCGACGGCCGGGGCGTCATCGTGTCCCGGGGCGAGCTGATCGAGATCGGCGGCTCGTTCCGCCTGCCCGACATCATGGCCGCGTCGGGCGCACGCCTGGTCGAGGTCGGCACGACCAACAGGACGCGCGCCGAGGATTACCTCGCAGCCGACGACGCCGCCGCCATCCTGACCCTGCACCCCTCGAACTACCGGATCGTCGGCTTCGTCGCGCAGCCGTCACTGGCCGAGCTGGCGGCGGTGGCCGCCAAGCGCCAGGTGCCGCTGCTGTACGACACCGGGTCGGGGCTGCTCCACCGGTCGTCCGGCGCGCTGACCGGTGAGCCCGCCGTCGCCGACGCGTTGCGGGAGGGCGCCGACCTCGTGCTGTGCAGCGGCGACAAGCTGCTCGGTGGGCCGCAGGCCGGGATGGTGTTCGGCCGTGCCGACCTGATCGAGCGGTGCCGTGGGCACCCGCTGGCCCGCGCGCTGCGGCTGGACAAGCTGCGCATCGCCGCGTTGCAGGCGACCCTCGAGCTGCACCTCCGCGACCAGCGCGCCGCTGTCCCCGTGTGGCGCATGCTGCACGCCGCCGACGCCGACCTCGCACCGCGCTGCACGCACCTGGTCGAGGCCCTCGCGGCCGCAGGCCTGCCCGCCACGGTCGTTTCGGACGAGGGACTGCCGGGCGGCGGTGCGGCACCCGACGTGGTGCTCGCCGGGCCGGTCGTGAAGGTCGCGGTCGACGGGCCCGCGACGGTGGCGGCCCGGCTGCGGGACGGACGTCCCCCGATCGTGATCCGAGTCGCCGACGACGCCGTACTCGTCGACCTGCGCACGGTCGACCCCGACGACGACACGCTGATCGCCGAGCGCATGTCCACGGCGGGCGGGCGCACACGGCGATGACGCCGGACACGCCGACGACGGGCTCAGGCGACGAGGGCGCACCGGGGGGCTGCGGTTGCGCGACCTGGCCGTGACCAACGTCCTCGAGGTCCGGGTCACCGACGACAGCCCCGCGGCGGGACGGGCCATCCGGTCGGTCGCGTGGCCACGTCAGACGCTGTTGGCCAGCGTCCACCGCGGCCGGTGATCTGATCATGCCCGACGGGCCGACCGAGCTCCAGCCCGGGGACAGGGTCAGCGCGATCGTCGACGACGACCACGTGCTGGAGGTGCGCCGGCCGCAGACGGGGCCGGCCGACCCCGACGCCACCGAGGAGTCGTGATGCACGTCATCTGCACCGCCGGTCACGTCGACCACGGCAAGTCCAGCCTGGTCTCGGCGCTGACCGACATGCAGCCCGACCGCTTCGCCGAGGAGCAGCAGCGGGGCCTGACGATCGACCTCGGCTTCGCCTGGTTCGACCTCGACGACGACCACACGATCGCGTTCGTCGACCTTCCCGGTCACGAGCGGTTCATCGGCAACATGCTGGCGGGGGCGGGCCCGATCGAGGTGGCGCTGCTGGTGGTCGCCGCGAACGAGGGCTGGATGCCCCAGAGCCGTGAGCACCTGCAGATCCTCGACCTGCTGGGGGTGCGTCACGGCGTGGTCGCGCTGACCAAGATCGACACCGTCGACGACGAGCTGGTCGAGCTCGCCGAGCTCGAGGTGCTCGAGGCGCTGGAGGGCACGTCACTGGCGGGCACCCCGATCGTGCACACCAGCGCGCACACCGGCGCGGGACTCGACGCCCTGCGCGACGCCCTGCGCGACGTCTGCGACCGGGTCGGCCCCGCGGCGGACCGGGGCCGGCCGCGGCTGTGGATCGACCGGGCGTTCACGATCCGCGGGGTCGGCACGGTGGTCACCGGCACCCTGGGTGGCGGCGCGCTGCATGTCGGCGACGAGCTGGCGGTGCTGCCCGGCGGAGCGCGCGGCAGGGCCCGGTCACTGCAGAGCCTCGACATCGACCGCACGACGGTCGCGCCCGGCAGCCGGGTCGCGGTGAACCTGGCGGGCGTCGACCGTGCGGCCGCCCAGCGGGGCACGGCGCTCGTGCGACCGGACCAGTGGCGCTCCACACGCGCCTTCGACGCGTGGCTGCGCGTGCTGCCAGGGCAGCAGGTCCGCTCGACCGGAGCGTGGCACGTCCACATCGGATCCTCGGAGCACGTCGCGCGGGTGTGGCCGCTGGCGGACCGGCAGATCGTCGGTCCCTCCGCCGGCCCGGCGCGCATCGAGCTGCGGGGTGCCTGCACGGTCGAGGCCGGCGACCGCCTGATCCTGCGCGAGGTCGGCCGCGGCGTGACGGTGGCAGGCGGACCGGTGCTCGACCCCGCCCCGCCACGCCGGCCGCGCGGGCCGCAGCGGAAGGTCCGCGCGGCGCAGCTCCGGGCTCGGTCCGGGGCGCTCGACGAGAGGGACCGGCTGCTCGCCCTGCACACCGCCGAACGGGGGGCGGTGGCGATCGGCGAGGCGCGTGCGGTCACCGGCGCCACTCCGGCCCATCCGCCCTCCGGCGTCGAGGTGCTCGGCGACCACTACGTCGACGCCGACCGCCTCCGGCGCTGGGCGGACGCGGTCCGCGACGCGCTCGCCGCCCACCACGCCGCCAATCCGCTGGCGCGCGCCGCCCCACGTCCCGTCGTCGACCGCGCGGTCGCCGAGCGGGGTTGCCCGGCACCGGTGATCGATGACGTCGTCGCCTGGTGTGAGCAGGCGGGCCTGGTCACCCGGGAGGCGGCGGGCCTGCGCCTGCCCGACCACCGCGTGGCGCTCGACGAGGACCAGCAGCGGGCCCGCGACGCGCTGCTCGCGGCGCTGGATGCCAGCCCGTTCGCCCCACCGTCGCTCAGCGCCGCCGCCGCCGCCGCCGGTGTGTCGCGTCCGCTGCTGACCGAGATGGAGTCGGCGGGCCAGGTGGTGCGGCTGGCGGCGGACATCGCGATGACCGCCACCGCGATCGACGACGCGACGGCGCTGCTGCGCGCCGCGGCCGTCGACGGCCCGCTCACGGCCTCGGAGGCCCGGCAGGTCCTCGGCACCAGCCGCAAGTACGTGCTGCCGCTGCTCGAGGAGCTCGACAGGCGCGGCGTCACCCGCCGACAGGGGGACACCCGCGCGTTTGCCTGAGTGACACCTGAGGAGCCACCGCCGACGCCGGGTAGCGTGGAACCGATGGACGGCTTCGCCGAGTACGAGCAGCACGACGCGGTTGGTCTGGCCGCCGCCGTCCGTGAGGGGCAGGTGACACCCCACGAGCTGCTCGATGCCGCCATCGCGCGCATCGAGCGCCACAACCCCGTCGTCAACGCCGTGGTGACGACCGCATTCGACCGTGCCCAACACGCGATCGACACAGGGCTGCCCGACGGTCCCCTGCGGGGCGTGCCCGTCCTGCTCAAGGACCTGAGCCACGCGTGGTCCGGCGTGCGCATGACCGACGGCTCGCGTGCACTGCGCTCCTACATCCCCGCCTACAGCGCCACGCTCGTCCATCGCCTCGAGGCGGCCGGCCTGGTCCCGCTCGGCATGACCAACGTGCCCGAGTTCGGCATCACCCCGGTGACCGAGCCCGACCTGCACGGCGTCTGCGCAAACCCGTGGGATCCCACGCGGACCGCGGGCGGCTCGTCAGGCGGCTCCGGCGCGGCCGTCGCGTCGGGGATGGTTCCCGTCGCGTCGGCGTCCGACGGTGCCGGGTCGATCAGGATACCCGCGAGCCACTGTGGGCTGTTCGGCCTCAAGCCGACGCGGGCGCGCACCCCGAGCGGCCCGGTCGGCGCCGACGGCTTGTTCGGCCTCAGCGTCAGCCACGCTCTGACCCGCTCGGTCCGCGACTCGGCGGTCCTGCTGGACGCCACGCACGGCCCTGAGCAGGGTGACCCGTACGCAGCGCCTCCGCCGGAGCGCCCGTTCGCCGAGGAGGTCGGTGCCGACCCGGGGACGCTGCGCATCGGCGTGGTCGACGGTGGGATCTTCCACGACCAGATCCACCCCCAGTGCCGCGCGGCCGTCACGGCCGCCACCGACCTCGTCGGCGACCTCGGGCACGAGATCGTGCCGCTCCGCCTGGACATCGACCGCACCGCGACGGTCGAGGCGACGCTGGTCCTGCTGGCCGCCTCGACCGCCGCGTCGCTCGACGACGTCGCGCGGCTGAACCACCAGCGCGGGCCGCGGGCCGCCGAGTACGAGCTGACGACGTGGATGCTGAGCCTGGTGGGGCGCAGGTTGACCGGCCGGCGGACGGCGGCGGCGTTCAACCACGTGCGAGCCGTGGGCCGCACCGTCGCGGCGCAGCTGGTCGACCAGCGCGTCGACGCGATCCTGACGTCGACGCTCGCCGAGCCGCCGATGCGCCACCACGCCCTGGACCCCACGCCCGCCGAGGAGCGTGTGCTCGGGGCCCTGCGGCGCGCCCCCGTGCGCCCGGCCCTGCTGGCGATGTTCCGGCAGCTCGCGCAGCGGACGCTCGCCCCGATCCCGAACCTGCCGCTGTTCAACATCACGGGGCAGCCGGCGATGTCGGTGCCGCTGCACTGGACGCCGGACGGGCTGCCCGTGGGCGTGCAGTTCGCGGGTCACTTCGGTGACGAGGCCACGCTGCTGCGGCTCGCGGCACAGCTCGAGGCCGCGCGCCCCTGGTTCGACCGCCGCCCACCGCTGGTGACCCGCGCCCGCAGCCCCAGCCCCGCCGCCTGACGCCGATGAGCCGTGCGTAGGGACGGACGAGGTGGAGAGCATTTCGGGGTGGGGTCAGTTCTTCGGGGTGGGTCAGCGGTCGGCGGGGGTGACCACCACCGGTCCGCGGGCATGGTGCAGGCACTGCTGGCTGACCGACCCCAGCAGCAGGCCGCGGAACCCGCCGCGGCCACGGCTGCCCACCACCAGCATCGTGTGCTCGTCGGCGGCGTCGGCGGTGAGCACCTTGGCCGGGGAGCCCGACTCGACGTGACGCTCGATGGTGACGCCGGACGTGTCGCCGGCGTCGGCCAGCAGCACGTCGAGCTTGTGGAGCGCGGTACCGCTGGCGTGGGACTCGAGCTCGTCGAGCTGCTGCTGCTCGATCCCGGCGAACGCGTCGAACGGCGCGCCCTCCCGCAACGAGCGGTACACGTAGACCGCGGTGAGCGCCACCTGCCGCAGCCGCGCCTCGTCGACCGCCCACCGCAACGCGTGCACCGAGGCGTCCGACCCGTCCACACCGACCACGACCGCGCGCGTGCCGTCGCCACCGCCGTCGACCTCGAGCTGCTTGGGGATGACGGCGACCGGGACGTCGGCGTGGGCCGCCACCTGGTGGCTGACGGACCCGAGCAGCAGGCCGGGGAACCCGCCCAGGCCACGGCTGCCGACCACGATCAGGTCGGCCTCACCGCGGTGGCGCAGGATCGCGTCGGCGGCACCGCGGCCCGTGACGGCGGTGGTGTCGACGTCGACGTCCCGGTGGTCGGGACCGGCGACCCGCTCGAGCGACTGCTCGACCATCGCGCGCGCCTCTTCGCGCTCCTTGTCGAGCGAGACCTCCCGGTTGAACGGCCCGGCGAACTCCCGAACGCGGAACGCGTTGAGCGCGGTGACCCGCGCCGACCGCAGTGCGGCCTCGTGCAGCGCCCACGCCAGCGCCGTGTCGGCGTCCGGCGAGCCGTCGATGCCTACGAGGATGTTCATCGCGTCCCTTCCCTTCGGTCGCTCGTGCCGGAGCATCGCATCCTTCGGTCGCTCGTGCCGGAGCATCGCATCGTCGGTCCCGCCCGCCAGGGACGTGCGGTCCGCCGCGTCGACGCCGACGGGTCCGGAGGTGTCCCAACGTTCACGCGGCGGCGGCGGCCGCGGGCGCGGCCGGCTCCGGGCTGGGCTCGGGCACGGGTCTGCCGACCCACACCAGCAGGGCGACCAGCGCGACGGCCGAGATGGGCAGCGCGACCCACCACGGGATCCCGAACCCGACGGGCACCAGCCCGAGCACGATCGACACGCCGCCGGCGACCAGCGCGTAGGGCGCCTGGGTGCGCACGTGGTCGATGTGGTCGCACTGGCACGCGAGCGACGACAGCACGGTGGTGTCGGAGATCGGTGAGCAGTGGTCGCCCCACACGGCACCGGCGAGGATCGTCGACACGGCCGCGTACAGGATCGGCAGCCCGGCCTCACCGGCCATGTCGTTGTTGCCCAGGATCGCCCAGGTCAGCGGGATGGTCAGCGGCATCAGGATGGCCATGGTCCCCCAGCTGGTACCGGTCGCGAACGACGTGACCGCGGCGAGGATGAACAGCAGCGCCGGCACCGAGAACAGTGGCAGCGCGTCGCCCAGCGTGTTCGCCAGGAACCCGGCGGTGTTGAGCGCCTCGGTGATGGCCGACAGCGCCCACGCCAGCGTCAGGATGATCAGCACGAACAGCACGCTCTTGACGCCGGCGAACCACGCGTCGACGACCTCGCGCAACCCCAGCAGGCGCTGTCCCACGCTCATCGCGGCCGCGACCAGCACCCCCAGCAGCGAGCCGTACATCAGCGCCCCGTACGCGTCGGCGCTGCCGACGATGTCGCGCAGCGAGTCGCCCTCACCCGTCACGAACAAGGAGCCCATGGCGACACCGACCAGCACCACGATGGGGACGACCGCGTTGGCGAGCCGGTGCGGGACGTCCTCCTTGGGCTGCAGCTCCTCGTCCATCTCCTCGGGGTCGATCGAGGAGTCCGCTCCGACGAGCTGGCCGGTCTCGACGGCCCGCCGCTCCGCGCTCAGCATTGGCCCGAAGTCGCGACCGCTGAACGAGATCGCGAACACCAGCAGGATCGCCAGCAGCGGGTAGAACCGGTACGGCAGCGAGTTCAGGAACACCGAGTAGCCGGACTCCTCGACGCCGATGCTTCCGATGGCCTCGCCGATCAGCCCCACCTCGAAGCCGATCCAGGTGGAGATCA
>Ga0268386_10003671_pt1 | contig 11200 bp, 8 predicted proteins | sample RVTome_15_FD_200260 | JGI IMG/M metagenome (GOLD analysis project Ga0268386, IMG submission 200260) | Soil microbial communities from uranium-contaminated site in the Upper Colorado River Basin, Wyoming, United States - RVT150D86... ... | reverse complement strand
CTCGCCCTCGTCGTCGCCTCCTCCGGGCTGCTCTCGGCGTTCCTCGCCAACGACATCGTGTGCCTGGCCATGGCGCCGGTGCTCGTGCGGGCCTGCACCCGCCGCGGCCTCGACCCGGTCCCCTTCCTCCTCGCTCTCGCGGCCGCGGCCAACGTCGGCTCGGCGGGGACGCTGATCGGCAACCCCCAGAACATGCTCGTCGGCCAGCGCCTGGGGCTCTCCTTCGCGGGCTACCTGGCGGACGGCGCGGTGCCGGCCCTCGCCGGCCTCGTCGTGGTGTGGGCCGTGGTGCGCCGCATCTACCGCGCGAGATGGCGGCGCTCCCTGACGGTCCCCGAGGTGTCCGCTCCGCCGTTCGACCGCTGGCAGTCGACGAAGGGCGCGCTCGTGCTCGCCGCCATCGTCGTGGCGTTCCTGCTCGCCCCCTGGCCGCGCGAGGCGGTGGCCCTCGCCGGGGCGGGCCTGCTCCTCACGAGCCGGCGCATGGACTCGCGCGACGTGCTGGGCCTCGTCGACTGGCAGCTCCTCGTGCTGTTCCTCGGCCTCTTCGTCGTCAACGGGGCGCTCGCCGACACCGGGGTCGTGAGCCGCGCTCTCGAGGGTGCCGCCGGCGGCGGGGTCGACCTCACACGGCCGTCCGTCCTCTTCGGGGCGGCCGTCGTGCTGTCGAATCTCGTCTCCAACGTCCCGGCGGTGATGCTCCTTCTGCCGGCCGCGAGCCACCCGCAAGGCGGGCCCGTCCTCGCCCTCGCGTCGACGCTCGCCGGGAACCTCGTCGTGGTCGGCAGCATCGCCAACATCATCGTGGTCGAGCAGGCGGGTCGGCTCGGGGTCCCGATCGACTGGCGGACGCACGCCCGCGTCGGGGTGCCCGTCACCGCCGGCACGCTGGTCGTGGCCGCAGCCTGGATGTGGCTGCGGTCGGGAAAGCTCCCGTAGCCCTCGCCCGGGCCGGCGCACGCCGGCGAGCGCGGAGAGACACCGGCCGCACCGGGGGAAGTGCCATTGACGTCGAGCGCCGAGCCGGCAGCCGGCGGGAGCCCGTGGACGCCGCGCGCGCCGCCCTCGGCCAGTATTGACACCACCGGGCGGCGGCGTCAGACTCGGGAGCGAAACGTCAGGGTGCCTCCCGCTTCGGGAGGGTCAAAGGGAAGCAGGTTGAAGGCCTGCGCGGTCCCGCCACTGTAGCCGGCGAGCCCGCTCTCGTGAGGCGCCTGAAGGGCGCCGCCACTCGGGAAGACCCCGTGGGGTCGACCGGGGAAGGTCGGGGGCGAGGCGATGACCCGGGAGCCAGGAAACCTGCCCTGACCGGCGTGCTAGAGGCTTCTCGCGTGAAGGAGCACCTGGATCCCGGGTCCCCCGCAGGTCCCCTCCCCATGACAGATCGACGCGAATCGCCTCCGCAAGGAGGAGCCGTGCCTGCTCTCTCGTCCTTCCTCGTCCTCTGCCTGCTCACCGCGGCGGCACCGGCCGCCGAGCCCACGGGCGCGCTCGTCGGCCAGGTCCGCACGTCCGACGGCCTCGTCCTCGCCGGCGTCGCCGTCGCGCTCGACGGTCCGGAAGGCGAGCGCCGCACGACGACCGGCCCCGAGGGCTTCTTCCGCGCCGAGGGGCTGCCGGAAGGCGAATACGCCGTCTCGGTGGACGCTCCCGGGCTCGCTCCGCGCGACCCCGCGACCGTCGCGATCGGAGCCGGGGAGTCCCGGCTCGACCTCGTCCTGGCCCCCGAACCCGTCTCCGAGCGCGTGGTGGTGAGCGCCACGCGCGGGGAGGCCACGCTGTCGACGCTCGGCGTCTCCGCCGACGTCCTCGACCGCCGGCACATCGACGACCGCGCGGCGCCCTCGCTGCTGGCGCTTCTCCAGGACCTGGCCGGCGTCGCCGCCGCCCGCACCGGGCAGACCGGCCAGCAGGGCTCGGTCTTCCTCCGCGGGGGCGAGTCGCGCTACGCGCGGGTGCTGGTGGACGGCGTGCCGGTGAACCAGCCGGGCGGCGCCTACGACTTCGGAACGGCGCTCCCCTTCGAGCTCGAGCGCGTCGAGGTGGTCCGGGGCGCCGCGAGCAGCCTCTACGGCACCGACGCGCTGGCCGGCGTCGTGAGCCTGCAGACGCGCCGCGCAGGCCCTGGCGAGGCGCCCTCGCTGCGTGCCGAGGGGGAGGGGGGCTCTTTCGGCTGGCAGCGCTGGCACGCTGCCACCTCCGGGGCGCGCGGCGGGCTCGACTGGAACGCCGGCGTGCAGCGCCTCCTCACCGACAACCAGACGCCGAACAGCGACTTCGGGCAGACGTCGGTGGCCGCGTCCGCCGGCCTGGAGCTGGACGGGAGCACCGACGCCCGCGTGGTGGTGCGCTTCGACGACGGCGCCACGGGCACGCCGGGGCCCACCGCTTTCGGCTCCGCCGACCTCGACGCTTCGTTCGAGCGGGAGGACCTCGTGGTGTCGGCGGCGCTGCGTCGGGCCCACCCCCGTGTCTCCCAGCAGCTCAGCGTCGGCTACGCGAGGACCGCCCAGCTCTCGCTGAACCCCTTCGACTCGGGGTGCTGGGTGCCCGAGTGGGAAGGCCAGGAGGCCTCGTTCCCCTCGTGCGACTTCCCGAACGCGGAGGGGTTCCAGAACCGGACCGACAGGCTGGCCGTCTCCTACCAGGCCGACGCGTCGGTGGGGGCGCGGCACCTCCTCACCGCGGGGGCCGAGCTGGAGCACGAGACGGGCGAGCTCGGCAACCGGTCGGAGGACCTCCTGCGCCCGACGCGGACGAGCTACGGGGCCTACGTGCAGGACCGCGTGCTCGTCGGCTCGCGCGCCTACCTGACTCTGGGCGGACGCGTCGAGCGAAACGGCAGCTACGGGACGCGGGTGGTGCCGCGGGCCGCCCTCGCCGTCCGGCTTCGCGGGGGCGAGAACGCGACGACGCTGCGGACGAGCGCCGGCATGGGCATCAAGGAGCCGAGCTTCTTCGAGTCGTACGGCGAGTCCTTCTTCGCGAGAGGCAACCCCGACCTCGACCCCGAGCGCAGCACGACGCTCGATCTCGGGATCGAGCAGCGCCTGCTCGGGAGCCGGCTCCGGGCGTCGGCGAGCGTGTTCCATCACGACTACCGCGACCAGATCGCCTACACCCTGGTGGATCCACGGACCTTCGAAGGGAGCTACGTGAACCTCGCGCACACGCGGGCCCGCGGGCTCGAGCTCGTCCTGGAGGCCCGCCCGGCGTCCGAGCTCCAGATCCTCGGCCAGTACACCTTCCTCGACGGGGAGATCCTCGAGAGCCCGAGCGACTTCGATCCGGTCTACGCGGTCGGGCGGCCGTTGCTGCGGCGGCCCCGGCACCAGGGATCGCTCGCCGCGCAGCTGTCGTTTCCCCGCTGGAGCGCGGGAGTCACGCTCGCCCGCGTGGGAGAGCGGGCGGACAGCGACTTCGTGGGCCTCGGGCTCGTGAGCAATCCCGCCTACACCCGGCTCGACGCCCGTCTGCGGGTGCGCGTGGCGGGACCGCTCGAGGCCTTCGTCGTCGGGGACAACCTCCTCGACGAGGAGTACCACGAGGCGCTCGGCTACCCGGCCCTGGGGCGAGCCGTGCGCGGCGGCCTGCGGCTGCGCCTCGGGGGGGGCGCCCGTCCGTGAGCCCCGGCGAGCGGGTGCTGCTGGCGTGGAGCAGCGGCAAGGACAGCGCGTTCAGCCTCCACGTCCTGCGCGGCCAGGGCGTGGAGGTCGTCGGGTTGCTCACCACGGTCAACGAGGCGTTCGGGCGCGTGGCGATGCACGCGGTGCGCGTCGAGCTGCTCAGGGCCCAGGCCGGCGCGGTGGGACTCCCGCTCCTCGAGGTCCCGATCCCCTGGCCCTGTCCGAACGAGGCCTACGAGGCCGCGATGGACGCGGCGCTCGGGACGGCGCTCGGGCGCGGGGTGAGCGCCGTGGCCTTCGGCGACCTGTTCCTCGAGGACGTCCGGCGCTACCGCGAGGAGCGGATGGCACAGGCGGGGCTGCGGCCGCTGTTCCCGCTGTGGGGCCGGGAGACCCGCGGCCTGGCCGAGGAGATGATCGCGGTGGGCCAGAAGGCGGTGATCACCTGCGTCGACCCGCGCGCCCTGGCCGCGGCCTTCGTGGGGCGCGACTTCGACGCGTCGCTGCTGCGCGAGCTGCCCCCGGCCGTCGATCCCTGCGGGGAGAGGGGCGAGTTCCACAGCTTCGCCTGGGACGGCCCCGCGTTCCGGAGCCCGGTGCGGGTCCGCCGGGGCGACGTGGTGGAGCGCGACGGGTTCGTCTTCGCCGACCTCGTCCCCGAGGACGCCGACGCGGAGCCGCCGGGAAAGACGCGCGCGACGGGGGCTCGGTCGAAGCGAGGCCGGCTTCGGGCGGCCGGACCCGCGCCCCCACGGTCTCGAGACGGCGCGCGACCGGACGCAAACGCCGCCCCGACCCGGGCGGCCGCCGCCGAGCGCGCCCCGCGGCCGCCGGGTCCGCCGGGGAGGCGCGGAGCCCGCCGGCCGGAGCCGACCCCGTGATCCGGCGTGCCGCCGTGGGGCTCGCGCTGCTCCTGGCTGCCGTCGCCTTTCCCGGTGCCCGCGCGCAGGAGAGCGACGGTGGCGTCGGGGCGGCGCGGCCGCAGCGCGTGGCCTCGATCAACCTCTCGGCGGACGAGGTGCTCGTGGACATCCTGCCGCCCGAGCGGCTCGTCTCGGTCACGCGGTGGGCGGACGAGGAGGGGACGTCCAACGTCGTGGGGCGTGTCCCGCCCCGGGTCCACCGCTTCGTGCGGGCGGACATGGAGCAGCTCGTGGCCCTGCGGCCCGACCTCGTGGTCGTCTCCGAGTACACGGACGCCGACTTCCTGAAGCTCCTCGAGCGCTCGGGTCTGCGTGTCCACCGGATGCTCGGCCTTCACTCGATGGCCGGCATCCGCGGGGCCATCCTGGACCTCGGCCGCGCGGTGGGAGCGGAGGGGGAGGCCCGCCGGCTCGTCGCGGCGTTCGACGCCGTGCTCGGCGAGCTCGGACGCCGGCTCGCCGGCGCGCCGAGGCCGCGGGTTCTCTACTGGTCCGGGAACATGACCGCGGGCAAAGACACCGCCATCGGGGCGCTGATCGAGACGGCCGGCGCGAGGAACGTCGGCCGCGACATGGGGGTCGTGGGCATCGCTCCCCCCGGGGCGGAACGGGCGTTCGCCGCCGATCCCGACATGGTGCTGGTCGGCACGTGGCCCGGATCGGTCGAATCCCTGACCTCGCACCCCCTGCTCTCCCACGCCCGCGCCGTGCGGGAGGGCCGCATCGTGGCGCTGCCCACCGAGAAGCTCGTCGCTCTCTCGCAGTACACGGCCGACGCCGCCTGGGAGCTCGCGCACCTCATCCATCCCGACCGGGTCCCCCCGGCGGCCCGTCGGCGGCCGTGACGAGCGCGCGTCCCCGACTGGTCCTGCCCGTGCTCTTCGGCGCGCTCGTCGTCGCGCTTCTCCTGGCCACGGCCGCGGGGAGCGTGCCCCTGCCGCTTCGGGGAGTCGTGGGCGCGCTTCTGCGCGAGGCGGGGTTGCCGGGGGACGCGACCGCGCTCGGCGCGACGGGCGAGACCATCCTCCTCGCCGTGCGACTGCCGCGAGTGCTGCTCGCCGCGCTCGTGGGCGGCGGGTTGGCGGTGGTGGGCGCCGTGCTCCAGGCCGTCTTCCGCAACCCCCTGGCCGACGCCGGCCTCCTCGGCGTCGGCGCCGGAGCGGGCCTGGGGGCGGTGCTCGCCGTGCACGTCGGCCTCGCGAGCGCCGTCTTCTTCGCGCTCCCTCTCGCCGCGTTCGCCGGCGCCGCCTCCGCGGTCCTCGCCGTGTACGTCATCGCCGGCGCCTCGGGCCGGGCGAACCTCCACGGTCTCCTGCTCACGGGCATCGCGATCTCGGCGCTGGCGTCCGCCGCGACCTCGGTCTTCCTCGTGGCGACCGAGGAGTTCCGGGTGAAGACGGTTCTCTTCTGGCTCGCCGGCGGGCTGGAGGGCCGCGGCTGGACACACGTGCAGACGGCCGCCGCGCTGGTGCTGGGCGGCGTCGCGCTTCTCGTCGTCCTCGGCCGTCCCCTCGACGTCCTCTCGCTCGGAGAGGACGAGGCCGCCGCGCTGGGCCTGCCGGTGCGGACGACCCGCCTCGGAGTGCTGGGCCTCGCCTCGCTCGTGGCCGGGGCCTGCACGGCGGTCGCAGGATCGGTCCCGTTCGTGGGCCTCATGGCCCCGCACGCGCTGCGCCCCGTGGTGGGACCCCTCGGCCGTCACCTGCTTCCGGCGGCGTTCCTGGGCGGCGCGCTCCTCGTGGTGCTCGCCGACCTCGGCGCGCGCACGCTGAGCGCCCGCTTCGAGCTTCCCCTGGGCGCCCTCACCGCTTTCGTGGGCGCGCCGTACTTCCTCCTGGCCCTGCGCGCGAACGAGGGCCGCGGATGAGCGAGCGCGAGGTCCTCCTCTCCGCGCACCGGCTCCGGGTGGAGCGCGGGCGCCGGCGGGTGCTCGAGGACGTCGACCTGATTCTCGCCGCCGGCGAGGCGCTGGCCGTCGTGGGACCCAATGCCGCCGGGAAGTCGACGCTCGTGCGGACGCTCGCCGGGCTCCTCGAGCCGGCGTCGGGAGACGTGTGCCTGCTCGGCCGCTCGCTTCGCGACTGGCCGAGGGCGGCGAGGGGGCGCACGCTCGCTCTCGCCACGTCCGAGGAGGAGGGGCCGGACACGCTGCGCGTGGCCGACCGCGTGGGCCTCGGCCGCTACCCGCACCGGGGGCCGTTCCGTCCGCTGGATGCCACCGACCAGGCGGCGGTCGCGCGGGCTCTCGACCGGACGGGCATCGCCCACCTCGCCGGGAGGCGACTCGGCACGCTGTCGGCGGGCGAGCGCCAGCTCGCCAGCCTGGCCCGGGGCCTCGCCCAGGAGCCGCGGGTCCTTCTGCTCGACGAGCCGGCCGCCCACCTCGACATCGGCCACCAGCTCCAGCTCTTCCGCACCCTCGACGAGGTGCGCCGCAGCGGCGTCGCCGTCCTCGCCGTTGTGCACGACCTCTCCCGCGCCGCGGAGTGGGCGGAGCGCGTGGTTCTCGTGGCCGGCGGCCGGGTCGCCGCGGAAGGCCCGCCCGCCGAGCTGCTCGGCTCGGAGGCGGCGAGCGAGGCGTTCGGCGTGCGGATCCGCGGCCACGCGATCCCCGCGCTCGGGCACCTGCACTACACCTACGAGGAAAGGTCCGCGACGTAGTCGAGGATCGCGCGGTGCTGGCTCTCGCCGTCGAGGCCGGCCTCGGCGAGAACCATCGGGCCCGGCCCGCTGCCGAGGAAGTGTCCCTTGCGGAACGGGTGCAGCGTGTGGGCGCGGCCGAGCTCCGAGCGTACCCACCGGTACATCGTCGGCAGCGTGAAGCCGGTGATGCCCATCGCCTCGCGAGCCCGCTCCTCCGGGAAGAGGCGCTGCTGCTCGTCCACGGGAAGGAGGTCGAACAGCTCCGCGCTCGCCACCGAGTAGACCCAGAGGTCGACGCCGTCGCGCTCGAGGAGAGGCAGCGCCTGCTCGACGAACGCGTAGGTCACGGCGCTCTCCTGCAACACGAGCGTGCCCTGTCCCTTCCCCCGCGGCCGGCGCAGGAGGTAGAGGCCGCTCGCCGCCGCCTCGGCGGGAGCGAGGCCGAGCCGGGCGCGGTCGGGCACGGTCTCGTTCGGACGGGTGACGAAGGGGGCGAGGAGCGCGGGACGGCGCCGGAGCGCCGCGGCGAGGACCGGCCAGATCTCCTGCGGCTCCCACGGGGTCAGCGTGATGGCGGTGCCGCGCGGGAAGTTCTCCTGGAGGAGCTGGAGGGCCTGGGGATCGGCGTGGGTGGGGCCGTCCTCGCCGGTCTTCAGACCGGCGTGGGCGCAGACGAGGATCATCGGCGACCAGGGCCCTCCCGGCGCCTTCGCCTGGGCGCCGATCGCGTGGAGCCTCGCCGCAACGTGACCGAGGGGAGCGAGGAAGGCCGCGTACGAAGAGCCCACGCCGATGTGGCGGCCGAAGGACGAGAGGCCGGAGAGAATCCCCGCCATCGCGTCCTCGCAGATCCCGCCGATCGAGAGCGTCCGCGCGGCCGGGTTCCGCGCCGCGTTCCAGTAGCCCTCGCCCATGCCGGCGGCGACGGTCGAGACGCTCGTCGACCCGAGGAGGTCGGCCGCCCCCACCATCAGGGCCCCGCCGGAGGTCGTGTTGCAGTGCTGGAGGGCCCGGCCGAGCTCGGCGCGGAGGGTCGTGACCGTTCCCGGCTTCAGGCGCAGCGCGGGCGGAGGGCCATCGGCGGCGGCCAGATCCCACACCGCCTCGATCCGGGGAGCCTCCGCGCGGGGCCGGCGCACCCGGCGGTCGAGCCGCTCGCGGGCGCCGGCGAGCCGCGCGGCGAGGGTTCGGGTCACCGGCCGCTCGTCCTCGAGCGCCCGGCGTACCAGCAGAAGCGCGTCGGAGAAGCACTCCTCCATGACGGTGGCGCCGTCCCTCCCCATCTCGCACCGGTGGCCCGAACCCTCGCACGTCGGCAGCGCGAAGCCGGCTCGCGCCGAGAGCTCGCCGAGGGCGTGGTAGAAGGCGTCCGAGCACAGCTTGTGGCCGGCCCCGTGCGAGGCGCGACCCTCGATGCCGTACTGCCAGCCCTTGGTCGTCCGGTACACGATCGCCGTCGGCTGGCCGTTGTCCAGGGCGGCGGCCTGGCGCTGGGCGGCGAGCACCTGCTGGAGGTCCCGGCCGTCCGCGACCTCCACGACGTTCCAGTCGTGCAGGTGGAACAGCTCCATCGGCGTCCACTGGACGTATTCGCCGGGCTCGGTCCCCTCGCGGCACACCCGGTTGGAATCGATCGAGGCCTGGTTCCAGTCGACGTGGACGACGACGTTGTCGAGCGACGCGGTCCCCGCCGCGGCGAGGGCCTCCGCGACCCTCCCGGGCGTCAGCCCGCCCTCGCCCTCGACGACGTGGACGCGCGGGGCGTCCTTTCCGTAGTAGTCCCGCGCGGCGAGGGCGAGGCCGATCGAGCTCGCGATCCCGACGCCCGAGGCGCCGGTGGATAGCCGGACGAACGGCGTCGCCGGCGTCGGGTGGCCGTCGAGGGGCTTCGCGCCGTGCGCGCGGAACAGCGGCGTCGTGGTGAGCGGGTTGCGGCGGAAGCCGAGCAGGTCCTCGAGGCGCAGCCGCCGTGCGGTGTCGTCGGGCAGCAGATCGGCGCTCGCGATGCGGGCCACCTCGTCCCGAAGCGCCCACATCGCGTAGAGCCCCATCGCCTTGTGGCCGGCCGCGTACGAGACGATGTCGGCGTCCTCCCTCTCGGGCCTCGCGAGGTCGTAGTCCGTGGCGTCGAAGAGGATCCCGGCGACGATGCGCCCGGAGGAGATCGAGCCTCCGGGGTGACCCGAGAGCGGGACGTAGTTGTAGAGAAGCGCGCACAGCGAGCGGTACACGAGGTCGAAGGTCTCGAACGCCGCGAGCTCCCCGGGCGCGAGGGGGTCCGGAGCGGGCGGCGTCGCCACGCGGATCCACTCGGCTCGCCTCGGGCCGAACGTGACGGGCATGCTCTCCCTCCCCCCGCGCCGGCCGGGCGCGGCGTCGCGGCGACTCGCGCGACCGCTCCTATTCTCGGGGAGGGGGGTGGCCGGCCCGATGATCCAAACGACCCATTCGGGATGCTAGACTCGTCCTCCCGGAGCTCCAATGCTCGACTCCACTCTCCCCCTCGCGGCCCGCGTGAGCGTCGGCCTCGCCCGGAGCCTCGTGTGGCTCTGGCCCTCGGGCGCGGCGTGGGCCTACGCCGACGCGATCCGCTGCGCGCCCGACGAGCCCGAGCTGCATTTCCGCCGGGGCGACGCGCTCGGGCGCGCGCGCCGGTGGCCGGCCGCCGCGCAGGCGTTCGGTGCCGCGGCCCACCTGCGGCCCCGCAGCGTCGAGTATCACGCGAGCCACGTGGCCGCGCTCCACCACGCGGGCCGCGCCGACGAGCTGATCGCGGCGCTGCGGCGGCTCGTCGAGCTGCGGCCCGACGAGGGCGAGGTTTCGGTGCTGCTGGGCGCGGTGCTCCTGCGTCACGGTCGGAGCGTCGACGCGCTGCGGGCCTTCCGCCGGGCGGCACGCCTCTCCCCCGGGCACGCCCGGCGCCGGTTCGTGCTCGGCGAGACCCTCCTCGGGCCCGAAGGATGGGAGCAGGCGCTGGCGTCGTGGCACGGCGCCACGCAGCTCGACCCTGACGGTGGCGAGACCGCGACCCCGGCCGACGGGCGCAGCGTCCTGCATCTCCACCCGGGGCGGAGCCGGTCGCGCGCGGCGGGAAGGAAGGAGGCGCCGGCGCGTTTGCCCGATTTCGTCGCCCGCATGCGAGGCCGGTGGGAGCGGCTGGAGGGGCTCTTCCAGCGCTCGGTCGTCCGCGCCGTGGCCGGCGACGAGCGCGCGAGGCGCGTGCGCGCCCTCCGGCGCGCGTGGCAGAAGACGAACCCGCGCCGCACGCGCTGGCCCGGAGTGCTGCTCTCGCTCCGCCGCCGCGCCCCGGACGCTTCGGCATGAGCCGGCTCGCCCTCCTGCTGGCCGTCGCGCTCCCCACCGTCGCCGCCGGCCAGCCCGCGGGCGAGGAGGGCCGGGAAGCGCGGGAGCAGGCGCGCCTGTGCGAGCGCGCGGACGAGGAGGAAGGCCTCGCCGCGTGTCGCGCGGCCCTCGCCCTGGGCCTTGCGGCCGAGCGCCGGGGGCCCGTCCGCGAGCTGCTCGCGAGGCATCTCGTCGGTCTCGAGCGGTGGACCGAGCTCGCCGAGCACTATCGCGAGGGCGTGCGGCTCGCGCCGGAGAGCGGCGCGGCGTGGTACCGTCTGGGCGTCACGCTGCTGTTCGCGCTCGACGACCCCGAGGAGGCGTTCGCCGCGCTCGGCGAGGCGGTCCGGCTCTCCCCCCGGGACGCGGAAAGCCACGCCGCTCTCGCCCTCGCGCTCCACACGCTCGGCCGATATCGGGAGGCCGAAGCGGCGTTCGACGAGGCGCTGGAGCTCGATCCCGCCCTGCTCGAGGGCCGCCCGGCGGCGCGGGCGGTTCGGGAGGCGGCGCGGCGTCGCGAGCCCTGGCCCTGAGCGCATTTGGGTAGGGAGGGTCCGATGGCGACCACGACCGCGCGTCGCGAGGCCGTCCGCTCGCTGCTCGAGCAGCTCGACGAGGCCTTCGACCGCAGGTCCTGGCACGGGACCAACCTGCGCGGCTCGCTTC
>Ga0268386_10003670_pt1 | contig 11201 bp, 9 predicted proteins | sample RVTome_15_FD_200260 | JGI IMG/M metagenome (GOLD analysis project Ga0268386, IMG submission 200260) | Soil microbial communities from uranium-contaminated site in the Upper Colorado River Basin, Wyoming, United States - RVT150D86... ... | reverse complement strand
GACCGGCCCGTCGTCGCGCCGAATTCGGCGCCCTCGCGCCGCAGCATTTCGCCTTCCGGCCCGTCGATCTCGGTCGGAAACGGCCCGCTGCCGACGCGCGTGGTGTAGGCCTTCGAGATGCCGATGACTTGCTGAATATTTTGCGGCCCGACGCCGGAGCCGGAGCAGGCGCCGCCCGTGATCGTTGTTGAAGATGTGACATACGGGTAAGTGCCGTGGTCGACGTCGAGAAGCGTCCCCTGGGCGCCCTCGAAAAGCACGCGCTTGCCGGCGCGCATCTTTTGGTCAAGCAGGAGGCCCGTGTTGGTGACAAAGCGGTTGAGCTTTTCGCGGTAGCCGCTATAGCGTTCGTGAATGGCGTCAAAGTCGAGCGCTTTCTCATTGAGAATGGCTTTCAAGTAGAAATTTTTTTCTTCGATGTTGCGTTGGAGCTTCTCGCGGAAAGTGTCTTCCTCCAAAAGATCGACGAAGCGGATGCCGACCCGGGCGACCTTGTCCTCGTAGGCCGGGCCGATGCCCCGGCCGGTGGTACCGATCTTGCCCTTGCCGCGCAGCCGCTCGCGCGCCAGGTCGATGGCCTTGTGATAAGGCATAATCACATGGGCCTGCTCGCTGATGCGAAGTTGCTCGTCGCTGGCGAGATGACCCTTAGCCTTGAGCGCGGTAATTTCTTCAAGCAGGATTTCCGGATCGACTACGACGCCGTTGCCGATGACGCAAAGTTTGTCCGGATGCAGAGCGCCCGAGGGAACCAGGTGGAGGACCGTTTTGTGACCGTTGACAACGAGCGTGTGGCCGGCGTTGTTGCCGCCCTGGAAGCGCACAACGATATCCGCCTCGTGGGTAAAAAGGTCGACGACCTTACCCTTGCCTTCATCACCCCACTGGGCGCCGATGATCGCGACGTTTGCCATTCTTATACTTTAGATTTTCGATCTTCGATTTTGCAGTGAAATCTAAAATCCAAAATGTCCAAAATTAAATCAAAAGCCGGATCACAGTTTCACCAGCGTCGCTGAGACGATTTGCGGCAGGGCGCGCAGCTCGTCGAGCGCCTTTTTGGTGACGAATTCATCGACATGGGTGAATGAGATCGCGTTGCCGCCCTTTTCGCTGCGGCCGAGCTCCATGCCGGCGATATTGATGCCGTTGTTGCCGAGAATGTTTCCGACCGCGCCGACCACGCCGGGCACATCCCTATTCTGCAAGATCAGAATATAACCTTCCGGCACGGCTTCAAGATAAAAACTATTGACGCGCACGATACGCGGATGTTTGGCGCCGAAGATCGCCCCCTCGATTTCCAGGTTTTCTTTGCCGTTTTTTGCCTTGACGGTAATCGAGCTGACGAAATCGCCGGCCTCCTCGCCGATGGATTCGACGATTTTGATGCCGCGCTCCTTAGCCATCATCGGCGCGTTGACGTAATTGACGGCCGATTCCATAACCGGTGACAAGAGCCCCTTCAATACGGCGACCGTGAGCGGCGCGACGTTGTATTGGGTCACGTCGCCGCGGTATTCCACATGGACTTCATCGGGCAGCGAGCCGCCCATCTGGGTGTGGAGGCTGCCGAGTTTCTCGCCGAGCGTAAGGTACGGACGCAGCACGGCCAATAGCTCGGGACTTACCGACGGTACGTTGACGGCGTAGCGGACGACTCCTTTGGTCAGAAAATCCACCATCTGCTCGGCGACGGCGATGGCCACGTTGAGCTGGGCTTCATCCGTGGAGGCGCCCAGATGGGGCGTCGTGATCACTTGATCGAGCTTGAGCAGCGGATGATCGGCCGACGGCGGCTCATCGACGTAGACGTCGAGCGCTGCGCCGGCGATTTTGCCTTCTTTGATGGCATTGGCGAGATCCTGCTCGTCGACGATGCCGCCGCGCGCGCAATTGAGTATCCGCACGCCGGTTTTCATTTTTTCAAAAGCAGCCTTGTTGATCAGCCCCTGAGTTTCCGGCGTCAACGGCACATGGACGCTGATAAAGTCCGACTTGGCGTAAATCTCTTCCAGCGTGCCCGGTTCCACGCCCATGCGGGCGATATTTTCGGCGGCAATGAAAGGATCGTAGCCGATCACCTTCATTCTCAAGCCGGCTCCGCGCTCGGCAACGATGCGGCCGACGTTGCCGAGGCCGATCACGCCGAGGGTTTTATTGCACAATTCAACGCCGACGAACTTGTTGCGCTCCCATTTGCCGCTCTTGAGCGAAGCGACGGCCTGGGGGATATGCCGGGCAAGCGCCATCATCAGGGCGATCGTGTGTTCGCCGGTGGTGACGTTGTTGCCGCCGGGTGTATTCATGACGACGATGCCGCGCTTGGTGGCGGCGTCGGCGTCGATATTCTCGTACCCCACGCCGGCGCGCCCGATGACCTTTAGGTTTTTGGCCGTCTCGATCAACTCGGCGTTAATTCTGGTGCCGCTGCGAATGACCCAGCCATCGTAATCGCCACAGATTTTTTTAAGCTCTTCCGGTTCGAGCCCCAGCCTGACGTCGACTTCGAAACCTTGGGCTTGCTTGAATACCTCGAGTCCTTCGGGGGCGAGCGAATCGGTTACTAAAATTTTCATCTACTTCACCAGTCGTCTCTACTCTGAAGGTCGAAGATGGAGGATTGAGGATCGATGATCGCGCAACCTTTTATGGTTCATCTTCGATCCTCACGACCTACGCGAGCGCCTCCAGCAGGACTTCCTGGGCGGCGGCAACGCCTCGGCCAAAGTGAATCTCGGCGCCGAATTTTCTCAGCGCCATTTCCAACGCGGCGACGGCGGTGATCACGTCGAATGCGCCCATATAGCCGATATGCGCGATGCGAATGACTTTGCCCTTAAGCTGATCCTGTCCCTCGGCGAGGGTAATATTCATTTTGTCGCGGAGATAATCGAGCACCTGGTCGGCGTCGATGCCCTCGGGCATGTAAACGCCGGTGGCCGCCGGGCTCGGGCTATGCGGCGCCAGCAATTTGAGCCCCAACGCGCTGGCCGCGGCGCGGGTGGCGCGGCCCAGGCGCGCATGGCGCGCATAGACGTTTCCCAGGCCCTCCCGCTCGATCATGTCCAATGACGCGCGCACGCCGAAGACCAGGGATATGGCGGGAGTGAACGCGCCGGAGCCTTTTTGTTGATTTTTGCGCTCGAGATTGAGATCGAAGTAGAAGCGCGGAAGCTTCGCCTTCTTGGTCTTTTCCCACGCGCGGTCGCTCAGCGCGACGAAGCCCAACCCGGGCGGCAGCATGAGCGCCTTCTGCGAGCCGGTGACGAGCGCGTCAATGCCCCAGTCATCCAACGGCAGAGGCACGACGCCCACGGCGGTCACGCCGTCAACCAAAAAAAGCGGTCCGTTTTTGGTCAGCTTCGCGATCTCTTTCACTGGGTGAAGGACGGTGGTCGAAGTCTCGCTTGCCTGGACCATCACGCCTTGAATGTCCGGATTGGCTTTGAGCAGCTGCTCGACATCGGCGACTTTGACCGCTTGCCCCCACGGGACATTGATCTCCACTGGATTTAAGCCGTAGGCGTTGGAAATATTGAGCCAGCGCTCGCCGAACTTGCCGCCGTTGATGACGAGCACCTTGTCGCCCGGCGAAAAAAGATTGGCGACCGATGCTTCCATCGCGCCTGTGCCCGAACAAGCCAGCATCAGCACGTCGTTCTTGGTGCCGAAGAGTTTTTTTAGTTTTTCGCGCGCTTCCTCGAATACCCGGTTAAATTGCGGCGTGCGGTGATGGATCATCGTCTCAGCCATCGCCAAGGCGACCTCGTTGGGAATCGGCGTGGGACCCGGAGAGAGGAGATACTGCTTGATCATGGTTTTTCCTTGGCGCAATTATCCCAGGCAAACGCCGGCTGGGTCAAGAAACGACCGGCGACAAAGCCGGTCCAATGCGACCAGTCTTCGACTTTGTCAGCCTGCTGGCGACAGGGAGCTGTGTACGCCCGCTTATTGGTTCAGCACAAACAAAAATGCCTGGACCCCCATTGTTAAGAGACCCAGGCGTTCGGCCGTCTTAATGCTTTGCACTCCCTCGTGGTCGATTCCACGTTCGCCAGTCGCGCAAAACTTACGTATTCGATTTATCTTGAATGCTGGGGCTTGTCAACGGTGAGAATCGTGACGCTTCAGCGCGAGGGAATTTGCTTCGATCATTCGGATTGTGCGAAGATCCATGTGCTCATGGAAAGACTCATCTTGTTCGACATCGACGGTACGCTGGTGCGGACCCAAAATGGCTATCTTCCTTTCAACGAGGCGATTTTCAAGACCTTCGGGATTGAAGGCGATATCAGGACCGTGGTGCCCGACGGTAATACGGATCCGCTCATCGTCGAGGATATCTTTGCCAGAGCCGACGCGAAGCTCGAATGTCGCGAAGCGGACTGGCGGAAATTTACCATCCACCTGCGCGAGCGTTATCACCATCACGTGGAGCAAGGAACGACTACTATCCGCGCGCTGCCCGGCGCGGCGGACTTGGCGCGGGAGCTTTCGCTGAGCGATCATCTTGCTCCGAGCATCGTCACCGGAAACTTTGAAGTCACCGCCGAAATCAAGCTCGAAGCCGCCGGTCTGGCGCCTTATCTCAAGCGCGGCGCCTATGCCAGCGACTCACGGCATCGTGCCGACTTGCCCGCCATTGCCAAGCGGCGTTGGGAAGAGACGGTGGGGCGAAAACTCGGCGCCGAGCAGTGCATCGTAATCGGCGATACGCCGAGAGATCTGGCGGCGGCGCGACAAAATCACATGAAATGTGTCCTTGTCGGAACCGGCCGTTATCCGATAGAAGAGTTGCTGTACGGCAAGCCGGAGGCGTGCTTGCCGGACCTGACCGATACGAGAGCGATTTTGACCCTGCTTTCAAGTCTCTGAAGAGCTAAGAAGGAATCCCTATGCAATATCGAACGATCGGCCAGACGGGCGTGCGCGTGTCCGAGATCGGTTTCGGCTGCGGCAACAATGCCGTGTTGATGGTCAGAGCATCCTACGAGGATCAACTCAAGGCGGTGCGCCGTGCCCTCGATCTGGGCATCAACTTTTTCGACACAGCGTTCGCCTACGGCCTGGGCAAGTCCGAGGAGAACCTGGGCCGGATTCTAAAAGACTTGGGCGCCAACCCGGTGATCTCCACCAAGATTCGTCTCGAAGCCGACGCCGCCGGCGATGTCAAAGCGGCGACGATACGCGCCGTGGAGGCGGGATTAGCGAGACTCGGTCGAGAGCGCGTCGAGTTCATTCAGCTGCACACGCGCGTCACGTTGGACCGCGGCATGGGTAATCGCTTTAGCCTCACGTCAAAAGACGTGCTTGGTCCGAACGGCGTCGTCGACGGATTCAAATCCATGCGCGACCGCGGCAAGGTCGGGTTTTTCGGCTTCAGCGGGCTGGGAGATCCCAAGGCGCTCGCCGACCTCGTCGATAGCGGCGAGTTCCACGGGTTTCAATGCTACTACAATCTTCTCAACCCAAGCGCCAGCCAGGCGGTGCCTGAGAGCTTCAGCGCCTTGGACTACGGCCTGATCCTCGACCGTGCGGCGGCGCGCGGCATGGGCGCTTTTGTCATTCGCGTGCTGGCAGCGGGGGCGCTCACTTCGAATCCCAGTACCGGAGGAGGCGGCAGCGGGCAAACGCTGTCGCCGGGCTCGGATTATCCGGCGGACTTGAAACGGGCGGAAAAAATGAAAACCGCGCTTGGCGTGGATGGAAAAAATCTCACGCAAGCTGCGCTTCGCTTCGCTCTCATGAATCCGAAAGTATCGACGGTCCTCGTCGGCTTTTCCAACCCGACGCACATCGATGAAGCGGTGGCTTCGTCCGGCGCGCCGGGATTGTCGGAGGAGGAGATGGCGCAGGCGAGGCAACTTTGGGAAACGGATTTCGACGAGTTGAAAAGCTAGCCCGTGCGCGAGGTGACGCCGTGGCACTCTTTTTTCACTCTGACGAAGTCGATCAACTGATTCCGTTCGAAGAAGCGGTTCAAATCACCGAAAGCGCGATGCGCGACATGGTCTCGCCGCGGGGCGTCAACGCGCCGCGCAAGCGGTTAAATCTGCACCGCAAACTCGGCGAGGGCGCGTTCGACACGGTGCTCAATATTTACGCCGGCGGTTCGGCATCTTACGGCGCGCTGGGCGCGCAAGTGGCTTTGCACCGAAAGGCGATCGTCGGCCAAACGCAGAAGCGGCCGCCGTTCAATCCAAATCAAACTGAACTGGCGTTGATTTACGACACCGACGACGGATCCTTGCTCGGTATTATGGCGCATCGGCCGCGGGATTTTACCGGCGTGGCGGACCTGCGCACGCCGGCGACAAGCTTGGCCGGCTTTGAACTATTCGCCCGGAAGGACGCGCGAAGAGTCGGCATATACGGTTCCGGGCAGCAGGCTTGGGCGACCTTCGCCGGCTTGTGCGCCATGCGCAAGATCGAGAGCGCAAAAGTCTTTAGCCCGACGCCGGCACATCGCGAAGGCTTTGCCCGGAAGGTCGGCGCCAAGACCGGCGTGCCGGTAAAACCGGTGGATTCGCCGGAGTTGGCGGCGAAGGACGTGGATGTCGTTCTCTGCATGACCAATACCAATGTTCCGGTCATTGACGGTGCGTGGCTGGAAGAAGGGCAGTACATTATTTCCGTCATCGGCAGCAATATCGAGTTGGTCACAAGCGGCAACCTCGATCGCCCGCGCCGGGAAATCGACGATGAAACACTGCGCCGGTGTGATTTCATCGTGGCGCTCTCAAAAGCTCAGGCAATTGATTCGCAACAGGGCGATCTTTACTGGCCGGTCGAGGATGGCGTGATTACGTGGGACAAGGTGATCGAGATTTCCGATGTGCTGGCCGGCAAACTCCCGGGTCGAACCGACGACAAGCAGATAATTCTCTACAAGAATCAAGGCGGCCAAGGCATCGTCGATATCGCGCTGGCGAAGAAGTGCTATGAGCTCGCCAAGCAGCATGGCAAAGGTTGCGAGCTTAAGATCGAGCCGCGCCTAAACTGGTGGGTCCAGGGCGGCAGGGCAGAAACCTGGTAGCTGCGTTGGTCCGTGAAAAGATTAGGTCCGGCGAACTTTGGGGGACCGACCGCGCTTGGCTCAATTCTCGGCTTACGGCTTGATATCCTGCATGAACCATTCGCTCGGTATTTCGCGGCCGAGGCCTCGTGCCTTTGCGCCTTGGTAGGCGCAGTGGCCCATGGCGGCGAACTGCACGCCGGTGCCGACGTTGTTTAGAAAGAAAGTAATCTGGTTGTCGCCGGCGCGACCGGGAACTTTGCCGGCGATGAGATCGCAAATCTCGGGATATTTGGACCAGTCCCGCGGTTTTTCACGGCGCACGCCGGGCATGTCGTCAGCGATGCCCGGCGGTTGATAGTGCTGGATGCCGCCGAACTGCGTATGGATCGCAATCACATCGCATTTCTCCAAGACCGCCAGGTCGGTCTCGAACTCCCGGATCGAATTGTAGTGCATCCCGGGCTCGAGCCAGTCGAGCTGCAATACCGGCTCTGAGGAGTTGGTGGCGCTGCATACGACATCAGAGCCCCGCGTGGCTGCTTCAGCGCTCTCGACGGGCTCTCCGGGGACGCCGGTCTCGCGGGTCATTTCATCGACGAAGGCTTGTCGATGCTTCGGGTTGGGGCTAAAGACCTTGACTTTCTTAAGCGGCGTGATCGCGGTCATGAAACGATAGTGAGCTTTTGCCTGGCCGCCCGAACCGATGAGGCCCAGGACTTGGGAGTTTTTCCGCGCCATCGCTTTCATACCGAGCGCGCTGGTCACGCCGACGCGGGTCTGTTGAATGAGCCCGTCCGGCATAATCGCCAATAACTCGCCGGTTTCGGCGCTGAAAAGTTGCACGAGGCCGACGAACATCCCTCGCCCCGCGAGCGGAAGCTTTTCCAAACGCACCGTTCCGTGAATTTGTTGCTCCTGGACGACATCGGAGGTCAGGCGCAAGGCCAGAACGCCATATTTGCCGATCCCGCCGTCGACCGATTTAAAACTGTAAGTTGAATTCGGCAACGAGTGGGCGAGATACGAATGACAAGTCGGTCGATTGACCGCGCGGCTGGCGGCCTGCTCGCGGTAGGATTCCTCCATCACATCGAGGCATTGCTTTACATTTAATGCTTTCTGAACGTCATCGTTACTCAGAACGAGGGTCATTAATAATAATCCTCCGGTCGTGGCGTTTGAATTCTTTTGTAACACAAAGCGGCAGAGCCGCAACCAAAGGAAAAAATGAACCGCAGGAAGCCCAGCGCGGCAAAGCCGCAACCAAAAAAATCGGAATATCTCGCGCAAAGCATGTCCCGAGCATGTCGAAAGAACGCAAAGGCGCAAAGGAAAATCTAAAATTCGGAAAACTTGGCGACTTGGCGGGAGTAAATCCTTATTCGTAGAGTTGCGGGTGCGAAAAAATTTGCGCAAGCGGCGAAAACTCTCAAACACAGTAGTACATCGGTCACAAAGATTCGGAGTCGGAAAATTATCCCCGCCGTATCAAACGACGCTGGATTTTCATGGACAGCTTGCCCTAATGGTTCCTCCCGGCCGGTGGCACAATCAGTAAGCCAAATTTGACAGGACGAGTCGCGGATCGGACAACTTCCGCGTTTGCTTGCGCGGCAGCGGGATGCCCTTTTGGGCAAGAGAAGGAACAATCTGCAATTTTTTTCCCTTCTCGTGAGTGCGGTAAGCGACCTCGAAGCCACGGGTTTCCCAAACCGGTCTGGTGTAAGAATTGCTTGGTATTTTGAAGATACTCAGGCCGATGCGCCAACTTGAAAATCCGGGGGAAAACAAATGTTCGAGAATCTTAGCGGTAAAACCTCGCACGACGAGACAGCCCTACACGAAATGTCTTTGGTCATCGGGCCGACCGAAGTGGCCGATGTCATGACCGGAAAAGTGGTCACTCTCAGCCCGCATCACACCTTTGACGACGCCGCCAACCTGATGACCGGTCGCCATTTTCGCCACTGTGTCGTTGTCGATAATTATCGCAAGCCCGTCGGCGTTATTTCCGACCGAGACATTTTCAGAGTTTTGGCGCGAAACCCCAACTCGCGCTCCAAGTCGCTAGAGCAAATCATGACGCGCAATCCGATCACTGTTAAGCGCGATACGCCGATCATCGACGTGGTCTCAAAGCTCATCGCCAAACGCATCAACTGCCTGCCGGTGGTCGAGAAGGACGGCACGGTGTGCGGCATCGTCACTTCCACCGATCTTCTGAAATCTTATAGGGAACTCCTCGAGCTGGTGCGAAAACAGGCCGGCTAACTCCCACTGGAAAAAATCCGCGGCTCTTGATCGATCGCCGTATTGCGACGAACTGTATTACAATGTTCGCGCATGGGGCGGCGAATTTCAGTCACGGTCAAACCCAGTTCAAAATCGCCGTCGGTTACTGAATTAACCGAGGATGCATTGCACGCCGCCGTGCGCGAGCCGACGCGGGATGGCAAGGCCAACCGCGCTCTTATTGAATTGCTCGCGCGTCATTTTGGCGTCGCCAAATCGACGATCAAGATCGTCCGCGGTCACCGTTCCAGACACAAGATTATTGACTTGGCCTAATGTCACGCGCGTAGACCGGATACGGCGCGCGAGGTTGCGAACGCGAGAAAAGCCGCATATGAATGCAGGCTAATCCCAGCCAAAGGAAACCCCGTTGTCGAAGATCGAGAATCTTCAAACAGTAGTAACGCCGTTCGCGACTTGGGGCCGGTTGGCGGCCAACTCCACGGCGCACATGACCGAGCATCTCTTCAACGGCGTGATCGCAGTGATCTTGCCGCTTATCACCACTGCGCTGGGCTTGAGTCTGGCGCAGGCCGGGGCTTTGGTCTCCGCGCGCACTTTAATGGCCGGAGTGGCGAGCTTCCCTTCGGGTTTTTTGGCCGATCTGGCAAGCCGGCGCAATATTTTGCTCGGTCTTTGCATCGGCTTGATCGGGCTCGGTTGTCTCGGGCTTAGCGCCGCCACGACTTTCCCAATGCTTCTCGTGTTTATGGGCCTTGCCGGATTCGGCGGCGGCTGGTTCCACCCCCAATCGCTGGCAATCTTGTCGGCCAGATACCGCGAACAAAAGGCTTTTGCCTTGGGCGTTCATGACAGCAGCGCCAATCTCGGCGAGGTCGTCGGCCCGCTCGCAATCGGGCTTTTGTTGGCGTTTTTCGATTGGCGAACGACTTTACAAATATGGGCAATTCCGGGCCTTGTAATCGGCGTGCTCTATGCCGTTTTCGGTGCGGAAGGAGAAGTGGCGGCGGCGCCTCGACCGCGCGACTACCGGCGCGCAGTCTGGGAAGACGTTCTCAAGAACAAGACCGTTTTCGCCTTGGTCGCAGTCTCAACGCTGCGGGCAATGGGGCAAACCGCTCTGGCTGCATTCCTGCCGCTCTATCTTTCATTGCATTTGAATTTGTCGGCGGGCGCGGCCGGTGCTTACATGTCCGTGCTATTTCTGTTCGCCGGTATAGCTCCGGCGTTCGTCGGCTGGATTTCCGACCGCTTTGGGCACAAACCGCTAATCATGCTCTTTTCCACTCTGAGCGTTGTTGTTATCGTCGTCATACCCTACTTAGAGTCGGGATTCGTGTTGGCCGCCGGGATGGGCGCACTCGGGGCTTTGCTTTGGGCACTTCGACCGGTCATTGTTTCGGCCGCCATGTCGTCCGCACCACAGCATCTGTCCGGCAGCATCGTGGCATTTATCTACGGGGCCAATATGGGGGTCTCGTTCCTGGCGCCGCTGATCGCCGGTGTGGTCGCAGATTACTATGGCCTGCCAACGGCGCTGTCGACGATCGCCGTCTTCCCCTTGCTCGCGGCGATGATTTGTTTTCTCCTTGTCAGCCCGTCCCGCCGGCAAGAGCAGTAACCGGGAATTGCGAACTCGAAGACTCAAGTCCTAGCGCGGGATCTTCGTTGCGGCGGCTTGCCGCGAGAGCTTCGAACCCCGGAAATAATTGGAATGGGCCGCCGAACGTTAGCGGCGGCGCTTGCGGCCGGTTTTTGCCACCGGTTTCAAGTTCTTTTCTTCCTGGTCGGCAGCGCCGGCCAGCTTGGGCTGCACGTTGTCATCAATCCACTTCTGGTCCCACCACTCAAGCGGCAAGACTGGGACGCCGTGCAAATAAACGCCGTAGTGCAAGTGGTCGCCCGCGGCCAGTCCGGTTTCTCCGGT
>Ga0268386_10003669_pt1 | contig 11202 bp, 13 predicted proteins | sample RVTome_15_FD_200260 | JGI IMG/M metagenome (GOLD analysis project Ga0268386, IMG submission 200260) | Soil microbial communities from uranium-contaminated site in the Upper Colorado River Basin, Wyoming, United States - RVT150D86... ... | reverse complement strand
GATCGGAGCGCGGGGGCGCGGTCGAGGGCGGGCCGGAGTCGCTTCGCCTCCCAGGCCCGGCGGCGAGCCGACCAGGTCATGGCCGCGACTGTAGCACGAGGCGCCCCGCGATCCGCCCCGGTCAGGAGGTGCGGTCGGACCGCAGTCGAACGGACTTTTCGTCCGGAATGGATCTGCGGGAGCGCACGGCCCGAGCGAGCCGGAACAGCTCGAAGGCGGTCAGGACCGGCAGCAAGCGGCGGGGCAGGATACGGAGCAGGGCGACGCGGGCAATCCAGCTGATCATCTGCCCAGTCTGGCGGGTCGGCCGGCCGGTCGACCCTCTCAGCGGCGCGAAGGCCGTGACGGACGCCTTGCGATCACTCGGTCGAGGTGGCTGCGTCGAGCGCGCGGCCGACGACCGCATCGTGCGCCTCGCGCGTCGCGATCTCGCGGATCGCATTCGCCACGATCACGATGCGGACTCGATTCGCGAGATCGGGGACGATGACGACCGTCTGGTACGACTCGCCGTTGAGAGCGTCGATCCGGGTCCCATCCCGTTCCCCGACGGCGACCCTGGACAACGTGACCTCCTCGACCCGTCGGCCGGCCCGCGCACCGGTCTCGTAGAACTCCGTCACCCACGCGGGCTGCAGGTCCGCCGCCTCGAGGACTGCCTGGGTCACGCCGCCGCCAGATCCGAGATCCCAGATCGCGCCGGCGAAGCGCACCTCCTCGACGCCGTGGGACGCGAGCGTTCCGAGCGAATCCCGACAATTGCGGCCGGAGTCGAGCGAGTCCGGGCCGCGCCCGTCGAACGTCGCCGGAAGGATCGCTTCGAGGGCCGGGTAGGCGCCGGGTGCCCGGCCGTCCTCGGTGCAGGCGCCCGACGAATCGAACGGGCGGCTCCCGCAACCAGTGAGCGCAATCACGGCGACCGCGACAAGGACGAGCGATCGGCGGAGTGCAGGGCCGGGCACGCTGGGACCGCGTCTGAATCGTGGGGTCACGGCGGAATGATAGGCGGCCGCCACCGATCGACCTTGTGGCGGGGATCGCAGCGCTTCCACACACGTCACGTCCGCATTGCAGTCGGGGCCGGTGCGTCGGCGCACCTGGTACCGCCGTCCCGGAATGGTGCGTCGCTGCGCCCGACCATCGAGCACCGAGATTCGGGACCGTGGGGCCATTCCCCTGGGCGGAGAGGGGCCCTAAGGTGATCCCTGCGCCGTAACGCGACGATCGGGGACACAACCTGGGGCGTCGGTCACGGATCAGGACATCGGCCTCCGCTTCACCTGATGACGGTTCGGGCGGCGGAGATCCCGGACCAGATCACGAGCCGAGTAACTACGGATCATTCGGCCAACAGGCCCGACACGCGCTACGGCCAGAGCTCATTGCTCCGCATCATCGGCGTTTCGATCGGTCGCCTCCCGGGTCTTCGGGGGGCGATCGCCACGTCCGGGCCCGGCGACATGCGCCGGCCTGAGCGTCAGGCGGACTGGCCCGGGCGGCCGACCGGGTGATCTCGCCGCGGGATGCCCCGCCGATCCAGCTCCTCCTGGACGACCCGCGCCGCGGCCACGAGCTCCGGGTCGCGAGTGATCGTCCGGGCCAGCCAGTCGACGTACGAGGGCTCGAAGTCGGCAACCTGGCCGAGGGTATGGCCGCGAAACTTGCCGAAGTCGATCTCGTGGGCGACGGCATCGTCAAGCGGCGGCGGCGCAGGCCGGCGGAAGTTGCGGATCCGGGATCGCTGGAGCGGCCCCGTCGGGTCACTCGCCCGCGGCGGCTCCCGGTCGTGAGCGGGGTAGCGCAGTGGTGGATGGCCGCTGAGCGTTGTGCCGCGGGCGAACGCCGGATCGAAGCCGTCGCGGAGTGGCGCGTTGCGCGGCCGGACGGTCCCCGACAGGTCGAGCCGACCGGTGACCGGCCGGGTGGGCCTCGGGCGCGGCGGTCCGGATCGCCGAGGCGACGTCGGACCCGGCTCGAAGCCCGGGCCGCGGCCGTCTCGGGCCCCGGCCGGATGCCGGCGCGGCCCCGGACCGCGGGTCATGGCTGCATAGGCCTCGTTGATCTCGGCCATCTCGCGGGTCGCGATCCTCGACGCCTCGGGGTCGTCGCCGGTCAGGTCTGGGTGATGGCGTCGGGCCAGTCGCCGCCACGCCGCCTTGATCTGGTGCGGAGAGGCGTCGGACTCGATGCCGAGGACGAGGTGGGGTTCGCGCTTGGCCACGCCCAGAGTGTATCGCCGGGTCTTCGCCGTGAACCGGACGGCGGTCGCTTGACAGGCCCGCGGTCCGTGCCGTCCCCTTGTAGGGTGCCGATTCTCCGACGGGCAGGGCTGACCGCGGCGCTCGCCGCCGCGCCGCTCGCCCTGGCCTACCGCTTCGCCCTGATCTACCGGACGCGGGCCGGTTTCCCGCGCCCCCATCCGCCACTCGTCACGCCGGCCGCTCTCGGGCTGCCGTACGAGGAGCTGACGATTCCGTCGGCCGGAACCGATGGCCTGCCGGCCTGGTTCGTGCCGGCCCGGAACGGCCTGCCGGGCCCGGGCGTCGCGCTCGTCCATGGCTGGGAGTCGGCGCGCGATCGCGTGCTGCCGATTGTGCAGTTCCTCCACGCGGCCGGGTTCCACTGCCTGTCGATCGACGTCCGCGGCCACGGCAGCAACCCGCCCGAGACGCTGCCGGTCAGCGCCGGTGAGTTCGGGGCGGATGCGCTCGCCGCGTTCCAGGCTCTGATCGCCCGGCCCGAGGTGACCGTCGGGGCGATTGCCGGCCACTCGATGGGCGCGATCGGGGCGATTCTCGCCGGCGCGGCCGACGAGCGGGTCGCCGCGGTCGTCGCGACTTCCGCGCCGGCCGACCCGTACCGCCTGACCCGTCAGACGTTCCGCCTCGCCAACCTCCCGATCCCGGACCCGATTGCCTACCCACTCGCCTGGCTGACCACCCGTGTCTTCCTTCGGCCGCGGGGGCACGCCGTCGCCACGATCAGCGCGGCGACGGCCCTGACGAGCAACGACCGGCCCGTCCTCCTGCTTCACGGAGATGCCGACGACGTCGTCCCGATCCCGCACTTCGAGCGACTGTTGCGGGTGGCCGCCGGCGGGGGGCGCCACGTCGAGTCGCTCGTCGTACGGGGCGGCCGGCACAGCTGGCTCTACGAATTCCCCGAGTACCGCCGCGCGGTCGCCGGCTTCCTCGCGGCAGCGCTCGGCGGCCCCCCTCCCGCCGAGGCGGCGGCCCGCGCCGAGGCAACTCCCTCGCGGCGATTCCCCGACGGTGAGGGTCCGTTCGACGCCGTCGCCGCCGAGCCGGGTGGCATCCGCTCCCTGGCCCAGGTCGCGCTGCCCGACCGTCGCCGGCGCGCCGCCGAGGTCGACGACGACTCCGACATCGACCCGCTGGCGACCGAGGCGGCGTCGTGAGTTGGGATCGCACGCTGTCGGTCTGGGATTCGATCTCGAGGAAGCGGGCCGTTCGCAGGTTCGCCGACCGCCCGCTCGCGCCCGAGCACCTGGACCGGATCCTGCGTGCGGCCCGACGGTCGGGCAGCTCGAAGAACCTCCAGCGCTGGGAGTTCATCGTCTGCCGCGACCGAGCCCACCTGCGGGAGCTTGCGGCCGTGGGGCCATGGGCCGACCACCTCGCCGGCGCGGCCGTCGGAATCGCGCTGGTGACACCCGACCCGGCCGGCGCCGACGCGCCGCTGTCGGTCATGTTCGACCTGGGCCAGGCGGCGGCGTACATGATGCTCGCCGGCTGGGAGCTCGGGATCGGCAGCGTGCCCGCGACCGTCTACGAGCACGACCTGGCCCGACGGCTGCTCGGCTATCCGAACGACCACCACTGCGAGTACATCCTGTCGTTCGGCTATCCGGCCGACGAGAACGAGCTGTCGGCGCCGAACCGACCGGGCAGGCGCAAGCCGCTCGCCGAGCTGGTCCACGAGGAGCGCTGGTGAGAGACTCCTGAGTCCGGGCCGGCGTGTCGTCGTCTTCGGGGCGGCGTCGTGGAACACGCTGATCCGGGTCGAGGCATTCCCCGCCCCGCTGCCGGCGACCGTCTTCCCGTCCGGCTGGCACGAGACGGTCGGCTCGTCCGGCGCGGGCAAGGCGATGAACCTCGCCCGGCTCGGCATCGACGTCGTCCTCCATTGCCGGCTCGGCGACGACGAGGCCGGCCGACGCATCCGCTCGGTGCGCGGCGACAGGCTGGCCGACCCGTTGCCGTTCATGGAACGACTGATCGCCGCCGGGCGGCGGCTCGTGGTCTGCACGAACGGGGCACGCGGCGTGCTGGCGCTGACCGCCGACGGGAGGCGGATCGAGGTGCCGGTCGAACCGGTGGACGCGGTCGTCGACACGAACGGCGCCGGCGACGCGTTCATGGCCGGCGTCGTCTACGGCGAAATCCTGGGCCTGTCGATCGAACGCTCGCTCCGGGTCGGCGCCCGCGTGGCGGCGCTGTGCGTGGCCTCGCGGGAGCTCGCCTCGCCGGACCTATCACCGGCCGCGGTGGCAGACGTGCTGGGCTGAACGGCGGGGCCAAGCTCTCGGGCCGCCGCGCACACCGGGCCCAAACCCAGCCAGATGCCACACCCAGGGAACCTTGAGCGCGTTGAGAGGTGTCGCGTCCGGGGGTGGGTCAGCGACTCAGCCCTCCACGGCTAACAGGAGCCGCGGAGTGGGCCACCGATCGTCGGTTTCGTGCCCTACGTTCCGCCTGTGGACATCTGGCCAGGAGGCAGCGGCGCGCCTGCCTCGCGGCCCGTGGGGCCGCTACTGCCAGCGGAAGAACCTGGCGGCGATCCCGAAGCTGACCACGAGCCAGCCGACGAGGACCGCGAAGCAGACCCACAGCGGCGAGAACGGCGTGCCGTCGACCATCACCTGGCGCAGCGCGTCGCCGAGGTAGGTCAGCGGCATCGCCCGCGCGACCGTCTGGAGCGCCTCGGGCATCCCTTCGATCGGAAAGAACGTCCCCGACAGGAACATCAGCGGGAACTGGACGACGCTCGTCATTCCGTTCGCGCTCTCCTCGCTCGTCGCGAATGAGGCGATGACGTAGCCGAGGGCGATGAACGCCAGCGAGCCGAGCAGGACGAGCGCCCCGATCAACAGCCAGTTTCCCGCGACCTGAACGCCGAAGACGGCCGAGCCGACGCCGACGATGATCGCCGTCTGGACGATGGCGATCAGCAGCCGCATCAGGACGTTGGAGCCGACGAGCTGCCAGCGCCGGAGCGGCGTCGCGTGGAGGCGCTTGAAGATGAGCTTCTCGCGGTCGGCGACGAGCGGGATCGCGGCGAACACGCCGAGCTGCATCAGCGACATCCCGAGGATCGACGGGACGAGGTACGAGATGAAGTTGAGGTCGTTGGTCTGGACCGACTGGAATTGCGGGGCGACGGCCGGCGGCTGGCCGCTGGCGGCCTGGTTCACCTGGGCGAGGACGAAGCCGACGAGCTGGCGGGTCGCGCCATCGGCCTGGCTCTGGCTGGGGTCGGTGTAGACGGTGACCTGGGCGGGGGCCCGCCCGGCTGCGACGGTTTCCGCGTAGCCGGCCGGGACGACGATGACGGCGCTCAGCTCGCCGTCCCGCATCCGGGCGGTCAGGTCCTCCTCGGATCCCTCGACGAGCTCGACGTTCGGCAATCCGTCGAAGGCGTTGCGGAGCTGGGCCGAAGCCGGGGTGCCGTCGGAATCGCCGAACCCGATCGTCCGCTCGCTGCTCCCGCCGCTGAAGATCGCCCCGAACAGGAAGACGAAGATGAGCGGGAAGGCGAGCGTCCAGAACAGCGCCGCCCGGTCCCGGACGAAGCTGCGGATGTTGGCGACGGTCAGGAGCAGCAAGGCATTCATCTCGGTCTCTCAGTCCCGCAGGGCCCGACCGGTCAGGTCGAGGAAGACGTCTTCGAGGGTCGCCCGCCGGACCGCCAGGTTGGCAGGCTCGTTGCCTAGCTCGTCGGTCGCGGCGAGGACCGCTCCGATCGTCCCCGGCACGTCGCGGGTATAGAGCATGACCTCGCCGTCCTCGTGCTTCACTGTCGTGACGCCGGGGAAGCCGGCCATCCGGCTCTCGGTCAGGCCGTCCACCGCGTCGAACCGCACGGCTCGCTCGTGGAAGCGGCGGCTCACGAGCTCCTCGACCGTGCCGGATTCGAGGATGTGGCCGTGATCCATGATCGCGAGGCGATCGCACAGGACCTCGGCCTCCTCCATGTAGTGCGTCGTCAGCAGGACCGAGCGGCCCCCGGCCTTGAGACGCAGGACCACGTCCCACAGCGCTCGGCGCGCCGCCGGGTCCATGCCCGTGGTGGGCTCATCGAGGAACACGAGCTCCGGGTCGTTGACCAGTGCGAGTGCGACCGACAGCCGCTGGCGCTGGCCGCCCGACAGGTCCTGGGTCCGCGTCCCGCGCTTCTCGCCGAGGTCCATCATCTCGATCAGCTCGTCGGTCGAGCGGCCGTGGCCGTAGAAGGCCCGGAAGAGGTCCAGCACCTCGGCGACGGTGAGCTTCGGGTAGAGCGCCGCGGTCTGCAGTGAAACGCCGATCCTGGCGCGCAGGTCGTCGGGGTGGCGGATCGCGTCGATGCCAAGGACCGAGACCTCGCCGGAGTCCGGCTGGCGGAGACCCTCGAGCACCTCGACCGTTGTCGTCTTGCCGGCGCCGTTGGGGCCGAGCAGGCCGAACACCTCGCCCGGCGAGACGTCAAAGCTGACTCCGTCGACGGCGGCCAGCTGGCCATAGGACTTGCGGAGCTCCCTGACGCGGATGACGGCTTCCGCGTCGCCCCGGCGGGAGACGGTCATGGATGGATGGTGCCACGTTTCGCCGGCCCGGACAGGGGCGCCGGACAGCGGGCAGACGGGACATCCGTCAGTTGACAGGCATGTCCTCGTCGCCCAGCCGCTCGAGATCGAGCGCAACCGACGAGCCGCCCGTGGCAACGCCCTGCTCGGGAGCCGGCGCGCCGAGATAGACATAGGCCTCGATCGCCAGCTCGAGCCCGACGTCGAAGCCGGCTGCTTCCGACAGGTACCACTTCTGCTCGAGAACGTCGCAGTAGGCCTGGACCAGATCCCGCTCGGGACCCACCGTTCCACCGATCTTGGCCAGCGTCGGCCGGTAGATCTCGCGCAGCCAGCGGTCGGCGGCCTCGTCCGGAGGAATCTGGCGGCCGGCCTGCCACTCCAGCCAGGCGTGGTACTCGTTCAGGTCGTTCAGGAGCACCTGGGCCTGGCCCTCGAGGGCACGGATCTTCGTCCGGCGCTCGATCTCGCGGGCGTGGAAGCGTCGGGTCGTCACATGCATCCGCAACCGCACGCGGTTGTCGCCCGAGGTGGGATCGAGAACGAGGTCGACCGAGTAGCCGAGGTCGTTGAGGCGCCGAACCCTGGCCCTGATCGCCTGCCGGTCGCCGGCGTGCAGGACTGCCTCGTCGTGCAGCTCGGCCCAGACGGCCCGGTAGCGGTCGCGCACCCGCTCGGCCGCGTCGATCGCCTCGTCCGGGTCGGCCGATCCCTGCATCGCGGCCAGGTCCGCCAGCCCGAACGCGACGTTCTCGACGAGAATCTCCGCGTCGTACTCGCGCTGGCCCTCGGACAGGGTCGCGTGGACCTCGCTCGTCTCGGCGTCGACCAGGTACGCCTGGATCCGGACGCCGTCGCGTCGGAAGAGCGTGTTGGCCAGCGAGCAGTCGCCCCAGTAGACGCCGTTCCGGTGGAGGTCGACGAGCAGGAAGGCCATCGCATCGAGTAGCCGGTCACGGTGGACGCTCCGTCCCGGCGGCAGGCGCATCAGGAGGCGCCTGTACTGGAGCGAGTGGGCGAGGTACTCCGTGACCAGGATCGACGTGTCGCGCTGGGGTGTCTCGGCTACCCCGACCGCCAGGACCGCCGGCAGACCGGCCGTCTCGAGATGGAGCAGCACCTCGTACTCGCGCCGGCCCACCGCAAGCGGGAGTTCCTTGAGAGCGTAGAGCGCGCCGTCGACGACGAGGAAGCGGACGAGATGTCGGGACGGACCGACAGGCAGCTCGCGGAAGGCCAGTCGTTCGGACGCCCACTCGCCGAGCCGCTCTTCCCAGGGCAGGTCGACGAGGGCGATTGCCGGGTCGCGGAGGCGGAGACGGGGGAATGCCGTCACGAGCGGGGGACGCGATCGCGCGCCCTCAGAGGCGCTTCCGAAGGTACGCCGCGACCGACCCGTCGTAGCCGAGCGACTCGTACAGGTGGCGAGCGTCGGCCCGGTGGTGGCCGGCGGTCACCTCGACGAAGGCCGCCCCGAGCTCCACACCGATCCGCTCGGCCTCGCCCATCAGCAGGTGACCGACGCCGCGGTCCCGGACGCCCGCGTCGACGACGAGGGCCATGATCCGGATGACCCGGTCGGAGTGCTCGAATCGAGGTAGCGCATGAAGGGCGATGAACCCGAGCACCTCGCCCTCGTAGTCGGCGACGATCACCTGCGAGTGCGGCGATGCGAACCGGGCCAGCCGCTCGACGATATCGCTCGGCCCAGCCGGGTAACCCTCGTCGGTGAGGAGGGCTGCGATCCGCTCCGCATCCGCCTCGGCGGCCGGTCGAATGGTCACGCTCTGGCGTTCGATCATCGACCGATGGTACCCGCTTGCGAGGGGACGAGGATCAGGTTGGGGGCCCCCGGCGCGCCGCCGAGGACGAGGACGGAGGCACCGAACGGGCCGTCCGCCGGAGCGCTGAGGAGAGCGCCGGCCACCGCCGCCCGACGCCGCACCTCGTCCATCCCGTCGCCCAGACCGACGTACGATCCGGCAACTCCCTCGCCGGATCGCGCGAGCCATCCCGCCATGCGGCCTTCGGTCGACGGTTCGAGAACGGCCAACGGCACGTCCGAGCCCGACCGGACGAGGGCGACGTGCGCGCCGAGGAGCGGGTCCTGCGCCAGCCGTTCGCCCTGCCGGCCGAGAGCCGCCAGCGACCGGTCGAGATCGACGGTGGCCCAGATCCGCGCGATCTCGCGCGGCTCGCGCAGGGCATTCAACCAGGCCGGCCATGGGTGGAGCTCGCTCGATCCGGTCACCGCCGGAGGAGCAGGTCCGGAGCCGGGCCGCCGACCATGACGAAGCCCAGCCCCTCGTACAGCTGGCGGGCGACCGCGTTGTCCGTGAAGACGCCGAGGTACGTCCAGCGACTGCCCGTCGCGAGCGCCTCGCCGACCGCGATGTCGGTCACCAGGCGGCCGAGGCCGATCCCCCGGAACGCTGGCCGGGTCCCGATCGAAGACAGGTAGCTCGCCCCCGCGAACGTCGAGCGGCGGACGACGGCGGCCGGCTCGCTGTCGATCCTGGCCAGGCAGACATGGACCTCAGGGCGGCCGAACAGAATCTCCGTCTCACGCTCGATCGATTCGCGCCGATCGGGGTCGACGTCGAAGGCCTCGATCAGCACGAGCGAGACGTCGCGGGCGGCGGTCTTCGCGTCGGCCGGCCGCTCGATGTGCGAGATCTCGACGCGCGGGGAGCCGGCCGGCCCCGACTCGGACGGCGGCGGAAGTGCGGCTCGGCGGACCGGGTCGAGCAGCATGACGATGCCGGTGCCCATGTCCTCGAACCCATGTGAGAGGAGCCGGTCGACGAGGTCCGAGGGCTCGTCGTAACCCGGCATCGGCCAGACGTGGGGGATCCGGTCGAGGCCGGCGAACAGCGCGACGATCTCCGTGAGGCGGCGGTCGAAGGCGCCGGTCGACGCCGGCCACGCGATCCCGGCGACCCGATTCCAGAACGGCTCGCGATCCGCCGCATCGTGCAGCAGGACGGCGTCGCCGAGCAGCCGGATCTCGCGACCGGCGAGACCGTGCGAACGAGCCTCGTGCCACGCGAGCCAGCGGCTGTCGGCGGGCGTCAGCTCGTCGGGTCGTCCCGGGGCGGAGGGTGTCGTCACCTCGCGCACGATAGCGCCCCGCGAGAACCGATAGGCGGGCGGCCGGCGTACTGTTCGGCGGGTGCCCGTCGGGCCCCGACCCGGCACCACCCTGGAGGGACGCATCGATGCGACGGTTCACTCTTCCGTTCCTGATCCTGACCGCGGCACTGGCGCTTGCCGCTTGCGGCGGCGGCGCGACGACCGCTCCCGGCTCGTCGGCCGACGCCTCGGCTCCGGCATCTGTGCCGGCGGCGTCCGACGCGGGTGCCGCCTGCGCCGACGCGCCGGCCGGTGCGGCGGCTGCGGTCACCGTCGAGATCAAGGACTTCTCGTTCGCTCCCGACCCGGTGACCGCCGCGGTCGGGGACGTGATCGCCTGGACGAACGCCGATTCCGCGCCGCATACCGCGTCGCTGACCGACGGCTCGTGCGGCACCGAGCAGCTCGGCCAGGGCGCGACCGGCGCGCTTGTCTTCAGTGCCGCCGGCACGTACACCTACCAGTGCAACGTCCACCCGGGCCAGATGTCGGGCTTCACGATCGAGGTCGAGTGACCCGAGCCGGTTCCCGAGCCTCAGGCGGGCCGGTCCGCGACGAACAGCGACGCTCCGGACAGCAGGTCGATCACCGTCGGCGCGGGCACGCCGGCAGCGGTGAAGATCCGCTCGTAGCCCGCCCGGGTGTACATCCGGGTGCCCTGGAAGAGCTCGTCGATCTGGATCCCCCAGAACAGCTCGCCCTGCAGCGTCCGCGATTCCTCGACCGACGCCGGCAGGCACCACTCCAGCACGACGAGCCGGCCGCCGGGTGCGACGGCCGCCCAGGCCGCGGCGAGCGACCCGACTGGATCGGGCATCTCGTGGACGGCATCCTGCATGTAGACGAGATCGAACTCGCCCCGGTACGGCAGCGACGGGATGTCGCGAGCCTCGATCCGGACCCGCGCCTCGAGGCCGGCATCGGTCACGAGGCGCATCGCCCGGGCCACCGAGTCCGGCTCGAACTCGACCCCGACCAGATCGGTCGCCGGGAACCGGCGGGCGACGGCCAGCAGCCACCGCCCGCCGCCGCACGCGACGTCGAGGACGCGTCCGCCGGCGGCGAGCCGTGCCGTGAGGTCCGGCAGCGCGGCGAGGCCCTCCTGGAAGAAGACGGCGATGTCCTGGACCGTGACCGCCTCGATCGCCCGATGGAAGCGGGGCGGTCGTTCGAGGATCGGCCGGCCGGAGCGGATGAAGTCGACCAGGCCGGCGTAGTCGAGACTCGACACGACGGCGGCGACGAACTGGCCGCCGAGATACTCC
>Ga0268386_10003668_pt1 | contig 11203 bp, 8 predicted proteins | sample RVTome_15_FD_200260 | JGI IMG/M metagenome (GOLD analysis project Ga0268386, IMG submission 200260) | Soil microbial communities from uranium-contaminated site in the Upper Colorado River Basin, Wyoming, United States - RVT150D86... ... | reverse complement strand
CGCGCGTGCAGCATCCCACTGTGGGACGGAAACGCTTGTGGCCGGATCGCCGACGTCCTGGACCGTGACGTTCCACTGCTCGACTTCGTCCCGCCGGCTCTGAGACTGGGTGATTCACAGGAGTTCCGCGCCGGCCGACGACCGGTCAAGGTCTCCACCGCCCGCCGGGCGGTCGGCGACAGCGGCGAGTGGCATGAGGCGGCCGTCCATCCATGAGCTCCTCCCCGACGACCAGCTCGGCCATGCCGGGACCGAGTGTGCGCCACGCCGCAACCAGCGAGGCGATCGCGCCGCTTCGCGACAGCTGGATCGCCCTGTCTCCGACCCGCCTGGACGCTGATCCCGACTATCTGGCCGCCGTGTCGGCCGTGCGGCCGGAGGTCATCTCCCCGTACATCGCGACAGTGGAGCGTGGGGAGTCGCCGACGGCGATGGCCATCGGACGTCTAGAGACGTACGCCCTCCCGTGCAAGGTCGGCTACCAGAGGATCCCACTCCCGAAGCTCCGCACCATCACGATCGTCGATGGTGGGATGCTGGGGGACCTTGCCGACGGCGGTGCCGAGCAGCTCGTGCGCGAGCTGGTCGCCGTCGTCGACCGCGACGAGGCCGAGGCGTTGGCGTTCCACAGGCTGCAGACCGGATCACCAGCCCACGAAGCGGTGCTGCGCGTCGGGGACCTCTCCCGACGGCGCTTCCGGGTCGATGCCCCCAGACCGCGATGGCAGTTGGACTTGCCGGACTCCCGCGAGGAGTACCTCAAGTCGCGCTCACGCAGCACCCGCGAGTCCCTCCGCAGGTACGAGAAGCGGTTCGAGAAGGACTTCGCGGGACGCATAGAAGTACGTCGGTTCCAGATGGCCGACGACTTCGACGCCATCGTCTCCGACATGGAGCCCGTCGCGGCGAAGTCCTACCAGCGCTCACTCGGGGTGGGGTTCACCGACAGCCGCGAGTTCCGCGTGTTGATCGAGCTCGGGCTGCGGCGTGGATGGTTCCGGGCGTGGGTGCTCTACATCGACGGGGTGCCGTCGGCGTTCTGGTTCGGTTTCGGCTACGGCGGCGTGTTCAGCATCGGCTCACCCGGCTACGACCCAGCCCTCGGCGACTATCGCGTCGGCAACTACGTACACCTGCGGATGATCGACGATCTCTGCCACGACCCAACGATCTCGACCGTCGACTACGGCTCCGGTGATGCCGAGTACAAACGCCGGTTCGGAAGCTTCAGTTCGGACGAGCAGGATGTCCTGCTGCTCGGGCGCGGGCTGCGCCCCCTTGGCGCCCGCCTGGGACTCGACGCCGCCGCAGGCGTCAACCGGACGGCCAAGGCGGTGTTGCGCGGGCGACAGGCAGAGGCGATAAGGCGGCGATGGCGCCATCGTTCAGCCGGTCATTCACCCCGCCCTGCGTCACCTTCACCGAAGCCGAGCTCATGACCACTGTTCTCGTGATCTGCGCGCTGCTCGTCGGCCTCCCGGGCCTCGCCACCGCGCTCCACCTCGGATTGTTGGCGCTCGCTTCGCTCTTCTACCGCGAGCGACTTCCGCACACGGACGACCAGGTCCGGTTCCTCGTGCTCATCCCCGCCCACAACGAGGAGCGCGTGATCGCCCGCTGCCTCCAGGCCGTCGAGGACGACCGGCGTCCGCGCGACTCGGTACTCGTTGTCGCCGACCGCTGCACCGACCGGACGGCCGAGATCGCCCGGGCGTTCGGTGCCACCGTTGTGGAGCGCCGCCCTGACGAGGAGCCGGGACGAGCGGCGGCGCGCCAGGCCGGCCTCGAGGCGGCGCGTGCTCTCGAATGGGACGCCGTTGTGATGCTCGACGCCGATTCCGTGATCGAGCCGCGGTTCTTCGGCTCGTGCGAGGGCGCACTGGCGGCCGGGGCGCCCGCCATCCAAGCGCGCAGTGAGAGCCGCGGCGGTCGGGGCCTGGGGGCCGAGGCGTCGCTCGCATCCTTCGCCCTGCAAGGCATCACGATCCCCCGCGGTCGCGATCGGCTCGGGCTCTCGGTCCGCCTCCGTGGCACGGGCATGGCGATCCGGCGCGACGTCGCCCTCGCGCACCGGTTCGGTGCGCCGGCGTCGGAGGACCTCGTCTTCACGCTCGATCTCCTGCTCGCCGGCACACGGTGCGCTCACGTCGAGCCCGCTCGGCTCCACTCCGACGGCGCACCGGACTGGGAGGCGTTCGGCGGCCAGAAGGTCCGGTACGAAGCCGGGCGCCTGTCGGCCGCACGGGCATATGTTCGGCCGCTGCTCAGCCGCGCCTTCAGGAAGCGCGACGGCGCCTGCCTGGAGGCGGCCTGGTTCCTGGCCACCCTTCCCTTCGCCATGGCTGTGCTGTCCACGGCGGCGGGCGCGACCCTCGCCGCCCTCGCCGGATCGTGGTCAGTCGCCGCGGCCCTGACGGCGGCGTTGGTCACACTGGTCCTTGTGCTGGTGATCGGGCTCGTCCAGGCGGGCGCCCGCTTGCGCACGTGGCTGGTCCTGCTCGCCGCACCCTGGTACATCGCCTGGAAGGCAGCCGTGCAGGTGCGGGCCTTGGCCAGCGTGCTCCGGCGCCGCAGCTACTACCCACCGACGGCGCGCGCTTGAAACCCATGCTCATCACTCGCCCTTCAGCTTCGAGGTCCGAGGCATCGTGACCGACATCGCGGTCGTCGTCGTGACCTTCAACAGCGCGGCGCACGTCGGCCGGCTGCTGACGTCGCTCGAGCCGGCGCTGGGCAACCTCAGATCCCGGGTGGTCGTCGTCGACAACAACTCGTCGGACGACACCGTTGCCCGCCTCCGCACCGACCGCAGAGCCGAGGTCCTGGATCAGCCGGACAACCGCGGTTTCGCGGCGGCGATCAACGTCGGGCTCTCACATACCTCTGAGGCACCCGCCGTCCTCATCCTCAACCCGGACCTCGTCCTGGGTTCGGGGAGCGTCCCAACGCTCATCGCCGCCAGCCGGGAGCCGGACGTCGGCGTCGTGGTACCCCAGATGCGGACGCCGGGCGGCACGATCTTCCGATCGCTACGACGCGAACCGACCGTTGGCCGTGCCCTCGGTGTCGCCGTGATGGGTGGCCGGGTCGCGAGTCGCTTCCCGAGTCTTTCCGAGACGGTTGGCGATGACGGGTCGTACCTGAGGCGTTGTGACGTCGATTGGGCGACCGGCGCCGCCATGCTCGTGACCCGCGAGTGCGCGGATGCCATCGGACCCTGGGACGAATCGTTCTTCCTCTATTCGGAGGAGACCGACTTCGCCTACCGGGCACGCCAGGCCGGGTTCCGCATACGCTTCGAGCCCGCCGCAGTGGTGATCCACAGGGGAGGAGACGGCATGACGTCTCCCCGGCTCAGGAGCATGATCGCCCTGAACCGTGTCCGCTACTTCCGTCGTCGGCACGGACCGACCCGGAGCGCGGTGTTCTACTCCTCGGTGCTCCTCAACGAGCTGAGTCGCGGCGCGACTGGGAACCGAGCCGCCCGCGCAGCCGCCCACGCCCTCGTAAGCCCACGGGCCCGACCCCGGGAGCTCGCATGCTCCAGCCGCTTGCTACCGCGCTGACCCGGGCCGGTGCCGGCTGTCGCTTCGGCATCGATCGGCGTCGCCGGTCGTCGCCAAGACGGGCAGTGGCAGCAGCGATCGCGTTCGTCGCCGTCCTGGTGACCGCTACGGCGTGCTCTGACGGCAACGACGACGCGACGGCGCCGACCACGGATCGGTCGACGACAGAGCGGCCAACCACAACGCCACCCACGACAACGCCGCCGACCACAGCGACACCGACCACAACGCCGCCAACCACGACGCCGCCAACCACGACGCGGCCCTCGGCACCGACGACCGCTCAGTCCGGCGGGTTTCCGGGTCCCTCGAACACGGGGGTGCCTCCGGGAACCCGGTTGCGGCCCAGCGGTACGGTTGTCGTGGATCAACCGGGGACGGTGGTCGACGGGCTTGACATCACCGGCACCCTGGAGATCTCGGCCGACAATGTCACGGTGCGGCGGACCCGGATCCGCAGCGACGGTGACAACTGGGTCGTGGTCTGGATCGAGGAGGGGCGCACCGGGATCGTCATCGAAGATTGCGAGATCGACGGCTTGGGGAAATCCGGGTGGCCGGACGGTGGTGCCACCGGGATCCAGGGCGAAGGCGTCACCGTCCGTCGTTGTGACATCCACCACGTGAGCGATGGGATGAAGTCCGGCTCCAACGTCGTGTTCGAGGACAACTGGGTCCACGACCTCGCAGCCTCCGGCGAACCGCATTACGACGGTTTCCAGCTCACCGGCGACGTTGGCGACATCGCGATCCGGCACAACACCATCTCGGTACCGGACCAGACCGGAGCGGTCAACCTCGGCAACACGTTCGGGCCGATCTGGAATGTGGTCATCGACCGGAACCTGCTCGCCGGGGGCACGTACACGGTGTACGTGGACGGGAAGTTCAGCAGCGACCCGATCACCGGGGTGTCGGTGACCAACAACCGGTTCGGCTGGCACCAGTACGGGCACGTGCTGGTGCGTGACGTCACCCTGGCTGCGTCATCCGGCAACGTCGACGACAAGACCGGCGCACCCGTCGTCATCGAATGACGGACTGGCCCACACCCGGTTACGGCCCAGTGGATGCGGCGGCGTCGGGACGGCCGGCAGCTCTGCGCACGGGTCTCTAGCGTCTGATCGGGCGGAGGCCCCTTCCGGACCACGGATCTGGTAGCCCCGAGCGGCCATCCGCGGCCGGGAGTCGACCGCACCTCCGGTGCATGCCGGTCAGGGCGGTGGTGGCGGCGGGTCCGGCGGAGGTGGCGGTTCTGTCGCGGGCGGCGTGGTTGTCGTGGTCGCGGGCGGCGTGGTTGTCGTGGTCGTCGGCGGCGAGGTGGTTGTCGTGGTCGTCGGCGGCACCGTCGTCGCGGTCGGCGGCCTGGTGGTGGGCGTCGTGGGGTTGGTGGTAGGGGTCGGTCCGCCGGTCGGCGGTGGCGTCAAGGGGGACGACGGAAACAACGGGGATCCGGGACGCGGGGTTACAGCCACCTCGGTGTCGGTCCGCAGCGGACGAATCGCCGGCCCGGTGTCTGGCCTAGCCATGGCGATGATCGTGGGACGAGGGGCGGTAGTCGCCGACGGTCGATTTGCGGGGGTGTCGGTCGCCGAGACCGTCGTCGATGCGCTCGGCGGCGTGAGCGATGGGGATGCGACCACCTGCGCCACCGCGGCATCCGGATCATCGCCGCTGCCTCTTCCGACGCCGAGAGCCAAACCGCCGAGCAGCATGGCTCCGACGCCGGCGCCGATCACCGCGGCCCTTCGGCGCGAATCGGAGCGCCCGGTTGACGGGTGTTCCACGCCGTCGACGAACTCGGCCAGCGGGCTTTGCGCAGCCGATGAGGCCACACTGCCGACGAGCTCGACCGGCCGGCCGCCGCTGACACCGACATGCTCGCCGTCGATTGCCCGGCCGTCACCATCCCCTCCGGGACCGTGGACAGCTGGAGGGCTCGGCAGGGGCCCGGAGAGTTGCTCCCGGAGACCGCCCTGCCATCCATCGTCGAGCGGAGTCGGTGCCCCGGTTCGGCCTGTGCCCGTCCGCGTCAGCTTCCACAGGGCGCCTGCGACGCCCAAGCACAGCGGGACGAAGCCGGCGAAGATGAGGAACGAGAAGGCGTCGAAGGTGAGAGCCGCTATGGCGCTAGCGAGACTCGTTGCCGCGAATGCCTGCCCGAGATCGCGGATCGCCGGATCCTTGGTCTGGTGGCGGGCTCCCCGACCGAGGAAGGCGGTCGCGATGAGGTAACCGATGACGACCGAAAGCCCGACGAGCCCGACCTCGATGGCCGACAACAAGTACTGGTTGTCGAGCACTATGTAGCTGCCCGCGACAAAGGTCCCGGGGCCGCGGCCGAGCCACGGTGACTGTTGTATGTACTCGCTGACGGTGGCGTAGTCGTTGGTGCGGTACGAAATGCTGGTATCCGACCCCGCGTTGATGAAGAGGCTGCCGAGGGTGCCGAGGAGTCCGGGTGTGGTGGCATACGTCGCCACGACGAAGGCCGCCACCACCCCCAACGCCCGGGGTCGGAGCTTCGGGTCCAACCCGGCGAAGACCACGATGGCGGCAACCGCCGCCGCCAGGACGGCGGAGCGCGACACGGCAACCGGGATCCCGATCATGATCGCCCCCACCGGCAGCCACCGGCGCATCGGTGACCGTGCCAGGTCGAAGCGGGCCAGATGCAGAGCGATCGGCAGCGTCATGGCGATGACGCACCCGAACTCGATCGGATGGGTGGCCGTGCCGGCCGGCCGACGGAAGCCCGAGCGGTCTTGGATCGACACCAGGTCGGCGTTCTGATGGAGGCCGGGAATCCGGTTCACGTTCTCCGCGAGATCGAGGCCGAAGCGGAACTGTAGAAACCCGACGACTGCCATGACCGCGACCGCCGCGACGAGGGCACGCAGGACGCTGTAGACCTCGTCTCGATCGCGAAGTCCCTCGGCCGCCAGGAGACTTACGCCAACCCAGGACAAGACCTGGAGCAGCGCCCGGTCAGAGGCCAGGAGCTCGACCGCCGGCACGTACCGCACGTGCAGCACCGCGTACGCCGAGATCGTCGTGGCGACCAGCACACCCATGACCACGCGCACGGGCACCACGGTGCGACACAGGTACTTCCCCGGTGCGAGCAACCCCAGACACCACAGCACGAGGACGACCAGGGCGATCACCGTCGACGGCGTACCCACGGCACCGAGGGGGTCGATGATGTGGGTTGGTGGGATCAGAACGAGGACTACGACGTATATCCGAAGGATCGTGACCGGGCTGCCGCGCGTCGGCGCTCCCGGTGATTCGACGTCCGGTGTCGCCCGGGCATCAGTTCGATGATCGGTGATTGACACTCACGATCACCGATCGGGAGAGGGCCGGTCCCGGTGGTCGTCGGCCTGAGACCCGTTGGATGCGTCCGGCAGAGACGGCCGCCGGTGTGGCCGACGCCCCAACGGTGCCGGGCGGCGCCCCCAGGTCGGCGATCCGCTCGAGCCGCCCGACTCGGCGGCCGGAGGGGCACCATCGGAGACGATGCCGGCGCTGTCGAACGACCCGGCCGACCCTGTCACCCCGAGGCCCCTGCCCGCGCCCCTCGGAGCGGCAGAACCCCGCTCAGGCGACCCGTTCGACCCCGCCGTATCCACTCCATCCGCGGCATCGGCGTCGACCGCACCCCGCACACCCGACCCGTTCGACCCCGCCGTCTCCACCTCATCCGCGGCATCGGCGTCGAGCGCACCCCGGACACCCGACCCGTTCGACCCCGCCGCCCCGACGCCCTCGCGTGAGTCCGTCGAACCGGTCGAACCTCCCACCGTCGACCCGCTCGACCACGACCCACCGGAGCCATCACCGGCGCCATCGGATCCGACCGCGACCGGCTCTGAGGTGGCCCGACGAGCAGCCCGCCGCTGGCCGAGGAACTCCGCGAGAACGGCGAGCCCGAGCGTGCCCAACCCGCCGACCGCCATTGCCCCGATAACCGCTCTCACGGTGCTTCCGTACTTTGCGGTGGCCGTAGACGGATCCTCGAGGCGGTCGCTGCTGATCAAGTAGTCGGGATCGGCTCCCTGGTTCTCCTGGAGCTGGGTCAGGACTACTCCGGCTTCCGTGAGCACGATGTCCGTCGATCCCATGGCCGAGTCGGGATCCGGTCCCTGCCCCGTCACCTCGAAGACGGGGTCACGCTGGAAAGAGTTGGCGACGATGTCGTAACCGGGCACGCCTTGCGATGCGAGCTCATCACGCTTCGAGTCGCTGCTCATGATGCGAGTGAGGATGTCGGTCACGATGGCGATGTCGCCGTAACGGGCATAGGGGTTCTGGCCGACCTCGGGCGGCACCGGCTGGTCGCCGATGTCGGGAACCTCGCGCGGGTTCAGGAGCACGATCGAGCCTGTGGCGTGGTACGTGGGGGCGGAGACCTTGAGGGCAGCCACGACACAGACGAGGGTGAGCAGTAGAGCGGGTGCGGTCACGCGCCAATGACGAGCGAGCAGCCGCAATAGGGAAAGAACATCCATCGATACCACCGGTGAGTCGTTCTTCGGATTGGAGCCCGAGAGAGCCATGTTGCCTTCTTACCTGGAGACGTGAGTGGACGCCTGCGTCATGAGTGCGCTCGCCCGATCTGCTGCATGATTCACGGACCGCCGAGCTCCCGGCCGCGACCGGAAGGCGATCTTCGACCTGGCGATGACCGAGGGGTCGCTCTCGAGCGTCGCGGTCACCTGGCAGTTGATCCCGACGGGAGCGCTGTCGGGTGAGGTGTACATGCCCTTGAGACTGATGGTGCCGCATCGCGCTGCACCCGTTGAGTCGAGGACCAGGAGCCAGTCGTCGGTGCGATCGCCGCGGAGTCCCGGGGTCGTGAAGGTCCGCGTGCCGTGGTTGGCGAACGCGAAGCCGCCGCTGATCGCGAGATAGGTGCCGGTCGCTGGGTCGAACCAGCGGGCCCGGACCGGGCCGGCCAGCGCCGCCATGTCGACCCGGAACGTCCGTGAGCCCCTGCGGGTGACCGGAACGTAGGCGAGCAGCCATTCGCGGTCGTCGGTGACCGCAGACGTGATGTAGTCGGACCCTCCCCACATGCCGCGTCCCTCAGTGACCAACGTTGCTCCGGCAAAGCCGGTGTCGGTGCCCGACGGTCTCAGCTCCCACCACGGCAACGAGTCGAAGAAGTCGAACGCATGGCGCGAGTAGTCGGCGCCCGGCGTCGACAGCGAGGCCGGAACATCCCGCCACTGCCACACGTCCCGCGACCCGAAACCGTCTCCTGCCGTGCCGCCTGCCAGGACCGACCAGTACCTACCGCGTCTCGTTTCCCACGGCTCCCGGTCGAAATGACCCGTGTTGTCCTCGTACTCGTACGTCCCCTCCTGCATCCAGGCGGGCTTTCGGGGCGAGAGGCTCCAGGCACGGTCCGCCGTCTCGTAGACCCGTCCCTCACCGTGGGGGCCATAGCCATAGAAGCTGTTGAGGTCGGCCACACGGCCGAAGCCCGGAACCTGTCCGGGGATCCCGTCCGGACTGGAGGGCTCGGCCATGAACAGCTGGGTGGCGCCCGCCGCCTTGATCCCCCCGGCGATCGCACGCGCTCGGGCCGCCCCCTCGGATCCGTCGGGCGGCGTGAAGTCGCCGAGGCCAAGCCAGATGACGTTCGGCTTGTCCTTGTACCGATCCCCGAGCCACCGGCCCCACTCGAAGAGCGCCCGGCGAGTGGGCTGCTCCATCACCTCGCGATACCAGCCCTGGTCCCCCCCGTCGAAGCCCAGGTACGTGTAGGCGAGCATCACGACCACGTCGTGCGCCGCCGCCTTGTCGATGATCGAGTCGATCCAGGTCCAGTAGCGCTCGGATGCCGGAGACGCTCCGGCGGTCGCGAAATTCCCGGGTGAGGCGAACGGCGGGTCGCCCTCGACGTTGCCGGGGGCGTGCGGAGCGGCGTCGTAACCGCCCGGGTGGACCATCGCATGGAGGTAGAACGCATTGAACCCCTGCGCGCTGCGGATCGCGAGATACCTGTCCACCTCGGCGGGTGTCGCCTCGGCGGACATCAGCCATGCTGCATCTGCCTGGATGCGCCACGGTTGGCCTCGCTGATCGACGAGATGACGGCCGGCGGCAGCCACGTCCAACGGGAACTCCGCAGTGGGCGCCGCCGGACCCTGACTCGGCTCTGCTATGCCCCACACGACGTCCTCGTCATCCGCCACAGAGAACTGCTTCGACGCTCCCGCCTCCACGAGGGCCTGCCGCGGTGTGATGGTCGCCGGATCGTCACGGCGCTCGGCCATGTGGCCCCCGCCGCACGAGCACAGGCCGACAGTGACACCCGCCGCTGCCAAGCGGAGCAATGGGCACGGCATCGCCCCACCTCCTGACGACATGAGCCTGGACCGCTGTGTCGCGGTCATGACCGCTGGGCCGCCGGGGAGCGACCCCCTCGTCGCGTCGATCCGAGCGCACGTCGCTTCAGCTCCCCACCGATGACGCGCCATTGCCGGTCCGAGAACAACCAACGCGCAACCAGTCCGAGTCCGGCCAGCTTCTGGTGAAGGGCGAGCTCGGGCGACGTCACCACGGAGGCGTATCCCATGAGCGTGCTCGTCCGGTCCAACGGATAGCGGTCAGTGCGGTTCGGGTCGTACCAACCGGCAAGGTCGCTGGGACTGGCGTTCGCGATACCCGACGTGCCCTCATGGATCCGCAAGCGAAACAGCGGCTCGTCCACCTTGGAGAAGCCGCCGAGGAGTGCCAGCTCGGCCATCAGCACAAGGTCGGAACAGTCGTAGTTGCGGATGAGGCCGGTTCGTGCCAGCACGTCGCGCCGGATGAGCCCGAACTGCCATTTGGCGAACGACCTCGTGCGGTCGGCCAGGAGGTCGTTCAGCCGGCCGACCGGCTTCGGGTGGTTCCTCCAACGAACACCGGCGTCGTGCCGGGGCAGGGGCTCGCCGGCACTGTCGATGAACGTGGTGCTCGGGAACGCGAGCACGTCGGTCGGTGACTGATCGAGTGCCGCGATGCAACGCTCGACGAACTGTGGGCCGCACACGTCGTCGTACGCCGCCCACTTGAAGAACTCGCCGCCGGCTTGATCGACGAGGAAGCGGTAGTTGGCGGCAACGCCACGGTTCTGAGGCTGACGGTAGTAGCGGACCCGCTCGTCGCGTTCGCAGTACGCCCGGCAGATGTCCTGCGTCCGATCGGTCGACGCGTTGTCGGAGATCAGGATCTCGATATCGTCGTAGGTCTGCGTCACCAAAGAGTCCAAGCAGTCCTCGAGGTAGCCGGCGCCGTTGAAGACGGGCACGCCGATCGTCACCCGTGCCTGGCCCGCCGGGCGGTCGGCACGGCTTTGCGAGATCCCGCTGCCGGTGAGGGTGGATGGCCCGCTCATGCCGACCTCGGGCGCGCGACCTGACGAATGAACTCGAGCTGGCGCTTGAGGTCTGCCCACCACACCAACCTCATCGCCATGATGAACGCCACCATCGCAGCCACCGACGCACCCGCGAGAACACCGAGATCGCTCACTCGGTCTTGGAGCGCCGCTGCGACGACGATCCACGCGCCGGCGAGGGCGGCGGTGCTCGTCGCCGCGGGCGCGAGTTGGCGCAGATAGGCGGGAGCCGAAAGGGGAA
>Ga0268386_10003667_pt1 | contig 11203 bp, 8 predicted proteins | sample RVTome_15_FD_200260 | JGI IMG/M metagenome (GOLD analysis project Ga0268386, IMG submission 200260) | Soil microbial communities from uranium-contaminated site in the Upper Colorado River Basin, Wyoming, United States - RVT150D86... ... | reverse complement strand
GGCGCTCACGCGGCGGCCGTCCCGGCCGGCGGGTCGCTCCTGCCGCCCAGCCAGAGCACCCCGCCGACGATCACCGCCGTGCCCGCCGCCAGCGAGATCCAGGGCGAGATCCCGAATACGGCGGTCGGGACATCGCCGAGAACGAGGCCGAGCGCGCCGATGCCGAGGGCGTAGGGGAGCTGGGTGCGGGTGTGGGCGATGTGATCGGAGCCGGAGGCGATCGAGGAGAGGATCGTGGTGTCGGAGATCGGCGAGCAGTGGTCGCCCCAGACCGTGCCGGCGAGCACCGAGGAGACGGTGCCGAGCAGGACGATCAGGTAGCTCTCGCCCCCCACCGCGTAGCCCTCGGCGAGCGACAGGCCGTGGCTGATCGGGATCACCAGCGGCACCAGGATGCCCATCGCGCCCCAGGAGGTGCCGGTGGCGAAGGCGACCGCGGCCGAGATCACGAACACCAGCGCCGGCAGCCATTGCGGCGAGATCACCCCCGAGGTCAGGCCGACGAGGTAGTCGGCGGTGCCGAGGTCGTCGCACACCGACTGGATCGACCACGCCAGCACCAGCACCACCAGCGCCAGGAGCATCGAGCGGAAGCCCTCGGCCATCCCGGTCATCGCCTCCTTGACCGTGAGCAGCCTCTGCGCGAGCGGCAGCGCCGCCGCCACGACCACCGCCGCGAGGCTCCCCCAGAGCAGCGTCGAGTAAGGGTCGGCGGCGGAGAAGACCTCGCGCAGCCAGGTGCCGAGCCGCGCGAAGTCGGCGCGCCCCTGCCCCTCGTCGGCGAGCGCGGCGACCCCCGAGGCGTAGAGGCCGGCGACGGTCACCGCCACCATGGTCAGCAGCGGCGCCACGGCGTTGATCGCGCGGTGGGGGATGCCGTCCGGCGGCTCGGTGGCCGGCGAGGCGAAGTCGGCGAGCGGGGTGTCGCCGGCGGCGATCAGCTCGCCGGTGGCGGCGGCCCGCCGCTCGGCGCGCAGCATCGGTCCGAAGTCGCGCCCGGAGGCCGCGAGGGTGAACCCGAGCACCAGGGCGAGCAGCGGGTAGAAGCGGTAGGGGATCGACTCGAGGAACACCTCGTAGGCGTTCATCCCGATGCCGAGCCCGGCGATCGCTGTGCCGATCAGCCCGATCTCGAAACCGATCCAGGTCGAGATCGGCATCACGCTCGCCACCGGGGCGGCGGTCGAGTCGACGATGTAGGCGAGCTTCTCACGGCTGACCCGCAGCCGGTCGGTGATCGGCCGCATGGTCGAGCCGACGATCAGGGTGTTGGCGTAGTCGTCGAAGAAGACCAGCACGCCCATCGCCCAGGTCACGAGCTGGCCGCGCCGCGAGCTGGTCGCGAACCGCGCGAGCCGCTCGACGATGCCGCGGGTGCCGCCGCTCTTGCCGATCAGCCCGACCATGCCCCCGAGCAGGGTCGTGAAGATGACGATCTTGGCGTGGTCGGGATCCGCGAGCGCGCCGGCGACGAAGCGGTCGATCGAGCGTGCGAACGCGGCGACCGGGTTCCAGTCGTAGGCGATCAGCGCGCCGCAGAAGACGCCGAGGAAGAGCGAGATCAGGACGTCTTTGAAGATCAGCGCCAGCCCGATCGCGACCAGCGGTGGCACGACGCTCAGCCAGCCGTAGTCGGGGGCGGGGGGCTCGGCGGCGGTCTCGGCGGCGGCGACGTCGGCCGGCGCGGTGGTCTCGGCCGCACCGGGCTCGGCGGCCGCGGCGGTCTCGGAAGCCTCGCCGGCGCCGGCCTCGGCGGCCTCGGCCGCACCGGCTTCGGCCGGAGGCGCCTCGCCCTGCCCGGCAGCGCCGCCGGCGGCCGCGATCGCGGCCGCCGCGAGCAGCACCAGCCCGATCGCCAGGCCCGGCCGCAACCGGGCGCGCTTGGCCTTCGCCATCGCCACGTCCTCCCCTCGCCCTCGGTTCGTCGAGACCGCGCGGAGGATAACGCAGCGCCGGTGCCGGCGCCGCCGGGATGCGAGCCGGGCTACGACGCCTCGGCCGCCGCCTCGACCGCCGCCTCGACCGGCTGGGGCGCCGCCGGGGCGGTGAGGCCGAGCGCGGCGCGCAGCTTGCTCTCCAGCTCGTCGGCGAGGTCGGGGTTGTCGCGCAGGAACTGCTTGGCGTTCTCGCGCCCCTGGCCGACGCGGACGTCGCCGTAGCTGAACCAGGCGCCGCTCTTGGTCACCACCTTGTGCTCGACGCCGAGGTCGATCAGCTCGCCCGGGCGCGAGATCCCCTCGCCGTAGTCGATGTCGAACTCGGCCTGGCGGAAGGGCGCGGCGACCTTGTTCTTGACCACCTTGACCTTGGCCCGGCTGCCGACCACGTTGTCGCCGTCCTTGAGCGAGGCGATGCGCCGGATGTCGATCCGCACCGAGGAGTAGAACTTGAGCGCGCGGCCGCCGGTGGTGGTCTCCGGGCTGCCGAACATCACCCCGATCTTCTCGCGGATCTGGTTGATGAAGACCAGGCAGGTCCGCGACTTGGCGACGATCGCGGTCAGCTTGCGCAGCGCCTGCGACATCAGCCGCGCCTGGAGTCCGACGTGGGAGTCGCCCATCTCGCCCTCCAGCTCGGCGCGCGGCACCAGCGCCGCCACCGAGTCGATGACCACGACGTCGATCGAGTTGCTGCGCACCAGCATCTCGGCGATCTCGAGCGCCTGCTCGCCGCTGTCGGGCTGGGAGACCAGCAGCTCGTCGATGTCGACCCCGAGCTTGCCCGCGTACTCGGCGTCGAGGGCGTGCTCGGCGTCGATGAACGCCGCCACCCCGCCGCGCTTCTGCGCCTGGGCGACCACCGAGAGCGCCAGCGTGGTCTTGCCCGACGATTCCGGGCCGTAGACCTCGACCACCCGGCCGCGCGGGAAGCCGCCGACCCCGATCGCCGCGTCGACCGCCAGCGAGCCGGTCGGGATGGCGGGCACCGCCACCGCCTCGCGCTGGCCGAGGCGCATGATCGACCCCTTGCCGAACTGGCGCTCGATCTGGGTCAGGGCGCTGTCCACCGCCTTGAGCTTGTCGCTCCTCGCATCCGTCATAGGTCGCTCCTTCGTCGAATCCGTGGTCATTGTACCCGGGGACGTCCCCGGCGCCCGGGGCGGTAATCCATCGTAAGTCAAACCGCCCCTCCATGACAAGGGACGGAATCGGAGCCGGCAATCTCGATCCCGGGCGCGCGTCCGCTCCGGCGGCGCCGGGCCTCCCGCAACCGGTGGGCTAGACTCCGCCGGCCATGTCCGGTCCGCCCCGCACGCTGTCGATCGTGGTCCCCGCCTACAACGAGCGGCCGACGGTCGAGCAGCTCCTGCGGCGGGTCGCCGAGGCGCCGCTGCCGGAGGGGATGGGGCGCCAGGTGGTGGTGGTCGACGACGGCTCGACCGACGGCACCCGGGAGCTGCTGCGCGAGCTGGCGGCGGCCGGCGAGCCGCTGCCGTTCACGCTCATCGAGCAGCCCGAGAACCGGGGCAAGGGGGCGGCGATCCGGGCCGGGTTCGCCGCCGCCACCGGCGACGTGCTGGTGGTCCAGGACGCCGACCTCGAGTACGACCCGCGCGAGTACCCGAGGCTGCTGCAGCCGATCCTCGACGGCGAGGCCGACGTCGTCTACGGCTCGCGCTTCCTCGGCGGTCCGCACCGGGTGCTGTTCTTCTGGCACTACCTGGGCAACCGCTTCCTGACCACGCTCTCGAACATGCTCACCGACCTCAACCTCTCGGACATGGAGACCTGCTACAAGCTCTTCCGCCGCGAGGTGCTCGACGGGGTCGAGCTGCGCTCGAACCGCTTCGGCATCGAGCCCGAGCTGACCGCCAGGGTGGCCAGGCGGGGCGCGCGGATCTTCGAGGTGCCGATCTCCTACCGCGGCCGCACCTACGCCGAGGGCAAGAAGATCGGCTGGAAGGACGGCTTCGCCGCGATCTGGGCGATCCTCCGATATAATCTCGGCCGCTGAGTCGCACGGCCGGTTTTCGAGGCCTTCCCATTCCATCGACCGCAAGGAGGACGTCGTGCGCAAGACCTCAGCCTGGTTGCTCGCCATCGCCCTGTTCGCCGGGTTCGCCGCCGGCTGCGCCCAGCCGACCCCCGAGGAGCGCGTGGCCGAGATGCGCGGCCGCTACACGGCCAAGCTGCAGAACTTCATCGTCCGCGAGGAGCCGCTGCCCGGCTACGAGGCGATGGCCGAGGCCGAGGCCGACGAGGAGGCGGCGGAGGCGGAGGGCGAGGATGGCATGGACGACGTGGACGGCATGGAGGAGGAGGTGCCGCTCCAGACCAACATCCTGCTCGACATCCTGATCCGCAACCAGAACCAAGAGAACCTCCCGTGGCTGACCCTCGACGTCGCCCAGGTCGCCGAGGGCGGTCCCAAGGGGGACGAGGCGACCTGGGAGCAGGTCGTCGTCGGCCCGCACACGAAAGCCACCTGGCGGATCTACATCGACACGTCGACGATCGGCCGCGGCCCGGGCACCTCGGTGACCCACAAGCTCCTGAACGTCGAGGGCTACGAGCCCGGCGACGGCTTCGTGGTCACCGTCCGCCATCCGGTGCCGCCCGGCGAGCGCGGCGACTACCCCGAGTTCGCCGAGGCCTCGTGACCCCGCCGCCGCCGGCGGGCCGATCGACGGTGCGCCCGGCCCGGACGTAGAAGGAACGGATGCAGACCACCGCCGCCGGCCTCGAGGCCCCACCCGACGTGACCGCCGACGCCGCCGACGTCGACGCCGTCCACCGCCTCGAGGCGAGCGTCGCCCGCGTCATCCGCGGCAAGGACGAGGTGATCCGGATGGCCGTGGTGTGCCTGCTGGCGCAGGGCCACGTGCTGATCGAGGACGTGCCCGGGGTCGGCAAGACCACCCTCGCCCAGAGCCTCGCCCGCTCGCTCGGGCTCGCCTTCCAGCGCATCCAGTTCACCTCCGACCTGTTGCCCACCGACATCATCGGGGTGACGATCTTCAACCAGAAGAACCAGGCGTTCGAGTTCGTGCCGGGGCCGCTGTTCGCCAACGTCGTGCTCGCCGACGAGATCAACCGCGCGACCCCGAAGACCCAGTCGGCGCTGCTCGAGGCGATGAACGACCGCAAGGTCTCGGTCGACCGCAAGCGCTACTCCCTGCCGCGGCCGTTCATCGTCATCGCGACCCAGAACCCGCGCGAGCACCACGGCACCTTCCCGCTGCCCGAGTCGCAGCTCGACCGCTTCCTGATGTCGCTGGCGATCGGCTACCCGCCGCCCGACGACGAGCGGCGGCTGCTGCTCTCGGGCGGGGTCGAGGCGGTGCTCGAGGCGACCGAGCCGGTGCTCTCGGGCGACGAGCTGCTGGCGCTCCAGCGCTCGGTCGCGCGGGTGACGGTGGCCGAGAAGCTGGCGGACTACATGCTGGCGCTCGCCGACGCCACCCGGCGCTCGGGCGAGTTCCTGCTCGGGGTCTCGACCCGCGGCCTGCAGAGCCTCTACCGCGGCACCCAGGCGCTGGCGCTGACCGAGGGACGGACCTTCGCCGTGCCCGACGACGTCCAGCGCCTGGCCGCCCCGGTGCTCTCCCACCGGGTCGTGGTCAAGCGCGGCAACGGCGACCTCGACGCCGCCCGCCGCGCCATCCACCGCACCGTCGCCGGGGTGCCGGTCCCACTCTGATGCGCGCCGGAGCCGTCCCTGAAGGCATCCGGATCACCAAGGTCGGACTGTGGTACATCCTGTTCACAGTGCTGGTCGCGATTGCGGCGACCAACACCGGCAACAACGCGCTCTACATGGTGCTGGCGGCGATGCTCGCCGTGCTCGCCTTCTCCGGGCTGGTGTCGCGCCAGAACGTGCGCCGCCTGAGGGTCGAGGTCGAGCCGCCGGGGGAGGTCTACGCGCGCACCCCGGCGCGGGTGGGCTTCACGCTCGCCAGCCGCGGCTGGCTGCTGCCGCGCTGGTGCCTGCTGTTCAGCCTCGGCCCGGGCGGCCCGCCGCTGCTCGTCCCCTACCTGCCGCGCCGCGGCGTCACCACCGGCGAGATCGAGGTCATCCTGCCGCGCCGCGGGCGCCACGAGCTGACCGCCGCCCACGTCGCCAGCCTGTTTCCGTTCGGCTTCTTCCGCAAGGGCGCGCGCTACCGGCTCGATGTCGAGATGCTGGTCTTCCCCGAGCTGTTCGCGGCCGCGGCGCGCCGCGAGGACGAGGCCGGTGAGCACGGCGACGAGCCGTCGCGGCGGGTCGGCTGGGGACACGAGCTGCACTCGCTGCGGGCGTTCCGCCAGGGCGACGACCCGCGCAGCATCCACTGGAAGCGGACCGCGCGCACCGGCAGCCTGATCTACATGGAGCGCGAGGCCGAGGACAGCCGGCGGCTGGCGATCCTGCTCGACAACGGCGCCGGGACGCTCGCCGGCGCCCAGGCCGAGCGCTTCGAGCGCCTGGTCAGCGAGGCGGCGACCGCGGTCGTCGACCACCTGGGGCGCGGCTGGGAGGTCGAGCTGGTGACCCGCGACCGGACCCTGCCGTTCGCCTCCGGCGGGCGCCAGCGCTGGGCCCTGCTCGAGGCGCTGGCGCTGCTCGAGCCGGTGCCGCCGGGGCCGGGCGCACTGCGGTCGTCCGACCCGCGCGCCGCCGAGCTGCGGCTCGGCCTGGCCGAGCCCGAGCGCCGGAGGGCGGCCGGATGACCCTCGCGTTCGGCCGCGAGAAGCGCCTGCTGCTCGGCGTTCTGGCGGCGCTGGCACCGCTGCCGCTGCCGTTCAACGAGGCCCTCGGCTGGCCGTTCCTGCTCGCCTATCTCGCCGCCGCGGCGCTGTTCATCGTCCGCGCCCGCGCCGACCGCGGCCGCTGGCTGCCGCCGTGGGCGATGAACCTGCTCGGCCTCGCCTATCTGCCGCTGTTCTTCTTCGACCTGACCGTGTTCTCGGGCGGCCGGCTGGTCGGGCCGGTGCTCCACCTGGGGATGTTCGCGGTGATGATCAAGCTGTTCGCGCTGCGCCGCGAGCGCGACAAGTGGCAGGCGCTGATGGGGATCTTCTTCCTCTTCCTCGCCGCGATGGCGACCAGCGTCCACCCCTCGGTGACCCTCTACCTGGCCGCCTTCCTCGCCGTTGGCGTGCTGCTGCTCACCCGCTTCGCGCTGCTCCACCTGCTCGCCGGCTTCGGCCACCACGACGCGTCGCTGGCGCGGGTGCCGCTCAGGGGCTTCCTCGCCGCCTGCATCGTCTTCTCGCTGCTGCTCGCGGTGCCGCTGTTCGCTCTGCTGCCGCGGGTGACCAGCCCCTACCTCGCCGGCGGCGTCGGCGGCGGGCCGCAGGTCCAGGTCACCGGCTTCTCCGAGGAAGTGACGCTCGATTCGATCGGCCGCATCCGGCAGAGCCGCGAGATCGCGCTGCGGGTGCGCTACCGCGACGGCGACCGGCCGCTCGACGCCGGCCAGCGCTTCAAGGCCGCGACCTTCGACCGCTACGACGGCCGCGCCTGGAAGCGGTCGCCGGGGAACGGGGCGCCGGTGCCGCCGGGCGCCCGCATCGAGCTGGCGCCCGGAGGGGCCGAGCGCTGGGCGGACGTCTACCTGCAGCCGGTCACCGGCAAGAGCCTGCCGCTGCCGACCGCGACCCGGCTGCTCGAGATCGACCGCCGCGGCGTCGAGATCGGCACCGGCGGCGCGGTCTACCTCTCCTTCCCGCCGGCGGCCACCCTCGACTACCGGGTCGGCCTGGGCCCCGGCGCGGTCTCCGCCGCCGCCGTCCCCGATCCCGCCGAGCCCGCGCCGCCCACCCTCGACGCCGCCGGCGTCACCCCGGAGATGGCGGCGCTCGCCGCCGACGCCATGGGCGGCGGCGACGCCGGCGAGCGGGCGCGGCGGCTCGAGGCCCACCTGATCGAAAACTACGACTACACGCTCGATTTCATCGGCCGCGGCGGCAGCGAGCCGCTCGAGGACTTCCTGTTCCGCTACAAGAGCGGCCACTGCGAGTACTTCGCCACCGCGATGGCGCTGCTGCTGCGCTCGCAGGGGATCCACTCCCGCCTCGCCACCGGCTTCCTCGGCGCCGACTACAACCCGCTCGAGGGGGTGTGGGTGGTGCGCCAGGCCAACGCCCACGCCTGGGTCGAGGCCTACCTGCCGGACGAGGGCTGGGTCGAGTTCGATCCCACGCCGCCGGCCGGCCGTCCCGCCGGCGGCGGCACCGGCGCCTGGGACCTCGCCGTCCAGGCCTGGGAGACGCTGATCTTCCGCTGGGACCGCTACGTCCTGACCTACGGCTTCGACGATCAGGTCGGCCTGTTCGCGAGCCTGCGCGGGCTCTGGTCGCGGCTCTTCGGCGGCCGCGGCGGTGGCGAAGCCGACGCCCCGGAGAGCGACGTCGCGGCCGCGCCCGAGGCGGTGGCACCGGCGGCCGCCCCCGCCGTCGGCACCGGCCTCGTGCTCCTCGCCGTCGCTCTGCTGCTCGCCGCCGCATTCGCCGCCTGGTGGCTCCACCGCCGCGGCCCGCTCACCGCCACCGCCGCCTACCGCCGGCTGCGCCGCGGCCTCGCCCGCGCCGGCGTCGGCGTCCCCGCCTCGCTCCCCCCGCTCGCCCTCGGCCGCCGCGCCGCCGCCGCCCGCCCCGCCGCCGCCGAGCCGACCGGCCGCGTCATCGCCTTCTACCTCCGCGAGAGCTTCAACGGCGAGGCCCTCGGCGACGCCGAGCGCGGCGAGCTGAGCGAGGCGCTGCGGCGGGCCGAGGCGGAGCTCAGGAAGGCGGGGTAGACACCGGTTCCGTGGTCTCCCCCGGGGCGCTTTCGGCGGCCGCCGCCTTGCCCAGCCCGTAGACGTGACCGAGGGTGCGGACGACCAGGAGACCGCCGGCGATCGCCGGGGTCGCCATCACCGGTTCGTTCATCGGCTGGATGCCGAGCAGCTCGGGCTCGGGGCCGGCGGCGAGGACGTAGACTTCTCCGCTCTCCCCGGCGACGAGCAGGCGGCCGTCGGCGGCCACCGGCGACGCGGAGAAGGACGCGCCGGCGGCCGAGAGGCGGGTGCGCGAGAGCTGCTCGCCGGTGGCGGCGCGGTAGGCGGTCAGGATGCCGTTGTTGTTGCAGGTGTAGAAGATGCCGCGGTAGAGGATCGGGGTCGGGATGTAGGTGCCGCCGCGGTCGTGGCGCCACGCGATCGCGGGGCTCGCGTCCTCGCCGTCCGGCAGCGTGAGGTCGCCGCGGTGGCCCGGGCGCACGGCGTAGACCGGCCGCACCGGCGGGTAGCCGGCGGTGACGTACGCCAGCCCGTCGCCGATCACCGGGGTGGCGACCACGATCTCGGAGTTCGGAGCCAGCGTCCACAGCTCGCGGCCGCTCTTCGGATCGTAGGCGCGGATGGTCTGCCCGTTGACGATCAGCTCGTCGCCCGACGGCGCCGGCAGGACGTTGGGCGTCGCCCAGGTCGAGGGCTCGGGGCGCGGCACCCGCCAGGCCTCTTCGCCGTCGGTGAGCCGGTAGGCGGCGAGGAAGGAGTCCTTGCGGCGGTCGCCCTGGATCAGCACCAGGTCGCCGTAGAGGATCGGCGAGCTGGCGTGCCCCCACTCGGCACTGCCCGACTGCGGGTCGTTGGCGTCGAGCACGCCGACGTCGCGCCGCCACAGCTCTTCGCCGGCGAAATCGTAGGCGGCGAGCACGCCGACGGCGCCGAACAGCACGACGACGCGCTCGCCGTCAGTCGCCGGGGTGGAGTTGGCGAGGCTCGACTTGAGGTGACGCCGCACCGTCGGCGCGCCCCGGTGGACCTCGCGCTGCCAGACCACTTCGCCGGTGGCGGCGTCGAGCGCGTAGAGCCGGAACGAGTGCTCGGAGAGGTCGTCGACCGAGGTGCCGTCGCCGTAGAGGCCGGTGCGGAAGGTCGCGTCGCCCTTGCCGCTCACCGCGGTGGTGACGAAGATCCGCCCGGCCCAGACGATCGGGCTCGACAGCCCGATGCCCGGGATCGCGGTCTTCCAGCGCACGCCCTCGCCGGTCGCCAGGTCCCAGGAGGCGGGGGCGCCCTGGCCGTCGCCGACGCCCGAGGCGCGCGGCCCGCGGAACTGCGGCCACGGCCGGGGCGGTCCGGCGGCCGCGCCGTCCGCCCCGCCCGGGGAGGCCGCGGCGGTGCGCAGGGGCGCCGGCTCGTCGGCGGTGACGGCGCCGAGCTGGAGCAGCTCGCCGCCGCGGTTGACCAGCGCCCATTCGACCAGGCCGGCGCGGCCGCCGAAGACGATCGAGAGGCCGCCGCCGGCGCCGTCGAAGCGGTCCTCTTCGACCGGGGCGACCGCGATCTCGCCGTGGCCGGGGAGGGTCAGGACCAGCCCGCCGCCGCGGACGGCGACCGTCGCCTCGTCCCCGTCCCGGGTGCGGTAGCGGCCGGCGTAGGCGGCGAGCCGCTCGCCGGACGGCCGGTAGGATGGGCGCTCGCGGGGCTTCACGGTCGCCGCCGTGAGCAGCTCGCGCAGCGGCTCGGAGGCCTCCTCGACCGCGCGGCGCGCCGCCGCGAGGTCGAGCGGCTCGATCAGCCCGGTGGCGAGCGCCGCGCGCGCCAGCTCGAGGTCGTCGCGCTGGACCGCGGCGAGGAGCGCCTGCGCGGCGTCCTCGGCGCCCTGGGCGAGCAGGTAGCGCGCCAGCTCGAAGTGCTCGCCCCACAGCGCCAGCGCGAGCGGCGAGGCGCCGAAGAAGCCGTCGCGGACGTCGACGTCCGCCCCGGCCTCGACCAGCCGCCGCGCCGCCTCGAGGTGGCCCTCCTCGGCGGCATAGTAGAGCGGCGTCTGCCCGTAGCGCGCCGGTGCGTCGACCGGCACGCCGGCAGCGAGGAGCGCGTCGATCCCGGCGACGTCCCCGGCGCGCGCCGCTTCTCGCAGCGCCTCGCCACGGTCGTCGGCGGGTGCCGCGGGGGCGGCGAGAGGGACGGCGAGCAGGACCAGCGCGGCGGCGAGCGCGAAGCGGCGGCGGTGTCGTTCGGCCATGCCGCAATGCTAACGCAGCGCCGCCACCCCCTCGCCTGCGGCCACCGCCTCGAACGCCAGCGCCGGGGTGTCGCCGTACTCGAGGTCGAGCGACGGGCACTGGACGAAGACCCAGTAGATCCCCGGCCGCGGCGGCGTCAGTGTCACCTCGTAGAGGCCGCCGCCGAGCGGGCGCGCCCACTGCCGCTGCTGCCAGATGCCCGGCGTCAGGAAACCGAGCACGCCGACGTCGGCGAGGCCGTCGACCGGCTCGCCGCTCGCCGGGTCGG
>Ga0268386_10003666_pt1 | contig 11206 bp, 10 predicted proteins | sample RVTome_15_FD_200260 | JGI IMG/M metagenome (GOLD analysis project Ga0268386, IMG submission 200260) | Soil microbial communities from uranium-contaminated site in the Upper Colorado River Basin, Wyoming, United States - RVT150D86... ... | reverse complement strand
AAGGCGGGAGTCGGGCCGGGTGGAAACGTGTATGCCGAGCTGGGCACCACCTGGTGGAATCTGATGCGTCGCCCCAACGAGGCGGCCCACGTAATTGGCAAGCTGTTGGTTGCCCTGGGGGAAGACAACGTCGTCTGGGGCACCGACTCGATCTTCTACGGCTCGCCCCAGGATCAGATCGAAGCCTTCCGGGCATTTCAGATCACCGTGGAGTTTCAGGAGACTTACGGGTACCCGGAGCTGACGGATGTCGTCAAACGCAAGATCCTCGGTGAGAATGCCGCCCGGGTCTATGGCCTTGAGCCGATCCGTTCTCCCATGACTTTCTCACCAGCCGAACTTGCCTCGATCAGGTCCGAGCTGCCCCATCCTCACCGAACTTATGGTCCCACCAGCGCCATCGAGGCTGCCAGCTTCCGAGCGCACCATCAGGGGTGGCCGTGACAATCAGCCTCTGAGGCGTCCGATCGGGTACTGGGTCGCATCCCTGGTGCTGTGCGAGCGCAGTCGGCCTCGGAGGAGGAAGCTGACTATCACGCCGAAAACGAATCCGGCCACGTGCGCCTCCCAAGCGATGTTGGTGTCCGCTCCCGCCAATAAGAACTGGGAGAAGAACCAGATGCCGAGGAAAAGGATGGCGGGCATCGCAAACGGCCAGAAGTAGAAGGGCGGAATGATCGAAGTCACTCGAGCAGTGGGGTACATCACCGCATAGGCGCCCATGACACCGGCAATGGAGCCCGACGCACCCACCACTGGAATCGTGCTATCAGGGTTGAGGAAGATGTGCGCGGCCGCCGCTGCCATCCCGGCTAGCAGATAGAAACCCAGGTAGACGCCGTGTCCATACGCGTCCTCGATGTTGTTGCCAAAGATGATCAACACCCACAGATTCGAGATCAGGTGCCCGAGTCCGCCATGAAAGAAGATTGAGGCGACGATGGCGAGAAGAACGTTCTTCTCGGGGAAGATGGGAACAGCATCAGTCCCATCACACACTCCGGTGGCTATTTCCGCGGCGCTGAGCGGTTCGCCCGTCACTACCTCGCAGGGGATGGCAGCCTGGGCGAGGAGGAACTCTTCTTCGGGGACAAAGACGTCTTCATCCGACTGTACGAAGAAGAAGATGGCGGCGGTTATTCCGACTAGCAGCCAGTTGACGACGGCGGGTCGACGAGCCGGGTTCAGATCTCGAATCGGCAACATGGGTCGTCTCCGGCTTCAGGCAGGGGATAATGAGCAATATGGATAGTACGCAACTTGGCGAGGAGCACCACCTCGTCGCCACTTTGGCCGAAAAGCTAAAGGGTCTCACCGATCTCGATCCTGCCGACCTTCCCGATCCGGCTGGGGAGTTGGCTGAACAACTGGCCGAGGCCCTCGACTCGTTGGAAGAGGAGCGTCCCGACTGACCCGGCTCGACCAGGAGATGGTTCGCCGGGGAATGGTGCGGAGTCGCACCGAAGCCCAGCACCTGATCGCCAGCGGGCGGGTGATTCTGACTACCCGCCCCAGGGCCAAACCCTCGACCCGGGTTGAGCCCAGCGAGGTCATCACGGTTGCCAGCGGAGCGAGGTTCGTGAGCAGGGGTGGCGAGAAGTTGGCGGCAGCGCTGGATCAATTCCAGGTGGACACCGAGGGAGTCCGAGCTCTTGACGTCGGTGCCGCCACCGGCGGCTTTACCGACTGTCTCTTGTCCCGGGGAGCCCGGGAGGTCGTGGCCCTCGATGTCGGTACGGGCCAATTTGACCCTGCCCTCGCCGCTCATGCAGGTGTAACAGTTCTGGAACAGACCGATATCCGGGAGGTTGATCTTGAGGCGGTCGGCGGACCGTTTGTATTGGTCGTGGTGGATCTCTCGTTTATCTCGATATGTACCGTCGCCGAGGATCTGGCCCGAGTCACCAGGCTGGATGGCGACCTGATCGTGCTGGTCAAACCGCAGTTTGAGGTCGGTCGGGCCGGGATCGGGCGCGGTGTGGTCTGGGACCCCGAACGTCGGAGACGGGCAGTCACCAAGACAATGGTCTGTTTGGGCGGGACCGGACTCGATACCGTGGGGGAGATGGCGTCTCCACTGTTGGGGGAACACGGCAACCAGGAGTTTTTTCTGTGGGCACAAAAGCGGAGATGAAGTGAATCTCGGACTTGTCGTCCATGCGCTCCGCCCCGAACCCAAGGCGTTTGCCGCCAGGTTCACTGAAGTAGCCACGGCTCTGGGGTTTGGGATCGTTGGGGACGACTCGGCCGTGTCTGACCAGGCCGAAGTCCTTGTGGCGATCGGTGGCGACGGGACTGTTTTGGCCGCCAACCGCCAGGCGATGGAGCTCGACATCCCGGTGCTGGCCTTCAACCTGGGAACGATCGGATTCCTGGCCGAAGCCGAGGCTGACGACCTGGAACGGGTGCTGGCGGCCCTGCAAAAGGGCGAACTGGCCGAGCGCACCCGGATGACCCTTGCCGCCACTCTGCCCGGAGGACGAGTCGAGACCGGCATGAACGACATCGTTGTCGAAAAGATCCATAGCCAACGTCTCGTGTCGCTTACCGCCACGATCGACGGCGACCGATTTCTGACCTATCGGGCCGACGGCCTCGTCGCCGCCACCTCGACGGGATCCACGGCATACAGCTTCTCGGCCGGGGGGCCATTGGTCGACCCTTCCATCGATGCGATTCTTCTCACCCCCGTAGCCGCCCATTCGTTGTTCGGCCGGACGCTGGTCCTTGATGCCCAGGCGGTGATCGAGATCAGGGTTGATGCCGACCGTCCCGTCAGGGTCAGCGTCGACGGGCTGGAGTCGGGGTCGTTGTCGGAGGGGGACGCCGTTGAGATTCGCAAGGGGTCGCGGCGCGCTCGCTTCCTAACCCTCGACGAAGCCTCGTTTGCGGCCACGGTGAAACGGAAGTTCCGGCTGCCCTGATGCTCGACGAACTCGTGGTGCACAACCTCGGTCTGATCGAACAGGCCCGCATCTGCCCGGGCCGCGGCCTGGTGGTGGTCTCGGGGGAGACCGGTACTGGTAAGACGCTTCTATTGGGGGCGTTGCGGCTCCTGTTGGGGGCCGATGCCCGAGGGGACCTGGTCGGACCATTTGGCGACGAAACCGTAGTTGAGGGCCGATTCCTCGTCGGCGGCGAGGAGGTGGTGGCGCGACGGAGGTTGCCCCGGGAGGGCCGCAGCCGCGCCTACCTCGACGGCTCGATCGCTTCCGGGAAGATTCTCAGCGAACGATTGGGAAGTTTGGTCGAGATCATCGGTCAAAACGACCAGATCTTCCTTACCCGTCAAGCCGAGGTGCGTTCCATGCTCGACGGGCTGCTTGATGTGGAGGGGCTGGCGGCCCGTGACCGCTACCGGGCCGCTCGGGAAAAGGTGGCCGAGTTGTCGGCAGCCAGGGTGGCTCTGGGGGGCGACTTCCGCGTCCTGGCCCGTGAGCTCGACCTCACCCGCTTTCAAGCCGAGGAGATCGACCGGGCCGGCTTGACCAGGGGCGAGGACCAAAGTCTCGAGCGTCAGGCAGGTCGTCTCCAACACGCCGAGACTCTTGGGATCCACCTGGGAACGGCGACCTCGCTGGCAGAGACCGGTGCCGATGCCGTTGGCGGCATGGTGGACGAGTTGCGCAAAGCAGCTCGCCTTGACCCGGATCTGGAAACGCTAGCGGCCGAGGCGGCGGCGGCGGCTGAGTTGCTTATGGACCTTGGTCGTTCCATCCGTCATGCCGCCGAGCGGATGATCGCCGACCCCGAGGAGCTGGCAGAGGTCGAACGGCGTCTCACGCTTCTAGGCGAGTTGCGACGCAAGTACGGCCCGTCTTTGGACGATGTCCTTGCCTTTGGCATCGAAGCAGGGAAACGAAGCGACGAACTGGCCGGTCTCCTCGCCCGCGCGGATGGAATCGACGCTGAGTACGCCGCCGCGGAAGGTGAGCTGCTCGCGTTGGGGATCCGGTTGGCCGTGGCACGGAGGCGAGCGGCAATTCTCCTCACCGAGGGGGCGATGAACCACTTAAGGGAATTGGGACTGGTGGACCCGGTTGTCGCCATCGAGGTGATCGACGACGAGCCTACGTCCGCCGGCGCCGACCGGGTGCGGTTGTTGTTCGCCTCCGATCGTCGGCTGCAGGTCGGAGAGGTATCCAAGGTGGCCAGTGGCGGCGAATTGTCACGACTCATCCTCAGCTTGCGACTCTCGGCGCGGACCGGCTCCGGGGTGGGAGAGGCGGCGGTGCTGGTCTTCGACGAGATCGACGCCGGCGTGGGCGGAGCTACCGCCCTGGAAATGGGACGCAAGCTGGGAGCGCTCGCTGCTGATTGCCAGGTCTTGTGCGTCACCCATCTCCCGCAGGTGGCAGCATTTGCGGACACTCACTTTGTGGTCGAACGGAACGAGAACTTGGCGACGGTGCGGGAAATCGACGGCGACCGGCGCATTACCGAGCTGTCGCGCATGCTGGCCGGCCTCCCGGAATCGTCCCGCGGCCGGGAAGCAGCGGCCGAGTTGGTGGCGATTGCCCGTGGCGGAAGCCGACCGTCGCATTAGGTTTCACTTCATGAAGATCCTGATCGATCAGGAAGGGCCTGTCACCCGGATCACGCTCAACGAACCCCAACGCCGGAACCCGCTGAGTCTGAAGATGATGGATGAGCTGATCGGGGCTCTCGCCGACTTGTCCGAGGAGTGTCAAGTGGTCGTGATCGGTGGGGCGGGGCCGGCTTTCTCGGCCGGTCATGACCTGACCGAGATCGTCGGAGCCGACGAGTCTGCCATCGTCGCCCTGTTCGAGAAGTGCACCGAGATGATGGAGCTCATACCGGCGATCCCTCAGCCCGTTATCGCCCGGGTCCAGGGCATTGCCGCCGCCGCCGGGTGCCAACTAGTTGCCTCCTGCGACCTGGTCGTTGCTACCGAGACCTGTCGATTCTCCACGCCCGGGGTAAAGATCGGCCTCTTCTGCTCGACGCCCATGATCCCGGTGACGAGGGCAGTGGGCCGCAAGCGGGCGTTGGAGATGTTGCTGACCGGTGAGCCGATTGATGCCCAGACGGCCGCCCAGTGGGGCCTGGTCAACCGGGTGGTCCCAGAAGTGGATCTCGACGCGGCGGTGGATGAACTGGTGGCCGCGATTCTTCGTTCGTCGCCAGCGGTGGTGGGGCTGGGGAAACAGGCCTTCTATGCGCAGGTGGACGTCGACCAGCACTCGGCCTATCAACAGACGCAGCCGGTCATGGTGAAGAACGCCTTGATGGAAGACGCCCAGGAAGGCATGGGAGCGTTCCTCGAAAAAAGATCACCAAATTGGCAGGGGCGATGACATCCCTCGAACCTGATCGGACCTCGGTTACACAGCTCACCCCCCTCTTGTTACTCGAGAGGTCGGCCAGCGTCTATAAGGACAAACCGGCCATCAGCTACGGATCGCGGGTGCTGACATATGGGCAGTTCGGCGAAATGGTGACCAGGGTGGCCAGGGCTCTTCGGGCCTCAGGAGTCAAACCAGGCGATCGGGTGGCGTATCTCATGCCGAACCTGCCTGAGATGCTCATTGCCCACTTTGCGGTTCCCCTTTGCCACGCCGTTCTCGTCGCGATCAACACGAGGCTCTCGGGACCGGAGATCGAGTACATCCTCAACCACTCGGGCGCGTCCTTGCTGGTTGCCGACACCGACTTGCTGCCGGTGGTGGCGCCTCGCCTGTCGTCGGTGAGCGGCCTGCGCGAGGTCATCGCCCTCGACGACATCGGCCGGCCAGCGGAGCTGGCGGCGGTCGACTATTCGGAGTTTCTCGAGCGCGGAAACGACCAACCGCTTCCTTTCCGAGTGGATGACGAGCACCGCCCGATCTCCATCAACTACACGTCGGGGACCACCGGAAGGCCCAAAGGAGTCCAGTACACACACCGCGGTGCGTATCTCAATGCCCTGGCCGAAGTGGTCCATTCGCACCACGATCCCGACTCTGTCTATCTGTGGACCCTGCCGATGTTCCACTGCAACGGTTGGTGCACGACCTGGGCGGTCACCGGGATTGGCGGCACCCATATCTGTCTGCGCGCGGTCGACCCCGAGCTCATCTGGAAGCTGATCGAGATCGACGGCGTAACCCATCTCAACGCCGCTCCGACGGTTCTCATCTCGTTGGCCAACCATCCGGCCGCAGCTCCGTTTGGCCGCCCCTTTACGGTCACGACTGCCGGCGCCCCTCCCAGCCCGACCATCATCGCCCAGATGGAAGCGCTGGGTGCCAGGGTCGTCCATGTATACGGCCTGACGGAGACATATGGGCCCTACACCGTGTGTGAGGCTCAAAGGCCCTGGTTGGAGGAGCCCTTGGAGCGCAGAGTGAAGCTGCTGGCCCGTCAGGGAGTGGCGTATCTGGGAGCCGACCCTATCCGGGTGGTCGACGACGACATGACCGACGTCCCCCGTGACGGTGTGACCATGGGGGAGGTGGTGATGCGGGGCAACAACGTGATGTCAGGTTATTACGACGACCAGGAGGCAACTGCCCACGCTTTCCGGGGTGGATGGTTCCACTCGGGGGATCTGGCGGTATGGCACCCCGACGGTTATATCGAGCTGCGCGACCGTCAGAAGGACATCATCATCTCGGGCGGCGAGAACATCTCCACGATCGAGGTAGAGCAGGCCATCGTCAGCCATCCGGCCGTGATGGAGTGTGCGGTGGTGGCGATGCCACATGATCATTGGGGGGAACGCCCCAAGGCATTTGTGGTCCTCAGGCCGGGTGCCACCACCTCGGGGGAAGAAATCATCGACCACGTCCGAAGCCGTTTGGCGAAGTTCAAGGCCCCTGATGAAGTCGACATTGTCGAAGCTCTTCCCAAGACCTCGACGGGCAAGATCCAGAAGTATGTGCTGCGTGAGCAGGTCTGGGCGGGGCGGGACAAGAAGATCAACTGAATCCTTGTATCGTCGTTCACGGCTTGGTCGTGGGCCGCTGGCGCCCTAGGGTGCTTCGGGGTGATTGACGATTGAATTTGGAACCCCCCGTCCGGTCTGGATGATCGTTTCCGACGTTGATGGGACTCTCCTCGGTGACGATCACGAGCTTGCCGAGTTGCTTTCCGCGCTTGTCGAGCGCATCGACGTGGTTCTTATACCCAATTCGAGCCGGCCGATAAGAAGCCTCAGGGACTCGTGGCGTCGGGTGGGAACTGAGCCGTTCCCTGCCCAGGTGGGCGCCCTCGGGACCGAGGTGGAACTGGACGGGTCGGCCACTGACTGGTCACAACGATTCGCCGAGTTCGATCGCCGCCCCATCGACCGGATGCTGACCGGCCTTGGCTTTCACACCAATGGCGCCGAGTTCCAGAGCGCTCTCAAGGCCAGCTATTCCATCCCTCGAGATCGATGGGAGGAGGCGACAGCGGCGATCGACCAAATCGTGCCGGCGCTGGTCGTCACCAGCGGCGAAGCCGACTTTGACGTAATCCCGATAGGGGCCGGCAAACCGGCACCTCTCGGTTATCTCAGGGAGCATTTCGGCGTGTCTCCGGAGCGGATGGTGGCCGCCGGAGACTCGATGAACGACCTGTCGATGCTGCTGGCGGTGACCAATCGCATAGTGGTGGGTAATGCCGAACCCGCGCTGTTTGACGCCACCGCGGGCCGCGCCTTTCACAGCCGGAGAGAGTTTGCAGCCGGTCTGAGAGACGGACTAGGTGGGCTGGGGGTGCTGCCCTGACCGCGCAGCCGAACGACCTCCTCATGATCTCGCTCCACGGGTATGTAGCGGCGAGTCCTGAGCTGGGGAAACCGGATACCGGAGGACAGGTGGTCTTCGTCCTCGAACTGGCGAAACAGCTCGCCGAACTCGGCTATCGGATCGACCTCGTTACCCGCCGTTTCGAAGGACAGCCCGAGTTCGACGACATTTCCAATCGTCTCCGAATCTGGAGGATTCCGTTCGGGGGGCCGGGCTTCATCCGCAAGGAAGACATGCACGACTATTTGGACGAATTCCTCAAGGAGTTCTTCAATGTCGGACCACACGACTACGCAGCCGTGCTCTCCCACTACTGGGACGCGGGTTGGGCCGGCCAGTCGATTGCCGAGGAACTCAAGATTCCCCATATCCACACGCCTCACTCGCTGGGAATGTGGAAGCGCCGGGACATGGGCGGGGATCCCGCTGAGGCGGAGAGTCTTTACCGCTTCGAGGAGAGGATTCGCAAGGAGTTCCTGACCTACAGGCGGTGTGACCACGTCATCGCCACGACCCAACAGCAGGTCGAGCTACTCGGCCGGGACTACGACTTAGCGGATTGGCAGATGACGATGGTCCCTCCCGGCATCGACGAATCGGTCTATACCCCGGTGCCGCCGCGACAAGTGACGATCGTGCGCCGCAGGCTTCGGTTCGGACCTCACGATGTCTATGCCGTCGGACGGGCCGCCAACAACAAGGGGTATGACTTGTTAATTCGGGCCCTTCCGATCCTGCGCGAAGCGGTGAAGGACGCCAGGCTGCAGCTGGCCGTCGGTGCCGGCGCCACACGGGACCGGCGTTTGATCGAGAAGTGGCAGGCACTCACCCGGGAGTTGGGCGTGGAATCCGAGGTTCACTGGCGAGGCCACGTGCCTGACGAGGGAATGGCCGATCACTATCGAGCGGCAGGTGTGTTTGCGTTGTCATCCCGCTATGAGCCTTTCGGCATGACAGCCATCGAGGCAATGGCCTGCGCCACCCCGACCGTGGTGACTGTCCACGGCGGACTGCACGAGATGATCGACTTCGGAGTCCACGCGCTTTATGCCAACCCGCGGCGGACCGCGGAATTCGCCACCATGCTCAGTCTTCCGCTCAGATACCCCAGGCTGCGTCAGGTTCTGATGGTCGAAGGCGCCCGGTTGGCTCGGCGCGAGTTCGGCTGGCGGGGCGTGGCCAGGCGCACCGTTACGGTCGTCGAGAGAGCGAGAGAAAACTTCCACAAGCTCTTGCTGCGCACGGTCACGCCAACCGAGCAGGGTCCAACGGGGTGATGTCTGGGGTATCCGCCGTCCGATGGACCTTTAGATAGGCTTCTATGTAGGAGGCGGCGGACCAGGCCTGGTGGGACTTGCCCATGGGCCGGCCTGTCTCACCATGCAGCCACTCGTTGAACTCCCACTCGCCTCGCAGCCCTTGTCGGCATGTCTCCGCCAGGGCTTCCAGTTCCCGATGGGCCAGCTCGTGACGCCCTAGGCGATGAAGAAAGCGCACCCAAAGACCGCCAATGAAGGGCCACACCCCGCCGTTGTGGTAGTGATGCGGGAGATTCATGAAGTTGACCAGGAAATAGTCCTTCCAGTCCTCGGCGCCCGATTGGACCGCCGGATACAGGCAGGTCACCGGGTAGGGCCGGTTGACTCCGACTCCCCACAGGAAGTCGAACAGCCTCTGCTGTTTGTGATCGTCGAGTAGACCATGTAGGGCGGCCAATAGGTTGGCGAGGACGTCGCAGCGCCACGAGAAGTCGAATGGGGTCACCTGTGAAAGGAGATACCTGGCCTCTCCGACCGAATATCGACCGCTCGACGACCCGGCGAGATCCATCAGCTGACGGGCGGTGGGCCAGAAGAGGTCGACGATCCGGCCCCCCACCAACTTGCCCTTCTCCTCCCAGCCGGCACCGTCGAAGCCCAGTGCGGAGACCAGACTGGCCGTATCGAGGCATGCCCTGTACCACAACACTTCGTCATAGAGGACGTTGTAACTGCGGGGGAATAGATCCATCCAATCGGATGACTCGGGGATTTCGATGAGGCCGTCGTTGTTCGAGTCGTGGGCGGACAACCATGCCATGGCTCGCTCGACGGCCGGCAACATTTCTATGGCAAAGGTTCGGTCCCCGACGAAGAACGAGAAGCGAATGGCGCCGATTACGAACCAGAGCACCGAGTCAATTGAGGCGATGCCTCCTATGCCCGAGTACTCCGGGCGCTCGTCTTCGAGGAGGACGTAGGCAGGGATCTGTCCTGAGGGAGTTTGATGGCGTGCCAGTAGGCGCAAGGTGGCGGCGAAAGCCTCGAGGAACTCCGGGTTGTTCAGGCCCATGCTCCACAACCCGGTCATGGTCCCGTCGCGGGCCCACACCGATGCGTAGTTGGCGTCCTCCAAGCCGAGCTGGTTGTCGGAGACGGAGGCTGCCGTGAACCCGAACGGGGTCACGTTGCGCCGCAGAGAATCAATCGCCTGCACCAGCCCCTCGTCGCACAGGTCGGCACTCGCCGCCGCCAGTGGCTGGGTGAGGTACCGATCCATTGCCGCGATGAGCCCATGGCCATCCCCGGGGGCAAGCCGCTCGAGCAACCAGGCAGGGTCGGGAGATGGCGTTGACATATGGGTGGCCAGGAAGAGCGCCACCGTGGAAGGCATTATGAGGAACTCCTCGGCCAGGTGACGGATTGCCTCCGACAACGAGCCCCGCGGGGCGTTGGTGACCTCTTCCTGGGCAGGAAGCCGCAGTATCCAGTCACCGGTTCGCCCAACCAGATAGTCGGCCTCGATCCCATCGGTCAGCACAGGCGCCGCCGCCACGACAACTATGAGCAGCTGGGCTCTGTGGAGACCCAGGCGATCTCGCAAGCGGTGGCGGTCATCCTCGGTAAGGGAGTCCCAGAGCACCTGGTCGAGAGCTACGAGCCCGGCCGGTAGGGGGTTTCCGCCTGGAGTCGTCATATGGGTACCGTAGTGAGTCTGAGTTCTTCGACCATCGACCGCCCTCTGTTACGCTGATCGTCCGTGACCAAGTACGTGTTCGTCACGGGCGGCGTCGTTTCATCACTCGGCAAGGGCATCACCGCCGCCTCGCTTGGGCGGCTTCTCCGGGCCCGGGACCTCCGAGTGGTCAATCAGAAGCTCGACCCCTACATCAACGTCGACCCCGGGACCATGAACCCTTTTCAGCACGGTGAGGTGTTCGTCACCGATGATGGCGGTGAAACCGATCTCGATCTGGGTCACTACGAGCGGTTCACCGGAGAAAACCTGCGCCGCAGCTCCAACGTCACCGCAGGATCGGTTTACCTCTCGGTTATTCAGAAGGAGAGGCGAGGTGACTACCTCGGCGACACTGTCCAGGTAATACCGCACATCACCAACGAGATCAAAGCCCGCATCCGCAAGGTGGGTGGGGACGACGTCGATGTCGTCATCACCGAGGTGGGGGGGACTGTCGGTGACATCGAAAGCCTCCC
>Ga0268386_10003664_pt1 | contig 11209 bp, 8 predicted proteins | sample RVTome_15_FD_200260 | JGI IMG/M metagenome (GOLD analysis project Ga0268386, IMG submission 200260) | Soil microbial communities from uranium-contaminated site in the Upper Colorado River Basin, Wyoming, United States - RVT150D86... ... | reverse complement strand
GATCCTGAAAAGGCCTCCCCCCGACCGAGGCACCACTGAGACTCGTGGTCGCTCGTGATCCTCAAGGTATCGCAGGTTGGAGCACCACCGGTGTAGCCAGCGTTGAATTGACCGTGGTTTCGGGTCGTTTTCTGATTCTGCGCCCCTTCGAATCCGCCGGCCAGCCCGTGCTTTCCGGACGGGAGTTCTCCAACGGGCGGGCCGCCAGCTAAACTGTGGACATGGGCGAGCTGGAACTGCGATTCCTGGGAGAGTGCAGGGTCATACGGGATGGTCGGTCGACCTTTGCCGCCTTCCAAAAAGACCCGCGCCCTGCTCGCTTACCTGTGAAATCCAGTGCAAATCGCATAAATTCAACGCCCGCTTTCACGCTCGATCCAACGTTCGGTGACGAGAATTCTTCCTGCCCGGCGCATGACCGGGCCGGCAACCAAGGAGTAATCGAATGAATACACAAGCAATTCCTGTCGATAACGGCGTCAACGTAGAGGCCCTGCTTGGCGCCCGCGAAGCCCTGACCGATGCGCCCGAGGGCGCAAAATTCACGTGGCGGGCCACCTGCGACTGGGTACGGGGCACGCACAGCGCGACTACCGTGCGCGGCTTCTACGGTCTCGGCGAAGAACAGAACCATCGCACCGAGTTCCGCTTCGATACGGATCACCCTGAGATATTCGCGTCCGACGATAAGGGCGCGACTCCGGTCGAGATCGTCCTCGCCGGACTGGCCGGCTGCCTGACCGCCGGCATTGCCGCCGTCGCGCAGAACCGCAACATCCAGTTGCGTTCGGTCAAGGCTACGCTCGAGGCCGGCATGGACATCCAGGGGATCCTCGGCATCGACGGTGACGTGCGTAACGGCTTCGACGGTATCCGGGTGCATTACGACATCGACGCGGATGCTTCCCGGGAGGACATCGCAGCGCTGGTCGCCCAGTCGCAAAAGCGTTCTGCCGTGTTCGACATCGTCACCAACCCGACCGACGTAACGGTGACTGTGGGGTAAAACGCGTGCGCAAACGCGCGAAGCCGACCGGCGGGAATACCGTCGATGTAGTCGTCATCGGCGCCGGCCACTCGGGACTGGCGATGAGCCATTGCTTGAGGGCGCGTTCGATCGAGCACGTCGTGCTGGAGCGCGGCGAGATAGCCAACTCCTGGCGGCACGAACGCTGGGACTCGCTGCGACTCCTGACGCCGAACTGGCTGAGCCGTCTGCCGGACTACCAGTACTCCGGCACGGATCCCGATGGCTATATGTCTGTGGACGAGGTCGTCGATTTCGTTTCGGATTACGCCCTGGCAATCGATGCGCCGGTGCGGACAAAAACGAAAGTCACCGCGGTTGCTCCGATGGACATCGGCTATCGTGTGCGGACCGACCGCGGCGACTGGTTATGCCGCGCTGCCGTCATCGCGAGCGGCGCGTGCAACCTGCCCGAGGTTCCGGCGATCAGCAAGGCGTTACCCGCCAACGTCGTGCAGTTGACCCCGCACGGCTATCGCAATCCGCGTCAACTCGAGCCGGGAGGGGTGCTCGTGGTCGGCGCATCGTCAACCGGACTGCAACTCGCCGATGAGATCCGGCGCGCGGGACACGAAGTAATGCTCTCCGTGGGAGAGCACGTGCGACTGCCGAGGCTCTATCGCGGCCGCGACATTCAGTGGTGGATGCATGCATGCGGCCTGTTCGACCAGCGTTTTGACGAGGTGGACGATCTCGGGCGCGCGAGACGCGTTCCGTCGCCGCAGCTGGTCGGCTCGAAAGAACGGACGACGATGGACCTGAACAGCGTATCCGCGGCCGGTGTGCAGATCGTGGGCCGGCTGGCGGGTGTGCGAGACGGCAAAGCGCAGTTTTCCGGCTCTTTACGCAACGTTTGCGCGCTGGCCGACCTGAAGATGAACCGCCTTCTGGCAACGATCGACGAGTGGATCGACTGTCACGGGGGATCGCACGACGCCGGTCCGGTCGAGCGCTTCGAGCTCACGCGGCTTCCCCGGGCACCACGCCTGAACCTCGATTTCGGGAGCGGCGAGGTACGAACCGTGGTCTGGGCGACAGGATACCGGCCGGATTATTCGTGGCTTCAGGCGCCGGTACTGGATCGCAAGGGTCTCGTAAGGCACGTCGGCGGCGTCGCGGATGCGCCCGGGCTATACCTGATGGGCATGCCGTTCCTGCGCCGGCGCAAATCGAGCTTTATTCACGGCGCCGAAGACGATGCGCTTGAACTTGGCGAACAGCTCGCGGCGTACCTGCGTACTCTTCCCGCCCGGCTCGGGACAAGAATGGCGATCTGAACACGCGGCACGCGTGGGCAGGGTAATGAGTGCTACTCCCGGGTTGCCGGCGCCGGCGTCGGGTATGACTGGATCAGGTCGGTCAACGTCGCCTCCAGCGGGGCCAGGTAAGGTTCGAAGTTTCGCCATTGTTCCAGCCCACCGCGGTAGATCGGCTGCCGGACCTGTTCGGAACTCGGCGTGCGCACCGAGCGCTCCGTCCGGTGGAAGTCGAGGCACTGTCGCTCGAACGGCAGCTCGAGAAAGTCGAGTATCCGTTTGACCTGGCCCTCGAGGTCATCCACCACCTGTTCATAATGCACCCGCAGGACTTCCCCGGGCAGCACGCGGTCCCAATGGTCCATCAGCGTCACGTACGAACGGTAGTACCGCGCCATTTCGTCGAGGTCGTAGGTGAATTCCTGCCCATCGGCGAAAAGCTGCTTGAAGTTGCTGAAGCAGCAACCCATCGGGTGGCGCCGCGCGTCGATGATCCGCGCCTTCGGCAGGATCAGGTGGATCAGGCCGACGTGCATGAAGTTGTTGGGCATCTTGTCGATGAAGCGCGGCGCGGATCCGCGGTGAAAGCGCGTGTCATTGATGTAGGCCGCGCCGAATGCGCGCAACTGCTCCGCCGAAAGTTCGTGGAGGATCGCGGGATAGCGTGCCTCGTCCGAAAGCAGGCGCCGGCCGTTCAGGCGGTGCGCCAACGAGATGATGTTCGGCAGTTCCGTCGTGCCGTCCACCTGCGAGTGCGACGCCAGAATCTGCTCCAGCAACGTGGAACCCGACCGCGGCAGGCCGACGATGAAGATCGGGTCCAGGTTTCGCGCCCCCGCTCGCTCATGGCGCTCGAACAGCGTCGAGGTACAGACCTTCGCCTGCGCCTTCATGGCTGCCTCGGCCCGGTCGGGATCGTAGCGAAGGTCCTGCCGGCGCAACCGGTTGCCCTGCTCATAGCAGCCGAACGATTGCTCGTACTCGCCGCGATCCTCCAATGCCTTGCCGAGTGCAAAGAAGAGATGGAAACGATCGACTGTTGACGTCTGCGGATCGTCCAGGCTGCGCCGCATGGCGGATATCTCGCTGTCGGTAAAGCGCCAGGTCTTGAGGTTTGCCAGGCTCCAGTAAGCATCGCCGAAATCGACGCGGGTCCGGTAAGCGTTCTGGTACGACTCGACAGCCTCCTCGAGCCGCCCGACGGTTTTGAGAACATGGCCACGCGCGAGGTGCGGCTGGCCCAGTTCCGCGTGGTCCGCGATCACGCGATCGTAGATATGCAGCGCGTCTTCGAACCGGCCGACGGCGACACATTCGTTGGCATAGCTCAGCTCGAACGGCGGATTGCCCGGAAAGCGCTCGCGCAGCACCGCGGCCTGCTCCAGCGCCTTCTCGAACTTCTGTCGCCGATGCAGTACTTCCACGTAGTCGCTTCTGGCCAGCCAGTAATCGGGAGCGAACTGCACGCAACTTTCCAGCAGAAACTCCGCGTCGTCGTAGATGAAGAGTTTCATGCCGAGCCGCGCCAGCAACCTCATGGCTTCGATGTGATGCGGGTGGTTGCGGAGAAATTCGCGGCAGAGCGTTTCGGCCTGGAACAGCTTGCCTTCCTGGACGAGGCTGGTGACGCTCACCAGCTCCGCCGGAAGGGCTGCCAGCCGCCGGTACTCGGCTTCCGCAACGGCGTGCTCCGCCTGCGTCCCCTGCCGCGCGTGGAGTTCCTTAAGTTCTCGCCAGGAGGCGATAAGGCCGCGGTTCAGCTCGACGGCGCGGCGGAAAGCCGCGATCGCCTCCGGCACCTTGCCCATGGTTTTATAAAGATGGCCCTGTTCCTGGTATGCGCGGGCGAAGCGCGGTTCGACCTGCTGCAATTGCCGAAGCGTCTCGAGTGCAGCCGCCGGCAGGCGGAGATAGCGCTCTGCCACGGCCTTGAGGTAAAGCGGCTCGGGGTTGGAGGGATCGACGCCAGCCGCCGCCTGCGCCGACGCGAGAGCGTCCTCTAGCTTGCCGGCTTCGAGGAGCCGTCTCGCATCAGTCAGGCCGTCCTCGGGTTGCAGCGCGGGCTTTGCGGATTCAGACACCGCTCAGGGCTGCGACGCGCGGGTCATATCGGTTGCGCGCCTTCATTCGAAGTCCCACGAGACCCGTACGCCCAGCGTGCGCGGACGGTTGGTGGTGATGCGCAGGTCGGTGTCGAGCGAATTGACGAACAGCTCCGCGCGCTCGTCCGTGAGATTCTCGCCGAATAATTCGACGGTAAAGTTTTCCATGTCTATGCCGAGGGCTGCATCTATCGTGTTATAGGAATCCTGCGGGAAGCGATTGTGCACGACGATCGAGCTGAACTGGTCGTCGGTGAATGCGTATACGAGCTGTGCGTACGGATCCCGCTCGCCCATCGTCCACTGGTAACGGCCGCTCAGGTTGTACTGCAGTTTTGGCGCCAGCGCGAGTTCCGAACCCTCGCCCGCGATGTCGGTCACCCCCTGCGGTACCTCGGTCATTTCCGTGTCGTTGAACGACCACGCTGCGGCCAGCGTCAGGTTGTCGGTGGGCGCCCAGGACAGGTCGCCCTCGAAGCCGAGGATTTCGGCGTCGGCGGCGTTAGTGGTGAAGGTGATCACGGAGATGTTGAAGTCGGTAATGCCGACCTGCAGGCCGTCCCATTCAATCTGGTAGATCGAACCGTTGAAACGCATCGCTCCGTCCAGCAGCGTGGTCTTCCAGCCGAATTCCAGGTTCGTAACCTCGTCGCTGACATAGGTCGTTGGTACCGCCGGATCGTCTACGCGGTTGAAGCCGCCGGGGCGGAAACCCTCCGCGTAAGTGACGAAGAACAGCGAGTCGTCGTTCAGGTGGTAGGTGACGCTGCCCTTGACGATGGTGTCGTCCTCCTTGAGCGGCAGATCGTCGGCAAAGATGGCGTCGAAGTTGCGGCCGTTGTCGCTGTCCACGTCACCGAGCGTCGCGAAGTTGGACGACCCCACCAGCGCGGACTCGAGATCGTAATAACGCGCGCCCACGGTCACGGACCAGGCATCGGTCAGGTCGTAGGTCAGCTCGCCGAACGCCGCGAACTGCTCTTCCGTGCGGATGGCATCGTTCATGAAAGTGATGCCGGGAGCCCTCGGGTTCGGGTTGAAGTGGGTCGCCGTCGAGATCGGCCGGTTGAGGGCGAAGAACCCGGTCGACCCGGCAACGAAGAAATTGGTATCGACGCCTGTCTCTATATCGTCGAAGAACAGTCCGGCCACGAAATTCAGGCGCTCATCCTCCGACGAAGAGATGCGCAGCTCGTGCGTCGTTCGATTGTTTTCGATGTACGCAATGGTGCCCTGCGTCGGGTCGCCGCACAGAGTGTAGGTGGGCTGGCAAAGGTAGTAGTAGCCGAAGTCTCCGACCTCCGTGTACCCGCTGTAGTCGAAGCTGTTGTTCACCTCCCGGTCAAGGTAGGAGCCGATGTAGATCAGGTCGAGTGCCTGGAACCGGCCGGTGACGGTTAGTGCGTACTGCGAGAACTCGTCCTCGAGCTTATCCGGGAAAAAGCGCTGCACCTGCAGGTCGCCTACCGCGCGTTTGCCGGACTGCTCGTCCGCGAACTCGGCGACGCTCGGCGGCGAATGGTCGAATACACCGTCGACGTCCAGTTTCTGCTGCATGTACTGCCCGGTCAGCTCCCAGTCGTCGTTGAGGGCGTACCTGGCGCTGACACGCGTGCCGGTGTACGTCGCGTCGTTGAAATCTTCCTCGACCAGGTGCAGGTTGTTAACGACGATGGATTCGGCGCCCGCAGGAAATCCCGCGTCTTCGGCCGTATAGGCGTTCTCGCCGAACACGTTGTCGATGTAGCCACCTTCTACGGCGTTGTAGAACACCGCGCGCACCGCGAGCTTGTCGTCGATGACGGGGAAGTTGATGTAACCCTCGACGCTGTTGCTCTGCTCGCCCTTGTGAGTCGTGGCCACGCTGGCGTCCAGTCCGCCGAGGAGTTCGTTGTAGACGGGCTTGTTCGTGATCAGCCGCACGGTGCCGGCCTGCGAACTGGCGCCGAACAGCGTGCCCTGCGGTCCCGGCAGCACCTCCACGCGCGCCAGGTCGGCGGCATAGACGTCGAGATTTCGCCCGCCGGAACTGACCGGTTGCTCGTCGAGGTAGAGCGCTACGTTCGGCACCGGGGCTCCGATCTCGATCGAGGTCTGGTCGGATGAATCGGTCGCCATGCCTCGAATGAAGATCGACGACTGGCCCGGGCCGCGGCCGGCGGCGTTGACGTTCGGCAGGTAGCGTATGTAATCGTCGAAGTTTGCGATGTTGAGCGCTTCGAGCCTTTGTTCGCCGAGCGCCTGCACGGAAACGGCCACGTCCTGCAGGTTCTCTTCCCGCTTGGTGGCGGTTACTACTATCTCTTCGAGTTCGGCGGCGAAAACGAGTGGAACGGGCGCGGTGGATAACGCGACCAACACAGCCTGGCTGATGGCCTTCCTGCGAAACATCTCAAACTCCCCCTGAAGATCGCGGCGCTTTCCGGACACTCGATAGCGGAGCGACCCTCCCCGCCAGGCTCGGGAAGTCGCTCGCAGAAAGTATAGACCCAAGCCGAAAGATAAAGAATGGACGCCAGGCGTGACGGGCGGCAAGATTCGCGGGCTACTGGACGGCTTGCGCGAGGAGCCAAAGCGTGCGGAGGCCGACTGGCAGGAGGTAACCTTCGGCGCTCGTGATGTGGGTCTCTCTCGCTACCTGATCGGTGTCAAAAAAGCCCTATTTTTCCGTTGTTTAACTCTCGGTAACTGTATATAATCACAGCTCCCCAATCCCACAGGGACGTACCGTGATGACCACCCATTCTATTGCCGATGCCCATCCCTCCATCGACGACCTTGATCGTGCCATCGACGACCTTGATCGTGCCATCGTCAACCTCGCCGCCCGGATCAATGCCTCGAGCTACGATTTGCTGGTGCTGATCCGCCGCTTCGACGAACGCGGCGGCTGGCTCCGCTGGGGTTTCGAGAACTGTACCGACTGGCTGCACTGGCGGTGCGATCTTCGTTGAGCGCGGCCCGCGAGAAAGTCCGGGTGGCGCACGCGCTGAAAACGCTGCCGGCAATCGCCATGGCGTTCGCCAACGGCGAGCTGTCCTATTCCAAAGTGCGCGCGCTGACCCGTGTGGCCGATGTCGGCAACGAAGATGCGCTGCTCGATTTTGCCCTGCACACCACCGCGGCGCGCGTCGAGGAACGCTGTCGGGAACTGCGCTGCGGCATGGCTGCGTCCACTGACGATGCCTTACGCGCCCATGCCCGCCGTGCCTTGAGCGTTCGGCGCGATCCGGCCCGTGGCACCATTACGAAGGCCTATCTCAACGGCGATGACTGCGCATCGGGAGGCATTGCGGACAGTTACCAGGTCACCGTGCACGTCGATCATGTGGCACTCACGCAAGGCAAAGGCCGGTCCGGGCTGCCGATCGAGTCCGTGAGGCGGCTCGCCTGCGACAGCGACCGCCTTGTCATCATCGAGAACGAGAACGGCGAACCTTTGAGCGTCGGGCGCAAAACCCGGGTCGTTCCAACCGCGATCAAACGCGCTTTGTGGGCGCGCGACAAGGGTTGTCAATTTCCCGGCTGCCGGCATACGCGCTTCGTCGATGTCCACCATGTCAAACACTGGTCGGCCGGTGGCGAGACGAGTCTCGGGAACCTGATGCTGCTCTGCGCGCGGCACCACCGGCTGGTGCACGAAGGCGGCTTCCGCATCGAGAAGGACTACCGGGATCGCTGGTTCTTCAAGCGGCCGGACGGTCGTGCGGTGCCGGCCTGCGGTTACCGTCCGGAGGACACGACTGATGATGATGTGGATACGGCGGGGCGAATATTTCCACGCCGACCCCTCCGCGGAGGGATTTCTGGCCAGCCTGAAGGATCGGACGGCGGTGTCTTGTGCGGCAACGTCGGCGGGCCGAGGAGGTCCGTGAATTTGAATCTTTGGAGTTCGACCCGAACAAATTGCTCGGACATTCGCAGTCGGCTGAATAGCCGGTCCGTTGTTCCCCGTGTCGTTTACTACCCCAAGCGCTTCAGGGATGACGTGGCTCCCGGTCCCTCCCGTGCTTGCAGCTTCTCTTTTGTGCCGCATTCGCTCATTCTCCTCCTTTTCGCTCGACCGACGGCGATTCGCCGTTTCGAGGCGCCAGCAGATGCCCCATTCCCTGTTAACGCGAAGCGCGGCCCTGCTCTTCCCCTGCTTGTCACTGGCTGCCTGCGGGGACTACCCCGAGCTATCGCTGACGCAATGCGAAATCGGCGATGGAGAGAAGGCTCTGTGCGGATCCCTGCCGGTCCCGGAAAACTGGAACCAGCCTGGCGAACGAACGATCGCGCTGAACGTCGTCGTCATTCCCGCGAGCGAAGCCGCGAGTCAACCGCCGCTCGTGGACCTCGCCGGGGGGCCGGGACTTCCCGCAACCGGGGGCGCGGCGTTTTATGTCACCGATGGCTCCGCGTATCGCCGCGACCGCAACGTTATCCTGTTTGACCAGCGCGGCACCGGGGACTCGGCGCCGGCGCTCTGCCCCTCGATCGGCGAGGCCGGCACCCTGACGCCGATGTATCCGCTCGACGCCGTGCGGGACTGCGTAAAGACTCTGAGTCAAACCCACGATCTCAGCCAGTATTCGTCGCTTTCCTCCGTGAGAGATCTGGAGGCGGTAAGGGCCGCGGTCGGGGCAGAGCAGATTGACCTGTTCGGCATGTCTTACGGCACTCGCCTGGCTCAAGCGTACATCCGGGCATATCCACGGAGAGTGAGATCGGCGGTTTTCATCGGCACCGTTGCGATGGACTCAAGGGCGCCGCTGCCCCATGCGAAGAATGGCGAATCGGTTCTGCAGGCAATCTTTGCAGACTGTGAGAACGATGCATCGTGCGCGGATGCTTTTCCTGACCTTCGACGGCAATGGGAAACCCTGAATCGCCTGCTTCGGCAGGGCCAGGTTTTCATGGACGTCGGCAACGAGCGAAAACCAATAGCACCCGGCCCGTTCATGGAGGCATTCCGGACGATCCTGACGGTGGAGTCCGGACAGCGCAAGGTTCCGGCTCTGATTGCGGCATTGTCCGCCGGCGACGCGAAACCTTTCCTCGAGATGGTTGCGACCGACGGGCCGCTGCAAATCGCGGAAGGCGTCTATTTGTCGATCGAATGCACCGAAGGCACGAACAGGATCCGTCACACGGAAATCGACGCCGCGACCGCGAACACGTTTCTGGGCAGATACCGGGTGGACGAGCAGATGCGCGCCTGTTCAGTCTGGCCCGCGACGAGCGTGCCCGAGTCGTTCTTCGCGCCGGTGACGAGCGATGTGCCGCTTCTGCTGGTGGTCGGCGGAAGAGACCATGCGACGCCCGCCGCGCATTCCGCCTCGGTTGCCGAGCATTTCAGCAACTCGCAGTTGCTGGTTGTCGAGGAGATGGGGCACGTTCCGGCCGGGATCTCGAACCTCGAATGCCTGGATCGCATCATGGTCGATTTTTACGCGGAGCCGCTGGAAATACCCGACACGGCTTGTGTCGAGGACATGCGGGCGCCGCCGTTCGAGGTCAGGGAAGTACAAGCCTCGGCTGACTGAGCGTACGTCTGGCACGACCTTTGCAGCGTCGTTCGGCACTTGCGGAGGAAAAACCCGATGAGCAACACCAGGTAAGGCCGGACGGCGCAAAAGAAAGATGGAGGCTGACAAACCCACACTGTTGCTGGTCAACCCGAACGCCCGCAGCGGCAGACACGAACTCGGGGATCTGATCGCGCCCCTGCATGCCATCGGTCCGGTCGTCGCGCCGAAGAGCCTTGGCCGGGAAGCCGTCAGGCGGGCGATCACCCATTACGCAGGTTCGGTCGCGCGGGTAGTGATCGGCGGAGGCGACGGCAGCCTGCATGCCGCGCTCCCCGCTGTACTCGATGCCGGTTTGCCGCTTGGCATATTGCCACTCGGAACAGCGAACGATTTCGCGCGTTCTCTGGGAATCATGGACGTTCCCGCCGCGGTCGAGGTGATTGTCGCCGGTCATGTGAAAAGCGTCGATGTCGGCGTAGTGAACGGCACCTACTTCCTCAATGCGGTCGGAATCGGACTCGGACCGGAAATCAACAGGGATCTCGACCGCAGCAGCAAAAGCAGCCTGGGAGCGTTCGCCTATCTGCTGCACGGGATGAGAAACCTGCGCGAGAATCGCGGCATGCACGCAGTCGTCGAATGTGACGGGTCGCGGCATGCAATGCGCAGCCTGCAGATAACGATCGGCAACGGAATCCACTATGGAGGGGGCATGACTATCGCGAAAGACGCGCGACTTGACGATGGGCTACTGGATGTACTGTCCATCCCTCCGCAAAGTTTCTGGCGCTTGCTGATGCGGGGGCCGGCGATCCGCTCCGGCAACACGGAAGATATTGCGGAGTTGCCAACCTTTCGCGGCAAGCAAGTAGCCGTCAGAACCCGCACTCCCCGAGATGTCAGCGCGGACGGCGAACAGGTCGCACGGACGCCGATCGAGTGCCATACCCTCGCCGGCAAACTGCAGGTGTTCGCCGCACCTGCATCGGAGTAGCTATGGCGAATACTTTGCTTACCGAATTCCAGGGCGCCTGCCGCGCCGCCTATAGCCAGGTGCAGATGCTGCAGGATCTCTACGCGCATCTCGCGGGACAGGAAGGCCATCGCGACCTCGCCTCGATCGACGTCGACGAGCGGATACGGGAATTGCGCAGCTTCCAGGGGTCACTGTCCGACAAACTGAAGGAACAGGATTTGCTGCCGACGCGCCCCGACCCGGAAAGGGAAGGCTTACTGGAACTGATTACCGAAATAAAGGCCGCGTTCGGCAGCGACAACCGGCCGGCAGCCAGCGAGCGGCTGGCTGCTGAG
>Ga0268386_10003663_pt1 | contig 11210 bp, 6 predicted proteins | sample RVTome_15_FD_200260 | JGI IMG/M metagenome (GOLD analysis project Ga0268386, IMG submission 200260) | Soil microbial communities from uranium-contaminated site in the Upper Colorado River Basin, Wyoming, United States - RVT150D86... ... | reverse complement strand
TTACCAGGACCGCGCGCTGGGATACAACCAGGCCTCCGTTCCCAACAGCTGGAAACCGTTCAAGGGCGATACCAACGACTGGGGAACGATTCCGCAGGAAGGCACGCCCGGATCGGAAAACATCACGAACCGGCCGGGCCCGGACGAGACCTACTCCGTCCCGCAAAATTTGCTGTACAGCTTCAATGAGGTCGAGCGGACCAGGACGAACGGCCAGTTGGCGCTGCAGTTCCGCCCGGTCGACACCGTTACCGCAACGCTCGACTACACATATTCGGAAAACGAAGTCGCCACGGAGCGCAGTGAACTGTCCGTCTGGTTCAACTGGGGCGCCTCGGCGAGCAGTTGGGGCGACGGTCCTGTGGCCACGCCTCTTGTTTACAGCGAGTTCATCGACCCTGCTACCAGCGATCTTTCAATGGGCGGGGGCAAGTTTGCGTCCGTCAACGAAAACAATTCCATCGGCTTCAACCTGGAGTGGCAGGCGACCGACCGCCTGGGATTCGAGCTGGACTACCACGACTCCGATGCGGAGTCGGGTTCCGACAGCCCTTACGGCACAAACGCAGTCATAGGAGCCGCAGGTTTCTTCCGCGGAACGACAACGGCCGATTTCACCAGCGACTTTCCGGTGATGAGCGTGGTGCTGCCACCCGGCCAATCCGGCATCGACGCGTCGCAGATGATCACGACAGGCACCACTTTCAGAAACAGCTACATGAAGTCTGAAGTCGAGCAACTGCAACTGAGCGGCGACTTCGCCTTCAACGACCAGTTCAGCCTCGACTTCGGCATCGTACTGACGGATGTGAACAACCGCTCGGCCTTCTCGAACGTGCAGAGGGACACCTGGGGCGGTGCCGGCAGCGCCGACGATTACCCGGATTCCGTCTGGGCGCGCGATACGGTGGCGCAGTATTTCGACAATGTCAGCGGCAGCGGCAGTTCCAACCTGTTCAACGAGTACTTCAGGTGGGATTTCGATACCGTCGCGGAGCTGGCCGCGCAGGCCAACGGCGTGCCAGGAGACCCCTTCTGGCCCTGCGGCAACCAGTTCTGCGCTACCGACGACTTCTCGACCGATCGCAGGACGAATGAAGAGTCGATTGGCGCGTATATTCAGCTGAACAGGTCCTTCGATATAGGCGACAGGGCAGCAAACTTCGCGGTCGGCGTTCGCTACGAGGAAACCGACGTAACCTCGAGCGCCCTTGTTCCAATCGCCACCGAGATACGTTGGGCCGCCGCCAACGAATTTTCAGTCGTATTCGGTCCGCCGGATTTCACGACGCTTACAGGCAAGTACGACTATCTCCTGCCGAGCCTCGATTTCGACGTCGAAGTTGTCGACAACATCATACTGCGAGCGGGTTACAGCGAGACCATCGGTCGTCCGGGCTGGGGCGACATCCAGGGTGGACAGACGATCAATCAGCTGGTCCGCCTCGATTTCGGTGATGGCCAGCAAGGTGACCCGGGCCTGCTTCCCCTCGAGTCGCAGAATATTGATCTTTCCTTCGAGTGGTATTACGGCGATTCGAGTTATTTCGCGATCGGCTACTTCCGCAAGGACATCGACAATTACATAGGCGTCACACAGATTCAGGAAACGCCGTTCGATCTGCCGCACCCCGGCCAGGGAGCGCGGTTTGACGAGGCCAACGCGGCTACAGGCGGCACGGGCGATCTGGTGGCGATACGCCAGTACATATTCGACAATTATGGCGATACGCCGGAAGTCGAAATCACGGGCGTCGATTCCAACGGATTTACGACCGGCTTCATCGACGGCATTGCCGGAGAGGATCCGGCGGCGGTGTTCAACATCACGGTGCCGGCGAATCAGAGATCGGCCGAACTCGATGGATGGGAATTCGCAATCCAGCACATGTTCGGAGACTCAGGCTTCGGTACGAGCGCGAACTTCACTATCGTCGATTCGAACCTCGCCTACGACAATTTCAGTCTGGGCGAACAGTTCGCAATAGAAGGCTTGAGTGATTCGGCGAACCTCATCGCGTTCTTCGAGAAAGAGAGGTGGCAGGCGCGGGTGGCGTACAACTGGCGCGACGAGTTCCTGTCGGGAAGATTCACGGCACAGGGGCCGAACCCCGCCTACACCGAGGCGTATGGGCAGTGGGATATCAACGTCAGCTATCAGCCTACGGACAATCTGACCGTCTTTGCCGAAGGTATCAACGTCACGGACGAAATCCAGCGTATCCACGGCCGAACGCAAAATGAAGTACTCTTTGCCACGCAATCCGGCCCCAGGTACCTGATCGGCGCGCGTTACAGCTTCGAGTAGTTGTGACGCCGGCTTAACGTCAAGCCTGCGCAAGTCGCCAAAGGGAAGGCCGCTGCCAGCAGCGGCCTTTTCGTTTCAGCCGGACGGCAGGCAACATATGGCAAATCACGTGCTTCTCAACAACGTAGACCACAAGGACATGCGGATCCTCACCAGGAGATCGGCAGACCTCGGCGACAGCTTCATGTTCGCGCCGACGTTTCACCATGAATTCCGCAGTGTCCAGGCACACTATCCCATCTTCTTTCGCAAGAGTCCTGACGGGAGGTATCACGCGGTTGCCGTTTTCGGCTTTCAGGAGCGGGAGAATCTATTCTTGACGGGCGACGGCTGGGACGCCCATTACGTTCCCCTGTCAGTCGAACGACAACCGTTCCTCATCGGCTTTCAGCAAGGCCCGGAGGATGGCGCGAACGGCAAGCAGCCGGTCATTCATGTCGATATCGACAGCCCGAGGATCAGCATCACGGAAGGCGAACCGGTATTCCTGAACCACGGTGGCTTTAGCGATTACCTGAAACGCATCAACTCGCTCCTGCACACCATTCACGAAGGCTTTGCGGCGGAACGGGGCTTCATCGATGCACTCGTCGAATACGATCTGCTGGAGTCATTTACCCTGGATGTGGAACTGGAAGACAAGTCCGCGTTCCGTGTGGCAGGCTTCCACACCATTCACGAAGAGCGGCTGAACCGGCTGAGCGGCGAGGCGCTGAACGCGCTGAACAGCAAAGGCTACCTGCAGCCCGCGTTCATGGTGCTCGCCTCGCTTTCGAATATCAGGGACCTGATAGCAAGAAAGAAACGCCTTCGCGTGGAGACGTCGTGAAGAAAGTCGTTATTGCCGGAGGCGGCACCGCGGGCTGGATGGCTGCGGCGGCCTTGTCGAAGACACTCGGCAAGGTTCTCGAGATCAGCCTGATCGAGTCCGACGAAATCGGCACCGTCGGCGTCGGAGAGGCGACCATCCCCACCCTCGTAACGTTCCACAGATTGCTCGACATCAATGAACAGAAGTTCATGGCGGCCGTACAGGGCACATTCAAGCTGGGGATTGCTTTCGAGAACTGGCGGGAATCAGGCCACACCTACATCCATTCGTTCGGCACCACAGGCAGGGATCACTGGACGGCGGGGTTTCAGCATTTCTGGCTGAAAGCGCGCGCGGCCGGAATTGCAGAGGACTACGGAGCCTATTGCCTCGAACTGAGAGCCGCGGAGAAAAGCAGGTTCGCGCATCTGCCGAAAACCGGACTCAACTATGCGTTCCATATAGACGCGTCGCTTTACGGGAAGTACCTGAGAGGCTTCAGCGAGGAACTGGGCGTCAGGCGCGTCGAGGGAAAAATCGTCGACGTCGGCACCGACACCGATTCCGGCTTCATAGAATCCGTCACCCTGGCCAGCGGTGAACGCCTGACCGGCGATCTGTTCATCGATTGCACCGGTTTTCGGGGACTCCTCATCGACAAGACCCTGAAGAGCGGATACGAAGACTGGTCGCACTGGCTGCCATGCGACAGCGCGCTCGCCGTGCAGTCGGAGCTGAACGGCGACGCTCTCCCGTACACGAGATCGATCGCGCACGAGGCCGGCTGGCAGTGGCGTATCCCGCTGCAGCACAGAAGAGGAAACGGCATCGTCTACAGCAGCCGTCATATGAGTGACGACGCCGCCCGGACCACGCTACTAGGCAGTGTTGACGAGAAGCTGTTGACGGAGCCGCGCCAGATTCGCTTCCGTCCGGGCCAGCGGCTGGAACACTGGAAAAAGAACTGCATTGCGGTCGGTCTCGCCAGCGGGTTTATCGAGCCGCTCGAATCGACAAGTATTCATATGATTCAGCGATCAATCATCCGCCTGATGCAGATGTTTCCCGCGGAGGGCATCAAGCAGTCCGACATCGACGAGTTCAACCAGCAGACGAGATTCGAGAACGACAACATCCGGGACTTCATCGTCCTGCACTATTACCAGACAAAGCGGCGCGACAGCCCGTTCTGGCGCGATTCAAGTTCCATGCAGATACCGGCCTCACTCGATCACAGAATCAGGCTCTTCAGGGAGTCGGCCAGGGTGTTCAAGGTGCCGAACGAGCTGTTTTCGGAAAACTCCTGGACCCAGGTAATGCTGGGGCAGGGTATCGAGCCTCTCCAGTATCATCCGGTCGTCGACGTCATGAGCGATGAGGAACTGACCCGCTTCCTTCGCGGAATCAGCTCGGGGGTTGCCGCCACGGTGGCTCAGCTGCCCGGACACCAGGCGTACGTCGAGCAATACTGCAAGGCGCCCGACTGGCGGGACGAATGACCGTCTGCAGGCCGTACAGGCCCCGGAAGCACCGGTTATCCAGCGGCGAAACCCTTCCAAAATAATGGCAATGCCGATACACTGTAAGCGCTTACATTGCCACCGGGCAGGCGCCGACGCAGAATGAAAAAAAAGCGCGCAAAGCGCCGGGGTACGCCACTTCAGGGCGGACACAGGACGATAATGGCTACTATTTACGAAGTGTCGAGGCTGGCCGGGGTCTCGCTGGCCACGGTCTCACGGGTAATGAACGACAGTGCCCGGGTGACCGACAAAACGCGTCGAAAAGTGCTGGCCGCGATGGAAGAACTCGGTTACCGCCCGAATTCGATTGCCCAGTCGCTGGCATCGAGCCGGACGAACAGCGTCGGCATTCTCGTCCCGGAACTTCATGGCCCGTTCTTCGGAACCATGCTGAGCGGTATAGAAGCCGAACTGCGTGGTGCAAAAAAGCACGTCATCATCACGGTCGGACACAGCGAAGAAGAAAAGGAAATCGACGGCATAGAGTTTCTGATGAGCCGCAACTGCGACGCTCTCATCCTGCACGTCGACGCAGTGTCGGACGACTATCTCGTCCAGCTGAGCCGAGAGGCCACGCCGCTGGTGGTCATAAACCGTTTCGTTCCCGGCATGGCAGACAACTGCATCAATCTAGACAATGAGTACGGCGGGTACCTGGCAACAAAGTCGGTGCTGGATCGCGGCCACACGCAGATCGCGTATATTTCCGGCCCGCACTGGAAAAAGGATGCCAACGAACGACTTGCAGGGCACAGAAAAGCGCTTGCCGAATCCCGCCTCCCGTTCAATGACCAACTGATGTTCGAAGGAGACTTTCACGAATCCGGCGGCACTGATGGAATGGCATACCTGATCGGGACCGGCGTGCCGTTTTCCGCAGTCATCTGTGCAAATGACGATATGGCTGCAGGGGCAATGGTCGTTGCACGCGAGAGCGGCCTGAGCATTCCGGATGATGTTTCGGTGGTTGGCTTCGACAACGTCATCTTCAGTCATTTTACGTATCCGAAGCTTTCCACGGTCGACTATCCCATCAACGACATGGGTCAGATGGCCGCCCGCTGGATTCTGAAGAACGTGTATCAGCAGAGCGGGTACGAAATCCAGAACGTATTCAAGCCCGAACTGGTCGATCGTGCCTCGATCAAGGCCGTAGCCGGCCCGTAACCGGCCAATAACAGGTGTCCGACTCATGAGCACCACGCTGCCGGTGACGGCTGCAGCCACCGGGAACGACCTGCACGAACGCCGCGTTTCCGAACTGCTCGGTGAAATGACCGTCGCTGAAAAAATCGGCCAGATGAGCCAGGTGGACGCAGTGGAGGTTACCAGTCCGTCCCGCCTTCGCGATGCGATCAGGGAGGGGCGCGTGGGAGCGCTGCTGAACGAGGTCGATGTGGGCACCGTTAACGAGTTACAGCGGATCGCCGTTCGTGAAAGCCGCCTTGGCATCCCTCTTCTGTTCGGCCGCGACGTCATTCACGGCTTCCGGACCGTGCTTCCCATCCCGCTCGGCCAGGCGGCAACCTGGAATCCGGAGGTGGTGCGGCAGGGCGCGAGGATGGCAGCCCTCGAAGCGGCATCGGCCGGGGTGAACTGGACGTTTGCGCCGATGATCGACGTCTCGCGAGATCCGCGCTGGGGCCGCATCGCAGAAAGCTTCGGCGAGGATACGTACCTGACCAGTATCCTCGGCGCTGCCATGGTCGAAGGCTTTCAAGGCGCCGATCTGTCCGATGCTTCTGCGATTGCCGCCTGTGCCAAGCATTTCGCGGGCTATGGCGCCTGCGAAAGCGGACGTGACTACAACACCACGAACATTCCCGAGAACGAACTGCGAAACGTGTACCTGCCTCCGTTCCGGGCAGCGATCGAAGCCGGCGTCGCGACGGTAATGGCGTCGTTCAGTGAACTGGACGGCGTACCGGCGTCAGGCAACCGCTTTCTGATGACGCAGATCCTGCGCGACGAATGGCAATTCGAGGGCTTCGTCGTCAGTGACTGGGGCTCCATCGAGCAACTGGTCGTGCACGGGTTCGCCGCCGATCAAAAGGAAGCCGCGTACGAAGGCGTGGCCGCGGGCGTCAACATGGAGATGGCGAGTCGAGCCTATGCGCGTCATCTCGCCGGCCTGGTCGAAGAAGGGCGGATCGGCCTGGACTGGCTGGATCGGATGGTTGCAGCCGTGCTGCGCCTGAAGATGCGGCTCGGGCTTTTCTCGAATCCTTTCACGGATCCGTCCCGCTTCCCGCTGATCGCGAACGTGAACAATCTGGAAACGGCCAGAAAGGCGGCGGTGCAGAGCATCGTGCTCCTGCAAAACCGGAACGGCGTGCTGCCGCTTGCCAAAGAATCTCTCGCGTCGCTCGCTTTGATCGGACCGATGGCCGACGCCCCCTATGAACAACTCGGAACCTGGGTTTTCGACGGCGACCCGGAGCTCAGCCAGACGCCGTTGGTCGCGATCAGCGAACTGCTGGGCGAGAAGGTCGTCGTCAACCATGTGCGTGCGATGGAAACATCGCGCAGCCGTTCGGAAGCGAGCTTCGCCGAGGCTGTCGATGCCGCCGGCAGATCGGACGCGACGATTCTGTTTCTGGGTGAAGAATCCATACTGTCGGGAGAGGCGCACTGCCGCGCCAATATCGACCTCCCCGGTAACCAGGCGGATCTCGTTCGCGCGCTTTCCGGTACCGGCAAGCCGCTGATAGCCGTGATTTTCGCCGGCCGGCCACTGACGCTCAGGAACGTCCTCGATCACGTGGATGCGATTCTGTTCGTCTGGCATCCGGGAACGATGGGCGGCCCGGCGATTGCGGACATCCTGTTCGGCCTCGCATCACCCTCGGGCAAGCTTCCCGTAAGCTTTCCGGGCGAGGTCGGTCAGATTCCGATCTACTACTCGCACAAGAACACAGGTAAACCCGCCTCCGCGGAATCCTTCGTACACATCGACGACATCGCGCCAGATACCCGGCAATCGTCGCTCGGTATGACCTGTTCCTGGCTCGACGCGGGATACAAACCTCTCTACCCGTTCGGCTACGGGCTGTCGTACACGCGTTTCAGTTACTCCGATATCGCAATCAGCGCAGAGCGAGTAGAACCGGGTGAATCGGTGACGGTTCAGGCGACCGTCAGCAACGACGGCGAAGTGGAGGCAGACGAAATCGTGCAGATGTACATACGCGATCTCGTCGGCAACGTCACCCGCCCGGTGCGGGAACTGAAGGCCTTCACGCGCGTGAGGCTGAAACCGGGAGAGAGCAGGCATGTCGCGTTCGTGATCGCGCCGGCGGACCTTGCGTTTCACGGCCGCGACATGCAGTTGATGACGGAGCCCGGCGAGTTCCACGTCTGGATCGGCGGAAGCTCGGAAGCGCAATTGCGCACAACGTTTGCCGTCGTCGATCGCTGACCGGTCAACAGCAATGACCCACGGTACCCGCTACACGATAAAAGTCGCCCTTATCGTCGCGCTGGGCGGCTTCCTGATGGGCTTCGACGCTTCGGTAATTTCCGGCGTGGTCACCTTTATCGAAGCGGAATTCGCGTTGAGCAAACTGCAATTGGGCTGGGCGGTCGCGTCGCTCACCCTGACGGCGACGGCAGGGATGATGTTCGCGGGGCCGCTCTCCGATCGCTTCGGACGCCGGCCGGTTCTCATGGCCGCGGCGGCGATTTTCGTGGTGTCGGCCATTGCGTCGGGCGTTGCGCCGGATTACACGACGCTGGTCGCGGCTCGCATGCTCGGCGGATTCGCGGTCGGCGCTGCGCTGATCGTTGCACCCATGTATATCGCCGAGATTTCTCCGCCGGAAATTCGCGGCCGCACGGTGTCCTTCAATCAGCTCAACATCGTGATTGGCATCTCGGCGGCTTTCTTCAGCAATTACCTGATACTCAATCTGGGTCAGTCCGATATCACCTGGCTGCAGGCGCTGCGAACCGGGGACTGGAACTGGCGGTGGATGCTGGGGATAGAGGCGCTGCCCGCGGCCGTTTATTTCCTCGCGCTCTTCGGCGTTCCGGAAAGCCCGCGCTGGCTCATGATGCGCGGACACTCTGCGGACGCGCTGCGCGTACTCGAGCGGTTTGTCGGCAGCGCCCGCGCAAATGAGGTTCTGCAAGCAGTGAGGGACTCCGTGAGTACGGAGCGCTTCCGTCAAAAGGCGTCCGTTCGGGAGCTGTTCCGGCCGGCGATGAAACTGGTGCTCGTTATCGGTATTTCCGTGGCAATACTGCAGCAGATCACGGGCATCAATGCGGTCTTTTTCTATGCGCCGATGATCTTCGAACAATCCGGCATCGGCACGAACGCGGCATTCATGCAGGCGGCGCTCGTCGGGCTCGTCAACGTCGCCTTTACCGTGCTTGCGATCATGCTTATCGACCGGTTGGGCCGTCGTCCGCTGCTCGGCGTCGGGCTCGGCGGAATAGCAGTCTGCATGTTGCTTCTGTCCTATGCATTCGGCTCCGCTACCTATACGCTGGACAGCGAGGACGTTCTTCAGCTCTCGCAGGTCGTCAACGTCGCTTCGTTGCAGCCGCTGATCGACCAGACATGGGCAAGCGATGTCGACTTCAGACAGGCTGTCATGGCTGCCGTCGGCAGCGACACATATCGAAGCAACCAGTCGGCATTCGTGACCGCAGCGATCGAAATGAACCCGGCTCTCATCCTCGTCGGCATTCTCGGCTTTGTCGCGAGTTTCGCGATTTCCCTGGGCCCGGTCATGTGGGTGCTGTTCTCCGAGCTGTTTCCCAACCGGATCCGCGGACTGGCCATTTCGTTTGTGGGCGTCATCAATTCCGCGGTGAGCTTCACGGTTCAACTTGTGTTTCCCTGGGAGCTGGAGCGGCTCGGCGCATCGGCGACCTTTCTGATTTACGGCGTGTTCGCAATTGTGGGCCTGCTGGTCGTCATGCGGATCCTCCCCGAAACGAAGGGCCGAAGCCTCGAAGAACTGGAGGCGAAGCTCGTGCCCCGGCAGGTAGAAGCGCTGTAGGAGCCCGCCATGCGGGCGAGTGCGACGAGCCTCAGCGAACTCGCCCGCATCCGCATGGCGGGCTCCTACAGGGGTAAACCAAGGAGGACCGCATGCAATCCGGCAAAGCAAGCCTGTCAGCAGTATCCCTGCTGCTGCTTGGCGCATACAGCCACTCGAGCCCTGAGGTCCCGCCGGCTCCCGCGGCCGATAGCGGAGCCATTCCGGTGGAGCTAGTGCACGAAGAAGGCCGCAACAGATTGTTGCGTGGCGGTCAGCCGTACGAGATCAGGGGCGCCGGGCTGGCGGGCAACATGAAGGCACTTGCCGCGCACGGCGGGAACTCGTTCAGAACCTGGTCCACGACCGGGGCCAAGCAAGTTCTCGACGAGGCCGAACGTCTGGGCCTTACGGTCGCTTTGTGCATCGACATCGGCCGGGAGCGGCATGGATTCGATTACGACGATGAAGACGCGGTTGCGCGGCAGCTCGAGTTCGCCCGCCGTGAAGTGCGAAAGTACAAGGACCATCCGGCGCTGCTCCTGTGGATGATCGGCAACGAGCCGAACCTCGAGTTCCGCAACCCCAGGGTGTTCGACGCGATCAACGACATTTCCCGCATGATTCACGACGTCGACGGCGCCCATCCGACCACCACTGCGCTGGCCGGATTCAGCCCGGAGCTGGCCGGGCTGATCGTCAAGCGTACGCCCGATCTCGATTTCCTGAGCATTCAGCTCTATGGCGATGCACTGAATCTTCCGCGCCGCATCGAGGAGATCGGTTACGACGGACCGCTTCTCGTCACCGAATGGGGTGCGACCGGTCACTGGGAGGTACCGACGACGGACTGGGGCGCACCGATCGAGCAGAACAGCAGTGAGAAAGCGGCGAGCTATCTCGCTGCCTACAACGCGATCATGTCGAATCCGGCTCAGGTCTTCGGTTCGTACGTATTCCTGTGGGGTCAGAAGCAGGAGCGGACGCCGACCTGGTACGGCATGTTCCTCGAGGACGGTACGGAAACGGAGACGGTCGACGTCCTGCACTACCTGTGGAACGGCGCCTGGCCGGACAATCGTTCACCCCGCATAGGGGCGATGCAGCTCGATGGCAGGACGGCGCATGACAGCATCGTCATCACTGCCGGCGAACGATACACGGCAAGCGTCGTCGCGAACGATCCCGACGGGGATGCACTGACGTTCCGCTGGGAGATCATGCGCGAAAGCGAAGCCACGCAAACCGGGGGCGACGCGGAGGAAAGGCCGGAAGCGCTGCCTGGCCTGATCGACGCCGGCGGCAACGATCATGTGATCGTCACGGCGCCATCGGATCCCGGCGCTCACCGGCTGTTCGTCTACGTCCATGACGGACAGGGCAACGCGGGCCACGCAAACGTCCCGTTCCGCGTGCAATAGAACCGCTGTAGGAGCCCGCCATTGCGGGCGGCACGCCATCAGCCTCCGCGAGCCGCAATTGGCGGCGGTAGGTTGCGACAAAACCCGTCTTCTCAGTCACAGTTGCGTTCGCGGGTGAAGGCCAGGTCTTCGTAGTCGAAACTGAAGTCTGCCTGCGGG
>Ga0268386_10003662_pt1 | contig 11211 bp, 7 predicted proteins | sample RVTome_15_FD_200260 | JGI IMG/M metagenome (GOLD analysis project Ga0268386, IMG submission 200260) | Soil microbial communities from uranium-contaminated site in the Upper Colorado River Basin, Wyoming, United States - RVT150D86... ... | reverse complement strand
GAGGCAGCGAGGCAGCGAGCGCGACCACGACGACGAGCGCGACGCCCGCCCAGTCCCTGGCGGCGGAGGGCCGGGGAGCGTCCCGCCGGCTCACCGTGGGACGGGCCGACCCACCGTCTGCGTCCCGTGCCGCACGGTGACCTCACGCGCGGCCCCGGGCACCGGCACGCGGCTCTCGGTTCCGCCCGGCCAGCGAACCTGAACGGCCGTGGGCGCGTCGGCGTAGCCGAACACCTGCACCGCGCCGTTCTGAGACCAGTACCCCGACCCGGCGTGGACCTCGCGCACGGGGCCCAAACGCTCACCATGCACGAGCCGGACCTGCGCGCCGATCCCGTCCGGGTTGTTTGCCGGTCCCTGGAGGCGCACCCGGAGCCCCGGCTTCGCCGCGCGATTGCGGAACAGACGAGTCGCGGCGGCATTCTGGGACACCACCAGATCGAGCCGGCCGTCGGCGTCGTAATCGGCGTACCCCGCGCCGCGCTGATCGCCGTAGACCACAAGTCCCGAGCGCGCGCCGGACAACGGCGTGAGGCCACCCTTCCCGTCGCCGAGCAGGAGGAGCCCGCGCCCGGTGTCGTAGCGGGGCGTGCCGACCGTCGTGGGAAAGAAATTCTGGGTCAGGACCAGGTCCTCGAACCCGTCGCCGTCGAAATCGGCAATGCCCGCGTACCAAGCGGGCGCGAGCTGTGCCTCCATCGGCAGCGGCCTGGCCTCGAACCGGTCGCCCCGGTTCAGGAACACCATGTGGTCCATCGTATTCACGGAGAGCCGTTCCACGCTCCCCGCCGCCGGGCCGAGCACGTGGTCGGCCGTGGCATCGGCATACTCGCCGAAGGAGCGGATCCGGTCGGCCAGGCCAGGCACGACCACCCGCACCCGCGCGTAACTGTTGAGCGGCGCCAGACCGCCGATCCGCGGGTCCTCCCGGGCCAGCAGCATCTCCACCTGAGGATTCTGGCCGAACTGTCCGTGCAGCAGATACAGCGGCCGCGCGCTGTCGGCCTTCGCGACGATGTTCCGGCCCCAGCTCGTCGCCACGAGGTCCAGCCGTCCGTCGCCGTCGAGATCGCCGGCGGCCAGCCCGTTCCATCGGCTGGTGAGCCGGGAAAGTCCCCACGCCTCCGGCGCCGCGACGAACCGGCCGCCCTGATTGAGCAGCAGCAGCATGGTGCCCCACTCCCGCGCGAGCACCAGATCGGCGTCCCCGTCGCCGTCGATGTCGGCGAAGAGCGCCGCGGACACCATGCCGACCCGCTCGAGCATCGGCGCGGACGCGGAGTCGGGAACGAATGCGCCGGACTCGTTGCGGAAGAGCCCGGAGGAGGCGGCCCGGGGGTAGAACCCGGGAATGGCCCGCCCGCCGACGAAGAGGTCGAGGTCGCCGTCGCCGTCGTAGTCTCCGAGGGCCATGGGGCCGGTGGACGACGGGTGCGGTGGGAGGAGCGGCACCGCCGTCGACCCCGGCCCGGCGCCGGTGACCGGCACTGCCACCGCCGCGGGCGGGATCAGCACGTCCGCGGGGCTCTGCGCCTCCCAGTTGGAGACGCCCGCCAGGAGGCGCACCCCGCCGGCGGACGCGAGCCCTAACACGGTGGTCAGGTCCTCCTCCGCCGCGAGCGCCGGTCCCGGCCAGGGCACCAGCCGCCCACGGTCGTTGCGGAAGACGCCCAGCCGGCCGCCCCGTCCGGAGCCGACCACGAGGTCCTCGTCGCCGTCGCGGTCCAGATCGAACCAGGTCACGCCGGGACCGAGCTGCGAGAGCGCGTTGGGCAGGAGAAACTGGCGGCGCCAGTCGTCGAACTCGGTCTCCGTGTGGGTATGGCCGCGGAGCGCGGGTGTGGCGTCCTCGAACAGCGCGGGCGCCGGATCGGCCGCGAGCGAATCGGCCGGCACGCGGCCGGTCGCGGTCGCCGCGGTGATCTCGTACAGCCGGTTCGGCCGGGCGCCGGGCAGCACGCTCCGGCGGCCGTCCCGCCAGTCGACCACGATGGTCACGCTGTCGGCGGCCCCGGCGGCAAAGGTGGCCGCGTAGTCACTGTGCGCCATGTAGAGCCCGCCGGCCTGGACTTCGCGCTCCTGCACCGGCACCGCGCCGCCGAGCACTCGGATTCTGGCGCCCACCCCCTGCGTGTTAGGCGCGTCGCCCCGGAGCCACACCGCGATCCGCGGCGCGGAGGCGTTGTTCCGGAGCACCAGGGCCGGCGACCACAGCCGGTTGATCACCACGTCCGGGTCGCCGTCGCCGTCGAGATCGCCCGCCGCCATCGCGTGCGAGATGTCCTCCTCCATGCCGAACCGCCAGCGGGTGCTCACGTCTTCGTAGGTGAGATCGCCGCGGTTCCGGTAGGCCACGTTCCTGAGCTCGAGGGAAGGAAACTCCCACCGGGTCCGCTTCCAGGGAACGTCCCGGAGGCGGTTCTGCAGGCCTTCCTGGACGTCGGCGTCCATCAGGTCCCAGGGGTGTCCGGTGCCGATCAGGAGGTCCTGCCAGCCGTCCAGATCCACATCGAGGAACATGGTGGACCAGGACCACCCGCTCGCCTCCACCCCGGCATAGTGCGACACCTCGGCGAACGTCCCGTCGCCCCGGTTGAGAAACATCGTGTTGCGCTGGAGCTGGGTCTGGCTCTCCATGTCGCCCGGCCGCTTGGGAAACGCGGTATGGGTCGGGATCTGGGTCTTGAGGCGCCGGGTATCGTTCCCCAGCATGTCGACTTCGTACAGGTCCGGCAGCCCGTCGCCGTTGACGTCGGCCACGTCGAGGGACATTCCGGAGTTGCTCATCTGCCGCTGCACGGTCCAGTCGGTGAGCCGGAAGCCGCCCGAGCCGTCGTTCAGGAAGAACAGGTCCGGGTCCTCGAAGTCGTTGACCACATAGAGATCGGGCGCCCCGTCGCCGTTGAGATCGGCGAACCGGGCGCTCAGGCCGAACGACTCCGGCTCCTCGGCCAACGGCTTACCCGAGGCATCGAGGAAGCGGCCCCCCGTGAGCGGCACGCTGGTGAACCGTCCGCCCTCGTTGAGATAGAACCGGTCGGGCTCCGCCCGCATCGTGAGGTTGAGCCCGCCCAGATCTTCGCGCATCACGATCTTGAAATCGCGGCGGTACTGCGGCCGGATCTCGTATTGCCCCTCGGAGAGCTCACGCACGACCTGGTTGAACGCCATCTGCTGGGGCGGGATCGAATCGGCGGGACTGTAGGGCTTGTAGTTGGCGACATAGAGATCGAGATCGCCGTCGCCGTCGACATCGGCCATCGCGACGGTCGTGCCGCCGCGGCCGGTGGGGTCCAGGCCGAGGTCGCGCCGCTCGGTGAACCGTCCCCGGCCGTCGTTCAGGAAGATCGCGTTGGGTCCGGTAGTGGTCAGCAGGATCAGATCGAGGTCGCCGTCGCCGTCGAGGTCGACGAACGCGGCGCCGGTGGAATACCGGTCCGGTGCGCCCACGCCGGCGCGCGCGGTGATGTCCTCGAACCGCCAGTCGCCCAGATTGCGGTACAGCGCGTTAGGCCCCTCGGTCCGCGCCAGGAAGAGATCGACCCGGCCGTCTCCGTCGACATCGCCGAAGGCCACCCCGGCGCCCTGGGCCAGGATCCGGTTATCGAGCAGCGCCGAGTCGCCGACGGTGTTCTCGAACCGGATCCCGGTGCGGCTCGGCACCATGGTGGTAAAGCCCGCGTCGCCGCGGGGCACCTCGAGCTCGCGCCAGCGGTAGCCGTCCTCGTCGTGCCAGGGGAGAGGAGCCTTCGGACCGCAGCCCGCGAGCACGGCGCCGACCAGGAGCGCGCCGCGCGTCCGGCGGTTCATCTAGCGGCCGACGCGGGCCGCTCCACGACCAGCGTGCCGATACAACGCCCCAATGCCTGCCCGCCGACGTTGTCGATCTGGAAGTGAATACCGCCGTACAGCCGCGACGCGCCCGCCTCGACGGCCGCCGAGTCGAAGTTGGGGAACCGGCGCACCGGGTGCCCGACGGTGAGCTCGGTTTTGTCGTCGAAGGCGACCTCTCCGAGCAATGCGGTGGCGACGGTCGCGGCCGCGGCCGAGAGCGCCGAGTGCCCCGAGGGATATGCCGGGAACGGCGGCGTGGGAATCAGCGGCTCCCAGTCCGGATCGATGACCCGGCGGATGTAGGTCCGCGGCCGAAGCAGACTGAACTTGTACTTGTAACCCCACCCCGCGATGAAGGCGTCCGCCGTCGCGGCGGAAGTGAGCACGAACAACCGGGCCGCGTCTTCGGCGGTGAGATTGCGCTGGCTCACCATCTGGGCCGCGATCGCGGTCCAGTGCCCCGCCGGCGTCGCGGTCTCGCCCGCATTGTCCGCCCAGAACAGGGCAACCATCCTCTGGTCTTCGGTGAGCTGCTGCTTCAGGTCGTAGATCGCCCTGGCATCCTGGTACAGCGCCGAACCCGGCATCGTGTCGTATGCGGGTGGCGCGTCGATCGGGCACTCGTCCCAGGTCTTGAGCATGAACGGGCGGATGGTTCCCCAGTACGGCTCCGTAGTCCCGGTCATCTTGACCGGCGGGAGATTCGCGAGCCCTTCGTTCTTCGGGCGGTTGAGGATCAGTCCCCGGTCGCTGGCTCCCGCGCTCTGGAGCATGTTGTTGGGATTGTCCAGCGACACGAATTGCGTGGCACCGGAAAGGTTCTGCGTCGTGTAGATGGGGCTCGGCGCATCGTTGAACCAGAGGCCCGCCCCCTTCGGGGCGACATAGGCGGCCATCCGCCGGGTGCTGTCGAAGCCGTCGGTGCGCGACCACGCCACGATGGCGTCCCCGATCCGCCGGCCGAGCTCCTCGGAACGGGCCTGGACATCCTCGCGCACACCCACGGCCGTTCGCGTGTTACGGAGCGAGTCCACCAGCCGGGCGAGCGCGGCCTGCGTCGTGGGCAGGGCCTCCCCCAGCATGGAATCGAGTACGATCCGCTCGGCTTCGACCGCGACCAGCGTGGCGTCGTACGACTCGCCCGCGGCAGGACGGGGCAGCTCCGCGAGCCCGTTGAGCGTCCCGGCCATGCTGGGCAGCCCGGGCGTCGCTGCCGACAGGCCTTCATAGAGTGCCACCGACGCATATCCGATCAGCCGCGACGCCACCGGCGGCGAGATCCGCTCGGCGCGCACCACCCCGTAGAGCGTGTGCATCCATTCCGACACCATTCTCGGGTCGGTTTTCGGAGCGCTGGTGCAGGCGGCAAGGGCGATGAGGGCGACGGCCGGTGCCAGGCGGAAACGGGCGAGTGTCATGGGAACTTTCGAGAAAAGTGACGGGGGGAAATTTAGCCTCAGAGCGGCCTGGTCACTATGAGCGGCACCCGGAAAGTCCCCTTTCGGCCCCGGCACGCAGGGTGCACATTGACACCATTCCCCTGACCTCCGGCCCGGGATTGTGAACGCCTGCAAACACTGGTGGCGAGGCGCGGCGTGGGCGCTGGTGCTGATCGGGGCCCTGGCCGCACCGCTCACGGCGCAGCGACCCCTGCAGTCGGTACGCGGCGTGGTGCGGGATACCGCCGGCGCTCCCCTGCCCGGGGCGGATGTCCTGCTCGGCACCCGCAAGGCGGTCACTAATGAGCTCGGGGTCTTCCGAATCGACAGCATGCCCGTGGGGCAGTACGCGCTGACGATTCGCATGGTGGGATACGAGCCGGTCCGCTCCGTCGTCGCGGTCGTGGCCGCCGAGCCGACCGAGGTGGAGTATTTCATGCTTCCCGCGCCGTTCCTCCTCGATCCGGTCATCGTGGAAGGGAATCGCACCGGCATCTGGGGCGTCGTCGGCGATACGGCCTACCTCGCCGCGCACGGTGCCACGGTTCAAGTCCTCGGAACACGGGGCGGAACCATGCAGACCGACAGCATGGGCCGGTTCGGATTTCCGGAGGCGGACCGCGGCCCCTACATGGTCCGGGTGACCATGCCGGGTTATGCCGAGCGCCTGTTTCTGGTGGAGCTCGAGCGGGGCGAGGGTCGCGAGCTGTCGGTGATGCTGACGCCTGGCCGGCCGGCGGGCAACCGGGCGGAATGGGCCATGACCGCGCTGGAAGAGACCCTGGTCTGGGGCGAGCCCAGGCTCCGCCTCACGCGAAGCGAGCTGGCGCGGTACGGGACGCTCTCGCTGTGTGACCTCCCGCGCATCGCCCAGCTCGACGGGCGGAGAGATCTGACCGTCATCCTCAACGGCACCACCATCGTGCGCACCTTCTCCCTGTGCTCCTGGCGCATCGACGAGATCGACCTGATCCAGTTCCGGGAGCAGCGGACCCGGGGCCCGGGAGGCTCGAGCCGCTCCATCGGCACGGTGATGATCTGGGAGCGCCGCTGACGGCGCTGTAACCGTTTCGTCATCCTGGCGACACCCGGCGGTTAACTCGCGGCGCCAGGTTGAACCGCACCTCCCGTTCACGGGCAGGCCGCATTGATCCACCGGATCTGTCGAGCCGCGTTCGCCCTCATCGTTGTCCCGATCGTCGCACGCGCCCAGAGCGTCGACCTCCGGCTCACCGAGGAAGCGCTCGGCCGGCCGGTCGCCGGCGCCATCGTGCGGCTCATGGCCGGCGCTTCGGTGGTGGCGCAGGGCCTCACCAGCGAAGCGGGGCGAATCGTGCTTCGGGCTCCCGCGCCGGGCACCTACCAGCTCAAGGCCGACCGCATCGGCTGGAAAGGACTGCTCACCGAGCCCTTCGCGCTCGGTGCCGGTGCCACCTTGCGGCGTGAGCTGGTCATGCCGGGCATCCGCCGGGAGCTCCCCACGATCCTGGTCCGCGGCCGGAGCCGGTGCTATCCCGGAGGTCAGGGCGGACCCTTGGCTGCGGCGCTGTGGGAAGAGATCCGGAATGCGCTGACGGCCAACGTGCTGACCCAGCGGGAGCAAGCGGTCCCGCTCCACGTGCGACAATTCGTTCGCGAGGTGAATCTCGGCCGCCGGATCCTCCGGCAGTGGACCTACCGGTCCACCATCACCCGCGGCAACGCCTTCGTCTCGGTGGCGCCGGCGGAGCTGGCGGAGATCGGCTTCGTCCACACGGTCGGCGATTCGGTTGAATACGCTGCTCCGGACGCCGCGCTCCTGCTCTCGGACGAATTCGTGGGCACGCACTGTTTTCGTGTGGTGGGAGGCGACAGCGGCCTGGTGGGCCTCGCGTTCGAGCCGATACCCGGCCGCAAAGTACCGGACGTGAACGGCACCATGTGGGTGGACCGGGGCACCAGTGAGCTCAGGTACCTCGAGTACGATTACACCGGCCTCCCGAACCTCCTCGAGCGCGCACGGCTTGGCGGACGGGTGCAGTTCGAGCGGCTCCCCGTCGGGGCGTGGATCGTGAGCTATTGGCACATCCGCATGCCGACCCTGGACTCGACCATGGTTCGCGGTACGGGAAACACCCAGCAGGCCGTTATGAGACTCGTGGGGTTTCGGGACCAGGGCGGACGGGCCGAGGTCAGCATGAACCCGTTCGGGACGGTCGATCGCGCGATCCTCATCGGCATGATCTATGACAGTCTGACCGGAGGCGGCCTGGCCGACGCCGTGGTCCGGGTGGAGGGCACTCACGATTCCGTGCTCACCGATGGTACCGGGCGCTTCGAGCTGGCCGTGCGCGCCTCGGGCGACCAGACGGTCGTGTCCGTTCATCCGAAGCTCGGCCTGCTGCGCGACCTTCCGCGCCGTCCCGTGCTGCTCTCGCTCAGCGACACGACGAACGTGTCGTTCGCCACACCGTCCCTTCAGACCTTCGTGCGCGCCTACTGCGGACCACCCCGCGGGCGCGCCGGGGTCGTTGGTCTCGCGTTTGGTCCGGACAGTGTGCCGGCCGCCGGCGTGGACATCCGCGCGAGGTGGCTCACCGCCAACGGGTGGAAGCAGGTCCAGGCCCGTTCGATCCCGCGGGGAGCGTTTGCCCTCTGCGACCTCGCCTCCGGGGCAACGGTGCCCATCCGGCTGCACCAGGGCAACCTCGCGCTCGCCGAGGAACGATTGAGACTCGAGCCGGGAGAGTGGAAGTGGGTGGATCTGCGCGCTTCGCCGGCGCCGGTGACCTTCGCCGAGGAGGGTGGGCCGCAGGGAGACCGGGTGCTTGCGGGCGTGGTGCGGGACGACTCGACCGGCCGACCGGTGGCCGGAGTGGAGGTGGTACTCGAGGGTACCGACAAGCAGGCGGTGACCAATGACATCGGCCGGTACGCGATGAATGACGCGCCGACCGGCGTCCGCACCCTTCTGTTTCGATCGATAGGCTACCGGTCGGTGCGGCTCGGCGTAAGCCTGGTCGAGGCGGATACGATGTGGGCCGACGTGCGTCTGGTGCAGGAAGGCGTCGTGCTCGACTCCATTGTGGTGACGTCGCGCCCACCGGCACCGCGCGGAATGCGGGAGGGGTTCGAGGAGCGGAGGTCGATGGGCTTCGGCAGATATCTCGACTCCACCGAGCTTCGGCGGAACGAGCACCGACCGCTGGACGAGCTGCTCAGCCGGCTCCAGGGAGTGCAGATCTCCACCATGTTTCTCGATGGGCGGCTCATGCGGGTTGCCACCAATTCGCGCCGCCGGGACCAGTCCGGGAAACCCTGCTTCATGACTGTCATCCTGAACGGCATGGTAATGAACAGGTCCGGTGGCCTCTCTGATGCGATCCCGGACCTGCGGCGTGATTTCGACGTGGCGGCGCTCGAGGCGGTTGAGGTCTACCTCAGCCGTGCCGGGGTGCCAATCGAGTACGCCGGGGGCGGGTCTGAGTGCGGGGTGGTCATCCTCTGGACCCGGCAAGGCTAGGGGGTGTGCGCCGTGGCCCGGCGCATGCGGTTTCATCACTGATTCGGCATGTTACGGGGTGTTGCTGTACACTTCCGTGGACGGAGGTGTCCCCTTTCTGACTCACCGACATCCCATCGCCTGGAGAGGGTGAGCATGCGTAAGACTGTCTGGACTCTGGTAATTCTGGCCACCGTGCTGGTTCCCGCCGCGCTCGAGGCGCAGGCAAGGTCGATCGTGGTCGTCCGCACCCTGCGGCGCTCGGACCGGGTCATTGCGGACACCATGGGTTCGCCATTCGACGTGCCCGGGTCGCCGGCCCGGGTCTTTAACGCGCTCGCACAGGTCTACGCCGACCTCAAGATCGAGACTCCGCTGCTTGATTCCGTCATGCTGGAGATCGGCAACGAGAAGTTCTTCAAGCGCGGCAGTCTCGCCGGTCGCCGGTTGTCCGGCTTTGTCGATTGCGGCAGAGGTCTGACCGGAGAATACGCGGACAATCACCGCGTCGATCTTTCCCTGGTGACCTTCGTGAGGCCGAAGACCGTAGAACGCTCCACGATCCGGTCCGTCCTGCTCGGCGCCGCGATCAATGTCACCGAAGGCGCCAAGCCGACGCAGAACTGCAACAGCAACGGTGAGCTCGAACGACTGATCCGCCAGCGACTGGTGCAGAAGCTCCAATTGTAAGCCGAGGTCGAGACCGTGCTCCGCCGTGTGAGCGTTGCGTTGTCCCTGAGCCTTTCGGCCTGCACGAGCGCACTGGAGCCCAGTGGCGCAGGCACGTGGGTGGCCGATCTGATTGTCCGCCAGCAAGTGATCTCGATGCGCTTGGCTATTGACGGCTCGGACATCACCGGCTCCGGCTCGCTTGCCGACCTCACCGCCACCTTGGGAGACCCGTTGAATCTCACCGGCGTCCGGTACGCCGATACGCTTGACATCACCTTCCGGCGCTCGGTGGCGGACCCCTTCCGGTTCGTGGGCTGGTACACCTTCCGGGGCACGATCGACGGCACGCTCGACGGAGCAGAATTCAACCGAGAGGCGGTCAGTTTCAGAGACCGCTGACCGGCGAACGGGAACCTAGAACGGCGCCAGCGGCACGATCCGGATCTCGTTGCTGTTGAAGAGCGGGACCAGCAACCGGTGCCTGAACCCGTCGTACCCGAGGTCGGCCGGCGCCTGGACACCCTCCAGGACCACGGTAAAGCCTGAGGGCAATCCCCGCAAAATCGACGACCCTTCCCAGCTCGAGATGTACATCTCGTTGTTCGCAACCACGAGCCCGTCGAGCTGGCCCTGCGGCAGCTTGACGGCGTCGACCTTCTGCCCGCCCTCCACCCGGTAGAGCTCTCCGGAGCCGAACGAGACCACCCAGACCGTGTCTCCCACCAGGACAATGCCGTTGGGCCGGCCGAGCGCTTCCCCGATGGCGAGCGTATCCAGCCCGCCGTCGGCACGGAGACGGTACACCCCGTCGGTTCCGGACGGCTCGAGCCCCCCGGCGCCTGCGCGGAGCCCGGTGTCGGTGAAATAGATCGACCCGTCCCGCGTCGCATAGAGGTCGTTCAGAAAGGTCACGCCCGGAATCCGCGTCTCGCCCCGCGGTCCACCGGTCTGCCGGTCGAAGCGGCGGATCGTGTTGATATCGGCGACGTAGAGAAAGTCTCCGACCACGGTCATCCCCTTGGGCGCATGCAGGGTCACCGAGTCGGTAGCGCCGTCGGCCCACTTGAGATTGAGCACTTCGCCGGTGGGCGACACCGCCGAGATGAAGCCGTTGTCATCCTCCTCCGTCGGCGAGCCGTTGATATTCGAGACGTAGTAGATGTCCGTGAGCGGGTCGTGCAGAATCGACTCCGGGGTCGCGAACCCGGCTTCGCGCACGATCAGCGGCTCCGCGGCGGGGGTCTCGCCGGGCGCCCTCCGATTGCACCCCATCGCCGCCACCAACGCGCCCATCAGCAGCCAGGCGGCCCAAGCCGGAGCGAGCCGCGGGCCCTTCATCGCTTGATCCTGGAGCGCTTGGGCGCCTTCACCGGCGCTGCGGATGCCGCCGGAGCGGCGGGCTCGATGTGCGCGAAGAGCTCCTTCCGCACCTCCGGATTGCTGATCTTCCATATCACCCCATCGGTGAAATAGTGATGGATGTTGATGAACGTGAGGATGAGGACCGGTACCACGCTTCGCCGCTCGCCGTCCACGAATGTCGCCAGGCTGCTCATGGCGGGGCCCGGAACGAACTGGGTCACGATGAAGCTCACCAGCACCAGAACGCCGGCATAGATCGCCATGTGAGCCGCCGCCTTGCCGACACCCCGGTGCGTGGCGCGGTTAAGCTCGACCCGTGCCGGGAACTCCAGGTACTGGAGCGCGTGCGCGAGCTGCACCAGGAACAGCCCGGCCAGGCCCCAGCGATAGAGCGCCGCGTACCAGACGAAGATCGCGGCCCAG
>Ga0268386_10003661_pt1 | contig 11213 bp, 10 predicted proteins | sample RVTome_15_FD_200260 | JGI IMG/M metagenome (GOLD analysis project Ga0268386, IMG submission 200260) | Soil microbial communities from uranium-contaminated site in the Upper Colorado River Basin, Wyoming, United States - RVT150D86... ... | reverse complement strand
CTACTTTCGCGACGTTCATCAGCGCGCGGGTGTGCTGCTGGATCGTGCGATGGGCGTCGCTAGCGCGGTAGCGATCGATGGCTTCCTGGCTTTCCCAGGTGCTGAGCGAGATAAACTCCCCGCGGTTTTCCCGACTGCGGAGAAACTGCTCGCTTACACAACCCGGAAGCTTTTTCATCAGCGGGCCGCAGTCTTCTCGCCAAAGCCGTTCAGCCTCCGCAATCTTTTCCGCGGGAACGTTGACGCAAATCATCCGCGTGATCATGGCGGTTTCTCCTTCTTTCTTAGAGTTGCTCACTCGTCTACGTTCTTTATCGCTCTCCTCTCATCGCTCCCAGCCAAGTCTCGAACGGCTTGCTCCCCACTCGCTCGCTTTCTGCCCTTAGCCGCCGCCGAGCGATCTGCCCATACCGCTCAGTCCGGCGGGCCACATGTTTCGCCGTGGATCAGTAGAAAAACGCCTTTCAGAAACGGGCTTGTTCCTTTTCATGTTCATGAATTCCGGCAGCAGGTTGCGGTCAAGCCAGATGCCGCCGCAGGCGGCGCAACGGCGCACCGAGAAATCCATGAAGGTAGAGTTGCGCAGGCTAATGCTGCATTGCGGGCAATTCATCGTGGGAATTTCCAACTGGCCTTGCCGGGTTCCTTCCAAGCGCCGTTTGAGATTGTCGAGCAGTTCGCGGTCCTTTTCCGCGAAGTAAACGTCTTCTCGCGCTCGTTCCAGTAGTCTAATAAAATCGCCAAAGCGGTCCTTTTCTTCGTTCATAGCGTATCCCCTCCCATGACTAAGGACAACCGGCTCAAACCTCGTCTTTCTCCGCTTGGTTCCGTTGCTTAGTGCCCGGTCGAACTCACTTGCGGGAGCAGACCCTTGATCGTTGCGATCCAAACGGCCGAGATGATGAAGCTCAGCCCATCTCCATCCATTTCTTCAAGCCTTCGCAGGCCCGGCAGAACTCCGCTTCGGGACATTTCTCAAGCCGAATCGGATCGATCTCGGAGTTGCAGCCCAAGCAAATGCCAAAATGGCTCTCCCGCACGCGGGCCAAGGCGTTATCAATGTCGTTTAGCTCCTTGTGGCACCAGCCGTCCAGGGAATCGAGCACGGTGGCTCGAACAGGTTCCATCATGTTATCATGAACCATGTCTCTCTTGCTCAGGGCGATTCTCTGGATCTCCAAGTTCTTCAAAATCGCTACGATCTTAGCGTGGCGGGACAGGAGCCTCTGGCGGACAGCATCGTGAAATGCGCTCTCCATTTTTGCCGCCTCTTGTTGGCGAAGGGTTGAGCAATTGTTCGGCCAAACCATTAATCTGTCTTAAAAACGCGGAGTTAACAAAAATACTCGCGCCAAGTCAGGAGCGGGCGAGTAAACGGTGTGTGAATTATTCACAGTTGGATTTGCTTGCAGAAGAGGGTGTGCGGAAATCACACAAGGCAGTGGAAGCCGACGCGGTTATTGGGGGTGACATGAGGAAGAATCGAGGGGAACGGATAGGCCGCGGTGTAATTTTTTGCACACTCGCGCCGAGATGGACATTACGACACGGTCTTTTCGCGAGGAGGGAGAGACCCAGAATCCTGGATAATCAGAGGCTTCTGGATTCGGACCCCTTCCCCGATCATTTCCCTTGCCCAGCCGCCTGCAGCGGACCGGCCCCGACAGTCTTTTTGGATTGCAGTCCTCCTTAGCAGCGCGGGCGCTGTTCCGGGTTCAATGTTCAAGGCGGGGCGCGGGGACGTTGAACTTTGAACTCAATTTTACGAATCAATAGCCAATCAAGAGCCCCGGCGGCCAGCGCATCTGCAGCGTGTATTCAAACAGGCCCCAAATAACTCCGTAAGTGCACGCGGTCATGACCAGCGTCGGAACAATTCTTTCTCCTCCCTCCACCAACATGTAGAGAAATACTAGAACGGGCAACGCGATGACGATGCCGAGAAGCCAGATGCCCACGGCGCCGCCGATGAACCAGCCAAAGAATGCCAAGGTGCGGAGCAGCTCGCTTTTCGCATCGATTGACACCTTGTGGGTTTCATCCATCTCGATGCCTTCGGCCTGCTCTGCGCGGCGCACTTCCGAGCCGGACGCTTCCCGCACCAGTTGTATGACCCCGAGCGCCAATCCCGGCAGCGCCGCTACATAGACGGGCATGAGCTTGGCGATATAAGGCCACTCCCAGCCATACCAGATCCCGCCGACAAAAATGGCAACCAGAAACAAAGTAAAATTAGCTGTCATCCTATTACCCCGCTAACGCCGGGCCGCCGGAGGCGGCGGATTTCGGCATGGTCTTCATCCGGCCACGCACAGCGAAAAAGAAAGAAGTCGCAGCCAAGAGCAGGAGCACGACCACCGCCGGGCGGGTCAACCAGCTGAACCCATAGCTGGCCATCGAGCGGTAAAGATATCTTTCCATCAAACTGCCCAGGACCAGCCCGAGAATCATCGCCGGGCGTGGATAACCGAAGCGCCGCATAAAGTAGCCGACTATGCCGAAGACCACCAGTGTCAAGAGATCTGCCGCGTCGCGGGTAACGCTGAAGGAGCCCATCAAGACGAAAAGAAAAATAATCGGCACCATGATCGAGTAACGCACCTGGGCTAGTTTGGCGAGTTGATTGGCAAGCACGAATCCAACCATAGTTCCGATGATCGCCGAAATGCCCTGAATCCAAACCACGCTGTAGACAAGCTCTGGGCTCTTTTTAAGCATCTCCGGTCCAGGGAGATAACCCCATGCCAAAAGGGCGACGATAAAAAGCGCGGTTACCACCCCCTGGGGAAATCCCAACAGGAGCGTCGTCACCAGATCGCCGCCGTCTTTGGCATCGTTCGCGCTCTCCGGTGCGATCACGCCGCGCACGTCGCCGGTGCCGAAAGCCGCGCCGCCGTCCTTGCTGCTCTGCGCCGCGTGGCCATAGGCGAGCCAGTCGACGACCTGCGAGCCGATCCCCGGGACGATCCCCACCCACACGCCGATGAAGCTGCAGCGCACCACCAGCCACCACTCGCGCAGTGTGTCCTTCACGCCGTCGAACAGCTTGCCGGTTAAAGGAGCAGGCTGCTGATCCACGCCGAGCCGTTTGAGGGCAAGATCCAAGGCAGCGGGAATTCCAAACAGCGCCAGCGCAATGATGCTGATGGATATCCCGTCTAACAAATACGGCTCGTCAAAGACGTAACGCATGATACCGCTCTGTTCCTGTTGCCCGATGGTGGCGAGCAACAAACCGAAAGCGGCGGCAATCAGCCCTTTGAGCGGTCGGCGTCCCGCCAATACGGCCACCATACTAAGACCCCAGAGCACCACCACGAAAAGTTCCGGCGAGCCCATCAAATAAATCAAAGGCCTTGCCGCTGGTATGGCCAACGCCAGAGTAAACGTGCCGATTAGCGCGCCCATGCCGCCGGCCATGAAAGAAGCGCCCAGGGCGCGCCTCGCTTCGCCGCGCTGGCCCATCGGGTATCCGTCGAGGATCGTCGCCTGCGAGCCCGCGCCGCCGGGAATACCGAAAAGCACGGGCAAATAAGCGGCGCATACGGCGCTGACGGAACTGGCGCCGATGAGCAGCGCGATACCGGTCACCGGTTCCCATCTGATCACCACCGGCAGCATGATCGCGTATACCAGAGGCATGCCCAGGCCCTGGGGCGCAACAGCGGTAAAAGTGCCGATGCTCACTCCGACCAGCATCGCCAAGAAAACGTGGAGGTGCAGGATGTTCAGGAAACCCTGTGCCGCAGCGTCGATAAGTGAAATTTCCACTCCAATCCTCCTTTTAGCGGAAGGGTCAGTTCAATGTTTAAGGTTCAACGTCTCCACCCCACGTCGAACATTGAACGTTGAACCGCCGCAGGCCCTACCGCGACGGCAGCGACCCAGCCCCCGCAAACTTTTTTAGCAAGCTTAAGGTCTCCTCGTCACGCGGCGTCTCTGTCACTATCTTCGTCAGTTCGTCCGCGTTCAGCGGCGACACCTCTTCGGCGACCAATTTTTGGTAGTACGGCGGAAATGCCGGATCTTTAAAAATTTTTACCATCGCCGCGCTCAGTGTTTGAACGATTTCCTTCGACGTGCCGGGAGGCAGGATATAAGGGGAACCGACGCTGCGCAAGGAGCGCCATAAACTGAGGAGTCTTTTCTCGCCCGCGGTTCTCGTGAACGTTTCGATCTCGGGCAGATGCTCCAACCGCGGAAACGTTTTGCCCTTGGGCGCTTCCAGGATCGCGTGCCAATTCATGATCCCCTTTTCCAGCCATTCCGGATTACGGCGCAACGCCGACGTCGGACTGTTCGCTCGCCCGTCCAGCTCGCCGGTCATCAGTGCGACATCCACCTCGCGTGAGCTGTAACCGACGATGAATTTCGGGTCCTTCATATCCAGAAAGTAAGCCAAAAGTCGCCCGGCAGTGTATGATACATGGCCGATTTCCTGTCCGCCGATGCGAATCCCGGGGCGGGCTCGCAACTTTTCAACGGTGTTCAGCCCAAGATCCGCGCGGGTGTAAATGACGGCGTGGTTTATGTGATGCGGCGTGCCGAGATAAATAAATTTCGCGGGATCATACTTCACGCCTATCTCACCCATCATCGCCAACCCTACGACCCCACCGCTCATTGCGCCGATGGTGAGACCGTCTGGCCTTACGTTGTTGTAGAGATGATTAGCACCCTTGCGCCCGCCGCCCCCGCTGATGTATTCGATCACCACGGTAGGGTTTCCCGGCAAATATTTATTGAAAAAGGGCGCCATGCCCCTGACGCGCAAGTCGCCGGTTCCACCGGGAGCCGTGGTGGCGACAAGCGTTACCGTCTTGCCGGCGTAAAAATTCTCCTGAGAGTAAGAAATATTCGGAAGCAGAGCGATCAGCGCCCCCGAAAACAGAGCGATTTTGATCCGGGATTTCATCTTGCATTTCTTCAGCATCATGCGCCTCCTTTCACGCGCCATCGAAACGATTGGAACGTTTTGAACGGCTGGAACGATTGGAACTTTCATTTATCTATCGCGCCGGCAGCGGACCGGCTCCAACCAGTTGCTTGAACGTCGCGATGACCTCAGGGTCCCGGGGAATCTCGGCGATCGCCTTTTGGTGGTTTTCCGGGAGCAGCGGCGTGGGCAGGTCGCCGGTCATCTTGTCGTACTCTTTGAAGAACGCCGGATCCTGAAAGGTCTTGCGAAATGCTTCCTGCAAAATCTTCACGCGATCCCTGGGTGTCGCCGGGGGCAGCACGAAAGGCGATCCGGCCATTCGAAAAGAGCTCTGCAAAGCAATCACCTTGCGCTCCTTGTCAGATTTCGCGAGATCATGGAGCGCGGGAAGTTTCTTGAACAGCGGATGCGGATGCTTTTCGTCCTTGGGTGTTTCCATGATCGCGTGAATATGGATCATACCTTTGTCGAGCCACTCCTTATTTCGCGCCAAAAGCGTGTCGGGACCCGTGGAACGCGCGTCGATCTCGCCGCGCAGCAGCGCGGGATCGAGCTCCGGTCCGGAAAAACCCGTGACGAAACGGGGCTTCGGGACGCCGAGGATATAACAGAAGAGCCGCGCTTCGTTGTAGGTGGAGAAACCAACGGATTGTCCTCCGACTCTGATTTCGGAAGACGCCCGAAGTTTATCCAGGCTGTCGAGACCCGCTTCTTTTCTACTGATGAAGACCGCATGATAGGTGCTGTAAGCCGATCCTAAATAGTGAAACTTGTCGATGTCGTACTGGATGCCTTTCTCGCCGAGCACGGCCAATGAAATCATACCGGCGCTAAAGTTGCCGAGGGTCAGCCCATCGGGGCGAGCCGAGTTGAATACGTGATTTGCCGCTTTGCGGCTGCCTCCTCCCGACATGTATTCCATAATGATGGTCGGATTCCCTGGTATGTATTTTAGCAGAAACGGCACCAGGGCTCTGACTCGAAGATCTCCGGTGCCACCGGGACCTCGCCCTTGAACGATCGTGATCGTTTTACCTTTAAAGAACGACTCCTGCGCATGCACCGCCGGTGAACCCGGCGAGAAAAAAATCAGCGCCACCAAGGCACCAAACATCCAATTACGCGATGAACTTTGAAGACCTCTCATACAATCAACTCCCTTTCGCTTCAGAGATTGCGAGTTTCTTTCCAATCGATTGGAACGTTTGGAACGGCTGGAACGATTGGAACCCTCGTTAGCGTGCCGGCAGCGGTCCCGCGGCATTCAATTTTTTGAAAAGCGCGACGGTTTCGGGATCGCGCGGCAGCTCCTTTAGAGTTTTTTCCATTTCATCCGGCATGAGCGGCGTCGCCTCATCGCCGGTGAATTTTTTGTATTCCGCGGGAAACTCCGGGTCGGTAAACGTTTTAACCATGGCGGCTTTGAGAATTTCAACCTGCTCCTTCGGAGCTCCCGGCGGCAAGAAAGACGGCGTACCGAATTGCCGGAAAGCGCGCACCATGTTCAGCAGCTTTCGTTCCGGCTCAGACTTTGCAAAGCTCTCGATCTCGGGCAAATTCGAAAAGTGATGGTGTTTCAGGCCCTTCGGAACCTCGATGATGACATGCGGGACAACGGCGCCAGACTTTAGCATCTCCACGTTGCGCGTTAGCGCGGTGTCCGCATTATTGATCCGGGCGTCGATTTCGCCGCGGGCCAACGCAGCGTCAAGCTCGGTTCCGGAGTAGCCGACCACGAAACTGGGATCTTTGATTCTGACCAGATACGCAAACATGCGGGCGACGAAGTAAACGGAATGACCCACGGCTTGCGCTCCGATTCTCAGCTTGGAAGCCGAGCGGAGGTCGTCGATGGTTTTCACGCCGGCTTCTCGCCGGGTCAGGAACACCCAGTGATAGGTGCTGTGCGGCGAGCCCAGGTAGATAAACTTATCGAGGTCATAAAAGACTCCCTTTTCGCCGAGAATGGCGTTGGTTACCAGGCCGCCGCCGACGCGCCCGATGGTGAGTCCGTCAGGTTTGACATTTTTAAAAATATGATTGGCGGCCTTGGTTCCGCCTCCGCCGGGCATGTATTCGGATATGATCGTCGGATTTCCCGGAATATGCTTCTGCAAAAACGGAATCATCGAGCGGGTTAGCATGTCCGAAGAGCCTCCAGGCGCCGTGCCCTGAACGATCGTTAAGGTCTTGCCCTGATAAAAGGGAACCTGTGCCGAAGCCGTTTCTTGCAAAGCAAGAAACGGGATCAACAGAACCAGCAAGAGAAGCTCAATCGCAATATGAGAGCGGGCTGTCGCCATTGTATTTCCCCTTCAGAAGGATTTGAGCTGCCGTTGATAAACGCTATTTGAGCATCTGCTTGAGCTTCGCCACCAGCGAAGGCTCCAGATCAAAAATTTCTTTGACATTTCGCTCCAGCCCCGCGCCATCGTCGGGATTGAGGTCCAACTTGGCCTTCTTGGCTTCAGCGAGAAACTCCGGGTCCTTCATGGTGTCCATATAAGCCTTGCGCAGGATCCCCACACGCTCTTTGGGCGTGCCTGGCGGGAGCAAATAAGGCCGGGTCGAGGGCCCATGAACCCGGGTGACCACCTGGAGCAATTTTCGCGCTTCTTCTGTTTTTACGAAATCATATGCCACCGGGATCTTTGGAAGCTCCGGGTGCGCTTTGAGCGTCGCTTGGAGAATGATCACCACGTCGCCCGAGTCCAACTGCTTGCGCCAGGTTGATTTGAACGACTCCCATGCGTTGCAAACCCCGTCTACTTCTCCGGCTTCGAATGCCAGCCGAATGGGGCCCGTGCCTTTGTAACCCGTAACGAGTTGAATGGGAAGACCTAGCGTAGCTTCGAGCACTTTGGGAATATCATCGGTGGCGCCCCCTGGGGACACGCCGCCGAGCTTGACGGACTTTTTTGAGGCCATCCAATTCTGGAAGCTCGTGATACCCGTGGCTTTGGATAGCCCGATCAAAAAATGGTCTTGAGCCGGAACGCCGATGTACTCAAATTTGCGGCCGTCGAATTCGATGGCCGGATTCCCAAGGAGCTGCTGCAAAAACAGACCGCCGAGAATATGGCCTATTGTCAACCCGTCTGGCTTGGCCGCTTTGAACATATGGTTCGCTGCAATTATGCTTCCGGCGCCGGCCATGTTCTCGACCACGATGTTCGGCTGACCGGGAATGTGCTTTCCCAGGTGCCGGCCGATAACCCGCGAGTAGAGATCGTAGCCGCCGCCGGGCGCGAGCCCGACGATTAGGCGGATTGTCTTTCCTTTATAGAAGGGTTCTTGCGCATCGGCGGAAACGGCCCATGTTGTAAAGCCGAACAAAGCGCCAATCGCCAGCAGCACAATCATTCTTCCTGTACGCATGTTTCTTCCTTTTGGTTAACGCGCCATTTCAGTAGTAGCCGAACGTTTGTGCGATTACTTCCCCAGCAATTTCTTCATGCGTTCGATGGTCGCGGGCGGCTGCACCATAACCTCTTTGATGAGGGCGTCCATTTCCTCGCCGCTGGTTGGGTTTATCTCCAGTCGCCTTTTTTTGGCCTCAGCCAAAAACGCGGGGTCTTTCATTGTCTTCATGTAGGCCTCGCGCAGGATTTTCACGCGCTCCGGCGGAATCCCTGGAGGGCCGTAGTGCGGCCGGAAAAATTCCGAAGAGGCGAGCATCGCCGTCACCAGGCGCCGCCCCGATTCCGGCGTTTGGTATTTGTCCATGACTTCATGGATCGTCAGCACGTCGGGCAACTTTTCGTCCCTGGTTTTCCCCGCCTGCACGAGTATCCGCACGAACCCTTTCTTGCGCCAGGTATGAAAAGGCTCGCGCGAGAAGTAAGCCTCTATGCTGAAAGCGCGGCACACCACCTCACCCCTCTCCACCGCCAAGTCGATGGCGCCGCCGCCCTGGTAGCCGAGTACTACGTTGAATTTTGCCCCAATTGTTTCCTCCAGGAGTTTGGGCACGACATAACCCGGATTGGCGATGCCCGTGGTGCCGCATTTGGGAGGCTCCTTCGCGCTGCGAACGTCGTCGATGGTCTTGTAGGGGGTGTCAGCCCGCATATAAAGCAGCATGGGGGACTTTCCAGCGTTGCCGATCCAACTGAACTTTCCCCAGTCATATTTGACTTCCGGCCGTCCAACGAGTTGATCAATGTAGAGGGTCGCGAGGGTGCCGGCTAGAGTCAAACCGTCCGGCTTGGCAATGTTGTAGACATAATTGGCCGCGATCATATGGCCTGCCCCCGGCATATTCTGCACAATAACGTCGGGATTTCCCGGGATGTGCCTTACCAAAAACTGGCCGACGGTACGGACATAAAGATCGAACAGATCTCCTGCCAGCGATCCGGTGATGAACGTGAGGGTCTTGCCCTGATAAAAAGGAGCTTGCGCCTCGACGGCGGGGTTCCCGATGAGCAGAAGAAAGATAGCCAAGATCATTCTTTTCATTTTGCCCCCCGTTGTAGCGGCCAAATTTTAAACACACTTCGGCCGCTCATGTAGGCCTTATGAAACCCACTTTGACCACCCTCTGTTACTCGCCTCCAGTTTAATTTTCCAGGACTTTTTTGACTCTTTCGATGACCTCCGGAGGCTGAACCATGATTTCTTTGGCCAATGCTTCCAGTCCCTCCCCGCCCATGGGATCCAAATCCCAGTTTCTTTTCTTAGCCGCAGCCAGTAGCGCCTCGTCCTTCATAGTTTTCGTAAAGGCCTCGCGCAATATCTTGAGCCGATCCTCAGACACCCCCGGGGGACCGAAAAACGGACGGCCGAGAGCGCCCGAGGAGAGCAAGACTTTGGCGACTCGCTGGGTGGCATCGGGCGTTTTGTGTTTTCCCATCAGCTCAAAGATGGTCGGAACGTCGGGCAACTTGGAATCACGTTTGGTCCCGCTTTGAACCAGCGCACGAACAAAGCCCGATTTCATCCAGGTGCGGGTAGGCTCGCGGCCCAAGTAAGCGGAAACGGTGCCGGCGCGGCACTGCACCTCGCCTTTTTCCATGGCCAGGTTCATATCGCCGCCGCCGCCGTAACCAACCACCATTTGAATTTTAATCCCGAGCCCCTCCTCGAGGAGCTTGGGCAGAAAATAGCCGGCGCCAGAACGCCCGGTGGCTGCGCACCTTGGCGGCTCCGCGGCTTTGCGCATTTCCTCCAGCGTCTTGTAAGGAGTGTCTGCGCGCATAAACAAAACCTGATCGATTCGTTCCGGGGATCCGATCCAGGAAAGCTTCGGCCAATCAAACTTGACTTCTTTCGCTCCCAGAAGCTGGTCGACGTAGATTGCGGGGTTAACCAGCCCGATGGTTAAAGCGTCGGGTTTGGCGACATTGTAGATATAGTTGGCCGCGATCACGGTCCCTCCGCCCGGCATGTTTTGCACCACGATGCCGGGACTGCCGGGGATATTTCTACTCAGATGCGGCGCTAGGAACCGCGCCCAATCGTCCATGGCGCCGCCGACCGAGGTTCCCACCACAAGCCGAATCGTTTTGCCCTTGAAAAATTCATGCGATGACGCATGGGCAATGCCACCGAGAAGGGCTAACCCGAACACGAAGGACATGCCACAAAGGACTTTTTTCATAAGCACCTCTTTCACCCATTTGACGACAATCACGGTTCATCGCGCGCGCATCGATTTTTGGCATCTTGGAGCAGCGCGGGACCTTTCAAAGTTGCGGCGAAACCGGGCGTTTCTTCCCCTCTGCATCAGCACGTTAACGACTCGTTTCTGCTCTAATTTGCGCCCAGCACTTTTTTCACTCGAGCGATGACGCCCGGCGGCTGATTCATCATCCGTTCAGCCAGCTTCTGCAACTCTTCGCCGCTCACTGCCTCTACTTCCATTTTTCCCTTCTTCGCCTCCTCTAGCAGCTGCGGGTCGGCCATCGTTTTTGCATACGCGTCGCGCAGTAGCTTTACGCGCTCTTTGGGCGTTCCCGGAGGCGTCACCCAGGGACGGCCGAAGTCGCCGCCGCGCAGAATGACGTCGGCGACGCGCCGGCTCTCTTCCGAAGTTTTTTCTTTATCGAAGATCTCGTAAATCGTCGGCGTGTCGGGTATCCGTTCGTCACGCTTTTGACCGCCGAACAAGATCACGCGGACGAAGTTTTTCTTGCGCCATGTTATGAAGGGCTCGCGACCGAAAAAAGGCGCCGCCGTCAAGGCCCGGCATTGCACCTCGCCTTTTTCCACCGCCAGATCGATCTCGCTGCCGCCGGGATATCCCAGGACAGTATTGATCTTCAAACCAAGG